>Ga0157290_10000001_pt1 | contig 178917 bp, 142 predicted proteins | sample NitcycUS149409B1_FD_108389 | JGI IMG/M metagenome (GOLD analysis project Ga0157290, IMG submission 108389) | Soil microbial communities from Arlington Agricultural Research Station in Wisconsin, USA - Nitrogen cycling UWRJ-S149-409B-1 | ecosystem: Environmental > Terrestrial > Soil >...
CTGCGGGTCGTTTGCAGCGTGGCTGCCAGCTCCGCCGTTCGCGCATGGGTCAATGTGCAGAGGACTTCGTTGTTTTGTGGGAGCCGTGCTCGCGTGATGCCATTCGCCACCATGGTCGCGTCGCACAACAAGGGCGCGCCTGCGCGCAGAGCATCCATCCCAGCCATCGCCGCGTTGTGAGACGCCTCCACATCCTGCGGAAGATCGGTCATACCGCAGGCATGGATCATGCGGACGACGACGCGTGCAAGATCAGGTTCAAACGCAGAGAGGTCAGCCTCGCGCCTGATGATGGAAAAGGACTCCTTGTAGATGGCTTCGCCGCTCTTGATGTAACTCATACGGTAGCGACCTCGGTGAATCTCTGAGCGTGGAATATTGCAATGGCGTCGATCGCGTAGTCGGCGGAACAGTTCCCGTGGACGTCCTGACCGTCGATCCTCAAAAGATACCCGGAGTCGTTCGCGATCAGCTCCGCAGACGCTCCGTGCCGTCGAGCACACTGCTTCTCACATCCGGAGAGATTGACGGTCCATCCCGATGAAACGGCCTTGCCCGAAAGTCGTTGTGCAAGCAACGCCGCATCCCCTCGCACATCGGCCAGCGAGGCATCGCATCCGGTGCTGCCAGCGCATGCGGCGATGCCCTGAAATCCATCGCGGCCATCCCATGACAAACCTACGGACCGGAGGTCTTCCGCAATACCCTCTGTCGCCGTCGCCGGCATGGCTCCGAGAATCACGCCACGCCAGGGTGCCAGGCGAAGATCACCATCCCACTGCTTCACTGCTCCGGCGATGACGCGTGCCTGCTGTGAGCTAAGACGTCCGAGTGGAACCGAAGGAACGATGTTCACCAAGTCGCCTCGAACTGTCGGAAAAGCGCCCTGGATCATCTCGACAAATGCAGGCGGACGTGCGGCGGTGGGACATGGCACAAGCATCGAGCTCAGTGTGCCGAGGAGTTGGTCAACGGCGCCCGGAAGCGCAACGATTCGTTTCGCGCGGATGGGGACGTCGGACGCCTTCGCCAGACCGATACAGCCTCTCGCTGCCTCAACCAGGCAGTCAACCGCGTTCTCTTTCGCGACGGAATAGCCGGTTGCCTCTCCAGCGATTGAGAGCCGCAGATGCGATCCGTCCTCACAGGCTTCGAGCGAAAGATCATCGAGATCGCGGCTGAATCTCTGCTGGCTGCCATGAAGGCCAAAGCTGAACTTTGGATGAAGCTCGCTCAAGAGGCTCTCCGCCTGCAGCCTACGATCCAGTGCAAGTACCAGAGGCCGTGTGTCGAGAAACTCTTCGAGGTGCATCCCTGCGAAAGGGCTGGTCACAACATTGCGCACGCGGTCGTGTTCCGGCGAAGGGAAGAGCCCTGCAGAGGCGAGAGCAGCCACGATCTCAGGAAGATCTTCTTCCCGGATTGCGCGCAGTTGCAGGTTGGCCCGCGAAGTAATCTCAACGCTGCCATCTGCAAAGAGGCTCGAGAGGGAGGCGACAACCTCGAGTTGCGAAGCGCTCATCAATCCGCCGGGAACCCTGATTCGAAGCAGCAAGCCATCCTTCGCCGGAACGGCATGCATGATGCCGGGACAGAAATTCTCCCCGATTCTCATAAAGGGCCTGCCGCTTGAACAAGCCCGAGAGAGATTGATTCCAGTCCGAACAAATACGCCTCACCTGCAGCGGGAAAGAGGCACAAAGCTCAAAGACCGATGAGCGATTGCTTCCCGTTTCCACGCGGAGAAGAATCAAGGTTGTCTCTGGGGTAGGTCTCCTGATTGACAGGCCTGGCGTTTGAAACGCCATGGATGCTTCGCCTTCCTCAATCGAGTGGCATACGAAGAATCCGTCTCCTGAACACAGTGGCGGGACCATGCCGGACTCACACCGGCTTCCCTGTTATGCCCCTGCGGGCACCCCAGAAGGTTTTTCCTAATCTACCAGACTCTTTCCGAACGGGCTTAAGTTCAACCTCCCGCAAGCTTGACGCCTGCGCTCCGCAGCTTCCAGCCATGGCTGCTCCAGCGCAGATCGGTGATGGAAAGAGGGGCGATCTCAATCCGCCAGAACGAGGATGCAGGAGCACACAGAGCAAGGACAATCGCAGCGCGAATGAATGCGGAATGGGTGACGGCAAGCGTGTGGCTCGAGTTTGTACGCTGCCCCATCCATCGATCCGTGCGCGAGAGGAGATCTGCGATCGACTCGCCACCATGGGGTGCTGCATCGACGTCGGCAAGCCATTCTCCAAGCCCCGTTGCATCCTGCGCATGGATCTCTTCCAAGGACTTTCCCCGCCACGATCCGTAATCGACGTCCTTCAGATCGACTGTGGCCGTTGCTTCCAGCCCAAGGGCTGCGGCCGTTTGTCTGGTGCGTTGCTCAGGTCCGGTCTGGACGTGAGAGGCTCGCGGCGCGATCCATCCGAGAGCCCTAAGCTTTGCAACCTCGGTATCTTCGAGCGGCTCATCCAACGGAAAGGAGGCCCGCCGAATTGCTTTCGTCGTTCCGTGGGCAATGAGCGTAATGCGGCCTAGTGGCTCGGTTTCCAGCATGAGTTTATCCGCTGTCAGCGTAGCACTCCATGCGCTACAGGTCTTGACACACTCTGGAGCCTTCACTACGCTCGGACTGAAGAAGCAGCAAGGAGATCTTTATGACTCAGTCCGCCGTCGGTTCCATTTCACAGCCCATCTCGCTCCCGGTGATCCCACTCCGTGAGCTGCTGCCTTGGGCACTCTTCGGTGGCTTGCTGATGTTGCTCCTGCTCTACTTTGTCGGTGCCGAACAGGGAGCCACTTCTTTGCTTCAGGGCCGTATGGTTCATGAGTTTGTTCATGATGGACGCCATCTTCTTGGCTTTCCCTGTCACTAACCAGTCATGACGCGTACGTTGCTTCTCCGTGGAATGCTGGCCGGCCTCATCGCCGGTCTGCTCATGTTTGGATTCGCCCGTTGGGTTGGTGAACCGCAGGTCGACAGAGCCCTTGCCTTCGAAGCCAGTCTGGATCAGGCCAGAGGTGGACCTGCCGAAGTTGAGATGGTGAGCCGTCGCGTTCAGCGAGGCGCCGGGCTCCTTGTAGCAACCCTCGTCTACGGCACGGCCCTCGGCGGCATCTTTGGTCTTGTCTTCGCCTTCGCACAGGGTCGCTTTGAAGTCTCCAGCGCCCGCGCGTTGGCGTTATGGATTGCGGGCCTGGGATTTGTCTCCATCACGCTTGTCCCTTCTTTGAAGTATCCGGCCAGTCCTCCTGCCGTGGGCAATCCGGATACGATCGGTGTGCGGACAGCGGCTTATTTTCTTGCGATTGCGATCTCCGTGGCTTCAGTCACCCTTGCATTGCAACTGGCACGTCGGTTTGTCCGTCGCCTGGGAGCCTGGAACAGCACTCTTTTCGCGGTCCTTCTGTTCGTCGCTCTTACGTCAACGTTTTCTCACTTCCTGCCTGTCATCGACGAAGTGCCTGCTGGATTTCCTGCGGGTCTCTTGTGGAATTTTCGTATCTCCTCATGGGAGATGCAGTTGTTGCTGTGGAGCGCTCTGGGTCTGCTCTTCGGCTGGTTGAGCGAACGTGACCCAAGAGAACGCGTATCGCTTCACTCACTCGACTGAAGAATCGTGGTCACGCCCGGCGTGGTACAAATGTTTCAGAACCCAGGGTGCCCGCCAGGGCTGAAAAGGGAAGTCCGGTGCAATCCCGGTGCGGTCCCGCCACTGTAGACGAAGAAGAGTCGCCCAAATCCACTCGGCCTTGTGCCGGGGAAGGAGGCGAACTCGGCATAAGCAACACGATGCCACTTCGAAGCCAGGAGACCTGCCAGGGGTACAGAGCAATTTCTGCGGAGAACAGAAACCATGCGCCGAGCGGTAGCACCAGCAGTATCAACCCGTCCTCCTTCCCTTCCTGACACCTTCTTCGCCAGCACTGTGTACGCACATGAGACTTGGATCTAACTGTGGCCGAACTCTTTCGCCAACGTGTCATCCGTGCGGATGGCCGCGCTTTTAATATCGTTCAGCATCGGGCCCACCTGACTTACTGCTACACCGGCTGCTGTTGTGGCATCACCGAGCGTGGATACGCCGCAGTGCCCGTCGATGTGTACACCGAAGAGTGGCTAGGCCGTAAGATCCGCAATCAGGTGCATCTCACGCGCGGTGGTTGTATTGGACCATGCGCTCTGGCAAACGTCGTCAGCCTGGTCTTTGATGGTCGATCGGTCTGGTTCCACTCCGTGAACAGCGCCTGGCAGGTGCGACAGATCTATGACTACATCGACGCGATGCTCGCGGCGGATCGCTTTCTTCAGCCACCCTCCGAGCTGAGCGAGTTCGTCTTCAACTATTACGACTGGGACGTTCGCAAATCAGGCGAGCTCGTGCCGGTATCCAGTCTCGAGACGCGGCCCTCCGGTACTAACGGGGCGATCATGTTGCTATCGCACGCGGACACCGATCTACTCACGCTGATGAAAGCAGCCGAACTCCTTCCCGAAGAGCTTCGCGTCAGCGCGTTCTCGCTGAACGCACTGCGCAATGAAGATCAACTGAACGTTTTGATCCAAGGGGAGATGGCCAAGGCGCGCATTGTGATCGTGCGCTGCCACGGACCACTCAGTTGCATTCCAGGGTTCGAGAAGTTGCGCGCGTCCTGCATCGAGCGGGGACAATCGCTCGTGCTCGTAAGCGGCTGCGGTGAGAATAGTTCGGAGTTCGCCGAAACCATCAACATTCCAGCGGATGCCATGCAGACTGCAGCCTCCTACCTCGCGCTCGGTGGCGTTCACAACTTTGCGGAGCTCTTCCGTTTTCTTTCAGACCGCATCATGCTCACCGGCTACGGCTATGCGCCGGCCACGCCTATGCCGGAGCACGGTATCTACCTCGCCGGAACAGAGTCCGCCACGTTCCAGGACTGGGAGCGGCAGGCAGACATGACGCGGCCGACCATCGCCGTCTTGTTCTATCGCGCGCACTCCATGAGTGGAAATACCGGCTTCATCGATACGTTGGCACAGGCGATCGAAGCGAAGGGGTGCAACGCTCTCTGTGTCTTCACCTCCAGCCTCAAGGCGAAGGAAGATGGCCGCCCCGCTGTCTTCAAATTGATCGAGGGGCGCGCCGATGTTCTGATCACTACGCTTTCGTTCGCGTTGGGCGAGGTCAACACCGGCTCCGTGACGCAGCCCGGAGAAGCGACGCTGTCGTTTGAAAAGCTCGGTATTCCCGTGGTGCAGGCAATCGCATGTCAGATGCCACAGGGAGCATGGGAGGGATCGCGTCGAGGCCTGAATGCTGTCGATACCGCCGTCAATGTTGCGATTCCGGAGTTTGATGGGCGAATCATCTCTGTCCCCGTGTCCTTCAAAGAGCGGAGCCGCAACGGCGCCGAGAGCTTGTACGTTGCCAGCGAGAACCGGGCCTCGCGGGTTGCGGGCATCGCGAGCCGCCTCGCCAGCCTGCGACGCAAGGCAAATAAGGATCGTCGCATCGCCTTCGTTCTCACGAACTCCGCGGCAAAGGCGTCGCAGGTGGGTGGTGCGGTAGGACTCGATACCCCCGCGAGTCTGCTCACGACACTGCATGCGATGCGCGCACGTCGTTACACCCTTGCTCCGCTGCCCGAGACCTCCGACGAACTCATGCAGGATCTGCTCGGACGCGGTAGCTACGACAACAACTATCCGCTTGATCCCGCGCGTGCGATGCGCTTCTCTCGCGCCGCCTACCGGAAGATCTATGCAACGTTTCCGGAGCGTCCTGCGCGCAGGATGCAAGATTTCTGGGGGCAGCCGCAAGACTTCGGAGCGAGTGTAAAGCCCGCGAAGAAGACAGACAAAAAGCTTCTGCCCACCATCGCCGGGAAGGTCGTCACCATCGACGAGGAGGAGCCATGGGGCGATGACCGGGACTACCTCTTCGCTGCCATGGATCTTGGCAATGCCATGATCGCGCTGCAGCCGCCACGCGGATATGGGATCGATCCCGACGCGATCTATCACACCCCCGATCTGCCGCCCACCCATCACTACACAGCCTTCTATCGTTGGCTCGGAACACCACAGTCAGAGGGAGGCTGGGGCGCCGATGTCGTCGTGCACATGGGCAAACATGGCACGCTGGAGTGGCTTCCGGGCAAGGGCATCGGGCTCTCGGAAGAATGCTTCCCCGATCTTCTCCTGGGTGACCTCCCTCTCGTCTATCCCTTCATCATCAATGACCCGGGAGAGGGCAGCCAGTCCAAACGTCGCGCGCATGCAGTCATCGTCGACCATCTGACACCACCGATGACCTCGGCCGAGACCTACGGTCCACTGGCGGAGCTGAACCAACTCGTCAACGAGTACTATGCCGTCGAAAAACTCGATCCGGTGAAGCTGCCGTATCTGCAGCAGCAGATCTGGCGTCTGGTAGAGAGCACGAATCTGAAGGCCGATCTCGACCTGAAGACGATGATGACCCGCGAACGCGGCGATCATAGCCACGAGTGGGACGATACGCTGACTCCCGAGGGCATACCGACGCAGCTTGCGTCCATGAACGGCAATGAGGTCGCGCATCTGCTCGAAGACCTTGACGGCTATCTCTGCGAACTGGGCTTGGCGCAGATTCGCGACGGCCTGCACGTCCTTGGACAGATGCCTCCGCTTCCGGAGATGCTGCGCTCCCTCACACGGCTGGCGAACCCTGGCGCCCCAAGTCTGCAAGCCAGCCTCGCAACGTCGTTCGGCTTTGATCTTGTGGAGTTGCTTGATAAGCCAGGAGAGCGTATTCAGCCGGATCGTGATTTGCTGGGCAAGCAGTGCCATACGCACGCAGATGCGCTCGAGATCTTCGATCGCGCCGCGCTCGATCTCTTCACGATGCTGGAGACCTTCGGCTTTCGTTCGGCAGTGATTGGAGAAGTGCAGCGGGCCGTATTGGGACTTGAAGCGCCAGAGATCACTGCGGCTCTCCTCTTCGCCTGCGAAGAGCTCGTTCCCAAACTTGAGCAGTCGGGCGATGAGATCGAGCATCTTCTGGATGCGCTTGAAGGAAAATATATCCCCGCCGGTCCGGCCGGCGCGCCCACCCGCGGCATGGCACACATCCTGCCGACCGGCCGTAACTTCTACGCCGTCGACCCGCGGGCACTTCCGTCCCAGGCAGCGTGGAATGTGGGCCAGCAGCTTGCTCGCGAAGCCGTCGAGCGCTTCCACAAGGAAGAAGGAAAGTATCCGGAGATGATGGGTCTCAGTGTCTGGGGCACCTCGCAGATGCGCACGCACGGCGATGATATCGCGCAGGCGTTCGCTCTGCTCGGAGTCAGGCCGGTATGGAACACACAGTCACGACGCCTTGAGGGCGTGGAGATCATTCCTCTCGCGCAGCTTGGCCGACCTCGGGTCGATGTAACCCTGCGGATCAGCGGCTTCTTCCGCGATGCCTTTCCGTACCTGATCGACACCTATGACCAGGCGATCTCCATGGTCGTAGCTCTGGACGAGCCGCTGGATCAGAACTTTCCACGCAAACACTATCTCGCAGAGCTTGAGACGAAGAAAGATATGCCCGCGCACGAAGCAGAAGCGCAGGCCCGCTACCGTATCTTCGGCTCTAGGCCCGGAGCCTACGGCGCAGGGATTCTTCCGCTCATCGAGACCGGCAACTGGACGGGCGACGAAGACTTCTCACGAGCATTTCTTGCCTGGGGTGGATACGCCTATGGAAAGGGCGCCGATGGAGTCGAAGCACAGGCTATCTTCGCCGAGCGCCTCAAATCAGTCGAGGTCGCCTTGCACAACCAGGACAATCGCGAGCACGACATCTTCGACTCCGACGACTACTTCCAGTTTCACGGTGGCATGATCGCCTCCATTCGCGCACTCACAGGGAACCAGCCCAAGGCGTACTTCGGCGATAGCTCGCGCCCCGAAGCCGCGCAGGTTCGAGACCTGCGAGAAGAAGCGCTGCGCGTCTACCGATCGCGTGTGGTCAATCCGAAGTGGATCGAATCGATCAAACGTCATGGCTACAAGGGCGGTCTGGAGCTTGCTGCAACGGTCGATTACATCTTTGGCTTCGACGCCACGGCGCAGATCGCCCCCGATTTTGTCTATGAAGGTCTCGCGGAACACTACGCGCTTGATCCGGCGATGCGCGAGTTCCTGGGAGATTCCAATCCCTGGGCTCTGAACTCCATCGCGGAGCGTCTGCTGGATGCCGCGCGCCGTGAACTTTGGGAGAACCCTGCGCCTGAGACTTTGGATGCTCTGCGGGGTGTTCTGCTGGAGGCCGAGATGCAGCTTGAGGCCCGAGGAGAGCAGTCTTCCGGACGCCTGCGCGAGGTCGTCTTATGAGACCTGTAGGCTATCCCTTCTCCGCGATCGTAGGCCAACCCGAAATGAAGCTTGCTTTGCTTTTGGCCGCCGTCGACTGGCGCCTGAGCGTGCTTCTGCGCGGTGACAAAGGTTCTGGAAAGACCACGACCGCACGCGGACTTGCAGCGCTGCTGCCAGCAAATGCAGCGTTCGTTAATTTGCCCATCGGCACGACCGAGGACCGCCTGCTCGGCGGGCTTCATCTCGAACGCACGCTCAAAGGCGACCCTGTCCTGAAGCCAGGCCTCCTGGCAGAAGCGCACGAAGGTGTGTTGTATGTCGACGAGATTAATCTTCTCCCTGCCCACCTGGGGGATGCTTTGCTCGATGCAGCGGCGAGTGGGATTCATGTGGTGGAGCGCGAAGGAATGAGTGCCACGCATCCGGCGGAGTTCGTGCTGCTGGGCAGCATGAACCCGGAAGAGGGCTCGCTGCGTCCGCAACTGCTCGACCGCTTCGCACTCTCCGTCATGGTGCATGCGACGCTGGATCCGGTCGAACGCCTGGAAGTGATGGAGCGCAGGATTTCATTCGAACGAGATCCGCTCCACTTTGACTCAGAGTGGTCCGATGTGCAGGCTGCCCTGCGCTCAAATATCGCCGCAGCGCGGTTGGCACTCCCTTCTCTCGCATGTCCCAGCGAACTTATGAGAGAGATCAGCTCCTCAGTCTGCGCGCTCGGCATCCGTTCCCTGCGTGCTGACCTCGCCGCCGTGCGAGCTGCAGTAGCATGCGCGGCTCTGCATGGAGACCCGTGCGTCACACCTCAGCATGTAGAAGCTGTGTTGCCTCTCGTGCTGGACCATCGGACCTCCGAAAGGAAGCGCTCGAACCCACCTTCCAACCCTCCGGCAACGCCGCCGCCACAGTCGAGCACGCCCGAGCCACAGAGCGGAACGGATCGACCATCTTCTTCCAGGCCCGCAGAAGAGCAGATCTTCGCTCCGGCAGATGCCAAAGCTCCTCTGGTAGAAACTACGCTGAACGGCGTCATACCCGGTGCTCGCGCTCAAAAGAGCAGCTCTCACGTTGGGCCCGTGATCGGCAGCCGACAGTCCGATCTTCCCATCGAACTTGATCTTCGTGCGACACTCGGCCACACTCTTCGTGAGACGGGCACTCTGAAGCCGCGTCTTGAAGATCTGCATACGCGGATCCGCAAACCGCAGGCCGGAACCCGCTTCCTCTTCGTAGTGGACTCCAGTGGATCCCACGCCGCACAGCAGAGAATGCGTCTGGTCAAAGGCGCTGTCTCGGGTCTGCTCACACGCTCCTTCAAGCGTGAGGACGAGGTCGCGATGATTGTCTTCCGCGGGACCTCGGCGCAGGTCATTCTGGAGCCGACGCAGGCACTCTCAGACGCTGTCGCTGCGCTAGAGTATCTCCCCACCGGAGGCCGGACGCCTTTGGCTGCCGCACTCCGTCAAGCGGAAAACTATCTCACTCCGTCGACGCTTCTCGTGCTGCTTTCCGATGGTCGTGCCAACATCGCTCTTGACGGAGGAGACCCATGGCAGGAGGCTCTTCTCATCGCTCGCAGCATGAGATGCAATGCGCTTGTCGTCGACACAGAGGTGGGAGAACAGCGGCTGGGCCAGTGTGCGGAGCTTGCAAAGGCGCTCGGCGCGCGCTACCTCTCTCTTGAACAATTCGGAGAGATGGAACATCTTTCCATCCACGCAGAACGCGAGAAGCAGAAAGTTTAAATTGCAGCAGACTCAAGAGAATTCGATCGTCCTCATTCTTGGCGGTGTACGCAGCGGAAAGAGCCGCTACGCTCAGCAACTGGCGGAACAGTCCGCGCGGGTGAAGTTCATTGCTACCGCCGAGCGTCGCGACGATGAAGAGATGCGCCGCAAGATCGAACGTCATCGTGCGGATCGGCCAGCGCACTGGACGACCATCGAAGAGCCCTTGGCGTTGAGCAGTGTCATCAAGCAGAGCGAAGACGACTGCGATGCCATCCTTGTCGATTGCCTCACTCTGTACGGTGCCAATCTGATGGAACGTCACGCCGACAACGAGCTCCGACTCCAAGCCGATGTTGCAGAGCTCTGTGTCGCGTTGCGCGCCTCGTCTCGTAAGGTCATCCTTGTCTCCAATGAGGTGGGAAGCGGCGTGGTGCCTGCCTACGAACTCGGCCGCCGCTTCCGCGATGTTGTGGGTGAGATCAATCAGCGCGTCGCAGAGGTGGCGGACACCGTACTCTTCATGGTCGCAGGACTTCCGATGTCTCTTAAGGGTGGTCATCGATGAGAGGATTTCTCATCGCGGGAACTTCGAGCGGCGTCGGCAAGACCACAGTCACTCTTGCTCTTATTGCTGCGTTGAGGCGGCGGGGCCTTGAGGTACAACCCTTCAAAGGTGGGCCGGACTTCCTCGATACGGGCCATCACACACGTATCGCGGGCCGAGCGGCGCGCAACCTCGATAGCTGGATGCTCTCTGCCGACGCGAACCGCGATGTTCTTCGTCACGCCTCGCGGGATGCGGATGTGCTTCTGGTGGAAGGCATGATGGGTCTCTTCGACGGCAAGAATGGCCACACCGAAGCGGGCAGCAGTGCTGAGATCGCAAAGCTTCTGAAGCTTCCGGTTGTCCTGGTCCTGGACGGCGGGAAGGTCGCTCGAAGCATCGCAGCGATTGTGCTCGGCTTCGAACTCTTCGATCCAGAGCTTGAACTCGCTGGCGTTATCCTCAATCGAGTTGCCAGCGAACGGCACTTCCGCATGCTGGAGACAGCAATTCAGTCATCCTGTAAGACGCCGGTTCTTGGTTGGCTGCCGCGTTCGGCAAAGATCGCCATCCCCGAGAGGCATCTGGGTCTACAGACCGCAGAAGAGGGCGAAACTGGCGCTGAGCTTGAAGACCTTATCGATACGCTCGCAGAGCTTGCCGAAGAACACATCGACCTCTCTCATCTGCTCAGTCTCGAATGTGGATTGGATCTGACAGATCAACCTCCGCAGAGGCATGACGCACTCCACGGCGAGATTCGTATCGGCGTTGCCCGGGATCGGGCCTTCTCGTTTTACTACGAAGATAATCTCGACCTGCTTCGGCAAAACGGCGCCACCCTTATCCCATTCAGCCCCATGCTCGATGCGTGCCTGCCGCCAAACCTCGATGCTCTCTATCTGGGAGGAGGATACCCGGAGCTTTACAGTGCAGCAATCAGCCAGAATGGGAGCATGCACGCATCGATTCGCGACTTCGCCGGATCCGGCAGGCCAATCTACGCGGAATGTGGAGGGATGATCTTTCTCTCGCAGCAAATCAAAACGAAAGACGGCCTCTTCTTTCCTATGGCCGGAGTACTGCCGCTTGAAGTAGAGATGACTGGAACGCTGGTCGGCTTCGGCTACGTCACTCTGGAACTGACCCGGGATTGCCTCCTCGGAGCGGCGGGCACAAGCATTCGCGGTCACAGCTTCCACTATTCGCGCATCTCCAGTCGATCTGAGATTGCGACGAACTATCGCGTTGAATACTCGCTCTCTGGCCGCGTGGAAGAAGAGGGCTACACGCTGGGCAATGTGCTCGCCAGCTATATCCATCTGCACTTCCGTGCTCAACCCGCGATCGCTCGAAGTTTTGTCAACGCTGCGATTGCGAGCCGCGAGCGTTGCGAGGTGGCTCTATGACGCCGCTCAGTCAAAATGCCGTGCACGGAATCACCCATGGAATCGAGCCTCCTGACGAGCTCTGGCGCTCCCGGGCACGTTCGCATCTGGATACGCTTACCAAACCTCTCGGCAGTCTTGGGCATCTGGAGGATCTTGCCGCGCAGTTAGCTGCGATCCTACGTGCTCATCCTGTTTCGCCCTTGAGCAAGGCTGTCTATGTCTTCGCTGCGGATCACGGAGTCACGGCGGAAGGCGTCAGTGCCTATCCAAGCGCCGTAACTCAGCAGATGGTGCTCAACTTTCTCGCAGGAGGCGCGGCGGTCAGTATTCTTGCACGCTTGCATAGTGTCGAGCTGCATGTCGTCGATATGGGAGTCGACGGGGATTTTGAGAACGTACCGGGACTGCTGGACCGCAAGATACGCAAGGGCACACGCAACATGCTTCACGAACCTGCCATGACGGACGAAGAGCTTGCGCGGGCGCTGCGAGCAGGTGCAGATCTGGCAGATGAAGCTGCCGCCGCCGGACATGCTGTTCTCGCGGTAGGCGAGATGGGTATTGGAAACACCACCGCGGCCAGTGTGATCACCTGCGCTCTGACCGGCTCAAATGCATCCAGCGCAACCGGGCGAGGAACTGGTCTGGACGATGCCTCCCAGAACAGAAAAACGCAGATAGTGGATGCCATCCTGAACAAGCACTTTGCACAGCTTCCCGCGCCCGATCCGCTCCATATCCTTCGCTGTGCCGGAGGCCTTGAGATTGCAGCGATGACGGGCATGATCCTCTCCGCGGCGCGCAACCGGATCTCCCTCATCCTCGATGGCTTTATCTCAACTGCAGCCGCAGCGCTTGCGGTCGCGTTGGAGCCCCGAACCCGTGGCTACCTCATCGCGGGCCATCGCTCCCAGGAACCCGGCCATCGACTACTGCTTGAGCATCTCGGCCTGAACCCAATTCTGAACCTAGACATGCGCCTCGGTGAGGGGAGCGGCGCTGTCCTTGCGATGCCGATCCTCGAGTCAGCTGTTGCGTTGTACGCGCAGATGGCCACCTTCTCTTCGGCAGGCGTCAGTGAGGCCTCTGCGTGAGCGTCACAAAATACATGCAAGGCGCAGTACTCGATCTTTTAGTCGCAATCCAGTTTCTTACGCGCATTCCAATGCCTCACCTTCCCTACGACCAAGGCTCGCTTTCCCGCTCCGTCAAATTCTTTCCAATAGTGGGTCTGCTCATCGGGAGCTCTGCTGGCGTGCTTCATCTCTTGCTCGCGCCACATCTCTCCAGGCTGGTCACAGCGCTGCTTGTCATTGCCTTCCTTGTCGTACTCACAGGTTGTCTGCATGAAGACGGTCTGGCAGATGCAGCCGATGGCTTCGGTGGTGGTGCCGGCCGGGAGCGGATTCTGATCATCTTCAAAGACAGCCGCATCGGCAGCTATGGCGGTGCAGCACTCTCCCTCAGTCTGCTCTCCCGCGTCTGCCTGCTGGCAGCGCTCCCTTTGCCACTTGTTCTTCCTTACCTCATCGCGAGCCATGTGCTCTGCCGCTGGACCACTCTACCCCTCAGCTACTATCTTGCGCCCGCCCGAAGTCAAAGCAGCGACAGCGAAGCCGGCCAGGGAGCTCGCATCGCCCGGCTCACAACGCGTGGAACCCTCGTCTTCGGATCCATCTGCACAGCGGCCATCTGCATCCTTGTCCTGCGCACCCATGCGCTCGCCGCCATCGGCGCAACCCTTCTCGTCACGTTTGTCACTGCGATCTACTACCAGCGAAAACTTGCTGGTGTGACGGGCGACTGCTTTGGCGCAACCAACCAACTCGCGGAGATTGCCGTGTATCTCTCAGGAGCGTGGATCGTATGAAAGAGCTACTCTTCATTCGCCACGCAGAAACGGATATGGCCGGTACCTTCTGCGGTCATTCCGACCCGTCTGTGAACCAGGCCGGCCATGCACAGATAGAAGGCCTTCTCGCAACGCTGCAAGCCGCACCCATCTCAGCCGTTTTCACCAGCGATCTGCAGCGTGCATCCAATACGGCAGCACCCCTTGCTCACTCCCTCTCCGTTCCCTTGACCACGCGCAAGGCTTTGCGCGAAATCGACTTCGGCGCGTGGGAAGGTCTCACATGGAAACAGATCGAAGTGCTCAACCCCGCTCTCTCCAAGCAATGGCTCGAAGCCTTCCCCCACTCCACTCCGCCACAGGGAGAGCCCTTCGAAGCGTTTGAAACAAGAGTGATGGAGGAGATGAATTATCTGCTCGGCCAGCCACACAGTCGGCTGATCGCAGTCGTAACGCATGCTGGTGTGATGCGTGTCGTTCTGCGCAATCTCTGCGGCGTGGAGGAAGCAGTCACATGGACGATCACGAAGCCCTACTGCTGCACCTTCAAGTATCTTCCGGAAGCGCCCGAAGGTATGCGCCTGAAGGAGGTATTCGGATGACGAAGCAATTCGTCGATGCGATCCATACGATAGAGCTCGCCGCGTGGGATTTCGATTCCTATGAGTTTCGCCCGAAGCTCTTGGATGACAGAAAAGCGAGTGAAGCTCGCGGTCGTGTCCTTGGCCGTAAGAAGGATCTCTCATCGACCGCGCTCTGCGAAGAGGAGAACGAGCTCCTTCTTCACAGTCTCGATCCGCACCGGTCTCGACAAGATCTCCATGTGGAGATGCTCGGTCTTGAGTGGTCTCTTGGTGTCGTTGACCTCCGACGCCTTCTCGCTTTTCAACGCAGACTCTCCTTCAACGCATCGCTTCCGGTCCTGAAAGTTCCCGCTCAGAACGATTGGAGCGGCCTCGTGGACATCGCCTTCGCACCTCCACGTCCCGTCGTCTACGATCTGGTTCACGATGAACTCAGAAGCATCGTCACGCTGCAATCGACAAATCCTAATGTGCATCTGCGCGTGACCGGTAGCCCTTCCGCGCCGCTCGCTGTCCACGCTGGTAGCCCCTTCTTCGAAGTAGCGGAGTATTCAGGACGCTGGTTTCTTCGCGACGGATACCATCGGGCCTACAACCTGTTACGCGCTGGCGTCTTTCATCTTCCTGCCGTGATCGTTCGAGCCCGAACCCTGGCGGAGCTTGGAGCGGTACTGCCGCGATTCTTCTCCGAGGCCGTTCTTCTTTCCGACCATCCGCCGTTCGTCAGTGATTTTCTCGATGAGGCACTGACGATTGAGTACGATCGGCCACAAACCATCAAGACGCTCCGTATCATCATGGAAGAGAGCATCGTAACCCGACATTCTAACCAGCATTCAGGAGCAAAAGTATGAGCATTTCAACTACACGCGGCGATGGTGGACAGACCGGTCTTGCAGGTGGAATTCGTGTGTCCAAGGCGGATCTTCGCGTTGAATCCTACGGGACCGTCGACGAACTGAACACCTTTCTTGGGCTGGCGCGTGCCAACTGCCAGGATTCCGAGATCAAGGCCTGGACAGAGACGATTCAGCGCACACTCTTCCGCCTCGGATCGGCACTTGCCACACCTCCTGAAAGCAAGAAGCAACCGCCGATCCTCTCTGCGGAAGACGTTGCCATGCTTACGGAACTCGTTCACAAGATTGAAGCCATAGAAGGTATCCTCTCGGATTGGTCCCTGCCCGGAGCGCATCAGGAATCTGCGTACTTTGAGGTGGCGCGCACAGTCTGCCGTCGCGCCGAACGCAACGTCATACGCTTCGTGGAAAACGGCGGCGTAATCAAGCCCGAGATCATCGCGTACCTCAATCGGCTCTCCGATGTCATCTGGCTCTTTGGACGTCTCATCGAATTCAATGCAGGCGTCGATGCCCGACTCCGTGACGAAGCGAAGACAGGTCCTAAGTGGTCGAGGGCATGGTAGCAGGGCCGCAATCTGAATTCGAGATGCGGGAACGCGACGCGGTGTATCGCGCGATCGCGACACGACGCGATGTGCGTCGAGGGTTCACCGATCAACCGATGCCCGAAGAACTCTTGCGCCGTCTTCTCTCTGCAGCGCATTGCGCACCGTCTGTGGGCCTCATGCAACCCACCCGCTTTATCGTGGTTCGCGATCGCAAAGTGCGCAGCGCCATCCATGAAGCCTTCGTTCAGGCCAACGAGAAAGCAGCGGCGACCTACTCCGGAGAGCGGCGCGAGCAATATGCCCATCTCAAGCTGGAAGGCATCCTTGAAGCTCCGCAAAATCTTTGCGTCGTAAGCGACTCGCAGAGTGAGCGCGGTCATCGACTTGGCCGCCACACGATGCCGGAGTCCGCCATCTACTCTACCGTCTGTGCAATCCAGAATCTCTGGCTCGCCGCACGTGTCGAAGGTGTCGGAGTCGGTTGGGTCAGCATCCTCGACCCCGCCCATCTGCGCGAGATTTTGCACATTCCGGCATATATCGTTCCAATTGCCTACCTGTGCATCGGTTATGTCGATCACTTTGCTCCTGAGCCGGAGTTGCAAAGTGCTGGATGGGAGAGCCGCATTCCTCTGGAAGAGGTGGTCAGCTACGACCGATACTTCGCGGAAGAAGAGGAAGTCGAGCGTTGAGAGCAAGAGCGATCATGGTGCTTGGAACCAGCTCCCATGTGGGTAAATCGCTGCTGACTGCGGCGCTCTGTCGCATCTTTGCAGATCAGGGAGTGAGTGTTGCGCCGTTCAAGTCGCAGAATATGTCGCTCAACTCGGCCGCAACCATTGAAGGTCTCGAAATCGGACGCGCTCAGGCTCTCCAGGCAGAGGCCGCGCGCATCCCCGCGTCGGTCCACATGAATCCCGTCCTGCTCAAGCCGGCTGGAGACATGACCTCCCAGATCGTCGTGCGCGGAAAGATCTGGGGCAAGCTCTCTGCGGCGGAGTATCATCAGCGCCGCGTGGACGAGTTACTTCCACTCGTTCGAGAAAGTTACGATATTCTCGCCGCAAAACATGAGGTCATCGTCCTTGAGGGCGCAGGCTCACCGGCGGAGATCAACCTGAAGCAACACGATATCGTCAACATGCGCATGGCCGAGATGGCGGACGCGCACTGCCTGCTCGTCGGCGACATAGATCGCGGAGGCGTCTTCGCCTCACTCTTCGGAACGGTTCAATTACTTGATCCCCCGGAGCAGGATCGGATTCGCGGCTTCCTGATCAACAAGTTTCGTGGTGACCTCGCTCTCCTCAAGCCGGGCATTCGCATGATGGAAGAGCGCCTCCAGAAGCCGTGCCTTGGCACTCTTCCCTACATCCCAAATCTTGTACTCGAAGAGGAAGACAGCGTCGGTCTTAAGGGTGATCCCAGGGCAACATACTCCTGGAGCTCAAGCGATGCACCTGAAAGACCGCTACGCATCGCGGTCGTGGCCCTGCCCTCTTTTTCCAACTTCACCGACTTCGATGCGCTGCAACATGAGCCGTCCGTCTCACTAAGTTTTTGTCGCGAGAAAGCAAAGCTTGAGCATGCGGACATCATCCTTCTGCCGGGAAGTAAGCAGACGGTCGAAGATCTGTTGTGGATTCGCCAAAAAAAGATCGATGCCCAGATTCTCCATCACGCCGCAACCAAAATCGTCGTGGGCATCTGTGGAGGCATGCAAATGCTGGGCGCGACGATCCACGACCCGCAGGCGATGGAGCGCGCCGGAAGCGTGGACGGTTTGGGTCTTCTCTCTATCGTCACGCACATGCAATCGGAGAAGGTAACACGGCAGGTGAAAGGCCGCCTCTCTCGTTTAACTCTCTTTGGCCAAGCCGTCCCCGCAATCGATCTCCACGGCTACGAGATACACGTCGGCGAAACCGTCTACGGGGAAGGCGCACAAACCTTTGCAATTTTGAATGGTTCCGAACAGGATGGTTGCGTCTCCACCGACTCGCGGATCTTTGGAACTTACCTCCACGGTATCTTCGACGACGACGCATTTCGTCACGCTTTCATTGCCGCAGCGCGAAGCTTTCGGCATCTCGCCCCTGCCAACCACTTCGCAAACTGGAGAGAGAAGCGGGAAGAATCTTTCGAGCGTCTAGCGCAAACGTTCCGAGCCTCCGTGGATCTGCCGCGTATCTTCGACTGGGTCGGAATGAAATACAACCCGGAGCATCGACCGTGAAGAGAAGCCATCTCATCCTGCTGGCCTATCTTATAGACCAGCTCGCTGGCGATCCGGAGTGGTTCCCACACCCTGTACGCCTTATCGGTCGTGGCATCACGCGCGGTGAAGCAGCGCTGCGCCGCGCGGACCACGGAAACCGAGCCCAATTCTTTTCGGGTGCGGCGCTCACGGCAACCGTCGTTGTCGGAACCTATGCCGTTACGCGCAGCCTCCTCAGAGAGGCTCACCATCGGTCAGGCCTGTTGGGAGATGGAGTAGAGATTCTCTTTGCCTGGACCTGTCTTGCGGCTCGCAATCTTGAACAGGAAGCAAGCTCCGTTCTTGAAGCGCTTGAAGCAGTCGACCTGGTGTCCTCTCGTAACCGTCTTGCGCGCATCGTTGGACGCGACACTGAACACCTCGACGCCTCAGAGATCTTCCGCGCCGTCATCGAAACCGTCTCCGAAAGCGCATCGGATGGAATCACTGCTCCGCTCTTCTATATGGCGCTCGGCGGTGTTCCCCTGGCGATGGCTTATAAAGCCGTCAACACCCTGGACTCCATGATTGGTCACGCTGACGAGCGCTACTTCTACTTCGGCAAAGCCGCCGCACGTCTCGACGACCTCGCCAACTATATCCCCGCGCGACTGACCGCATCTGCAATCTCGATAGCCGCTCTCTTTGAAGGAGAGACCGATGCACTCGCCGCATGGAAGACGTGGCTCCGCGATGGAGGCAAGCACAAGAGTCCGAATGCGGGCCAGCCCGAAAGCGCAATGGCTGGTGCATTGCATGTCCGCCTTGGAGGAGCCAACACCTACGCCGGCGAGTCGATCCCTTCCGCGCTGATGGGCGGCGAATTCCCGAAGGCTTCCCCTGCCCAGGCAAGAAGCGCCGTTCGTGTCCTCTCGTTGGTTACAATCTTCAGCGTAGCTTTCAGCATCGTTGTCGCAGCTTCGGTTCAGACATCGAAGCGCTCCAAGGGCAACCAATGACCCTAGATAAAAAACATGGAAGTGAAGTCCCGCTGCACGGCGGTCAACTGCGCCAGATCTCAGAGCGTTTCTCCATCCAGATCTCGGATCTCATCGACTTTAGCGCAAACATCAACCCGGATGGCCTTCCCCCCGGCGTGCTTTCCACGCTGCGCGCTAGTCTCGATGACCCCGCGGTCCTTACCTCTTATCCCGATCTTGAAGAGGCTTCGCTCAAAGGTGCAATTGCCACTTACTGTGCCCTCACCCAGCAACATCTTGCAGTTGCAAATGGCTTCGTGCCTCTTTTTGAATGCGCGCTTCGCACACTTAAGATCAAGCGATGCATGCTTCCTGTGCCAGCCTTTCTCGAGTATCGACGAAGCCTGGCACGTTGCCGGGTGGAGATCATCCCGCAACCTTTGGCTGCTCTCTCGGGCTTCCAATACGAAGCTCACGCTTTGTCTCATGGCGATCACGATGCGATCGTACTGGCCAACCCTCAAAATCCTTCGGGCGTCCTCACCCGGAAGGAGGCCATGCTCGATCTCGTGAGCAGATGTGCCGATCGCAACATCACAGTCTTCCTCGATGAAGCGTTTATCGACTACGCGCCGAGTGATTCTCTGACGCAGGACGTGGAGCGATTGCGCAATCTGGTTGTCTTCCGTTCTGTCACGAAGTTCCACGGCATACCAGGCCTTCGCGTTGCCTACGCAGCGACGAATCAATCCTTGGCGAAACTGCTGAACGAAAATCTCCCGCCGTGGCCCATCACCACGCTCGCCGCACTCGGAGCGACAGCGGCTCTCAAAGACGATGCTTTTGCAGCGGGTACGCGGGAACGCAACCAGTCCAGAAGAACGCAACTCAGCAATGGACTGCAGAAACTAGGCCTTTGCACGTATCCCTCAGCGGCGAACTACCTCCTCTTCCAACTGCCCAAGAGTACTTCGCCTCAAACCTTCTGGGAGCGGATGATCCTCGAACATCATCTTGTTCTTCGCAACTGCTCAAATTACGAGAGTCTTCCAGAGGGTCACCTCCGATGCGCTGTTCGAACGGAGTTGGAGAATGAAGCTCTCCTCCGAGCAATTCGCAGTGTTATCCAGCTGTCATGAGGAAACCGAACTGCGTTGTGACCCAAGTAAGCAGATGTTGTGACAGAGAGCATGGCTTTCGGGCAGCGCAAGGGCGGAATCGATAGAACAGTCAGAGCCGTGGCAGCGGCTCGGATCTATACATAACTAGTTTTTTCCATGCTCAAAGAGAATCGCGCATCACTCCACGACGGTAACTCAAAGCTGGACATAAACTGCCAATCCAGATGCTCTTTCACACTGTCGCTATCATCGAAGTCTGCAGCTCCGACGCCTCCTTTGCGTGCTTCTGCCTATCGGCCGGCTCTATCAACTCCCTCCCATAAGGTCGACCCAGAATGCATCGTGAAGCCCAGCCGGGCACTGTATATCTTGTAGGATCTGGCCCTGGCGTCCCAGATCTCGATGTCTGCCATAGCGGCCTTCAGCTTCGTCGTCTGCGTTTCTCGTTTGCCGGTGGATCCAGTCACCGGCACATGAGATGCTGATGAGGCGATTGGGCGAGCGCCGATTTCAGATCTCAAGCGGCATATTTCTCAGGGTGCTTGCTGGAAAGAACCTCATGCGTTTTCTTGCAGATTTAGCGTTGTTCGTGGAAGTCGCCAACACGAAGAACTTCGGCCGTGCGGCTGCAGCGTTGGGCATGCCAGCATCAACGCTGTCGCGACGCATCAGCGCACTGGAGCGTGAACTCGGTTTCCACCTCATCCATCGTTCCACGCGGACGTTCAAGCTCACCGACGCAGGCCAGGCCTGCTACGACCAATCCAGGGCACTCGTCGCTGAAGCAACTCGCATTCAAGAAGATGTTACCGGCATCGCCACCAGGGCATCCGGGCACATCCGGCTCGGCGTCCCCTTCGACCTGGCGCAGACGATCTTCATTCCTCTCTGCGCACGTTACATGCTTCAGAATCCCGACGCGTCGATCGAGCTGCTTTCCATCAGCGGCCATCCTAACCTGCTTACCGAAAGTCTGGATCTCGCAGTCCTGGTCGGGCACCAGTTGCGCCTCCCCGACTCATCGTTCTGGTCACGACGAATCGGAACCTTCCCCCGCCGCCTCTTCGCCTCTCAGGCATATCTGGCTGGTCACAGCAAAATCACAGAACCGGCCCAACTGACCGAACACTCCTGCATTCGCCTCGTGCACGGCGAACCCCTCAGCCAATGGGAATTGCAGCGCAACCGGGAGCGGCGCGTGGTCAAGGTGAGTGGCATGGCCACCGCAAACTCTGTAGGGATGACCGCAAAGTTCGCGAAAGAAGGTATGGGCATCGCTCCTCTGCCTGACTTCCTGGCGAACCACCCCGGCTTTGGCGCTGGACTGATCAGACTGCTCCCCGACTGGGAGGCCGTCCCTGCTCACATCTTTGCGGTAACGCCTTCTGAGATGCAATCAGGTCGCATCCGAAAGCTTGTGACCTTCATGAAAGATCATTTCGAGGCAGTGCTGAAAGAAATAAGCCTTACGCGCTGACCATAGGCCCGCAGCCCTATTACCCATCCTTCCAAAATCGCAATTCAGTCTTCCATTCCAGGCTGACTCGCTGGGCTACGCCCGGGAATCTCTTCTATCGAACTGGTCGCAACGCGGCCTCGGTCGAAGGAGAAATCATGAAAGTCCTCGTAACTGGCGCAACAGGGAATGTAGGTGGAGAACTCGTAAAGAAACTGCATCAACGTGGAGCGAACGTCCGCGCTCTGGTACGCAGACCGGAAACAGCAAAGCTCCCTGCGGGTACCGAGATCGTTCCGGGCGATCTCACCGACCCGGCATCGTTTCGTGAAGCGGTGAAAGGTGTCGACAAGCTTTTCCTCCTGAATGGCAACGTGCCAGATGAACTCACGCAGGCTCTCACTGCGTATGGCATCGCAAGGAACGCAGGCATTCAGCACGTCACTTATGTGTCGGTCTACAAAGTAGATCGCTTCGCGGACGTGCCGCACTTCGCTTCCAAGATCGCAGTCGAAAAGGCTCTGCACGAGTTTGGTGTGCCGTACACCATCCTGCGTCCCGGCTATTACTTCCAGAACGATCTCGGGCTGAAGCCGCTCCTGCAACAGGCAGGCGTCTACCCAATGCCCATCGGTACTCTGGGCATATCCGCCGTCGACACGCGTGATATTGCAGAGGCCGCGGCGATCTCGCTCACAGAAAAAGGACATGACGGGCAGACCTATGACCTCGTGAGCCACTCTCATTGATGGCCCGGGAAACGCCGCCTTGTGGAGCGACGCCCTCGGCAAATCGATACAGTACGCTGGCCACGATTTCGATGCGTGGGAGCAGCAGATGAGTGCACAGCTTCCAGGCTGGATGGCCTACGACATGCGTGTCATGCTGCAGGGTTATTACGAGCGCGGCTTTGCCTCCGCAGAAGCGGATGTGAACCGTGTCACCAAATTGCTTGGTCGCGCACCACTCACCTATCGGACGTTCGTTCAGCAAACCGCTGCCGGCTGGGCGAACGAAGAACAGCGCTAAGCAACCACCAAGCCACTAAAGGAGAAAGACATGAGAGCACTACGGATCAATGACTACGGAGCTCCGCTCCATGAGGACGAGGTAGAAATTCCCACCGCCGGTCCAGGCCAAGTGTTGGTCGAGAACCACTTCACCAGCCTCAATGGCGTCGATCCCGGCCGGGGCCTCGGTTTCCTGCGCCAGATATTCCCTTTGCAGTTCCCATGGACACCTGGTGGCGATGTAGCAGGGCGAGTGGCTGCGGTGGGCGACGGCGTCACCTCTTTCAAGGTTGGCGACGAAGTATTTGGCTACACGCGCGATGGGGGCGCATATGCCGAATTCGTCGTCGTCAATGCCGGAAGCCTCGCTCAAAAACCCGCAGCCATCTCAGCCGAAGTTGCCGCAGGGATCGCGCTCGTCAGCCAGACCGCCACGCAGATGCTGCAGCTCGCAAAGGTCAAGGCAGGACAGACGCTGCTCATCCTCGGCGCATCCGGTGGCGTTGGAACTCTGGCAGTACAGCTCGCGCGCAACGCCGGAGTGCATGTGATTGCCACCGCGCGCCCAAGCAAGGCAGAGGACATCAAGAGATTGGGAGCGGAAGAGATCATCGACCTAAACCAGAGCAGGCTTGAGGACCTACCGAAGGTTGACGCCGTCCTCAACCTGATTGGCGGTGACACAATCGTGCCTTCATACGCCGTGGTGAAAAAAGGCGGCGTCGCCGTGACCTCCAATCGGCCGCCCATTGCGGAGGAGGCAGCTCGCCTCGGCATCGAGGCCGCGTTCGTTGAAACGAACGTGACCACCGAAGGTCTCAACACCTTTGCAGCGCTGGTTACGGAAGGCAAGATCAAGCCGCAGATCGCCGCCGTCGAAACGCTGTGGTCTCCAAGTTCATTGTGGGAAGAGCGCCAAAAGGATGCGCCAGGAAAGATCGTCTTCTCGATCCGATCCTAAGACGGCCGTGCGCTCAAGCCTGGGGCGGAGAAGCCCCAGGCTTCTCCGCCGGTCGGGAAGGCCGAGGAGTTATTGCGACGCCGGCTGCTGGTGTACGGTTACACCCGTTCCGGTTAGAACGATGGCATTCAATATGAAAGCTGTGCCGTCGTTCTGGTCAAGAATTTCGAGCTTGAAAGGTCCGTAGCGACGTGCCTCGAAGGGCGAAAAACTCAGGTTTATTTCGGTCAGAGCTGTGGCAAAGATCTCGTTGTTGGGAGTGAAGTTCTGATCTGGGGTCACGTAGAAAGACGCCGATCCCGCCGGTCCTCTTGTCGCGGCGCTCGCTCCAACTGACACGGCACTCAAGGTGATGGAGCGGCTGCTCCCTACCGCGACCTTGCCGAAGTCATAGTCGAACACGTCCTGGAAGGACAATGGAATGGGGGAGACGGTAAATTGCCCGCCCGGAATTGCAGCGTCTTCTCCGCTGATCGCGCCCCCCTCCTCGCAGTGAAGATTGATCGGATTGGTCAGGCCGAACCCGATGTACTTCTCCAGCTTGTTGCCCGGAACTACGGCGACAGTCCCGCGTTCCGCATCTGCAAAGAAGAGAGCGCCGCAAGGATAGACGGCAAGGGCGGTCGGTTTTTTCGTATCGGTCGGAACTAGACTGTGCACGCCCGCAGCAGAGAACTTCAAAATGGCCCCGTGGGTGGCATTCGGGCTCGTGGCATACCCGGCATATACGTTGTAGAACAGGTCGACAGCGATCGAGAGCGGCGCAGTGTAGCCGCCGTTAGTCGCGGGAGTTGCAAACACAACTTCGCTGCCGTCCGGAGCTACTCTGACAATATTGTCTCCGTCAAGCACGAAGAGATTGCCCAAGCCATCCATCGCCGAGCCATTCGGATATGCGATGTCAGTGGCAATGCGCGAAGACGAGCCATCCGCAGCCACGCGCAGAACTCCCGTGACGCCTTGCTGCGTTACATAGAGATTCCCTCTTCCGTCCACATCAGCTCCGCGGACATTCAAAAGGCCAGATATGATCTGTTGTCCGTCGCGAGTGATCACGCCCGTCTCACGATTGAGATCGAACGTTCCACAGGAGCAGCGCGAGATCACTGTGGGTACGACGACCGGTGTGGTTGACTGTTTTGTCACAGGTTGAAAGATCGGGTGCGCCTTCAGATTTGGTGCCGGCAGATAATAGGCTTCGTATCCTCCGTTTATTGCAGTCGCAACCAGAGGGATGCTCAGCGTCGTCACGTTATTCAGATCCGTAATGTTGACGATGCCCGTTGTGGACCCCACAATGTGAGGGGATGGGTAAAAGTAGAAGTGGAGCTGAGATGCGTCGACTAGTGGACCACTGCCTGAGGACAGATCACCCTCATAGAACTGTCCACCTGTCGGCTCCTGCGAGATCACCCAGTGCACGTTGGGTGTGCGGCCGAAGTTGAGCGTTATTTGAGTTTCAGGGAACCCGGTTCCGTCCCTTGAATATTGGGAGTCGAAGTTCACGGCGCCGAGCTGGATCTTAATCAGGTTTGGACCATTGACGTAGTAGAGATTGCCATTGGCATCCTGAGCCATGGGCACAGTGGGTATGCCGGCGGTGACAAGGGCGTGCTTGTATCCACCGATTGAGCTGATGACGATCTTTCCACGCCCGGCGACAGTCGCTTCAGTAATTATGTCGCCCTGCGGGTCCACGAAGATTCCTCCAAGAGGCGCGCCTGCCAGATTCGGAAGGAAATTCTTCAGTGGGCCGGAAAACTTACCGATGCCGCCGTTGTAGCTGTATGTGTAGAGTTCCGCCGAGTATCCTCCGCTTTGCGCGCTGACGATATACAAGTGTCCGTTCGTGTCGGCTCCCGGCCCCATGCCCAACAGGCTTGCGCCGGGAATAGTGCTTATTGCTATAGGGCTCCCGCCCACCGGGATTTCGATAAGCTGATCTCCGCTGAACAGGAACAGATTGTTTCCGTTGTCGAGTGCAAGAGCATGCAGTTTGGTCACCGACGCCAATACGCTCGTCGTGCGGGTGGGCAATGCGGCTATCTTGAGAACGCGGCCCGTTCCGGTATCAGCAACAAACACGTCACCGAGGAAATCGACCGCGATGAGCGGTTGGCTCAGACCGGTGGCGATAGTCGTACTCGTTCCGGATGGCGCGACTTCGATCACGCGACCGCCGACAGCATCTGCATAGTAATGGTTGCCAACTGCATCGACGCCCAGGCTACTGATATTCCCCATGGGAACGGGTGCTTTGCCGACAATTACTGGGTTTGATCCAAGAAAAACCGGACCAGCCGAGTGAGCGATAGACGGTGCGATGAGAAGACTTATGAGAAGTAGAAACGATCGGGACCGAAGCCCGAACTCAGATGAGAGCATGGCAGCCTCCTTGCGTTCTGTAACATTCTTTTTTTGATCAGGCCCGTCGTCAGGGTTCAGGCTGCGAGGCCAGGGCTACACCTTGTTTGAAGGAATGCAAACCCAATGCAAGGTCGCCGGACAGCCGACGGCATAATAACGCGGTTCTGTTTCCCCTGTCGCTAACTGCGAGGTAACAAACTGCGACGTAGATTTACAGAGACGGAAGTAATTTTCAGCGGCGTCAAGGTTACCTGCTACATCCAGGCGGCGGCGCTTCGCAAGGGGCGAGAGTTCGCAGCGTGCCTCGGCATCGTGCCACGTCAGGATTCGACCCGAGGTAAGACGAAGCTGTTCGGCATCAGTAAGCGCCGCAACGTCTACCTTCGCAGGGTCCTGCACCATGGTGCACAACCACGGTGCCGCGGATCAAGCGTGACCGAGCGCTATTGGTGTCTAGCCCGACGTACTTGACTCGAGAGCGCCTGAAAACGTCGTTGTAGTCACCATGGCTAACAATTCGGCGCGCATGGCATGGGCCCTGCTCTGGTTTGCACTTCTATCATGTATTTTGCTACGCCCACGGGTCCTACCAAATCCATCTTCATAAGTCGTGCATTAGCGCGTTAGTCCCGATACGCAAAGTTATCGTCTCGCTTCCGTCTGGGCTGATGCCAAATCACCGATGCGCACATCGATAACGGGCTGGTCCGCGTGAGCGAAATTTCGCGATTGGAATATCCGATGCATTGACAAGATGCGAATTATGACAAATCGAATGACTGAGCGTTGCCCCGAGCCTAGGGATAGAAGCGAGTTGCAATAATCTGTGCGCCAGGGTCGGTTGCACCGATGCTGCTCGTCTCGACCAGAATCTCAAATGATTTGAGTGATCCATCTGGCCTAACCGCCTGTTTCAAAATCGCTCGCATCTCTTGCGAGTCGAAAAGAATGTCCGCTGCTGCCTGGGTTGCTGCCATGTTCAGCCCCTGAATGATCAGGACATGGCCGTTTCCCTCCAGACCCGGCAGGTAGTCTATTGCACCATAAGTGTGGTTCTCCGTCTCAGTTGTCCCGTTTTGATAGTTCTTTTTCTCTGTGCCAGCCGGATGTTCGTTCAGTACGAACGACTGGTCTACTTCGGGCATGTATTTAAGTTTGAAGTTAAGCTTTTCTTCGAAGAGCGATACCCAGGGATTTGTGTGTCTCGAACCCACCAGGATTACGTTAGCGCCCTTCAGGTCTTCTGTCGTAACACTTCGTGCATAGCGAATCTGAGATCGGTTTGCTGCAAATTCGGGAAGCTGGGTCAGCATCACGGTTATGTCCAGGCTGACAACACTGGTATACCGCTGATGGAGTAGGTCGTTTAGGTTTTTCTGCCCCATTGCTGCCGTCGATTTCGTCTCGGCCAGATAGGTCTCGTTCGCATACTCCTCCAGGGTGACGAGGTGTCCCGTAAAATTCTGCAGGATACCGACCCCGCTGTCGGCAGGCACGATTAAGGTGTTGCGGCCCTGCTGGAATAGTTCTGCCCACATCGGATGAGCTGGCCCCTGCGTCCTCTCCGCTTGCCATCTTCGAATTCCGCCCCACGTCGCCAAGGTCAATAAGGCTCCCGCGACCACACCTATCGCGACTAAGAGCCACGCTGGTCGCCCATAAGTCTCCGAGGCCGCAACATCTCCAGTGGCCGCTCTCTTTGGGGCGTCCACCGTTTCCTCCGAGTGGGCCACCGGCGATATCTTTTCGGCAAGAGTGTTTCCAGAAAGAGGCCAAGCGGAATCCTTGATGCGGGAATCTAAGTCGCGATCAAAGACAGGAACGTACCCGCCGCGCGGAATCATGACCCGAAGGGGTTCCTCGCATCCCTCCCCTTTGAAGTACTCGTCAAGGCGCTTTCTTAATAAGCGGGCGTAACTCCGGACGATGTTATCTTCACCTGGATTGTAATCCGCGGCGCGGTTGAAAATGAGCGTACCGATACGCTGTTCCGTGATTTCATGTGAGCTTCCCATAAGCTGCTTCTCGCAGACATACAGGAAAAAATTTTGAAGTAAGTCAGACTTGCACAAGCCCTTGCTGGCGGCAACTCGAAGTGCTAACTGCCATTCCTCTCGCGATGCGAGTTCTTCTCTGTGCGTGGTCGGTGTTCTTTCGACCGACGCGCCTGCTCCGTTTTGTGAGCGTGAACCAGAATCTCCGTCGCCGCTTTGCCTTATGTGAAACTCGCCCGAATTGCCATACAGGCTCTCGCGTGACTTAACCATTATGCCAAGCATAGCGCTCGAATATGAAAGTTCGGTTAATCGTAATTGGTCTCCTTATCCAATTCCCTTGAAATACAGGGGGGTGAGGCAGGGGTGAAGCTACAGTGTGAGCCGAACATGGACACGGACTACCCTTGTGCCGACGATTTCACACAGCCATGATCAACCTGGCAGTACGCAACAAATGTGGATTTTCCCCAGCCATCGGAACCCAGCCACAATGAACCGTAACCGCAACGTGGAACAAAAACTTAAAACGCATAAAACATTCTGGAGCTACCTGTGAAGCGTCTTTTTTTGTTGGCAGTGATGATCTTGCTGCCAGCTTTTAACTCCCCGATATTTGCGCAGTTCGAAACCGCATCCGTTCTGGGTTATGTGCGAGATGCCTCTGGCGCAGCACTTCCCAATGCTTCCGTCTCGCTGACGAATCAAGAGACGAAAGGCATTGTGACCGCAAAAACGAATGCTCAAGGAGCGTATGAGTTCACCGATGTGAAAATCGGTGAATATCAAGTGACGGCCCAGGCCGATGGCTTCGACCTTGGCATAACGCAGACCTTTCGCGTCACCGTCAACGCTCGTCAGCGAGTCGATGTTGCATTAAAGATAGGCTCCGCGAACCAGACGGTCACCGTGAGCGACGCCGCTCAACTTCTTGAGACTGACTCCAGCGAACGTGGCCAGGTGATCGGCACGCGCGAAGTCGAAAACCTGCCGCTCAACGGACGAGCCTACGCCGATCTCGCCGCTCTGGTTCCCGGAGTCCGCCGCAACCTTCTGGAAAATACCACTACCAGTAGTCGGGACGCGTCCTTCAACGTTAACGGTCAACGCAGTGAATTCAATAACTTCTTGCTCGACGGTCTCGATAACAACTCCTACGGAACCTCAAATCAGGGGTTTTCCAACCAGGCAATACCGCCCTCACCTGATGCAATCGACGAGTTCCGCGTCGAGACTGACAATTACAGCGCCGAGTATGGTCGTTCTGCCGGAGCGGTCATCAATGTGAGTATTCGCAGCGGCACCAACAGATTCCACGGCAAGGCCTGGGATTATTTACGCAATACGGATCTCAACGCCATCGGCCCTTTCACTCCCCCCACCAATGCCCTCACGGGCAAGCCACAAAAGCCCATTCTCATCCGCAACCAGTTCGGTGGCACCTTTGGAGGCCCGATCTGGAAGGATCACACCTTTTTCTTTGCTGACTATGAGAGCGTCCGCCAGATTACTCACTCGACGCTCAATGCGACGGTTCCTTCTCTCAATCAGAATGGAACCAGCGCCCTTGCCAAGGCCAACGGCGGATATACCTTCCTCACCTCCAACGCTGCGGGTATAGAGCAAGCGGGCAATCCCGTTCCGCTCGTCAATCCACTCAACGGAAAATCCTATCCCAACGGCGTTATCCCCTTCGCCGATGCATCACCCTTCGCCCAACGCGTCCTCGCGGCCCTTCCGACTCCAACGGCCGCAGCCTTGTCCAATAACTACGCCTCCCTCCCGGCAGGCACGATTAAGGACGACAAGGGTGATATTCGGGTGGACCAGACCTTCAGTCCACGCACCACCGCCTTTGTCAGGTACAGCGAACATCAAGGCACGATTCAAGATGCGCCAACGATTCAAGGACCCGCTGGTGGAAGCAGCAGCAACGGAACAGTCCAGGTGTTCAACCAGCAGATCGCGGGTGGCGTCACCCACGCTTTCACTCAGAACTCGATCCTTGATGCACGTTTCGGCTTCACTCGTACCGACGGTGGGAAGAGTCCCTACGGCGCCGGAATGCCAAGCCTGATGGCTGGAATCACTGGTCTTCCGACAGATCCTCAGGTTGTCAGGAGCTTAAACGATCAGAGCGTAAACGGTTACACGCAGTTTGGAAGCCAGGGGAGCAATCCCCAGTTTCAGAACCCTCATATCTTCAACCCTAAGTTGAACTACACCTGGCTCCATGGCCGCAACAGCTACAAGCTGGGTTACGAATATCAGGCGATCTTTACCGCGATCAGTGACTTCAATCCAAACTTCGGAGAGAACACTTATAACGGAAGCTTCAGCTATACCAATCCCAATATCAATACTCTTTCCAAGCTGGATACGGGTACGAAAGAAGCCGTGGCTCTCGCTGATTTCCTTCTTGGAGCGGATGACAGCTATCAGCTGAACAACTTCGCCGTCATCCATCTAAATCAGCGCATGCATTTTCTCTACTTTCAGGACGACATTCGCGTCAACTCCCGGCTCACCGTTAACGCCGGCCTCCGCTACGAACTCGTTACTCCACAATGGGAGTCGGACAATCACCTTTCCAACTACGATCCCGACACCCAGACGCTCATCCAGGCCAAGCCCGGCTCGATTTACAACCGCGCTCTGGTCAACATGCCCAAGCTAGACTTTGCGCCGCGATTCGGCTTTTCCTTCCAGGCCAGCCCCAAGACAGTCATCCGTGCCGCCTATGGGCTTGGCTTCGCCCAGTTCAACCGAGAGGGTGGGGAGAACATGCTCGGTTATAACGGGCCTTTTATCGTCAACACCAACCGCGTTCAGGCCGCCCCTTTTGCACCTTCCGCGGCAGCCGGAACCACAAGTCCCGTCTGCACCTCAGGCGATCAACCCTTCAATACTTGCTTCCGGACTACACAGCAAGGTTTCCCGACTAACTTTGCGACCTCCGCGAACTTCACTACTCTTCTGGCGGAAACACGTTACCTTCCGAAGGATCTGCCTACGGGCTACGTGCAGAGCTATCACCTTACGGTACAACGCCAGCTGAGCAGCAACACGTCCTTCGAGGTCTCTTACGTTGGTGAGCACGGCGTAAAGCTCCAGGTCCTCGGAGATCTGAATCAGGCTGCGCCCAATACCTTGACCGCTACCTGTAACCCCACCACGACCTCTGGCTGCCTTAACCTTCAGGCACGCCGTCCTATCAAAAGCTTCACAGGTATCGAAGAAACTCTTCCCTCCGGCTTCCTCACGTATAACGGACTGCAGACCAAGCTGGAGCACCGCACCGCCCACGGTCTTTACCTGCTCAACTCCTTCACATGGTCGCGCGCTCAGGACAATGCTTCGGGCCATCTCGATGCAAATACCGGGGACAACTCGCGCATCAACCTCGCAAATCCGCTCGGAGATCGTGGGCCTTCCAGCTACAACCAGCCTCTGAATGAGATTCTGACCATTGTCTATGATCTTCCCTACGGCAAAGGCCGCAGGTTCGGCGGCTCAGCTCCCTTGCTCATGCAAGAAGCCCTGGGTGGTTGGCAGATTACGGCAATCGAGTCTGCCAGCAGCGGACTTCCGATCAACCTTACTTATAGTGAAAACTCCTTTCAGGATGTAAGCGATATTTTGGCCTATCGGCCGAACGTCACCGGCGCTCCCGTCGTCCTGCCCAAGTCGCAACGAACCAAAGGCAGCGGGAATACGGTTCTCGTTGCGCTCAACTCGGCGGCCGTCAGCGTCCCTGACGTCAATCACCCTTACGGCAATGCCGGCCGCAACTCGGTTCGATTCGATCCGTACCACAACCTGGACCTCGGTCTGCACAAGACCTTCCCCCTCTATGTCGAAGGAACGTCGCTCGACTTCCGTACCGAAGCATTCAACATCCTCAACCAGACAAACTTTGCCTACCCACAAAGTGGTGCGGGAGCCTCTAACTTCGGAGCAGTCACCTCCGCCACAACCTTCCCGGCCCGGGTTCTTCAGTTTGCGCTCAAACTGCAGTTCTGACGCTTCAACTTATCCAGCTTTGAGACAGACTTACACGAATGAGCCTCAGTTCGTGTAAGTCGAGTCTCGATGCCGCCGTGCACTCCGGATCGCCGGGTGAAGAAAATCGAGCTGCTAACTAATTCCTTAGTTGGTCGTCTGAATAGGAGACGACTATGCCGCCGCGACGATCCAACACGTTGACCGAAGCTGAACTCCGGCTGATGCGCCTGCTTTGGCGAAGCGGCGAATCTTCGGTTCAGGACCTGGTTTCGGCGATGCCAGAGGAATCTCGCCTCGCCTACAACTCAGTTCTGACGACGATCCGCATCCTGGAGACAAAGGGTTACGTCAGGCATCGGCAGTCGGGTCGTGCCTTTCTCTATACCGCCGTCATGGCTGAGGGCGATGCGCAGCAAACCGAGGTCCGCCACGTTATTAGCCGATTTTTCGGTGACAGCCGCGAACGCCTGATGCTTGCGCTGCTTGGCGACGGGGAAGTGAGTACGGATGAGTTGGCAACTCTAAAGCGGGCGATTGCCGAAGCGGAAGCCGCGGCCAAACAGAAAACGCGGGAGGGCAAATAAATGATGCCGCTCCTTCTTCACTTATCCGCTTTGCTGACTGAGGCTTGCGTTGCGGGTCTGTGGCAGGGAATAGCTGGCGTAGGAATGGGGGCGGCGCTGTGTGCCATGATGCCGCGTGCATCTGCAGGCCTTCGTCATAGCATCCTGGTCGCTCTGTTTACTGGCGCGCTGGTGCTCCCCTGGGTCAGCTTTCGTCGGTCCGTGGGCAGCACGGCCAACCATGGTCTGCAATTAGCCCCATGGATTGGTGCAGCAGTTGCATCTCTCTGGCTGGCCGCGGCAGCCGTTCGCGCCGTTCAGCTCTACCTTGCCTGGCGTCATCTCTGCACCGTGCGACGGAACGCCACGCCGGTGGAGGTGCAAGGCATGGGAGAGTTCCAAGTGAGCGGACGACGTGCCGTGCTCTGTAGTTCAGCGGAGGTCGATTCGCCTTCGATTCTGGGATTTTTCTCCCCACGACTGCTGCTGCCGGAGTGGATGGTGCCGCTGTTGTCCAGGACAGAGTTGCAGCAGATCGCCCTGCATGAGTGCGAACATCTGCGCCGCGGCGACGACTGGATGAACCTGCTGATACAGGCAGGAATTATGATTTCTCCCTTGAATCCAGCGCTTCTGTGGCTTGACCGCCGGATCCGCGTACAGCGCGAACTTGCCGTAGACGCGGCTGTGGTGGCGCAGACCGCTCAACCTTTCTCTTATGCCAGATGTCTAACGCGGCTTGCCGAGCAGCGACGGGAGCATGGGCGTCTGCAGTTGGCGCTTGCCGCCTGGGAGCGCAGGTCGGAGCTTGTGCAACGCGTCCATGCGTTATTGGATCAATCCTCTCTCTGGACAAGACGCCAATCCGCGTGGGCGACGGGAGCGGCCGCCGTAGCGTTGATGTCCGTCGCCACAGGGATGGCGCACGCTCCTCAATTCGTTCATGTGAATGAGAATCCAATCGAGGTCGTGGCTAACCAGTCACCCGCAGCGGTTGCGCCCATGATGAGCATGGTGGCGATGTCCCAAGGCAGTCATGCGGGTATGGCCTCCGCGCAGATGGTTCCAGCGTCTTTCCATATCAAGTCGGACCGCCCCTCTCAGCTTCATGCGAAAAGGAAAAAGACGGCAGATAAGGTAAGGAAATCTCCGGATCTGAAGGCAGCTCTGATGTTGCGGCGAGAGGATACGACCCATTGGGTGCGTACGCGAGATGTGCTGCCGCGAAGCACCTTTCCCACGCGTGGCGAAACGATTCCCACGGTTCGCTTCGTAGACGCCGACTTTATTCCCCCTTACGTGGCTCTGCCGACGTCCAACGGCTGGCTGCTGATCGAACTGTAATTCACCATCAACCTAAAGAGGAGAATCACCATGTCTCAAGAAACTAATTCATTAGTTGCTAACCGTAGAGTCCTTCGCTTCGCCGCTCCTGCAGGTCTCGCGGTTGCGGTGGTGCTTGGCTCAACCATGTTTTTGCACAGCACTGGAGTTCATGCCGGTGCTGTCACCGCATCCGCGCTCGACGACCGCAGCGTGAGTTCTCTCACCGCGCTGGATCACGACATGGAGGCGCTGGCCGCGCGCGTGACGCCTGCTGTTGTGAACGTGGCCGTAACCAGCGTCGGCAAAGACGATGACGAGGATGGCGAGGCGCAACAGCAGATTGATCCGCAGGATCTGCCACCACAGTTCCGCCGATTCTTTGGTGGAGGAGAGGGTTTGAGTCCTCACAGGCAGATGCCGCAACCGTCTCGCCGAGGTGTTGGATCGGGTGTGATCATCTCGCCTGACGGTTACATCATTACCAACAATCATGTAGTGGAAGGCGCGACCCAGATCAAAGTGACGCTGCATGACCGCCGCGTGCTGACTGGCAAGGTCGTTGGCACCGATAAGCTGACCGACATTGCCGTGGTAAAAGTGGATGCACACGACCTTCCGGCAATCTCCTGGGGTGACAGCAGCAAACTGCAGCCAGGGCAGACGGTACTGGCATTCGGCAGCCCCTTCGGCGTGTTGCAGTTCAGCGTGACGCGAGGCATTGTGAGTGCGGTAAACCGGGCTGCGCCGCTTTCGAACGATGCGCGCACACCGGGCGGTCTGATCCAGACGGACGCGGCCGTAAATCCCGGCAATAGTGGGGGACCGCTGGTTAATGCTCATGGTGAACTGGTCGGTATCAACCAGATGATCGCGACGAACAGCGGAAGTTTTGCAGGCGCGAGCTTTGCGATTCCAGCATCGACTGCCAAAGCCATTGCAACGCAGATTATCAAGACCGGCGCTGTGCACCACGGCTATCTCGGAATCAGCATGAACGATGTTACTCCGGAGAATGCGCAGTTCTTCAATCTGAAGGATGCTCTAGGGGCGATCGTAACCGATGTGTTACCGGGTTCTCCGGCGGCCAATGCGGGTCTCAAGCACGGTGATGTTATCACCGCCTTGAACGGACGTTCGGTAGAGAGCGGTGGTGCTCTGCAGGTGGACGTGGCACAGATGACACCAGGAACCCATGCCAACCTTGGCATTCTGCGAAACGGCGCAGCGCAAACGGTGGACGTAACGTTGGGCGAATACAAGAAGGATGCACAGGTAGCGGGCAATGATGGAGATGGCAGTGGAACACAGCACAACGGAGGTAAGCTCGGCCTGGCCATGAGTGATCTGACCTCCGATGTGCGGCAGCAGATGAACATACCGGACAACGTGAAGGGCGCTGCCATTGCACAAGTACGCTCGGGAAGTCCCGCAGAAGATGCAGGCCTGCAGCCGGGAGATGTGATTCTGGAGGTGAACCGCAAGGCCACACCCTCGGCGGGTGATGTTGTCGGCATCATCAAGAGTGTGCCGAACGGCAAGGAAGTGCTTCTGTTGGTCTGGTCCAAGGGAGGAGCGAGCTACCGCGTGGTAAGCCCCAGCGCGGGCTGATCGGCAAACTAACTCGTTCCAACTCGCACCCGATAGTCCTTTTGTGTAAGTCAAAGGGAGTATCGGGTGCATTATTGGAAGCGTAAGTCAATGGGGCCCGATATCGCAGAGCAGAGACAAGAACTCGGAAACGGTTCAGAAGCAGATGGCTGAGTGATAGAGGTTCCCGACGCATTTACAGGCTATTTAGTTTCAAGTTGAAAGGATAATTTACTTACTGCTGAAAACAGCGACCTAGCTCCGATATCTGATATATCTAAGTTGTGCGAAAGAGTAACCACATCATCGAAGTGCTGTATATCGCTAAGCCGCTGTGCCTCCTTCCTTGTCGATGTCGCTAACGACATTCTTCTGCTGATCCCCCCTAAAAATTGAGCGCCTTGCTCTCTAGAAGAAACTGAGCCGCTGACTTCGGTCTGCTCTTTATTCCTCCTGATGAAGCACACCTTCTGGCACGCTCTTGTGCGCTGAAGTGGCCGAACCCCGTGAACTGCGTGCATGCACGCCATTCTGCGCGAACGACCGCGCAAGAGGAACAACATGACTTCATACAAATTTGGCAAGTCCGTGCTTGCTTTGATCTTCCTGATCACTTCAGCCTGCCAGGTTCTGTCGCAAACCCTTACCAGCGCTACTGTAGTTGGGACTGTCACCGACTCCTCGGGAGCAGTTGTTGCAGGGGCGGTGGTACATATTCGCCAACCAGAGACGGATTCATCGAGCGCGGCCACGACTGGTTCCAATGGAGAGTACAGATTCCCATTCCTCAAGCCGGGTGAGTATGAGATCACTGCGGAAGCTCCGAATCTCGCGAAAGCTACGTCACGCATTCGTCTGCTTGTAGGACAGGAACAGTCAGTCAACCTGGTCCTCGGCCTTCAGGCCACGCAGCAGAGCGTGGATGTCGATACGACAGGTGGCGTTTTACAAACTGAGAATGGGAACTCCGTAACTTCGTTCAATCAGCAGTACGTTGAAAACACACCGGTGAACGGCGGAGACATCACAAATATCGCCTTCAGTACACCGGGACTGCGCCTGAACGTCGGTGGTGGGAATGCAAACTTCAATGTCAACGGTCTCCCCTTCAACTCCGCGCTTTTTACGATGAATGGCGCCGATATCGTGGAGCCTTACAACCTTAACAATAAGTCGGGCGCAAGCAACAATACGCTTGGAGCGAACGATATCTCCGAAGCCGCGGTTATTACGAACGCCTATAGCGCACAGTACGGACGCGAGGCCGGCGCACAGGTCAATTACATCAGTAAATCAGGCACGAATCGCTTTCATGGGAACCTGGTGGAAAATTACAACGGCAGTTTTCTGAACGCGAACGACTACTTCAATAACCTTACGAAGACGCCGCGCGCTCGCTCCGTCGCAAATCAATATGCTGCTTCTATCGGCGGTCCTATCCTTCGTGACAAGATAGCTTTTTTCGTCAATACGGAGGGGCTCCGTTATGCATTACCAAGCAACGGCGTCGTTTCGCTCCCGTCTCCTCAGCTCCAGCAGTATGCTCTGGCGCACGTACCTGCGTCCTCCGTGGGACTCTATCAAAGCCTCTTCAGTCTTTACAACGGCGCTCCCGGTGTCAGCCGTGCCGTGGCGGTCACCGCCGGCAACTCACCTCTGCAGGACAGTACCGGAAACCTCGGTTGCGGTAAGCAAACTTTCAAGGGAACCTATGTTAACGGCACGAGCGGGCCGCGGTTCGGCGTCGACACGCCGTGCGCTGTAGCCTTCGGGACGACGGCATCCAGTGTCAACACGGAGACATTTATCTCTGGACGTGTTGATTACAACATCAGCGACAAGCAGAAGGTTTACTTTCGCATCAGCCGGGATGCAGGTGTGCAGGCCAGTGCTACAAGCCCGATCAACCCTGCGTTCAATCGGCGCAGCGTACAGCCATGGGTCATCCCGCAGATCAATTACACCTACGCCATCACTCCTCGCCTGGTCAACAACTTCATCCTTAATGGGAATTGGTACTCCGTCATCACAGGTGTGGACGACTTCCAGGGTACGCGTAATTTATTGCCGGCTGCTTTCAGCTTTTCAGACGGTGGTGCGAATGGAGGAGGCTTCGCCGCCGTAGGCCCTGCGCTTCCTACCGGCCGCCGCGGGCAGCAACTCGGAATTATCGACGACCTGTCTCTCAATTTAGGACGACACACCATCCAGATCGGGGTAAACAATCGGAACAATCGCATTACAGATTCCAGTATCGCGACAGCCTCGGTTGTCGGAACTTACAGCTTCCTCGATCTAACCGATTTCGCCGTTGGACAGGTAAACAGCACCCGCAAGAACACCCAGTTCACGCAGTCGTTTCCCTTATTGAACGCCGTGCATACACGCCTCAACTCGCTTGGCTTTTATGGACAGGATGAATGGAAGGCGAAACAAAACCTGAATCTCACCTTTGGTGTGCGTTTTGAGCTGCAGGGAAATCCCTCCTGCAAGGAGAACTGCTACTCCCGGCCGAATACAGCCTTTCTTGCCAACGGATACCAGGCGGGCATCAACGTTCCTTATAACGCAACCTTGCAGACAGGGCTGAATAAAACGTTCAAGGGGCTGGAAGGCTTCGTAACGGAGCCTCGTTTTGGATTTGCATACTCTCCGCTTGGCGATGGAAAGACCGTGATCCGCGGTGGAGTTGGCTTGTTCGCGAACACCTTCGCGGGCAGCATTACTGCAAATGTCTTTGGCAATCCACCGACCAAATTCTCTCCAACGGTGAGCACCGGCACGGTGGGTATCTCGCCCACAGCGGGGAGTGCGCAGGCTATTGCTATCGCGTCCAACGCAGCGTTTCAAAATGGGTTTTCGCAGGGATACACGCTTCCTCAAATCACAGCACCTTTGGGGGCTGGCGTAAATTTCGCTACTCCCACTTTGTATGTCAATCCTGATGAGTTTCACACGATCAAGGTTCTGGAGTGGAGTCTTGAGATAGAGCAACCACTTACGCGTCATGACGTTCTATCGTTCTCCTACGCCGGAAATCATGGCTATGATGAGCCGCTTTCGAATGCGGCGGCAAACGGCTATGTGAATAACACGTCTCTATACCCGACAGGGTTCGGTGGCCTTCCGACCTCCATTCCCGATCCTCGTTTTTCTGTCGTCACGCAGATACTTACCACCGGTTACTCGAACTACAACGGAGTCACGGTAACGGAGCGTCACGCGCCGCAACATGGACTACAGGGGCAGGTGAGCTACACGTGGAGCCACGCCCTGCAGGTAGGAACCGTTTATAACCCGACACTCTACACAGCGGCCAACTCCTCGACGCAGACAGATGCCGGGTACGGTCCGACTGCCTTCGATACGCGGCACAACCTCTCCGCCGACCTTGTGTACACAACGCCAAAACTGAGCAATCATCTGCTCGATCGAGCGCTCAGCAGTTGGTCGCTGGGAGGGAAACTCTATCTTTACAGCGGTCGCCCATTCTCGGTAACAAACAGTCTTATCGCCTCCAGTTTGTCCACCAGCTTTAGTGGCACAGTGTTGGCCGATGTCACCGACCCAAATGCGTTCAGCGCTCAGTGCGACAAGGCTGCAGTCCGTACGGGATGCTTGTCCTCAAGTCAGTTCGCCAGCGTCGTAAGTGCATCGAATCCAAACGGACAACGAGACTTCGGCAATGTTAGACCAAACGGCTTCCGTGGCCCGGGTTTCTTCTCGATCGCTACCCAACTGAGCAAGCGCATCCCGGTCACAGAGCACACGCGATTTGAGATAGGCGCTGACGCTTATAACCTGCTCAACCATACCAATCTCGCCGTTCCAAATAGCAATTTGGGCGCAAGTGGTTTCGGTCTCATTACGTCAACGGTAAGTTCTCCCACCAGCATTTACGGGACCGGGCAGGGCGCTATTGTTTCGGGTCGTGTTCTGGTGGCTTTTGGTAAGTTCATTTTCTAAACAAAGCAGGTGCTGAACTTAGATTCAGGATCCCCACGTAGATTTTGGAGAATCGATGCGAAATACAAGATACAAATGCCTGGCGCTCTTGCTCTCACCCGTTCTTTTGTTTGGTCAGACTGAGCGGCTTACCATCGAAGATCTTCTCGGAGCTGGCGGATCGGGACGAGGGGGTGAAGGTCTTCTCTCGCCGGACGGAAGGTATTTTGCTACGCAGGAACGTGGGCAGATCGCTTTGAAGCCCGTCGAAGGGGGACCCTCAAAGGTCATCACGCATTCGCAGGAACCTAAATCGGAGTTGCAATGGTCCCACGATGGCGGACGCATCGCCTACATCAGCAAAGGGGATGTGTGGACTGTGGAGGTAAGCGGAGCAGACCCAACGCAACTGACCCATGACCCCGCTGGGCCCGGTGACCCCCGAGGCGCGACCGACCATCATCCCTTGTGGAATCCCAATGGCAAGTGGATTCTTTACCAGTCCGGGCGTAAAGGCTTCAACGAACTCTACGTGGTCAGCGACGATGGCAAGCAGGAAAAGCTCCTTGCTGCGACCGAGATCTATAAGGGCCAGGATGTGATCTCCAATACGGCACAGGATAAGGGCGACGCTGTCTCCTCTGACCGCTTCGATCCCAACCCGTCGTGGTCACCCGATGGCACACGGATTTCCTATACAGAGAGGTCGCGCCAGTTCTTCTCGGGAAAGTTGAAGGTACTCACTTTTGATCAGACCACAGGTACTGCGAACACCTCGATCGACCTTTACACTGCGAAAAACGATCCGGGAGGCGCATGGGCAGTGAACACGGCCTCTTGGTCCCCCGATAGCGGCAAGCTTGCGGTCGTACTGCAAGAGTCGGGCTGGGACAAGATCTGGCTCATCCCTTCGAAGGGTGGCAAGCCGCAGCAACTGACTAAGGGGATGGGCGAAGATGAAAATCCGATCTACTCTCCTGACGGCAAGTGGATATTGTTCACGTCGAATCGAGATCTCGCAGAAGAGCATCATCTCTGGATTGTTTCAAGCTCTGGCGGAGCACCTCGTCGCCTGACGCATCTGAGCGGTAACGAATCTGCGCCACAGTGGTCGCCCGACAGCGCCAGCATTTATTTCTCTGAGAGCACAGCCTTGCATACGCCGTCCAACTACGTCGCGCAGACGGCTGCGAACGGGGAAGCTCGCGCATTGGAGCCAGCGAAAGATTCGAAGTATGCACACCTTGGGATCACACCGGAGGTGGTTCATTTCAAGAGCAAAGATGGTTTGGCACTCGCTGGCATTCTGTATAAGCCTGCAAACTTTCAGAAGGGAACACGGTATCCAACCGTCATCTGGGCTCATGGCGGACCTGAAGGTCAGGTGGGCCTGAGTCTTAGTCCATGGTCGCTCTTTCTGGCGCAGCAGGGATACGTTGTTCTGGAACCGAACTTTCGCGGAAGCACCGGATATGGCGAGCGCTTCCGCAACAGCAACGTAGAGGATTCGGGGGGTGGAGAGATCGACGACTTTGCAGCATCGGTGAAGTATCTCGTGGACGAAGGAATCACTGATCCAAAGCGAGTCGCCATTGGAGGAGGAAGCCATGGAGGCACGGTCGTGGCAAACGCTGTGACGAAACTTCCCGACACTTTCGCAGCAGGCATTGAGATGTTTGGCGTCGTCGATCGCGCGCTCTTCCTCGAGTACACCAACCGAAACTCGAAGATCCGCTGGGAGACGAAGATGGGCGGCACGCCGGAACAGAAGCCCGCTGTCTATCGTAAAGCGAACATTCTTCCAGATGTGGCAAAGATCAAGACGCCGCTTCTCATACTTCATGGTGAGCAGGATCCGCAGGTACCTCCGCAGGAGTCTGCGGAGTTCGCAGCGGAGCTCAAGAAAGCGAACAAGGAGTTTATTTACATCACCTATACGAACGAGGGTCACGGCTTCCAGCAACGTGAACACCGCCTCGACTCCTATGAACGCCAGCTGGCCTTCCTCAACAAGTATCTGAAACTCAACGCCGGAGAATAATGGAAGGGCCGCACCTTCCCTGAAGGTGCGGATCCACTGAAGCCATGACACCTTGCGGAGCGGACGGATATGCTCGCACTGCCGCCGCCGAGGGCCGCGCGACGCATATGCGTTTTAGTTGAGACAGAACTGGCTCTACAAACGTCGATTTATTTAGCCGTTGTAGACGACCTGTGTCTTTTGAAGCCGTCCGGCATCGCGTTGAACCCACAAGCAGCAGGCGCGATACTCTAACGGAGCGGAACATTGCGAAGATGAGTGTCGGCATCAATGAATTCAATACCGGATCATTCAATCGATAAAGGGAGAATAGATGAAGCATTTAGTGATCGCGGGGCTCTGCCTGGCCATGGCCGCGAGCAGTTCACCGGCACAGGTCAACGCGGGGGAGCAGAAGCCTGAACCTGGCTTGGCATTCAACATGGCACAGGTAACGACGTTAAGCCTGCCGTGGAAGATTGCCTTCCTGCCAGATGGGCGGATGCTGATTACAGAGAAGGTTGGCGGTCTGCAACTCGTTACCCAGCAAGGCGCAAAGACGCCAGTTTCTAACGTGCCAGCCGTTCTCTATCGAGGCCAGGGTGGAATGTTGGGAGTTTATCTCTCGCCACACTACGCCAAAGACCACAATGTCTACCTCACCTATTCGGAGCCGGGCGATGGAGGATCAAGCCTGGCGCTGGCGCGGGCCCAGCTGAAGATCGGTCAGGATGCAGCGAGTCTCGAGGGGCTCCAGGTAATCTGGCGCGATGGTGAGAGGGGTGATGGTGGACAGTTCGGTGCGGAGGTTGCCTTTTCTCCGGACGGCAAGTATCTCTTTCTCTCCTCCGGCGATCGGCAGCGCATGACGCCAGCGCAGGACCCCAACCAGCCTCTCGGCAAGATCCTGCGCCTGACGCTGGATGGAAAACCGGCTCCGGGAAATCCGATGGCTGGCAAGATCGGCACTCCTACCGTACCCGTTATTGACCCTCCGGCGAATACAGAGGAAGCAAAGACGGCTCCTGTCTTAAGGACGTACACCTTCCCTGGACCAAACCTTACGCCATCAGAGACCTGGAGTTCGGGAATCCGTACCCCCTACGGCCTGGCCTTCGCGCCGGACGGCCGTCTGTGGGAGCTTGAACATGGCCCACGCGGCGGCGATGAGTTGAACCTGATCGAACCCGGAAAAAATTACGGTTGGCCTCTGGTCTCCTACGGGCATAACTATGACGGTGTACCCATTCCCAGCCCGGACACGCGTCCTGACTTGACCAAGCCTGTAATCTATTGGGTTCCGGTGATCGCGCCGGGTAATCTCATGTTCTACAAAGGATCGATGTTCCCGCAATGGAACGGCTCGGCTCTTGTCAGTGGTCTGATTTCGAAGGCGCTTATCCGTATCACCTTCGACAACAAGGGAGGAGCGAAGACTGCGGAGCGATGGGATGTAGGCCGCAGAATCCGCGACGTGGAGGTCGCTCCTGATGGTGCGGTGTGGATGATCGAAGATGCGAAGTCAGGCGGTCTCTTTCGCCTGACGCCGAAATAAGGCGTTGTCTGCGACGCTTAGGATAAGGTGTTGCGGCCCACAGACGTTGGGCCGCAACGTTCAACCCCACGGAGATGAGTTCGAAGCAGACAGGTCCTTCGGCTCCGTCCTCTCTCAACCCGGAAGCGATGATATGAATCAGAGATTTAGAGTAGTGTTCGCGGTGGTGTGTGCGTTCTTGTGCGGCCTTTGCCTGTTAGGGAAAGCCTCTGGCCAGGCTCTCCCGGATGGGAAAGGGAAGGCGGAGTTTGTACATAACTGCACGGCCTGTCACCGCGCCGATATGGCTACACGTTTGAGGAAGACTCCGGACGAGTGGAGAAAAACTGTAGACAACATGGCGGCTCGCGGGACGGATGGCTCGAAAGAAGATCTAGACAATGTCGTTCTCTACTTGTCCACAAATTTCGCAGCGGACAAGAGCGGAACAGATGCGTCCCCGCCATCGACACCGCCTTCGTTGAGGTCGGGTGGACCGATGGCTCTTAACTCTTTTGAGATCGAACGCGTGAAGCGCATCATCGCGGAGAGCAACTGGTTCGTCCCAGTTCAGCGCTAGGTACTGAGAGCATTGCGAGCGCCTGCAAGGCGCTTGCAATGAGACTGCGCAGGCTTCTGTGCGGGTTCGTCATCCTCCATCTTCCAGAGCCAGCAGCTTTCCTGTACGAGAGAAATTTAATTTAGGCAAAGCAGGCGACGCTGCCTTTCTCCGGCTCGGAACAAGGATCGATCCTTCGTATCCATCGCCGGCCGGAGCAGTGTCGGCATACACAGAATGGGTGAACCCACAAGAGGGAGAATACAAGATCTAACGCGATAAATTTGGCACGAATTAATCGTGGCAAATGACGGAAAATCTCTTATCATAATTCAACTATTGCAGATGAGAATATCTCCTTCCTGCGTGATCTCGTATTGCGTTACTGAAGTACATAACGTGATTACGGCACGAGCAGCTCACTAGAAGCTGCGCGCCGTTCCTCTCAAAAAAATAAATTGTGGTATCTAATCAGGAGCAAGCCATGACGCGTATCCAGAAGCTTTGTTCGCTTCTAGCCCTGCTGTTTCTAATCGCTGCGACTTCACTACAAGCGCAGACGATTACGGGCAGTGTGACCGGTACAGTTACAGATCCGACCGGAGCCTTAGTCCCCAACGCCAAAGTTACGGCGAAGAACACACAGACGGGAGTTTCGACCTCAACGCAGACCAATGCGCAGGGTATTTACTATCTCCGTTTTTTGCAGATCGGCCGCTATAAGGTCACCACCGAGGCCCCAGGATTCAGCCCGCAGACCACCGGCGAATTTGGCCTCGAAGTGCAGCAGGAAGCACGTATCGATGTGAAGGTTGCAACCTCGGGCGATGTGCAGACCGTCACGGTGACAGACACGGCTCCCATTCTCAACACCGAGAATCCGACCACCGGCACCACCATCACCGCAACTCAGGCGACGGATCTTCCGCTGCAGGCACGTAACTTCTCTTCGCTCACAACGCTGACCGCAGGTGCTGTCGCAACGGCGCCAGCCAATGCCAACAATGTGGGCCGCCCCACCTATAACAGCGGTTTCTTCGTTAACGGTAACCGTGAGCAGTCGAATAACTACACGCTCGACGGTGTCGACATCAACGATGCGATCGACAACTACATCAACTACAGCCCTAACGTCGACGCAATCGGCGAACTCCACATCATCAGCGGCAACGCCACTGCAGAGTACGGAAACGCCAACGGCGGCCAGGTAGTTATGGTCACCAAAAGCGGAACCAATAAGTATCACGGCAACGCGTTCTGGTTTCTCGAAAACACAAACCTGAATGCCAACAGCTGGTCCAATAAACACACCCCGGACAGGACGGCAATCGGACCTGTGCCGAACCTCAACCGCAGCATCTTCGGTGGAACCTTCGGTGGCCCCATCATCCGTGATCGCCTCTTCTTCTTCGTGGACTACCAGGGCGCACGTCAGCGGAACAACACGACCGACTTCGCCAGCGTAGCTACCCCCCAGATGCGTGCTGGTTTCGCCCCCGTTCTAGGACGCAACGTGACGATCTCGAACCCGGTTGCGGTGTATCTCTTCGCTCATCCCGAGCTTTATCCGCTTCCCAACGTTGCAGTGGCCCCAGGCACGTTTGTTCGCAACTACGTCGGCACCCGTTCCAGCTCGACCACGAACAACCAGGGTGACTTCAAGATCGATGCGAAGCTGACCTCCAAGGACAACATCTCCGGCCGCTTCACGCTTGGTCGCGAGTTCGACGGCGACAGCCGCGTCGTCATCCCGACGAACCTCGGCAGCGCCAACAACAGCCCCTACACCGGCTTCTCCGTCAACTGGACACACGTGATTACGCAGAACATCGTGAATGAAGCGCGCGCCGGTTTCAGCCGCGGACGCTTCATCAATCTCGTTGCTGATCCGAGCGGCCTCTTTGGCCTCAGCGGAAACAGTGCTGCGGGCATCCCCGGAAACCAGATTGCTCCCGGTATCTCGGCAATCAACCTCAGCAACTCCGCTCTGTCCAAGATCGGAAGTGAAGGTGTCCAGAATGACAGCCTCACCAACGCCTACACCTATGGCGATAACGTGAGCTGGCAGCTTGGACGTCACAACCTGAAGTTCGGCGTCACGGCGATCCGCTATCAGTCCAACCGTAACTACTCCGGTAACGATGGTGTTCTTGGACACTTCGACTACGATGGCACTTACACCGCTGGCACTCAGGGAACGGCCGATTCTTTCGCCGACTTCCTGCAGAACCAGTCGAAGGCCTTCGGCCAGGGTTCCTATGTCACACGTTGGGGCCAGCGCCAGTGGCGCGACGCCCTCTTCTTCCAGGACGACTGGAAGGCCACACCGAACCTCACCATCAACCTGGGCATGCGTTGGGAGTATGACCAGCCTTTGCATGAAGTCCTGAACCGCGAATCCAACATCGATATCTATACGGGCAAAATGTCTTTTGCCGGTCAGAACGGTGCCAGCCAGGGACTGTATAAGGCCTTCTGGAACGGATGGATGCCGCGTGTCGGCTTTGCGTACAGCCCTGCCAACCTCAACGGCCGTTTCGTCATCCGTGGCGGCTACGGCATTACCAACTTCCTCGAAGGCACGGGAGCGAACCTGCGCCTCACCCTTAACCCGCCGTTTTTCAGCAACTCCTCCGGCAAGCAGAGCGGCACCAGCCCCTTCTTTCAGACGCAGAACGGTTATCCTCTGCCCACAGCCTCCACCACCTGGTCGGGTAACGTGCGCGCCTGGGATCCGAACCTTCGTCCTGGTCTCGTACAGCAGTTCAACCTCACAACGGAGTACCAGCTGGACAACGCTACGTCCCTTCAAATCGCGTACCTGGGTCAGAGCGGAAATCATCTGATTGATCCGCGCGAAGGAAATCAACGCCGTTGCCCCAGCTGCCCGCTTCCAGTAACGACAGCGGTCGTCCACCCGGGCTTCAGCGATGACACTTCACAGATCACTCAGGTCAGCTATACCGAATCAAGGTCGATGATGAACTACAACTCCTTGCAGGTGACCGGACGTCGCCGTATGACCAGGGGGCTGGAGATCCTCGCGAACTACACCTTCAGCAAGGGCCTCACCAACAATCTTGGCTACTATGGCGGCAGCGGTACGGCTTCGCAGTCGGCATATTGGCAGGATGCCTACAACGGCTCGGGTGACTATGGCCCGGCCTTCTTCGATGCCAAGCAGATCTTCACCTTTGCGGGGAACTATCAGCTTCCCTTCGGTCGTGGACGGAGCTTTGGTTCGCACATGAATCGCGGTCTGGATGAGGTCCTCGGCGGATGGCAGCTTGGCGTTCTGGCCAACCTGCACTCCGGCTTCCCGGTCACCATCTCGTCGCCCAACAACTATCCCGTCAACAACCGCGCAGATCGTGGTAATCACTATCGCACGCTCAAAGTTGTTAACCGTTCCGTCGACCACTGGTTTGGAACCGATCCTACGGCTTCGGCTTGCGGCCTTACCGACAACGGTACCTGCGCTTATGGCCAGGAAAGCACCACCGGCTTCGGTACGGCCGCTGTCGGATCTGAGCGCGCTCCCGGTTACAAGAACGTCGACGCGAACCTCGGCAAATCGTTTGCCTTTACCGAAACGACGAACCTTCAGTTCCGCGCCAACTTCTACAACGTTCTGAACACGGTCAGCCTGTCTCCTCCGACGAATAACATCTCGGATCCGAACTTCGGTCTGATCAACAGCACCGTCTCCACGGAACGTCAGATCGAGCTTGCGCTCAAACTTACGTTCTAATCACCGCATTCCAGGACCGTGGGCCGGATCTTTCCGGTTCACGGTTTTTTATTGCGAGATAGGCTCGTCGCCCGATTTGCACTAGGCGGTATATTGTTCGTCGGTCACATGCTCCATCCAGTCAACAGCTCTTCCATCCAACTTTTCCGCAATCGCAATATGCGTGACCGCAGTGGTCGCAGTGGCTCCGTGCCAGTGCTTCTCGCCGGGTAAGAACCACACAACATCTCCGGGTCTGATCTCCTCAACAGGGCCGCCTTCGCGCTGCGCCCAGCCGCAGCCCGCCGTAACGATGAGTGTCTGACCGAGCGGATGCGTGTGCCACGCCGTGCGCGCACCGGGCTCGAAGGTTACGATAGCTCCGCCAGCACGCGCCGGCTCGGTTCCCTGAAACGGTTGATCCAACCGTACTGTTCCTGTAAACCACTCCGCAGGCCCTTTGGCCGAGGACTGCGAGCCGACACGTTTGATCTCCATTGTGATCTCTCCACTTACAGTAGTGAAACATGAATCCCTGCTGGGGAAAGTCGGCACCGCGATCCACTCTTGAATCCCTAACTGAGGGAGCGTCGTCTATGCAAAGTAGCGTTCTAATGCAAGTGGAAGGCGACAACCTGTGAGTTACTCACACCACCGTGCAGGAAGTCGCCACTCAGAAGCACCTCGAAGTTACGGAGATGTCCCGAACGATCCGTGGCGGCCTTGATGATCGGTTCCCAGAGATGCTGGTGAGTAAGAAAGTTCACCGCACCGTAGGTCGTTCCCATCGATGTACCTTCGACAATCAACACCCGGCCTTGTCCCTGCGTGTTATCGACGAGCGCGATATGGGTGATGGTCTTCTGCTCATGCGTAGCCTGGCGCGTGTAAACGTAGAGAGGCTGCTCTCCGGATTGCGGCGCGCGATTCGTCACAGTGTAGACATCCGTCTGATGGTTCCAGTGCGCGGAGAAGTCCATCGCCGGTTGATAGAGCGTGACCCACGGATTGAAGGTCTCCGATCCGATCAGGATCAGGTTGTTATCGTGCGTGTCGGCTACCGCAACATCGCGCGCGTAGCGGATCTCGATCCAGTTAGCAGCCTGCGGTACTCCCATGCGTTCCGGGGCACGCACCAGTTCCGCCACCAGGCGAAGATCGGCCATCGGGGTTACCGACCGCGTTGAGAGAGGCACGTCCACGCCCGAAGGCGGACGGCTGGCGGCCACCCGGTTCTGGTAAGACTGGCTCGCGTACTCGGTAAGCGGCACATCGCGCTGCTCCCACGCGATATAAGCATCCAGGCTCGCGTCGCCGGGAACGATCAACGTCTTGCGCCCCGGTGTGAAGAGCGCCTGCCACAACGGCTGTGGTCCGGACAACATCGCTTGGGCAACCGGCCGACGCGTGAGATACACAGCCAGAGGAAGAACGACAGCGAGGATCGCAAGTACGGCGATCACCACGATCGCTGACATCGGCCAGCGCGGCTTCGATGCCTGCAGAGAGATCCAAGGCTGGCGCTCTGGTATCGCAGGGATGGCCGTGATGTTGGAAGCGAGGGAAGTCGCGAAGGGTTCGAAGCGGGCAACATATCCGCCCTTCGGAACCGTAATGCGAAGCGTGTCCGTTTGGCCTTCTTCGTTGTAGTAGACCTCAAGACGCTGCCGGAGAAGCCGTGCCGTGCCGCGAACGATCGTGTCTTCTCCGGAGTTATAGCCGGGCAAACGGCCGAAGACCCGTATGCCAATCTGCTGCTCAGTCAGATCGTCGAGCCGCCCGGAGATCGAGTTTTCGGCGATGTATTCCAACAGAGAGGACAGGCGAGGAGCCTTGGCGAAGCTTGCGCTGGAGAGTACGCGGCGAAGCTCCTCCTGGGCAAGCTCCCTGGCGGGCGCTGTTATACTTTCGTCAATGGACCTGCTGGACATCTTTGTTCCTTCAAACGGTTTGAATCTGGAAACAGACTCGCCGTACACACCGCACTGCGTTTGCCGCGGTTGTTGTTCCTCACGGTAAAGCTCCCGTTAGTCGAGATCCTACCCTTTGAGCCTGCTGCGCTAAGTCTCGATATTCCCGCGCGTTTCACCGTGTCATCCACCGTGAAACACCTCGTTTCCCGTTACAACCGATTTCTTCACTCCCTAAATTCCTTTTGTCTTCCAAGCCGATCTGATCCGGTTTTGAAGACGGAACATGAACTCATACCAAGGGCGAACCATATTACCAGCCTGACTTTGAAAAGAGATCGACTTGAATCGACGTGACTTTATAGGACTCTCCTCTTCGGCCGCCGCCCTTGCGGCAACCAGAACTCTTCCGGCGGCGGCCGTCAAAAAGGGCGATGCGAAGCCGAACTTCCTCTTCATGATTGCGGATGACCTGATGTTCCGGACGATCGGGGCCATCAACAATCCAGAGGTGCATACCCCTAATCTCGACAAACTCGTGCAGTCGGGAACGCACTTCACGCACTGCTTCCACCAGGGATCGTGGACGGGGGCCGTCTGCATCGCCAGCAGAACGATGCTCAACACCGGCCTGACCTGCTTCGAGGCAAGCAAGGTAGACATACCCAATCAGGCAAACAGTGTCCCGTCCTGGGGACAGACCCTTCGCGAGTCAGGCTACGACACCTTCATTACGGGCAAGTGGCATCTGGACGCCGTGACCCTGTCGCGGGCGTTCTCTGAGCAGTCCGCCGTGGGGCCGGGCTACCTGGCTTCGACTAAAGACATGTATGACCGCCCCGCGCCCGGCAATGACTGGGATCCGGCAAACAAATCCCTCCTGGGCCACTGGCAGAAGCGAGGCATCTGGAAGAACAAGCGGGGCGACAACGAGATCGAGCACTCCAGCGAGATCTATGCCGACGCTGCGATTGAGCACCTTGGTAAGGTCGCCAAGCGCGATGCGCCTTTCTTCATGTACGTCGGCTTCAATGCGCCGCACGACCCGCGTCAGGCGCCCCAGGAATATCTCGATCTGTACCCAGCGGACAAGATCGCTATTCCTCCGAACTACCTGCCGGAGCACCCGTTCGACCAGGGCGAACATAAGACACGGGACGAGCTCCTTGCTCCCTTTCCGCGCACGAAGCATGATGTGCAGGTCCACCGCCGCGAGTATTACGCGATCATCTCGCACATGGACGCGCAGATTGGCCGCATCTTTGACGCGTTGAAGAAATCAGGCAAAGCGGACAACACGTACATCATCATGACCGCCGACCATGGCCTCTCCGTAGGAGAGCACGGCCTGATGGGAAAGCAGAATCAGTACGAGTGCTCCATGCGCATGCCGCTCATTCTCTCCGGTCCTGGCATCAAGGCAGGGAAGCGGATCGACGAGATGGTTTACCAGCACTCCATGTATGCGACAACCTGCGATCTCGCCGGTGTACCGATCCCGGAACACGTCGGTTTCCCCTCTCTTGTTCCCATGCTGCGTGCGGAAAATCCCCAGCCGTTGAACGATGCGATGTTCGGTTGGCTCAATATCCTGCAACGCTCAATCCGGACAAAGCAGCACAAGCTCATCTTTTACGCGCCCATCAAGCGCTACCAGGTCTTCGATCTCGAGAAGGATCCCTGGGAGATTCACGACCTGGTCGACGATCCGGCGTACGCGCAAATCAAGGTCGAGTTAATCGCCAAACTAAAAGCAAAACAGAAGGAACTCGGTGACTTCATGGACATCGAAAACACGCAGAAGGTACCGGAAAAGTTCGACGGTTGATCGCAGGGCTTTCTATCTAACACTTGTTGCGCCCACGGCAGAGATCGCAGCGCAATCGTCAGGCATCTATGTATTTCAATTTTTTGGAGGCACGGCCAAGGCCGTTGAACGTTATGCAACGCATCTACCGAACACTGCTCTTCCTTTCTCTTCTGGTCTCCTCTCCCGTTACGGTACTTGCACAGGCTGCGACAGGCGAACTCAGTATCACCGTCACCGATCCTTCGGGAGCGATCGTGAAGGACGCTGAAGTCACCATCACAGGCACCGACACCGGCGCGATCGTTCGCGTACTAAAGACAAACGACCACGGCATCGCACAGGTTCCGCTGCTGCAGCCAGGGCGCTATAACACGCACGTTGCGCTGACAGGCTTCAAAACGATCGATCGCAATGGTGTGACAGTGTCCGTCGGCTCTGTCATCTCGCTCGATCTTGCTCTTTCCCTGGGCGAGTCGGCCGATGTGATTACGGTGACGGGCGAGGCTCCCCTCATTGAAGACAAGTCCGAGACCATCGCCCAGGTCATCAGCGGGAAAGAGGTGACCGATATTCCGCTGAACGGACGCAACTACCTGGAGGCGGCGAACTTCGTGCCGGGCGCCATCCCGACTGCTGCTGGCCGCGACAATTCTTTTTCCGCCTACGGAAACACGGGCCTGCAGAATGCGTTCCTGCTTGATGGCGCGCGCAATGTGAACTACCTCCGCGGCTTGGACAACGCGGCGCGCGACATGATCCGTCCTCCGCTCGATGCGCTGCGTGAGTTCACAGTGCAGACCTCCAACTTTTCCGCCGAGTACGGTGCCGCCGCGGGTGGTGTCGTGAACGCGATTACCAAGAGCGGCACGAACCAGTTCCACGGTTCAGCCTATGATTTCTTTCGCAACGATGATCTGGATGCGCAGAACTACTTTGCCACCACGAAGCCGTTGCTCGTGAGAAACCAGTACGGCGGCTCTCTTGGCGGTCCTGTCTTGAAAGACAAGCTCTTCTTCTTCGCGGCGTACGAAGGCTTGCATCAACGCGATGAACTTCCCTCAACCGCTACGGTTCCCACCGCTCTCGAACGTCTGGGAGATTTTTCACAGACTAGAAATGCTTCTGGCGCAGTCGTTCCAATCTACGATCCTTCAACCACCGTTGGAACAGGCACCACTGCAACGCGCACACAGTTCAGCGGCAACAGAATTTCTCCGGGACAGCTGAATGCGATCGGAGTCGCTCTCGCACAGTATTATCCACTGCCGAACGCCCCCTCCCTGGGTGTGAACATCTACAGGCGCAATGCTCCGCAGCGCATCGATTCTAAAAACGGCATCGCTCGCGGTGATTTCCAGGTATCACAGAAGGACTCCGTGTTTGTACGTTATGCGCATACGATTACCGCAACTGCGAATGAAGCCGCGCTTCCTGCTCCTGCCGCAAACCCGGGTATCTCTACGGTCACCTCAAAGGGAATTGGCGCAGGCTACACGCGCATTCTCACAAACTCGCTCATCAACGAGTTCCGCTTCTCGTGGGCCACAACGGGTATCGTGTCCGGCGGCACACAGGCGCGGAACGAGGTCATCCCCGGTTCGCTCGACCTGCTCGTGAATACCGGAACACCGACTTTCAACGTGTCGAACCTTACCAGTCTCGGTACTCAAGGAGGAGGATGCTGCGGTAACAGTCCTCTGGCAAAGACCTCCGGTGTCTTCGATTACGCGGATAACCTCTCGTGGTCGCGCGGACGTCACCAGTTCAAGTTCGGCGGAGAGTTCCTCTGGATCCGTCCAAAGACCTTTGCAACATCCAACGGACGTTCTACCTTCGGCTTCACCGGTGTATTCACGCAGGATCCACGCTCACGCGGTACCTCGGGTAATGCGCTCGCTGATCTCCTGCTCGGCGATTCCAACTCGCTTACCAGCGGAACGGTTGCGCAAAACGAAGAGCGTGGCACAGCGTACGGCATCTACGCCGCCGACCAGTGGCAGGTCACCGATGCGCTCACCTTCAACTACGGTCTGCGCTACGAATTCAGCGCGCCATTCACCGAGGTGCAGAACCGCATGGGAAACTTTGTGCTGGACCCTGGATCTCTCTACGGACAACTCATCTTTTCCGGCAACCCGCTACGTCCACGCGGCCTGATTTACAGCGACAAGAACAACATCGCGCCTCGCGTCGGTCTTGCGTATCGCGTTCCCGGCGTGAAGGACATGACGATTCGCTCTTCCTACGGCATCTTCTTCGCGCAGGATGAAGGTACCGGCGTGACCAACCGTATGACGAGCAACCCACCCTTCTTCGGCTACGGCGCGACCACTATCTCCAGCGATCAACTGAACCCTGCTACTGGATTCGTTCTCTCACCGACGGCGTCCATTGCGCGTCCAAGCCCTATTCCGGTCTCCAGCTATACCCTCGTTCCGTCCGCGACTGCAACTCTAGTCAGCTGGCGCGAACACTTCGAGACCTCCTACGTACAGCAATGGAGTGTCAGCATACAGAAGCAGCTACCCTGGGCGGTTTTGTTTGAGGCGAACTACGTGGGCAACCACGGATCGCAGTTACTCGGCCTGGGCCAGGGCAATCAGCCGACGTTGCTGAACTCCACCACAGTCAACTCACGCCGTCCATTGGCGGCGTACACGATCGCTCCGGTCAAGACGATTGGCAACTGGAACTCGAGCCAGTATGAGGGCCTCTCCGCGAAGATCGAAAAGCGCTTCAACAAAGGCTATTCGTTCCTGAACTCCTTCACCTACGGGCACGCCTTCGATCTGCAGAATCCCGCGCTCGATCTATGCGACACCTGCGGCGCTGGCGACACGCTGCAGGACAACTACAACCGACCGGCGAACTATGCTTCGAGCGATAACGATGTTCGATTTCGCTATGTGCTCACTGGAATCGCAGAGCTTCCCTTCGGCAGAGGCAAAGCCTTCCTCAACCAGAACGCGGTCGTCTCCGCGATTGTAGGTGGATGGGCGGTATCGCCTGTATATCAATATCAGACGGGCCTTCCGTTCACTCCGGCAATGAGCTTCGACGCAGCCAACGCGGGTACGGTTACACGTCCCACGCAACTGTGCAACGGCAACGTTGGCGGAGCCGGGACAAAACAGCAGTGGTTCAACACAGCTTGCTATGCGAACACGGCATCGTTCACCTTCGGCAACGCCGGGCGCAACAGCCTGCGCGCGCCGGGGAAGAATCAACTCAACCTGAGTCTGCAGCGTAATTTCCCGTTGCACTTCCTGCACGAAGGCAACCTGAACATGCGTCTGGAAGGATTTAATCTTCTCAACCATCCGCAGTTCAAGGTGCCGGGCAGCACACTGGGAACCACGCTTTACGGTGTGATCTCCAGCGCCGACGCTCCGCGTCAGGTGCAGATTGCAGCTCGCATCACGTTCTAATTTTCACAGACAGAGACCCGTGCCTCGTCGCCGGGTCTCTGCTCTTTGAAAGAGCAAGCAAGACATGAAACAGTAGAGATATGGCGTACCTGGTGAATGGCGAGTTGGTGAGTGACGAACTTCTCTTTGGAGAGTTCCATCATCTTGGTGGCTCGTCGATCGATCCGTTGCAACCCGGCGCGGACCGCGAGGCGCGTGTGCTGCGGCAGATGGCGGAGCAGCGCATCCTCAGCGCAGTATTGTTGCGGCAACTCGCCGTCGAAGCGGGGATCACCGCGTCTGACGAAGAAGTGGAGACACGTCGCCGGGCCCAGTGGGGAACCTCCAGCGCTTCCGTCTGTGGGCCAGGTGTCTATCGTGCCATGCACGACAACCTTCTCATCGAAAAATATTCACAACTACTTACGCGTCACGAGATGCGGCCTTCGCGCGAAGAAGTCGAGCTTTACTACCAACAGCATCGGCAAGAGTTTCACCAATCGGAGCGGATTGAGGTCGCGCATATCATCTGCAATATCGACCGCCCGGAAGATCAGGCAGAAGCCCAATCAAAGATGGAACAGGCAGAACTGGAGCTGAACGCAGGCAAGCCGTTTCAAAAGGTCGCAGAGAAATACTCCGACTGCGGCGGCAGGATTCCGCTGGGTTGGATTACGCGCGGCACTATGGTCGACGAGTTCGACGAAGTCGTCTTTGCGTTGAAACGTAACGAGCGTTCGGGGATATTTCGCACGCGCTTCGGTCTGCACATCGCAACCGTACTGAAGATCAAACCTGCTGGCTACGAGCCACTGCAGGATGTGAAGCTCTCCATCGCAAAACGTATTCTGGAAGAGCGGCGACAGAAGACTGTGCGCCTGGCTGTAGATGAAGCCATGCGACGTGCAGAGATCAAGGTGGTTGCATGAATAGGGCCCCTTCTCCCTGCTGCGTTCCAAGCAAGGCACGCGCCGAACGCCTTGAGGCCTCGCAGGTGTACTCTCAGCAGCGAAGCCGCGTATCGGATGGTTCGACCGACGAAATGGTCCTGCTCCATGGCGGTGATTTCCTTATGGGCACGGACTACACCGCAGGCTTTCCAGCAGACGGCGAAGGTCCCGTGCGCCGCGTGAGCGTTTCGCCCTTCTGGATTGATCGGTACACGGTGCGTAATCGCGATTTTGCGAAGTTCGTCGAAGCGACCAACTATCAGACTGAGTCGGAGCGCTTCGGGTGGTCGTTCGTCTTCGAGGGCGATCTGCCCGACGCACTCAAAGTCTCACAACAGGTCATCGGAGCCGAATGGTGGAGGCGTATCGAAGGTGCGAACTGGCAGCATCCCGAAGGGCCGCAGAGCGATATTGAGAGTCGCGCGGAGTATCCCGTAGTGCATGTCTCGTGGAACGATGCTTCAGCGTATGCTGCATGGGCAGGCAAGCGTTTGCCGACAGAGGCCGAGTGGGAGTTTGCTGCGCGGGGCGGCCTTGAGCAGGCTCTCTATCCCTGGGGTAATGACCTCACTCCAAACGGCGAACACCTCTGCAATACCTGGCAAGGGGTCTTCCCGTCGCAAAACTCTGCGGAGGATGGCTTTGTGAGCACATGCCCCTCTGGCTCCTATCAGTCGAATGGTTACGGCTTGTATTGCATGACAGGAAATGTGTGGGAGTGGTGCGCGGACTGGTTCGACGCTGAATATCACATACACGCCACACGCATCGATCCAGTGGGACCTCCAGTTGGTTCCGCGCGCGTGCTCAAAGGTGGTTCTTACTTATGCCACAAGTCCTACTGCAATCGCTACCGTGTTGCCGCGCGCTCTTCGAATACACCAGATAGCGCCACGACCAATATGGGCTTCCGTTGCGTCCGGGATGTGTAATAGCCTCCCCTGAAAATTGTTTGAATAAACAAAATAGGTTGAGGTCTTGTAACTTGTAGGTGAAATTTTTCACTGGACGAGTTCCATCAAGAAGGCATGCAAATGAGTCCATGTGTGCCTGCGGAAATCGGCGAAAATCCAAGCCTGTTCTTGATGCCTATCATCCACATTCTCCTGATACCTCCTGAGTTTTCTGAAGAATTGCGCCGAACTTTCAAAAATGGAAGCCCTCTGCTAGAGTGGTGCTCCGCTTCTTCTCAGTTGGTCTTTGGTTCTGAAACTTCCGCACGGCGGAGGCTGGCCGGAGCTATGAGATTCGAGCAACGCTTGTGGAATACGGTTCGGCAATCGCAAGAGATGCAATCAGCTCCGGAAGTTATTCAGGTAGTTACTCCAACTTTGAGGCAGCCACGTGTCGCTCCGTGATGATGATCGTTCTTCGCCCATGACCTCGCTCGAAAAGCTCAGTCGTCGCGCGTTCCTTTCGCGCGCGGGGGCTGCGGGAGTAATTTCTGCCACCGCAACTGTTGCGGCACCGCTCGTAGCGGCCACAACGCAGGAACAACAGGTCGCGACGTCTGAGTCGGCGATCCCCGGAACTGTCGCTGTGACTCTCAAAGTCAACGGCGACACACACAAGCTGCAGATCGACCCGCGTGCAACCGTGCTCGACACACTGCGAGAAACGCTCCACTTCACTGGTACAAAAAAAGGATGCGATCACGGACAATGCGGTGCCTGTACCGTCCACGTGAACGGCCGCCGCGCGAACAGTTGTTTGCTCCTTGCCGCCATGCAGCAGAACGCTGAGATCACCACGATCGAAGGACTCGGAACACCGGACAAGATGCATCCCATGCAGGCCTCGTTCGTAGAGCACGATGGCTATCAGTGCGGCTACTGCACCAGTGGACAGATCATGTCCGCCGCCGCTCTGCAGCATGAGCCCTGCGGGCCAGCGGATAACGACGTAAAGGAAGCGCTGAGCGGAAACATCTGCCGTTGCGGAGCCTACCCCAACATCGTCGCCGCTGTGCAGTTTGTGCGTCGCAGCGCGTAACCACGGTAAAGGAGAATCAGCCGATGCAGACCTTCGAACTCATCACAGCAAGCACGATCTCCGACGCCGTCAAAGCGCAGGCGGCTTCGCCAACGGCACAACAGGGTGCTCCGGTTCGTTTCATCGCTGGCGGGACAAATCTCGTCGACTACATGAAGTTGAACGTGGAGACGCCGCGAAAGCTCGTGGACATCAATGGCCTGCCGCTGGACAAGATCGAGCCAGCTCAAGGCGGAGGCCTCAAGATCGGCGCACTCGCGCGCAACACGGACGTTGCGCACCACGATGTCGTGAAGGCCCAGTACTCTGTGCTCTCACAGGCCATTCTCTCCGGGGCTTCCACGCAGCTTCGCAATATGGCTACGACCGCGGGCAATCTGCTGCAGAAGACACGGTGCGTCTACTATCGCGACACGGCTTACGGCTGCAACAAGCGTCAGCCTGGCAGCGGTTGTTCCGCGATCGGCGGCCATAATCGTATGCTGGCCATCCTTGGCACCAGCGAGAAGTGCATCGCCAGTAATCCCTCCGATCAAAACGTAGCTCTCACCGCGCTGGAAGCTTCGATCCAAGTTACCGGTTCCAAGGGGGAGCGCGTCATTCCGATCGCACAGTTCTATACCCTGCCAGGCAATACGCCGGAACGCGAGACGGTCCTGGAACCCGGGGATCTGGTCACGCATATCACTCTTCCTGCGCTGCCGGACGGAGCGAAAAGTGTCTATCTCAAGCTCCGCGATCGCGCCTCCTACGAGTTCGCGCTGGCCTCTGCAGCCATCGTCATCAAGCAGAGCAACGGCAGCATCGACTTTGTTCGCGTCGCTCTGGGGGGAGTCGGAGCGAAACCCTGGCGTTCCCTTGAAGCGGAGAAATCCCTTCACGGCAAAGCTGCTACGCCCGCCAACTTCCGCGCTGCTGCAGAAGCCGCTTTGCATGGCGCACGTCCCCAGTCGCAGAACGGTTTCAAAGTCGAACTCGCCAAGCGTTGCCTCGTCCACGCGTTAACCCAGGCCACGGCGTAAAGAAGGAGCGAACGATGGAACAGGCACAAGAGCAGATCAAAGAATCGAAGATCATCGGCGTCCCTACTTCGCGCATCGATGGACCGCTCAAGACCACGGGCACGGCAATGTACTCGTCCGACCATCACTTCCAGAACCTCGCCTACGCCTGGCCGACGACCGCAACTGTTGCCAGCGGAACGATCAGCAACATCGATACCAGTGTCGCGGAGAAGATGCCTGGCGTGCTCGCCGTCTATCACCATGGCAACCTCGGGCCTCTCTATCGCACACCGCCCTCCTCGAGCTTCAGCATGATCATCGACGAAAAGCGTCCGCCATTGGAGGACACGACCGTTCGCTACTACGGGCAGTATGTGGCTGTCGCCGTCGCGCAGACCGTGGAACAGGCGCGCGCCGCAGCCGAGGCAATTAAAGTCACCTATGCAAAGACGCCGCATAACACCGGCGATAAGTTGCTCGGCACGCCCATCAGCGAGCCCAAGCCGAAGGAAGCCACGAAGCGAGGGGACACTACAAAGGCCCTTGCTTCGGCAGCAGTGAAGCACGATGCGGTTTACATCATGCCGACCGAGACGCACAATCCGATAGAGCTTCACGCCTCTGTCGCTGTATACAAAGACGGTAGGTACACCCTCTATGAGACATCGCAGGCAGTCGTGAATCATCGCGATGTTCTGGCCGCGATGCTCGGTGTGCCGCCGGAGAATGTGCAGGTCATCACACGATTTCTTGGTTCGGGCTTCGGTGGGAAGCTGTGGCCGTGGCCGCACTCTCTGCTGGCAGCATCGTGCGCTCGCAATCTTAACCGCCCAGTCAAACTCGTCGTCAGCCGCTCCATGATGTTTCAGAGCGTCGGTCATCGTCCCGCCATCGATCAGCGTATCCAACTCGCGGCGGATGCTTCAGGCAAACTCACCGCCATTCAGCAGGACTACGTCAATCACACGTCCATACAGGACGACTACGACGAAGGCTGTGGCGAAGCGACAGGTTTCCTCTACTCCTCGCCTAACGTGCTCGTGACCGGAGGTCTCGCGCGCCGTAACGTCGGTATGCCGACAGCCATGCGCGGCCCCGGTGCCGTCCCCGGCCTGTACGCTCTCGAATCGGCGATGGATGAACTTGCTCTCAAGCTCAAGATGGACCCCGTCCAGCTTCGCCTTATCAACGAGCCGGAAAAAGACGAGAGCACTGGACAGCCCTTCTCCTCGCGTCACCTCAAGGAATGCCTCACCACCGGTGCTGAAAAATTTGGCTGGAACAAGCGCACTCCCGGCATCGGTTCCATGCAACGCGACGGCTTGACGCTCGGTTGGGGCATGGCCGCCTGCACATGGATCGCCGCCCGTTCTGAGGCGGAGGCCACTGTGGAACTTCATCAGGACGGCTCCGCGCGCGTGATCTGTGGCACGCAGGACATCGGCACAGGCACGTATACGGTCATCGCGCAGATGGTCGCACACGAGACCGGTCTACCACTCAATAAAATTGAGGTTGTCCTCGGAGATTCGTCGCTGCCGCCTGGTCCCATCTCCGGTGGTTCATGGGCCACTGCTTCCGTGGTGCCAGCCGTGCTCCAGGCTGCACAGAAGGCTGGAAAGTCGCTCCTGAACGTCGCGAGCAGTACACCGGGCTCCCCCTTCAAGGACAAGAAGAGTGAAGATCTCGAACTCGTTGATGGAACAGTTCGCCTCAAGGGACAGACCACGTCAGTCTCCTTCGCGGAGATCCTTACAAGCGCGAAGGTGAAGGCGGTCTCCGGCACGGGCAAGTCCGAAGGGACCTTCGGCAATCCGGCCCTGAAGTATTCTTTCCATAGCTATGGCGCACAGTTTGTCGAGGTGACGTGGCAACCCGAGATCGCACGTCTTCGCGTGAGCCGCATTGTCACAGTGATCGATGCTGGACGTATGCTCAACCCAAAAGCCGCACGGAATCAGATTGAGGGCGCCGTCGTCATGGGAGTCGGCATGGCATTGTTCGAAGCTACCGAGTACGACCAACGCTCCGGTGCGCCGATCAACAGCAACCTCGCCGACTACGTGGTCGCCGTCAACGCCGACACACCTAACATCGATGTCACGTTTCTCGATTATCCGGATTACAACCTGAATCCTCTCGGTGCTCGAGGTGTCGGCGAAATCGGCCTCGCGGGCGTTGCCGCAGCCATTACGAATGCGGTCCATCATGCTACAGGTATTCGCGTACGAAACCTGCCCGTCCGCATCGAAGACTTGCTAACTTCACCTAATGGAAAGTTAGCAAGCGCATAACTTCTTGTGAAAGCCTTGTTGATCCGTTGGATGTGATCCTGTGTCTTCAGCAACACAGTGCGAAAATGGGGAATGAGTGATGCAGAGCGGATTGAAGTTGTAAAGGACGCTGCACATACGAAGAGTCCGCTGTTGGGACGTTGGGCTGCGGGATCTCTGCTCGTGCTGGCCACCTTGCTGGTCGCCGGAATCGTCTTCGCATGGCGCACCAATGATGTGATGTCGAATCTTCCGTTCCTGCAAAAGGGAGGGAAGACAGGCGCCCTGATTGCCAAGCAGAAGACGCTCGTGGATGTGACTCCATGGTCCACAGCACAGACCATCGCCGCGCAGGCTGTCACCCAGGAAGAACTCTCGTACGCGCATGAAGCAGAGCGACTGGCAGACCACGATGTGGATCAGGCCTTCGCCGCGGCTCTGCGGACGGCGACGCTTCGACAGAAGACACTGACGGGTGCGGCTCTTGAAACGCAGGAGCGGGTAGCGGAACTGGAAGCCACCGTTGCTTCGGACCAGACGCTGGTCAAGGATCTGACTGCCAAGGGTGGAGACGATCTGGAGATCGCCCAGGCTCAGCTAGGCCTCGATCAGGATGAACTCAGTGATGCGCGGGAAGACCTCGCCCGTGCCTCCGGCGATCGACGCAACGAGATACAGCAGGAGTTGACGGCACGGCAAGCGGAGATGAAGAAGTTCGAAGCCTCGCAGGGAACGGGCGAGATGGCTGTCGTTTCCCTCAAACGCTATCGCACGCTGGCTGGTCTGATCGCTGGATGGCTGCGACAGAATCAGCGCATCTCTTTGCTCAACAGCGCGGAAGCTGCTTCAAACCAGGCAGCTCTGAAGTTTGGCGCGGAACACGACAGGCTGCAGGCGCTGGTCAAGCAGCAGAGCGGCGGAGCTACAGACGTCGCCGCAAAGCGGGTCGCCGGTCTCAAACGCCTCAGCCTGGAACGCCAACTGATGGCGATCTATAACGATCGCGTGGAGACCGAACAGAGGCTCGCAGCTGTGTACGACAAATGGGCCGCGCAGGTCGCGCTGCAGCACAGGCTCGTAGAGCGCCTGATCGTTGTCCAATCGACGTGGATCGCAGTCATCCTGATCGTCGCGATCCTGATCAACGCCGTCGCGCGTCGATTTACGGAACATGAATCGCTCGACCGGCGAAGAATGCGAACTCTCAGCAGAATCTCCCGCCTGGTTATTCAGGTGCTCGCGCTCCTCTGTGTTCTGCTGGTGATCTTCGGCCCACCGGATCAGGTATCGACGGTGATTGGTTTGGCCACGGCTGGATTGACGGTGGCGTTGCAGGACTTCATCCTCGCCTTTGTCGGTTGGTTCATCCTGATGGGACGCAACGGTATCGACGTGGGAGATGTTGTCGAAATCGACGGCGTGGCTGGCGAGGTCGTGGAGATTGGTCTCTTTCGCACCACGCTTCTGGAAACGGGCAACTGGACAGCCAAAGGCCATCCAACCGGACGGCGCGTCGCCTTCAGCAATAGGTATGCGATCAGCGGCAAGTTCTTTAACTTCTCTACAGCTGGGCAGTGGATGTGGGACGAACTTACCGTCACCGTGCCGGAGGATGAAGACACGTATGCCACCATCGAGCGCGTTCATAAAACCGTCGCGGCTACCACGGCGGCTGACGCACGGCAAGCGGAGGCAGAGTGGAAGAAGGCATCGAACGTTCATGGCCTGGGAAACTTCACCGCCGAACCTGCGGTGAATCTACGTCCTTCTGGAAAGGGCGTTGACCTCGTCGTGCGTTATGTCACACGCGCCAACCAGCGATTCGAGCAGAGAAACAAGCTCTATCAGTGCGTTTTGGAGACCATGCACGCTCCGAAGGATACGGCCGTCGCACAGTAGGTGACAGGATCCGATGTCAAAAGCGCATCCCGGGTAAAATAAGAAGTCATGGTATTCGTCCTCGACAACTACGACTCCTTCACCTACAACCTCGTCCAGTACATGGGCGAACACGGTGTGGAGATCGTCATCCGCCGTAACGATGAGGTCACCCCCGAAGAGGTGGCGGCGATGAAACCCGACCGCATCCTCATCTCCCCCGGTCCCTGCACACCGCAGGAAGCGGGAGCCTCCATCGGCATCATTCAGCATTATGCGAAGAACAACATCCGCACCCCCATCCTTGGCGTCTGCCTCGGCCACCAGTCCATCGGAGCGGCCTTCGGTGGCAAAGTCATCCGCGCGCCAAAACTAATGCACGGCAAGACCAGCCGCGTCGAGAACGACGGCAAGACGATCTTCAAGGGCATACCGCACGAGATCACCTGCACACGCTACCACTCCCTTATCGTGAGCGAAGAGGGCCTGCCCGACGAGCTTGAAATCTCTGCCCGCACCCACGACGAGGCAGGGGAGATCATCATGGGCCTCCGCCACCGCACGCTTCCCATCGAAGGTGTCCAGTTCCATCCGGAGAGCGTCCTTACCGAGCATGGCCGCGAGATGATCGCCAACTTTTTAGGCCTGTGACTCTTCAGCCGCATCTCCGCGCTCTGCCACCTCTCTTCGCAGCGTTCTTCTGCGTGGCTTCCTGCGGAAATGCCCATGGACAAAGGCCGATCGGCACACTCTCCACTAACGACGCGCAGATCTCCGGCACCGTGAATGTCCAGCACAACTCAGCAGAGATTCAGAGCAGCGGAACAGTGACGGCTGGCGACCGAACCGCCGAGATCGCTCTCACGCGCGGTGGCAAAGTGCTCATCTGCACCACCAGCACCGTGCATCTCACGCAGAGCAACAACGAAAACGCTCCTCTCCTCCTGTCGCTCAATCGTGGAGCCTTTGAGATTCACATGAACGCCAACGCGCAGGACGCGATTCTCACCCCCGATCTCCGCTTCGATCTCTCGGAAGCAGCACCGCTCGATCTCCGCATGCGCGTCACCCCAAACGGCGATACTTGCGTAGAGAATCGCGGAAAATCCGCGCCGGTCCTGCACGTCACCGAACAGTTCGGTGTCGGCGGATACTTCGTCAAACCCGGCCAGCGTGTCCTCTTCGAGCACGGAAGCGTCCGTGAAGTCGTGGATCGCGAAAGCTCCAACTGCGGCTGTCCGACGGGCCTCGTCGCCTCCAGCAACGATCCCAAGGCTTTCCCGGAGGCCGTCAGCCAGGGCCTCACGCCCACGCATGTGCCCCAGGCAACTCCAGGCGAGGTTCACGCGCAGGTCTCCGCCACGATCGCTTACAACGGCAACGAACCGATCCCGCCCGCATCCACCACGACATCCGCTCCGTCCTCTACCTCTGCAACAAACACCCTGGCAAATGCCCCAGCTCCGCAACAAACCACACTTCAGCCAGCAGAGCGACCGAAGGCGCCAAACCCGTTTCGTGCCATCGGTCACTTCTTCCGTCGGATCTTCGGCGGCGGCGGAAGCTAAACCTCGTAGGCTACAATCGGAGTGCTAAAGACGTGCGTTTGACCCGTCTTTTCACGTATTTCTAAAACGGAATCAGGAGTTTTTCTTATGAGTATCCCCGCTACCCAGATGCGTCCGGGCATGATCATCAAGCACAACAACGTGCTGCACTCTGTCTTCTCAGTCGAGCACCGCACCCCCGGCAATCTGCGCGCGTTCATCCAGGCTAAGCTACGCAACCTCACGTCCAACGCCATGTTCGAGCATCGCTTCCGCTCCGGCGACGCCATCGATCGCGTCATCGTCGACGAAATCGCGATGGAGTACCTCTACAACGACGGCGACGACTACTACTTCATGGACACGCAGAACTATGAGCAGACCAATCTGAAGCGGGACACCCTTGGCGACGCCGTCGAGTTCCTCATTCCCAACCTCAACATCAGCGTCAGCTTCTACGACGGAAAAGCCGTCGGCATTGAGCTACCTGGTGTCGTGGAGATGACCGTCGTCGAAACCGAGCCCGGCATCAAGTCCGCAACGGCCTCGTCAGTCAGCAAGCCTGCCAAAACGGAGACAGGCCTTGTTGTTCAGGTTCCCGCCTTCATCAACGAAGGCGAAAAGATCCGCGTCGACACCGCCGAAGGCGCCTACATGAGCCGTGCATAAATCCTCCGCAACTTCCATCAGCGCGAGGCTTCGGCTTCGCGCTTTTGCTTGCGACACGCATCCAAACAGATGCATCCTAGAGGGCATGAGTATGGAACGCGTCAAGACTGAAATGCTGCATCTGGCCTACGAAGACAGCGGCCCGAAAAAGGGCGAGCCTGTGATCCTTGTACATGGCTGGCCAGAGTCGCCACGCTGCTGGGATGGTGTTCTACCGCATCTGCATAAGGCTGGCTATCGCACGATTGCACCGTATCTGCGCGGCTATGGACCGACGGAGTTCCGTTCGCATCTGATCGGACGCAATCCCCGGCGAACAGGGCAGGCTGTGGCCTTGGCTCAGGACGTCATCGATCTTGCAGACAAACTCAAGCTGGCTACCTTCGATTTTGTAGGACACGATTGGGGAGCCCGCGCTGGGTATGCTCTTTCCGCTCTCTTTCCGCAGAGGCTGAAGAGCCTCACCGCACTCTCTGTCCCCTTTATCCCCGGACCATACAAGATCGCCAGTCTGCCTCTCGCGCGTGCCCTGTGGTACCAGTGGTACCTCTGCAGCAATCCTGGGGCCAGGGACTTCGCACGCAATCCGATTAAGTTTGCGCGGATGCAGTGGGAGACGTGGAGCCCTGAGGGCTGGTTTACCGAAGCCCAGTTCGCTGAGGCGGCAAAGAGCTGGGCCGGCGAGGACTTCATCGAAGTGACCCTCCACGCCTACCGTTCACGCTGGGGACACGCACCGACAGACCCAAAGTACGATCTGCTGAACGACCGCTACGAAAGCACCCTGTCCCTTGCAACGCCGACGCTGCTGATCCACGGTCTCGAAGACTACTGTGATCTGGCAGAGACCACGGATGGAGCAGGACGCAGCTTCATCGGAGGCTACCGTCGCGCGCTACTCGACGGCGTCGGACACTTCGTCCCGCGCGAAGCTCCTCAGGAAACGGCAAAAGAGATCCTCTCCCACCTCGCATATGTAAGGGAAACGAAGGCATGATCGTCCGTCACTATCAGGTAGAAGGCCGCGTACAGGGCGTCGGCTTTCGTTGGTACGTCCATCGCGAAGCCGCCGAAATCGGCCTGCGCGGCTGGGTGCGTAACACCCATGACGGCCATGTGGAAGCCGTGGCCGCAGGCGCGCCGGAGCAGATCGAGGAACTGGAAGTCGCCCTGCGCAAAGGCTCGCGCGGAAGCCGCGTAGATCGCGTCCGTGTGCACGATCTCGAAGATGCCGAAGCGGAAAAACTGGGACAGTTCGAGATCGAAGGGGCCTGGTGATGTGGCAAGGTCGTCTAAGATAAGGAGATGCAAAACGCCATCAACTGCGAGCCTTTGAAGGACCTTGTCCGCACTGTTCCCGACTTTCCCAAGCCCGGAATTCTCTTCTACGACATCACCACTCTCCTGAAAGACAAGGCCGGATTCGCGCAGATGATCGACGCTCTGGCTGCGCACTACATCGGAAAAGATGTAGACCTCGTCCTCGGCATAGAAGCCCGCGGCTTCATCTTCGGACCGGCGATGGCCTATCGCCTGAATGCAGGATTCGTTCCAGTACGCAAACCGAAGAAGCTTCCCGCGCCCACCGCCAAAGTGACCTACGACCTCGAATACGGCTCTGACTCGCTCGAGATTCACCTCGATGCCATCGAACCCGGCCAGCGCGTCGTCATCGTGGACGATCTGCTGGCAACCGGCGGCACCATGCAGGCGACAGTACAACTGGTGAAGCAGTTGGGCGGCGAGATTGCAGGCCTGGCCTTTGCCGTAGAACTCGATTTTCTCCGTGGCCGGCAGAAGTTTGCTGAATATGACGTCTTCAGCCTGCTGCATTACAGCGAATAACGGCAGTCCACCCTTTCCAACGCCGCATCTAATCCATGGATGCGGCGTTCTGCCGTCTGCCAAACCCCAGGAGATTTCACGATATGCTTCCTTCTCACGGATACGCCGCGCACAGCGCGACTGAATCTCTTGTTCCTTTCAAATTCGATCGTCGCGACGTCGGTCCCGACGACGTTCTGATCGACATCAAGTTCTGCGGCATCTGCCACTCCGATATTCACCAGGCCAGAAACGAGTGGAGCAACTCTCTCTACCCGATGGTGCCCGGCCACGAAATTGTAGGCGTTATCAGCAAAGTTGGGGCCAACGTCAAGAAGTTCAAGGCGGGTGACTTTGCCGGTGTGGGTTGCATGGTCAACTCCTGTAAGGAGTGCAATAGCTGCACGGCAGGAGAAGAGCAGTACTGCGATCGTCAGCAGATCGTCTTCACCTACAACTCCAAAGAAAAAGACGGAAGCCTGACCTTTGGCGGCTACTCAAATCAGATCGTCGTCAATCAGGAGTTTGTTCTCAGCGTTTCGCCCGAGCTCGATCTAGCTGCCGTAGCTCCGCTTCTCTGCGCGGGTATCACGACTTACTCTCCCCTGAAGCACTGGAAAGTCGGTCCGGGGATGAAGGTGGGCGTCGTCGGACTCGGCGGCCTGGGCCACATGGCCCTCAAGTTCTCGCATGCCTTCGGCGCGAAGACTATCCAATTCACCACCTCGCCCAGCAAAATTGACGACGCTAAGGCTCTAGGTGCGGATGAGGTGGTCGTCTCGAAGAATGCGGACGAGATGGCGAAGCATGCCGGTACCTTCGACTTCATTCTGGACTGCGTCTCGGCAGAGCACGATGTGAATGAATACCTTGCGCTCCTCAAGCGGGATGGGGCGCTTTGCCTCGTCGGTGCGCCTGAAAAACCGCTTGCCGTAGCAGCTTTTTCACTTATTCCGGGGCGCAAAGCCGTCGCAGGATCCACCATTGGCGGAATCCGCGAAACGCAGGAGATGCTGGATTTCTGTGCGGAGAAGGGAATCGTCTCTGATTTTGAGATGACGAGCTTCGCAAAACTGGATGAAGCCTATGACCGTGTACTTAAGAGCGATGTGAAATACCGCTTCGTTCTGGATACCGCGACCCTGTAATCACAGATCGGCGAGACAAAAAGGCGAGGACGCAACGACGTCCTCGCCTTTTATCGCTCTTTTCCCGGAGCAGATCCAGCGGCACGTGATAATCCACCTCGCCTTTCGGCAAAAGTATTCCGAATGCAGGGTCGCGTAAACACGGAGGACTAGTCGACTGCGAGTTCGCCCAGCAGCGTCTCGGGTTTCACATTGGGATCGATCACCGGGAGGGAGGGCAACAGTGCCGTGCTTCCGGCCTCGCGCACCACGGCTTCCACATTCTCCAGCACTTCCTCGACCGTCATCGTGTAAATCTCGCGACCGTTGTCATAACCGTTTTCCACAATGGTCTTGAGGTACCGTCCCGCAGCCTGTGCGGCGGCGTAGTCGGTGATCACGAAGCCCGTCCGGCGTTTCTGCTCAATCCATGCGGTGTTGGGCATGGCGATCCACATAGGCCGTCCGTTCACGGCAAAACGGATGTCGGTAGCGTCTGCATGGCGTGTGGCAATGGCGACCATGGTCGCCTTCCAGGTGCAATGCAGGTCTTCACCGGTCCAGCGGTCGGTCACATGGAAGTCTTCATACATGCAGTAAGCGTAATGGCAGGGAAGGACGGAGAGCAAGGGCCCTGCGGAAGTTGTTGCTAACCGTGTTGCTGGGCAAGGATTTGCGCTGGTAGACTTGAGGGGCTGCTGTGGAACGCGTTCTGGCCCGACCGGGATCGCCTCCGCCCTTCGAAGACCCCTCAAAATGGATCGAAGCAGACACTCTTTTTGCAAGAAGGAACACCCGTGGAAACGCACATCCGTTCGGCCAAGCCAGACCTCGCCCACACGCCCACCGTCGCGGACTGGGCCAACCAGAATCGCCAAAAGCTTGTCCTCGCGGTTTCGGCGCTGCTGGTTTTGATCCTCGTCGTGGTCGGTTCCGTCTTGATCTACAACGCTCGTTCCGCCTCCGCACAGCAGCAGTTTGACGCTGCCATGCGCACCTACGAGTCGCCGGTCGCCTCGCAGGGACAGCCGCTTCCCCCCGGAACGAAGAGCTTTCCTTCCGATGCGGCAAAGGCCAAGCAGGCATACGGCGAATTTGCTGTCGTCGCCGATAAGTACGGCATGACCTCCGCCGGTCGTAACGCCAAGTACATGGCCGGAGTCACGGCCGCGGAGAGCGGACAGCCAGCCACTGCCGAAAAGACGCTGAAGGAAGTCGCCTCCGGTTGGAACGGAGATACGGGTTCGCTCGCGAACCTGGCGCTCGCACACCTCTACCGCCAGAGCGGACGCGATGCCGACGCGATCGAGATCTACAAGCACCTCAGCGAGAAGCCGACGACGGTCGTTCCTGCCGGTCTGGCCCAGATGCAGCTCGCCGATCTCTATGAAGCAGAAAACAAGCCCGCCGAAGCCAAGAAGATCTACGCGCAGTTGAAGGACAAGGACGCCAAGTCCGCTGCGGGCGAAATGGCCGCGCAGAAGCTCACCGGCGCACCGGTCCAGTAATGCAGGACCTGGGACGGCTGCTTCTGGGCGCGGGTTTACTCCTCTGCGCTCTCGGGGCAGCCGTTCTTCTCTTTGGCCGGATGGGTGTCCCCCTAGGCCGCCTTCCCGGAGATATGAACTGGCGTGGACGGGGATGGTCCGTCTCCTTCCCGCTCATGACGTCCATACTCTTCAGCGTCATCCTGTCGCTTTTGTTCTACCTCTTTGGCCGGATGCGCAGGTAACAAGACACTCGCACCGCTGCTAGACTTTCCTTTGCTATGGCTGCTGACGAATCCACGCCGACTTCTCTGGCCGCGTTTCACAAGCGTCCGCGAAAAGCCGCGCCCGTTCGCCAAACCGCATCCACGGATGTCCAGGGCCAACTCGGTCTTCTCTTTGTCGAACAGACTGAACCCCCGCCAAAAATCGCGAAAATCGATCCACCGAAGAAGGAACGCAAGGTCTGGACCGTGCGCTCGCTTGTCGCCGATCTGCGCGGACACGTCGAAAAAGACTACTCCGACGAGTGGGTCGAAGGCGAGATCTCGAACTGCCGTTCCGCCCCCAGCGGACACGTCTATTTCACCCTGAAAGACGGGGACGCACAGCTGCCGGTGGTCCTCTTTCGCAGGCAGGCGATGCTTCTGCGGTGGAAGCCCGAAGACGGACAATCAGTGCTCGTACGCGGAAGCGTCTCTGTCTACGAGAGTCGCGGACAGTTGCAGCTGATTGCGGAGACGCTGGAGCCTCGCGGCGAAGGTGCCTTGCGTCTGGCCTATGAACAACTGCGGCAGAAACTCCTCGCCGAAGGTCTCTTCGACGCAGAACGCAAGCGTGTCCTGCCGCGTTTCCCAAAGACCATCGGGGTGATCACTTCGACGGCGGGCGCTGTACTCCGCGACATCGCCAACGTCTCTAAACGACGGCATGCCTGCCTCAACCTGCTCATTTATCCGGCCCTGATGCAGGGCGCGGAGTCCGCGGACGAAGTGCGCGCGGGTATCGCCTACTTCAATTCGGAAGCGGCACCGAAGGTCGACCTGATCCTCATCGCCCGTGGTGGCGGATCGACCGAAGACCTCTGGGGATTCAACAATGAAACCCTTGCTCGCGCCATCGCAGCGAGCGATCTTCCCACAGTCTCCGCCATCGGACACGAGACCGACTTTACAATTGCTGACTTCGTAGCCGACCTGCGAGCTCCCACACCATCGGCCGCCGCCGAACTCATCACAGAGCATCAGCACCGCGTAGGCGAACAGGTCCATTCGCTTGAAACCAGGCTGGAGCGCGCAATGCGCTACCAGCAGATGCACGCGCGGCAGAGCTTCGCCCGTCTGAACGCAGCAATCGCAGTCAGCCGCGTGCGCGATGCCGTAGAGCGCCGCCAGCAGCACGTCGACGCCCTGCGTTTTCGCGCAGAGAGCGCAATATCCACTCTGCTTCAGCGAAAGACCGCCCTCGTCACTGGTGCGGAACACAGACTAGCGCGGCAGGATGCAGGACGCCGCGTGGATGCGGATCGTCGACTTTTTACGATGCTGGAGCAGAGACTGGGTGCGAGCATTGTCGCCCCGATGCAGCGACTGCGTATGCATCTAAGAACCGAAGACGCGCGCCTGCGCGCCCTGAGCCCGGAGTCTGTACTGCGCCGCGGATACGCCCTGGTTTTCGATGGGAACGGAAGATTATTACGGAACGCAGCAGAGGTGCAGGGTGGCGACGCCATCGTAGCCCGGCTCGCGTTCGGCGAAATCAAAGCCCGCGTTACGGGGGACGAAGGAAACGCATGAGAAAGCTGTTTGGAACCGATGGAATTCGCGGAGTGGCCGGTGTTGCTCCCTTGGATAAACGCACGATCTTCGCCATCGGTGTGGCCATGGCGCATCACGTCGCCAGCGATGGAACACAGCCTAAGATCATGCTCGGCATGGACACGCGCGAATCCAGCGAATGGATCTCCGCGACGATCACCGCAGGCCTCCGCAAGGGCGGAGCCGCAGTAGAGAGCGCGGGTGTCATCACCACACCAGCCATCGCCTTCCTCACACGCGCGCACGGCTTCAGCGCGGGCATTGTCATCTCTGCCTCGCACAATCCCTGGCAGGACAACGGCATCAAGGTCTTCGGCCCGGATGGATACAAGCTCGCGGACGCAACGGAGCTTGCGATCGAAGAAGAGATCTTCAAGATCCTCGCCTCCGATGTACTCGAAACGGAAGCCACGCCGCCAGAGGTCGAAGAGTCCGATCGTGCCGAATATGTTCTGGCGCTGAAGGCCGCCGTCGATGGCCTCTCACTCGATGGAAAACGGATCGTGATCGACTGCGCCAATGGTGCAGCTTCGTCCGTCGCGCCGCAACTCTTCCTCGGTCTTGGCGGCGAGATCCGCATTCACAACGCCAGTCCCGACGGTCGCAACATCAACGAGAACTGTGGTGCGCTGCATCCCGAAATCGTCGCAAAGATGGTCCTCGCGGAGAAGGCAGATCTCGGCATCACCTTCGATGGCGATGCCGATCGCGCCCTCTTCGCGGATGAGAACGGCGAAGTCGTCAACGGCGACGCCGTGATGCTCCTCGCCGCGCGCGATCTCAAAGAACGCGGTCTGCTTCATGACGACCTCGTCGTTGCGACCACGATGAGTAACATGGGTCTCGAAGCCGCACTGAAGCGCAGCGGTATTCGCATGGTGCGCGCCAACGTCGGCGACAAGTACGTACTCGAGCAGATGATCAAGACTGGCGCATCGCTCGGAGGAGAGCAGAGCGGCCACATCCTTTTCAGCGGCCGTTCCACCACCGGCGACGGCCTCCTCACTGCGCTCCTTCTACTGGACATCCTTCACCGCTCGAGGAAATCCCTTGCCGAACTCACTAGCGATCTCAAGGTCTTCCCGCAGGTCATCGTGAATGTAAAAGTTCGCGAGAAAAGAGCGCTGGACACCATTCCGACTGTCGTCTCCTCGATCTCTGCAGCAGAAGTTGACCTCGCGGAGAGCGGTCGCGTGGTCATTCGCTACTCAGGAACAGAGGCCCTGGCCCGCGTGATGATCGAAGCAGAAGACGAAGCCCTCATGCGGCAGCATGCCAATGCCATCGCCGCAGCAATCCGGACAGAGCTGGGAATCTAGGCTTTAGTCGCCGCGAAAGCTATGAATCATGCGCCGGTCGCGCTTGGTAGGCCGAACGCTGGGCTCGAATTGCGCAAGAGCCTTACGCTCTGCTGCAGCCTTGGCGCGCAGATCGCGGCTTGCCTCTGTCTCTTCAAAGAGCGTCTGCGCCACCGCCGCCGGGCCGCGCGTCTCGCTGAGCAGAAGAACCTTGACCTCAAACTCTCCGGCAGGTGAACTAATGCGAAGCATATCGCCCACACGAACATCGCGTGCGGGCTTCGCAACATGGCCGTTCGACTGGACCCGGTTCAGTTCACACGCACGCGCAGCAAGCGCGCGCGTTTTGAAGAAACGCGCCGCCCAAAGAAACTTATCCATGCGGATGGAACTGGAGTTTTCTGACATTGGCCTTTGTTCAATGACTGGATCAAATTTTATCGCGACCGCACGTCAGTTCGGTATGTACCGGTCAAGGATGTGCTGGCCGTCGCTGCGATTAATCAGCCAGCGCAACTCGCCATTCTTGAAATCAAGGCCTTCGTACTCACCCCAAAAAGGAGCCTGATGCAACTTCCGTTCCTCGCCGTCTGCGAGACGCAGGCCGTACAGTCCGCCATAGTGCTCCACCAGGTAGAGAAAGCCGCCGTGATAGGTGACTCCCTGGATCAGGGCAATCGGTATCGGAAGCGGGATCGTCCGCGTAAGTTGGAAGTTAGCCAGAGAATAAACGAAGAGCCTTGTGCCATCGCAGTAAGAGGTGACCACGGCTTCATTGGTCTCCGGCAGAATCGTGATGCTGGATGTCTCGTGGTGGTTCATCGTGATGTCGGTGAAGGACAGGCGTTTCAGCGTTTGCGCGTCATAGACCGCAATCGCGGAGCGAGATGGCGGGGCTCCACAACCCTGCCAGTTCTCCACGACGCCGTAGATTTTTCCGGCGTAATAGGCCCCATCACCCATATGGTTGGTGCCGTCGATCAGAGGACTGTAGTTCGCCGTGACTGGTGTGTTCTGCAGATAGGAGTTGCTTTTGAAGAACGCTCCGGTATCGAAGAAGTAGTGCGCATCGGCGCCGTCCGTGGCATATCCCTGGTGAACTCCGGTATCCGCTGATGAACCAATCCATGTAAAGCCGTTGACCCAGGTGGGAAGGACCGTAGGCGTAGGAACCGGCGTTGGGTCTGGAGTTGTAGGTGTCGGTGCAGGCTTTGAAGTGTCGCTATTTTGCACAACCGTAGCGCAGGATGCGAAGGCCGTGCAACCGTCGACAATCCCCGATCCGCATCCGGAGAGAGTGAGCAACAGCAGAAACATCGGCCCAGGAAACCATGAGCCGGGGAAACAGGTGCGAATCATGATGCGGCAGACCTCGGAAGAAAAAGCAATACAGCAAGTGATTATGCGCTCGGTGTTCTTCAGATGGAGCAGGGGGGCATTACTTTGGGGACAACCGAAAGCATACATCCGCCACCGAAAAGCCGCCAAAAATCCTTGCGGTCCTTAGCCGAGGCAGCGCGAGAAACGCGGCATACTTCCTTCGCTATGGTCGCACGCCGACGCTGATTGCATCCGAAACCGCAACTCCCGCAGCATCCTCGAAGCCCGCTCGCACCAGATTCCCGCCTGAGCGTTTCCCCGTGTAAAGAGCCTGATCGCACATGAGGAGAAGGTCGTCCCAGGTTGTGGAAGCGTCGCGTGCGTGGGCGAGACCGAAGCTGGCGGTTACCTTGATTTCAAGACCGGCGTGCGTAATCACCAGACCAGCGACGCAGGAACGAAGTCGCTCGGCGGTCTCGGTCGCCTCTTCCATCGACGAGCCAGGAAGCAAAATCGCAAACTCGTCTCCTCCCAGGCGTGCCAGGTGGTCCGTTTTACGTAACCCCTGTTGGAGACAGCTCGCCACAGCGGTCAGTGTGGTGTCTCCGCAGTGGTGTCCATAGGAGTCATTGACCATCTTGAAGTTGTCCAGATCGATCACCATTGCACACAACGGTATTCGGACCCTACTGTAGAGGGCCAGCTCCCGCTCCGCCGCGAGTTCCATGGCACGGCGGTTGAGCAACTTCGTAAGTGGATCTGTCGAGGCCTGCATCTCCAGCTCTTTACGCAACAGGGCCGCTGTCATCCAGACGTAGGCCACCATCGCACCACACTGCAGACAGGAGTTGGCGATCAGGATCGATTGGAAAAAATGGCCAGCGTGTAGATAGTTTGAGGGCGCGCCCCATGAAGTCGTTCCGACAAGCCGGATGAGATTCGTGCACGCGAGCGCCGCCATGACCGTCGCCATCGGCATACCAATCGCGCGAAGCGTCCCGTCCTTCTTCCGGCAGATGAAGACTGCAATATGTGCCTGCTGGCAGCAGAGCACAATGCTGTAAGCAATCAAACGCGCACGGGTGTCAGGATGAACCAGGCCGTATTGCACCATGGTCACGGTCGCCACAACAACGCAACCTATCTGCCAATAAATCTGCGAGCCCCTCCGTCCCAGGAGAGCGGCAAGAGACAGAAAGAGCGCGAAGTATCCCGCCACTACAAACAGAGTGCCGCCCACGATAGAAAGACCGTCAGGAATGTGTCCGCGAAGAGCGACACCAATCGCGCCTAGAAGAGCGAACAGGTTGTACACCGAGAACCAGTGGATGCCCCGCAGACCTTTGTACGCCCAAGAATTTGAGACCGCCAGGAGCGTGTAGAGAGCGAGCAGCCATACATGCTCGAGATGTAAGACGTGGATCTCCATGGCTGTTCTCTACTTCCCGTTTGGTTCTGACGCACGCGGCCCAATCACAGGATCTCAAAAGTGCTGTAAGGATGGAGTGCTAGTGTAACGCAGCCAACCGCTCTCGTTGGAAGAGAAAGATAAGTGCGAATGAGTAATAAATCCGGTACATCTCTGCGCGTGGGAGAGATATCCCCAATCCGTGAACCGCAGTCGGGGTATACGCACTTTATCCAGCCATCGAACAAAAAAGCAGCGGTCAGCAGAACACAAGAACCCACCGCTAAAAGGGGGCGAGCCCCCTCCATAACCGAGCAAGCTTCTTTCCCCATGAGGGTAAATCTACGTAAGATACGTCGTTGATACGCCACCTTACATCCTTAGAATCATAACGTTGCAGAGGGTATTCCGTATTTACCGTAAGTCCCTTGCGACCCGTCATTGCTCCTACCTAAGGTGTCCTCCGAAACGAAGGTCCTCCTCCAGTCGTTCCCTATTGAATGGCAGAAATCGGACTTCGTCTTCAGAGAGGCCTTTCTATGAAGATGATTCACAAAGTTGAACCGGCATCGAACGCCGGGCGACTCCATATGAGCGATGCACCTGAGCATCGCCTGCGAACATTAGTGAAGCACCTCACGCTCCCGCTGATGATTCTCTTTCTCGCAACCATCTCCGCGTGGGGCCAGTTGACCACATCCGACATCTTAGGTACCGTCACCGACGGTACGGGTGCCGCTATCACCAACGCGACCATCACGATTCGCAATCTCGGCACCAACGATACCCGCGTGGTGAAGACAAACGAGAACGGCGACTACTCCTTCAACATCCTCCAGCCAGGCCACTACAGCATCCGTGTCGAAGCACCGGGATTCAAATCCTCGAACACGGAAAACCTCGCCGTTGAAGCCGGCGATCGCGCCCGTAACGACGCCCACTTGGAGCCCGGCGCCTCCTCCGAAACCATCACGGTCGAAGCGCAGACGCCGCTTCTCCAGGCAGACACAGCCACGGTCAGTTCAACCGTGACGGCAAAGGCGGTGCAGGATCTGCCCCTGAACGGTCGTAACTTTGTGCAACTGGTCCAGATCGTTCCCGGTGCGAACGAAGGTCCGGGTAACGGACTCTCCAGTGGCGGACGTCCGGACGATCGCCGCACCAATGCGGCTGGCATCTCCGTAAACGGCCAGGACGACACCCTGAATAACTGGGTCATCGACGGTATCGACGACAACGAGCGCATCATCGGCTCCATCGGCATCAAACCGAACGTCGAAGGCATTCAGGAGATCACCGTCCAGACAAATAGCTACGCCCCGGAGGCTGGCCGTACGGCAGGAGGCGTCATCAACATCGTGACCCGTTCCGGAACCAACCAGTTCCACGGCACCGTCTATGAGTTCTTCCGCAACGACATCTTCGATGGACGAAGCGTTCTGCAGACCAGCGGCGCGAAACCCCGCCTCCGTCAGAATCAGTTTGGTGGCAGCATCGGCGGTCCAGTCATCCGAGACAAGGCATTCTTCTACTTCGACTACGAAGGTCTGCGGCAGGTCACCGGCGTCACGTATACCAAAACGGTACCGACCCTCGCGGCGTACAACGCTATCAACAGCATCGGCGGAAGCACACCGCAGTCGCTGCTTTCAGCAGACAACGGCACGGCGGGGCGCGCGATCGATCCCATTGCGCTCAACTACCTCAAGCTCTTTCCCGCGCCGAATGCCGGACCGGTCGGTCAACTCACGAACAACTACATCTCCAGTCCTAACAAGACCCAGAGCGGCAACACCTATGATGCTCGCGTTGATTTCAAGCTCAACGACAGCAACCAGCTCTTTGCCCGCTTTGGTTACAACACTGTGAACACCTTCACACCTCAAGGTCTCGGAACGCAGAATGGCCTGCAGATCAGTGGTGGCCGTTACGACTTCGACGGCCCCGCAACCGATATCGCGCAGCAGTACGCCCTGGGTTATACGCACATCTTCAATACCAGCCTCGTACTCGATCTTCGTGCGGCATTTACGCGTATCAATAACCTCTCTCTTCCGCTCAACTACGGCAAAGGCGCCAACACGCAGATCGGATTTCCCTCCGGACATACCTTTAGTCCCCTCGCCGATTCTCTGACCCCAATTTCGGTAGGTCCGTTCTCGGACATCGGAGATGGAGCTTACGTTCCTCTTCAAAACATCGACAATACCTACCAATACCTCGGCATCCTCAGCTGGACGAAGGGCAACCACAACATCAAGGCCGGTCTCAGCTTCCTTCGCCGGCAGGCGCGCAACGTACAAAGCGCGTCGGCAACGGGCGCGTACCAGTTCAACCTGCCCACGGACAGCAACCCCGACCAACTCACGCAGCAGAACAACCAACTAGCGTCAACCCTGGTGGGCGCTTTCGCAAGCACTACGCGAAACTTCAACCTGAACTCTCCCGACTATCGCAGCTACGAACCGAGCGGCTTCGTGCAGGATAGCTGGAAGATCACACCAAAGCTGACGCTGATCTATGGTCTCCGATACGACATCTTCACGCCCTTCACCGAAGCGCATAACCGAATCTCGAACTTCGATTTTCCTGAAGCGCTAACACTGAATTCCTCCAACGTCAGCTCTGCCCTGAAGGTCGCCGGTCGAAATGGCGTCAACTCCCAAGTGAACATTCCAACCGACTACTCCAACGTCGCCCCACGCCTCGGTTTCTCCATGTCGCTTGCACCCACCACTGTCCTTCGCGGCGGTTACGGCTTGAGCTTCTTCCCCGGCAACTACACCTCCAACGCCAACCTGAAGAATGCACCGTTCACCTCCAACTTCAGCCCGGCCTGCCAGTCACAGATCGCAGTGGATATCGAAACTGAAAAAGGCAAACTCGCTGGCCAGAATGGAAGCTGCGCCGCCATCGCGGGCGCACCTGCGACACTGGATCAGGGACTGCCGGTTCCGGTTGCCCCTGACATCTCAGACATCACCAAGATTCCTGGCCTGTCGTTCGTAGCCGAAGCTCCGAAGTTCCGGTCGGCTCTTATCCAGCAGTTCAATCTGCAGGTGCAGCAGCAGTTCGGCGCAAACGTCTTCACGATTGGCTACGTTGGAAACATCGGCCAGCATCTGCCGGAGTCCATTAACAACATCAATCAGCCCAAACCCTATAACCCGCTCACAAATCCCAATGGAAAATTCCGCCCACTGGATCGGATTTTTAACCCAGCTGATCCGGCAAATTCGAATCTGGGTGGCGTCAGCTATATCGATAGCGGCGGTGTCTCAAACTACAACTCGCTGCAGGCATCCTTCCAGCGTCGCTTCGTGAAAGGCCTGGCCTTTGACGCAAACTACACCTGGGCAAAGGCGCTCAGCGACATCACTGGTTTCTCCCAGCAGGGAAGTAACCAGGGTTGGAGCAACGCCGATCCCACACGCATCCGACAGATCGAGTACGCCATCGCCGAGAATGACATTCAGAACCGTTTCGCACTCTCGTTGAACTATGAATTCCAGTTTGGCAAGAGCTTCAACGGCTTCAAGAGGCTGGCCTTCTCGGGATGGCAGGCGAACACCATTACGGTCTGGCAGAGCGGTAAGCCGTTCACGATCACCAGCACCGGAAGCGGCGCCGACAATCCAGTGGAGGCCGACGGGAAGCAATATGGCTTCAGCAATCGCGCCACACCGCAGAACAGCGGAGGCAACGATCGCCCCAACCAGCTTGGAGATGCACGCGGCCCGAAAACCAATGATCAATTCTTCAACACCGCAGCTTTCGCCCCTCAACCCCTCGGAACGGTCGGATCCGCGCAGCGCAACTCGCTGTTCGGCCCCAATTTCCGCCACGTGGATCTCTCTCTCTTCAAGATCTTTCCTGTCACGGAACGTTTCAACCTGCAGTTCCGTGCAGAAAGCTACAACATCTCCAATACGCCGAACTTCTACATCGGCAATGGCACCGCCACCTCACAGTTTGGCAGCGCTGGCTTTGGTAAGATCGCGCAAACCGATCCAAACTACACCCCAAGGCTGTATCAGTTCGCCCTCAAAGCAATATTTTAACTAAGCACGTAACCCCATCGACGAGAGCCTCCATGCTCTCGTCGATAGGCGTTTAAACGCCCTTTGAATCAAATCAAAAATAAGGTGGCTTCCATCTCGTTCATGGATTCCTCCACTTGCCATTCACATCTTGACTGTCATGTGGAGAGAGTGTTAGCGTCTCTCGCATGGACTCGCAGAATACAGACGTGATTCAAGGCACCCTGGACATGTTGATCCTGAAGACGCTCAGTCTTCAGCCGATGCATGGCTTCGGAATTGCTCGCCGCGTGGAAGAGATCTCGCGCGGAGTCTTCAAGGTCAACCCCGGATCTCTGCTCACGGCGCTGCAGAGACTGGAGCGTGCCGGTTGGCTCGACTCGGCTTGGAAGCAAACCGAGAACTCACGCCGCGCCAAATTCTACAGTCTTACGCGAACGGGCAGGGAACAGCTCAAGACCGAAACCGCGGACTGGACGCGCCGCGCCTCGGCCATCGCACGACTTCTGAAGGCGGAGGCCTGATCCATGTCTCTCTGGCGACAGCTCACGTACGGCCTACGTAACCTGATCCATCGCCAGGACCACGACCAGGACGTGGCCGATGAGGTCGAGCAGTACTTCGAGGAGGCGACTGCAGAGTGGAAGTTGCGAGGCCTCTCCGAGGAGGACGCGAAGAGAGCCGCCCGTCGAGAAACCGGAAATCTCAATGTAGTGAAAGAGCACGTCAATCTATACGGTTGGGAGAATGTTGCGAGAGCTTACTGGAACGATCTGCGCTTTGCCTGGCGTCAACTGCTGAAGCACCCCATCTTTACCGCGACCGCCGTGCTCACACTCGCGCTCGGTATCGGTGCGAATGCGGCGATCTTCACCGTAGTGCAATCCGTTCTTCTCTCGCCACTTCCTTACCGAGACGCCGGTAAACTCGCCGTCCTTGAAACCCACTGGACCGACACCGGGCGAACGTCACGAGGGACGACAGGCCCGGATGCTGTGGACATCCGCGATCAGACCCACAGTCTGGAAGCCGTAAGCCTCTACAGCGGCGGCAGCATGGGTATCCAACTACGCGATCACGCGGTATTCACGCCGCTGTCCTTCGTCGATACAAACTTCGCGCGCGTCTTTCAACTACAGACCATCGCTGGGCGTCTCTTCACAGATGGCGATGCGCATCACGCCGCCCTCGTCGGCGAACAGTTCGCGCGCGACAACTTCGGCAGCCCCCAGGCCGCCATCGGGCAAATCCTTCACGTGGAAAATGAAGCGTTAGAAGTCGCCGGCGTTCTACCCGCACCCTTCGACTTTCCCGCTGGCACGCAGGTCTGGGAAGCCGCCCCACTCCGGCCAAAGTCGATGGTACGCACAGCGTTCAACTACAGGGCCGTGGCGCGCCTTTCTTCTTCCGCCACCTTCCAGACAGCACAGACGGAGTTGAACGGCATCTCGCATCGGTTGGAGATCGTATACCCGTCGGAAAACCGAAACAAGCAATTACTCGTGCGGCCCCTCCAGGCCGCTCTTACGGGAGAAGCGCGTCCCACGCTCTTGTTTCTCTGGGCAACGGTGGGCATGATCCTTCTGATCGCCTGCGTCAACGTAACGCACCTTCAACTCGTGCGTTCCATGGAGCGGCAGCGCGAACTCGCCATCCGTCGCGCTCTCGGCTCATCTCGCTGGCAGGTCATGCGTCCGGTCCTTCTGGAAAGCCTTCTGCTCTCGCTCATCGGAGGTGCGGCAGGCGTGCTCCTCGCCTTTCCTGCGGTTCGCATCCTTGTCACGATGGCACCCAGGGAACTCCCGCGCACGAACGAAATTCATCTGAACGGCTGGGTGCTGCTCTTCACGCTGGGCCTTGCTGTGCTGACGGCGCTTGTCTCATCTCTGCTTCCAGCCCTCCGTGCAGCAAAGGTGGATCCTGCAGAAGCTCTCAAGCACGATACCTCTCGAGGTATCTCACGCCGTGGAGCAGGCTTGTTGCGTGACGCTTTGGTCGTTGCAGAGATCACAGCGGCCTTTGTCCTTGCCGTCGGTGCCGGACTTCTTCTGCACACCATGATGACACTGATGGATCGAGATATGGGCTACCAGTCTCGCCAGCTCCTAGTCGTCGAAGCTGACGCTCCCGCGCAGACCGAACAGGATGCGCACCGCGCCGTGCAGCAGTTCAACGAGATGTTCGTCCAACTTGCCGCCGTACCCGGTGTCGACCGCGTGGCTGGCATTATGGGCCTGCCCACTGGGAACTACGGCTCCAACGGCAACTACAAAACCAGAGGCGGCCTGCCCGTCACCCCCGGTCACGAGGCTTCCTCCATCTTCAGTGTGGCCAGCCCCGGTTACTTTCAGACCCTCGGGATTCCTCTACAGCGCGGGCGTGACTTCACACAGCAGGACACCTATGAAACACCTTTCGTCGCCGTCATCAGCGAGTCTCTCGCAAAGCAAAGCTTCGGCAGCGACGACCCTCTTGGCAAACAGATCCAGTGCGGTCTCGATTCGGATAAGTGGATGACGGTCATCGGAGTCGTTGGCGACGTCCGCCAGGACTCGCCTGCGGAAAGGCCTGGACCAACGCTCTACATGCCGATGACCCAGCATCCCTTCTTCGCCAACCAGATTCACATCGTCCTGCGCACCAATGTGAAACCGCTCACCCTCATCAGTTCGGTGCAGGGAAAGATCGCAGAGACGAATCCGCTGATCGCTCTTCGCTTCACCACGATGGACACCATGGTGAATAAATCCATCGCCACGGAGCGCTTCCGCGCCGCACTCATCTCTTCCTTCGCCGGTGTCGGACTTCTGCTCGCTATGCTCGGAGTCTACGGAACCATGGCCTACTCAGTCGCACAACAAACCTTCGAGATCGGGATACGCATGGCTTTCGGCGCGGAAAGATCGGCTATCCTCCGAATCATTCTCCAACACGCCGCCAGACTTGCCGCCTGCGGTATCGCAGCAGGACTGGCCCTGAGTCTTTTGCTCGTTCGTCTCATGACCAGCATGCTCGTCGGCGTTCGGCCGTCTGACCCGGCCAGCCTTGGCTCGGTATGCCTTCTGCTTCTGGTCTCGGCAATCGCCGCAGCCTTCGCGCCCGCCTGGAAGGCGACGCGCATCAGTCCGATCGTCGCTCTGCGAGCCGAATAACATAGTAGGCCAATCGCGGCTGTACACTCTGCGCGCAAAAGAAAGTGGAGACCGAAGTCTCCACTCGAGTGTTCCAACTCTCCACCGTTCAGAAGCTGACCTTTGCCGCAAGCTGCATACCGCGAGCATTGCTACTGAAGATCTTCTCCGGATGATTGAAAAGCGGGCTGCTTACGGTTTGAAACTGTGTGGACAGCGAGGAAGCGCCAGTATCGGTCTGAACTCCATTCAAAGAGCCTGGCAGATACTGCGCGTGGTTGAGAAGATTGAACGCCATTGCCTGAAATTCAAACGCAGTGCGTTCTGTAATGCTGAGACGTTTGCTCAGGGTTAGATCGACGTTATCGATCGGCCGTATGGGAAGGGTATTTCGCTCTGCGGTCGGTAGTACGCCTGCACCGGCCTGGATGTAATACGCATTCGGATTAGTGGCCACATAGCCAACCAGGTTCGCATCGCACGTCGCCACGCCAGCGCCGCATTGATTTGCAAGCGTCGTGCTATAGACAGGATTCACGCCGGATCCCGTTCCCTTTACGCCGTTCGGGTTAACGACCGGGCGATCGATCGTGCTCGAATCGCCATTCAGGTTGGAGTTCACTCCCGACAAAACTGTTGCGTACGCCGGAGACTCATAGGTATAGATGGGGGCAATGGTCCAGTTGCCCACGCCGTTCTTCAGCAGCCAGTTCGAGTGTTTGAAGTAAGGCAGATCGTACACGGCTGCGATGGTGAGACGCTGCGTACGGTCCAGGGCCGACCGGCTATAGTCTGCGGCAACGTTCTGGGAGTCCTGCGGTCGCCGAGGGGTCAGAGAGGTGCTGAAGACCTCAGCCGTCGCATCATCCATCGTCTTGCTCCAGGTATAAGCAGCATTCAGAAGGAATCCGTGCTGGAATCTTCTCTGGAGCGACAACGAGAGGGCGTTATAGTTGGACTCCGAGGCAGGAACAAAAGCCGTAATCTTGCTTGTGAATCCGGCTTGCTCAAAGGCTGGAACGATATTGGAGAGGTTTTCCAGGTTACCCAGCGTATTGGCATTTGGGCTCGTTGCAACGCTGGTGCTCCCCGTCAGGTTCGTGAACAACTGATTTGCGGTCGTCACGGGAGACTGGACATTGAGCTGGACCTGGGTCGGCAAGTGGATTCCGCGTGTTCCTAGATAGCGAATCTCACCGGTGTAATTCGCACCGAAGACCCGCTGGATTCCAAGCGACCAGGTCTCGGCATACGGCAATCTCTGATCTGGTAGAAATCCTGAGGTCGCCGTTCGCTGAGCTGCGAGACCCTCTGGAGTGGACGGAAATGTCATAACACCGGATCCGCCGGAAGACAGCCCTCCCTGTGTAAGGAAGTTCGGATCACCTGGCTTGGGTAGTCCGGCATTCCCGACATCGTTCGTGGAAGATAGCTGCGGAGGCGGGGCCAAGGTACCAAGGTTATCGAAAAGGACATCGTAGGCCATACCAAAGGCGGCACGGACAGAGGTCTTATCATCGGGAGCGAAGTTGATACCGATGCGCGGCGCAAAATTTTTGTACTGCGGTTGTGGTGCGCGAAATTGAATTAACCCAGGCACGCTTGCTGCTGCGTTGAGTTCCTGTTGCCGCTCACCTACCGGGACCGAAGTGAATTCGTACCGAAGGCCGTAGTTGAAGGTCAATCTTGGCGTAGCGCGCCAATTATCGTTCGCGTAACCGTAGAACGAAGTCTGGTCTCCGTAATAAGTGGGATTTCCTGTGGAGCGTTCGCCAAAGCTGGTCGGAGCGAGGTCGTGTAAAAACTCCGTCAGGTAGTTGTATTCGTAGTCTCCTCGAGCACGCTGGGTAAACTGCTGCGGTGAGATCGCCTTACGTCCGTCGAATCCAAAGGTGAAGGTATGCTTTCCCTTCGTCCAGGAAAGATTATTCGTGAACTGGTAGAGGTTTTCGATCGTGGACTGGGGCGCATTTCCGTCGGGCCCATAGTTGATCTGTCCCTGGTCACCGAAGACGAGGTTGGGAAATGCATCCAGGCCGGGATAGGAGTACGGACCGGACGGAAGTGTATTTGCATAACGATGAAACCCGATCCGGACTTCGTTCGTTAGATTGGGCGCAAACGTATGGAACTCGCTTAGAGCAACCAGATGGTATCGCAGGGGTTCCGATTGATAGAAAGCGGGAAGAAACGCGTTCGTATCAGTCTTGGGATTCGTGTTGTAGATATAGCGAAGCCGAAAGTTGTCCTTCGGGGATATCGTCCAGTCTGCGCTCGTTATCAGCGCCTTGGTCATATTGAGAGAGGGCGCAGCTATCTGATAGTTGCCTGCAGGAATGTCCAAACGGTTCTGAGATCCAAAGACCGGCCCGCCGGCGCTGTTGGAGCCGTAAGGAATGACCTGGTTATTGGCAGTGTCGCTGTAGATGGCAATCGTCTGCGGACCAGACGCTTGATTGAAGCAGGCGCCATCGTTGGCGGCGTCCACCTGGTTTGCAACAGCGGGTGTGTATTTCTCATATTGAGCAAGGTTGTTGGCGTTCAGGTTATAGGTTCCCGCGATCGCATTCAGTTGGGCAAGACCCGCCGTTGTGGGGACGCAGAGAACATTCTGCACCACCTGCTTGATCGTGTGCCTCTCGAAATTCGCGAAAAAGAAGAGTTTATCCTTCAGGATAGGCCCGCCGATCTGGCCTCCATACCGATTGTCGTCAAGGGGCGGGTTCGGAATCTTCTGGCCTGCAGGTGCATTTTCGGCATTCAGATTGCGATTCTGAAAATACTCGTACGCGGTTCCGTGGAACTTGTTCGTTCCGTTAATAATGTTCGTATTAAACTGTCCGCCGGAAGAGTGGCCGAACTCCGGGGAGAACTGGTTTGTGATCAGCGAAAACTCGCCCACGGCATCGTTAGGGACATACACAAGAGGCCCGGTCACCGACTTGTCGTTATTGTCGATACCTTCGATGGTGAAGTTGTTGTTGCGCGGACGCTGTCCACCCACGGACGGTCCCACACCAATGCCGATACCGCCTGTCGATGCCACGTTCGGACTGAGCAGTGACACATTCAAAACCCCGGTGGATCCGTTCGTCGCGCTGGGCAGGATCGACAACTCCTTCGTCTCAAACGTCTGGGTCAGGTTAGTGGATGTGGTATCCAGATTGACCGTCGCCTCCGCTGATACGTCGATGCTGGAGGTCGCACTGGTTGGCGTGAGTGTCAGGGACACGGACGATCTCTTGCTCAAATCAATGCGGACATTGTGGAGCGTGTACACAGCAAAACCCTGTGCGGATGCGACCACGTTGTAGTTGCCCGGCAATAAGTTCGATACCAGAATCTCTCCCGAGGATGAAGTCTTGGTCGTCGTCGTAACTCCTGTCTCTACATTCGTCACTTCGACGGTGGCGTCCGCAATCACGGCACCTGTAGCATCCAACACCTTCCCCGTCAGATCACCACTTGTGGTCTGACACAACGCCACTCCTGCAAACAACAACAACACTGCGAACGTCTTGGAAAGGATTGCCAAGACCCTGGGTATTTTTATGCGCCTCATCTGTTTTCCTCGAAAATATGTAAATGTTTCTTCCGGCGCGTTGCCCTCTGACCTGGAGGCAACTGCGAAGCTTGCTCTGTTTACCGGGTGGACGTCTTCATCATCGGATTACGTATCAGGCAAGGGTTGAACCCGAGAAAACGACCGACTAAATAGGTGCAGCTTTCGCTTCACGAATTTGGAGCTCTGTATGAGTGTTAAAACCCGATGAAGATTTTTTATTCCCAAAATATTTCCACAGGCACCTCGTTCACATCGAAGTGAGAGCGATTGCTCAGCGTCGATCCGGCCTGTAACACAAGCTTTAGGGATTAGCTCTGCTGACCGCAGAGAAATGCCGGGTGCCCCATACATCGCGCATTATGCGATGTGTGGGCTATGCGCAAAGCGCATCCATCGTGGATACGAAGGTTTGCTTGGGATGCCCTTTTAAGGTCGATCACTCAGTAATAACTTGACCGGCTTTCGCACACGCATCTCCGCGCGACACCAGCCGTGGCGATTCCGCATGACCATATTTCAATGTCCAGACATCAAAGGGCGACTACGAACGCGGCACACTTCGCAACAAATCTACCGGAGCCATGGAGTTACTTTGCATCTCTCCAGTTCGGTCCTTTGCCCACCTCGGCAACCATTGGAATCGACAGCGAAACGACACCCTCCATCTCCAGCTTTACCAGTGCAGCGACCTCGTCCGCTTCGCCCATCGGCGCGTCGAAGAGCAGTTCATCGTGCACCTGGAGCGTCATCCGTGTCGCGAGGTTTCGTTCCGTGAGCGCCGCATCGATCTTCAACATGGCGATCTTAATCATGTCCGCCGCCGTGCCCTGCAGAGGCGTATTCACAGCCGTGCGCTCGGCGAAGCCACGTTGGTTTGGATTGCGTGAACCGATGTCGGGAATAGGCCGCATGCGCCCAAAGAGCGTTGAAACTTTGCCGGTCGAGCGGGTATCCGAAATCGTGCGTTCGATGAAGGCAGTTACGCCTGCATAGCGCTCACGGTAGCGCTCGATATAAAGCTTCGCCTCGTTTTGCGGGATACCCAGTTGAGCTGCCAGGCCAAACGGCGAGATACCGTAGACGATGCCGAAGTTTACCGCCTTCGCGCGGTTACGCGTCTCCTTGTCCATCGTCTCCGGATCGACCTCGAAGACTTCCGCCGCAGTAAGGGTATGAATGTCCTTGCCCGTCCGGTATGCGTCAAGCAACAACGGATCTTGTGAGAAATGAGCCATCAGCCGAAGCTCGATCTGAGAATAGTCCGCGGAGAGGAGAACATTGCCCTCGGCAGGAATAAACGCTGCACGAATCTCGCGACCAAGCGCGGTTCGCGTTGGAATGTTCTGCAGATTGGGATTCGTGGAGCTGAGTCGCCCCGTTGCTGTTCCCACCTGGTTGAACGTCGTATGGACGCGGCCTTCGCGATCCGCCAGTTGCGGAAGCTGCTCCGTGTAGTTGCTCCGCAGCTTCGCCAGCTGGCGGTACTCCAGCACCAGCGCCGGAGCCTCATGGTGCGCTGCCAACTCTTCCAGCACATCCTGCGCGGTAGAAACCACCTTGCCCTTGCCGTACTTCATAGGCTTCGGAAGATCCATCTTATTAAATAGAACATCCCCCAGCTGCTTGGGCGAGTTGATGTTGAAGCGGTGACCGGACATAGCGTAGATCCGCTCGGCCAGCGCATCCATATCCACAGCGAGCTTGGAACTCATATCGCGCAGCACCTGGGAATCGATACGGCATCCCACCTGCTCCATCCGCAGCAGAACCGGAACCAGGGGAAGATCGATCTCCTCATACGGCTTGAGCAGGTCGCCCTCTTCGGCCTGAATCCGCAGTGCTGGCGCAAGCCGGTGGATCGCAGAGGCAGCTTCGGGAAGCGCCGTCGCGGGAGGAGTCTGATTCTTTACCGGAGGTGTAATACTCTGGCCCATCCGCGCCGCCACGTCCGCCAACTTGTGCGAACCGTGCGTCGGATTAATCAGGTAGCTGTACAACATGACGTCGTGCGCCACGTTCGCGATTTCGAGTCCATACTGACCCGCAGTCTGGAGCAGCGACTTCAGATCGTGGGTCGTCTTGGGGAGAGTCGCATCCCTGAGCGCGTCGCGTACCGCACTCGCCTCGGGCGCATTGAGGTCGAGCAGAAGTGCGGTCTTGTCGTCCGCAGCCAGCCCAGCCATCAGCGTATTGCCTTTCGGCTCCGTTGCGGCGGCTGCCGGTATCTCTGGGTCCGGTGCGCCAAAGAGAGAAAGATTCTCCGCAGGCGCGGGCTCCGGCTCCTCTCCTTCGGGCAATTCGGAGCCATCGTCTGCGCAGACCTCCGCTGCCAGGGCCGCCTCCGATTCCTGAAGAAAGACGGTGAGGTTTCTCGTGCTTGTCGCTGATTGCAAAAGACTTGCAATTTCGACTGCGTTTGGCTTGGTAATAAAGTCTGCCTTCTCGGCAGTCGCAGGTGGCGCCAGCTCCTTGAGGAGTGTGGTGAACTCCAGCTCCGAAAACAGAGCGCGCAGAAGGACAGGCTCCGGCTCGGTGGTGGTCATCTCTTCGAGCGAAAACTCCATCGGCAGATTACAGTGAATCGTCGCCAGCTCTTTGGAGAGGAGGACCATCTCGCGGTTGTTCTGGAGCGACTCGCGCTGTGTCTTCTTCTTGACGTCGGCGGCCCTGTCGAGAGCGTTTTCCACAGAACCAAAGGCCTGGATGAGTTCGACAGATCCCTTATCACCGATGCCGGGAGCGCCGGGGATATTGTCGATGGAATCCCCGCGAAGAGCCATCACGTCCACGACCTGGCGTGGTGGAACGCCGAGCACCTCTTCCACCTTGGCGGGGTCGAGGATGAGGTTGTCCTTCATCGGATTGAGGATCGAGACGTTCTCATTCACGAGCTGCATCATGTCCTTGTCCGAAGAAACCACGTAGACATGGTGCCCCTGCTCCGCCAGCCGGCAGCTCAGCGTTCCGATCACGTCATCGGCCTCGTAGCCCTCGTAAGACAGGATCGGAATCCGGAAGGCCTCCAGGGCCCGACGGATATAAGGCTGCTGCTGTTCCAAATCGGGCGGGGTTTCGGTCCGATTGGCCTTGTAGCCCAGGTAATCCACTTCATCGAACTGCTGTGTCTTGATGTTGAACTTCCGCATGGTCTTCATCTCAGCGGCCAGTTCATTGCGGTGCACCGGTGCGCCACCTTCATAGATCGCGGCCAGGTAATGAGGCGCGAAGTCGCGGCGTAACTTGTTGATCATGTTGACGAAGACATAGGTAGCCGCCGTTGGAATGCCAGTTCGCGTCGACATCGGGCGTGAGCGTTGCATCGCATGGTAGGCGCGGAAGACGAACGCCATGGTGTCGAGCAGGTAAACGGGCGGCTTGGTAGAAGGGGCCATACTCTCAGGATAGATCGGCGAGGATTTTGTTGCTCGCGCCCATTCGAGATAATAAGATAGGGCTGATTATCAAGACTGCAAATGAAGTAGAGGCTACGACCTTTACTCATGAAGACACTCCACGAGGTGGCAGTTGGGTCTGATGAACAGTCAGCGGGCCTTGGGTGAATCCCAAAGTGCGCGACTCTGGTTTTACTTTCTTCTGGTTGTTGCTTCAGGACACGTTGCGTGCGCTCTGCTGACTCCCCGGCAGGCCTGGGTAACCTGCTGCTTCCTCGCGCTTGCTTATGCGGGGGGTGTGGGCCTCTCTTTGCAGAAGGCGCGAACGGCGGTGGGTGCGCTTCGTTTGAAGTGGTTCCTGGCTGCCGCCAGCTTCACCCTCTTCATCGGTGGATATCTCTCCATCCTGCATGACCATCTTCCGCGGTCGGGTGCCTACGGCGCGTCAATCCACGCTCTTCTCTTCGCGTTTCGAGGGCTTCCACTCCTCTTTGCTCTCTGCAAGAGCGAAGATGGAGAAGAGCCTTCCGCGTTCGCCTGGATCGACGGGTCCCAGTTGGCCCTTATCTGTTTCCTGTTTGTGGCGGTGCTTTTCCCCGGCTTCTCCATGGATCAGCACGCAAGCCGACCGCCGTTGCAGGACTTCGCCGCGATTCACTACCTGGACGTCGAAAACTTTCTTCTGCTGGCCCTCGCGACCGCACGTCTCTACGCCGCGCGTTCGATCGACGATAAGGTGTACTGCCGGGCGCTCTGCTGGTTTCTCTGGCCCATGAACTTCATCTGGTTCTTCCTGACCCATCTGGCCGTCTTTAAGTGGAATGTACCGGCAGGATCTGCATGGTTCGTGCTGGCCGATCTCCCTGTCATCTCCTTCGCCGCGATGACGGTCTTTCCCTTCCGCTTTCGCATCGAGCGTGAGACGAGCGGACACGTGGGCGCAGCTGCCCTGATTCGGATCGGGAGTTCGGTATTCCTGCCCGTGTCCGTTCTGCTACTCAGTCTTGCAATCGCCGGCGCAGGTCAACTTGCACTCATCTCGGTGATCTGCAGCATGCTCTCGATCTTCCTCTTCGCCATCAGGTCGTCTTATCTGCAGTTCCGCTATCAAAAGTCGCAGAGCAGACTGATCGACGCGCGAAATGTCATGGAGATGATCTCGCACACGGACCCTCTAACTGGCGTGCATAACCGGCGGTGGTTCGATGCCGCCCTCCTTCGAGAGTGGAAGCGGGCCCAGCGGGGCAAGCAGCCTCTGACGCTTCTCCTGATCGACATCGACCACTTCAAAGCATTCAACGATACCCTCGGCCATTTGCAGGGCGACGATTGCCTGACAGCCGTGGCGCAGAAGCTGATGTCGAACCTGCAGCGTGACGGCGACTCCATCGTGCGGTATGGCGGCGAGGAGTTCGTCGTCATCCTTCCCCAGACCGATACTCGAGGCGCATCGACGGTTGCGGAGAACATGCGGCAGGCGATCGCAAGGATGGCGTATCCCCACCCGGGCGCCCCGGGCGGGATCGTGACCGTCAGCGTGGGTGCGGCGACGCAGTTGGATTACTCCCATGAAGATACTTCGGAGGAGTTACTCATCGCCGCGGACACGGCGCTCTACCGTGCCAAGAATGGCGGTCGCAATCGCGTAGAGTGCCAGGAACTCTCTAAAGGGGAAGATGCCCCTCCCATGGCCGAGCCCATTCCTGCGAACTGAAGCATCAGCTCAGAAACATGCAGTCGCCGTAAGAAAAAAACCGATACCTAGATTCGACCGCATGCCGGTACGCGGCGAGTACATGCTCACGTCCGGCGAACGCAGAGACGAGCATCAGCAGCGTCGACTGTGGAAGGTGGAAGTTCGTCAGCAGGGCATCGACTACCTGAAACTCATATCCGGGCGAAAGGAAGATGGAGGTCGTTCCGGAGTGAGGTGCAAGTGGCTGGCCAGGATTCTGCGAAGCACAGTGCTCCAGGGTGCGTACGGTGGTCGTGCCCACGGCGACAACGCGTCGGCCCTCCGCCTTCGCCCGGTTGATGGCCTCGGCGGTCGGTCCGGGCAAGGTATACGGCTCCTCATGAAGATGGATGTCGGAGAGTTCCTCCACGCGGAGTGGCTGGAAGGTGCCTAGCCCTACATGTAGCGTGATCTGTGTAACTTGCACGCCTTTCTTTTGAATCTTGTTTAAGATTTCCGGGGTGAAATGAAGGCCCGCCGTTGGAGCTGCCGCGGAGCCTTTTTGTTCTAAATCCGAGAAGACGGTCTGGTACCGCGACCTGTCTTCTGGAGAATCTGCCCGATGAATATAAGGAGGCAGGGGCATATGGCCGATGCGCTCCAGGGTGGCAAAGAAGTCTGGGCCGGGATCGAAGCGAAGGGTCCGCTCCCCGTACTCTCCGGCATCGAGGACCTCTGCATGAAGCTCATCGTTACCGAAGACGAGGCGCTCTCCCACCTGAACTTTTTTGCCGGGCTTCACCAGAGCGCGCCAAAGATCTCCACCGAGGGGCTGCGTCAGAAGAACCTCGATCTGTCCCGTCGGTGCAGGAGAGTTCTTTTGGGTCCGAAGCCCGGCCCGGCGGGCGAAGAGGCGCGCAGGAATCACGCGGGAGTTATTGAGCACAAGAAGGTCACCCTCCCGGAGCAGATCGGGAAGGTCGAGGAAGTGTTTATCTTCCAGATGGCCCGTCGCGCGGTCGAGCGTGAGCATCCGTGCCGCATCCCGCTCGGCAGGAGGCTCTTGGGCGATCAGTTCAGGGGGAAGGTCGAAGTGAAAGTCGGAGACGCGCACTCTTTTAGTTTAGGTTCAGCGGGAGTGTGATGCTCACTCGGTAACCGCCATCTGCGTCGCCCGGTCCATCATCTGCTGCACCCGAACCTGGGCCTCGGATAAGTCCATCTCCGGAGTGATCAGGACATGCGCAGGCCAGGAGACGGTCACGCGGCTGAAGGGTTTTGGGATCAAGAAGCGGTCCCAACTCTTCAGTTCCCACGCACTTGAGGGGTGAAGATGGAAGGCTCCCGCATCTCCGGTGGTGCGCTGTGCCAGCAGGATGAGGCCGGGTTTGGCGATGTACACAGGCCCGCGCGGTCCATCCGCAGTGAAGGCAGCCAATAGGCCTGACGTCACCGCGCGCTCCATCTGCAGCAAAGCAACCGCTCCACCCCGAGAGGAGGAGCCTCGAACCGCGACGAAGCCAAGACGTTCCACCGTACGTGCAATCAGTTCGCCATCGAAGGACTGCGAGATCAGGATCGCGATACCCATGTTCCGGAAGCGATAGGCCGCCATCAGGAGCGAGCGGTGCCAGAAGCCAAAGACCCCCGGAGGAGGTATAAGATGGCCCGGCGTCACCCCAGGATCGCAGACGTCGCGAAATCGGAGCGTACATCCGAGCAGCCGGATCAGGCCGCTGGCCAGCGGAGGGACCACAGAAAGGAGCATGCTTTGCTGGCGCGTGAAATTTGGAGTTGCAGGCACAGAGGAATTGTATGCGGAGGGGTTCCGAGCCCCTTCAAACTTTAGGCACCCGAACTTCCCAGGAGGGGGCATCTACCCTGACCGTGGAGCGTCCAATAAGTGGTGCCTTCGGGCAAAGTGGTTGAAATGAAAGGCAAGGCGAAGTGGTATGGCAATCGACGTTCTCGATGAATTAGGTCAGGATGTAAAGGAGTTGAACCCGTGGGAGGCCCAGGCAGAGCGATTTGATTTTGCCGCCAGAAAGCTGGAGCTGGAGACGGGAATCTGGAAGGTTCTGCGGCAGCCCTCGCGCGAGATCATCGTTCACTTTCCGGTGCTGATGGACGATGGCTCCATTGAAGTCTTCACCGGCTATCGCGTGCAGCACTCCATGGCGCGTGGGCCAGCGAAGGGCGGGATCCGCTATTCGCCGGATGTCTCTCTGGATGAGGTGCGCGCTCTGGCGAGCTGGATGACGTGGAAGTGCGCCGTCGTAAACATCCCCTTCGGCGGAGCAAAGGGAGGCGTGATCTGCGATCCCAAGAAGATGAGCCAGGGCGAACTGGAGCGGATGACGCGCCGCTATACGTCGGAGCTGATCGAGTTCATTGGACCGGAGAAAGACGTTCCCGCGCCGGATATGAACACGAACGAACAGACCATGGCATGGATCATGGACACGTACTCCATGCACATGCGGCAGACCGTGACCAGCGTCGTGACCGGAAAACCAATCAACATCGGAGGTTCGCGCGGACGCACGGCGGCCACAGGGCGCGGCATCTCGATCGTCTGCGACGAAGCTCTGAAGCATCTTGGCATGAAGCCAGCAGAGACCACCGTGATCGTGCAGGGTTTTGGCAACGTCGGTTCCAACACCGCTCGCCTTCTGGCGCAGAAGGGGTACAAGGTGGTCGGCATCGCTGAGTGGGATGGTGGTCTCTATAACGCGTCCGGGATCGATATTGAAGCCCTGCTTCTGCATCGTTCGAAGACCGGAAGCGTGCGCGGCTTCAGCGGAGCGGAGGAGGCCAATTCGGCAGAGTTGTTGATCCACGCCTGCGACATCCTGATTCCCGCAGCGACGGAGAACGTCATCACCAGCCGGAATGCCTCTGCCATCAAGGCGAAGATCCTCGTAGAAGGAGCCAATGGACCGACCACGCCTAAAGCTGACGCTATTCTGGAAAGGAACGGTGTCTTCATCGTGCCAGACATCCTGGCCAACGCCGGAGGGGTGACGACCAGCTACTTCGAATGGGTGCAGGATCGCATGGGCTACTTCTGGACCGAAGCCGAGGTCAACGAGCGGCTGGATCGAATCATGAGCGAGAGTTTTATCGAAGTCATCCGATATGCCCAGGCTCATGAAGTCAACAACCGGATTGCGGCATACATGCTTGCGATCGATCGCGTTGCGTACACCACCAAGCAGCGCGGTTTTTACGCGTAACGGCTTACGAGGGTTGAATGAAGGGTCTGTTCTTTTCTGTTCTGTTGGTCGGCGGGATGGTACACGCGCAGTCTGGAAACGCTCCTGCCGGGAGTAAGAGTGGAGCGGAGACAGTTCGTCTGAACTCCAAGGCTCCTGCGGAGGGATCGGGACAGGCTAACCCTTCTGACAATCCGTTGGACACCCCCGAGGCACGAAAGCTCGCCGAGGCTGTGCTGACGAAGTTCGAGCCCGGCGCCGTCTGGAACGATGAGAACGGCAGGCCGATCCAGGCGCATGGCGGAGGAATTCTAAAGCAGGGTGCATTCTGGTACTGGTTCGGCGAAGATCGCACGCAGGGCCTGGACAAGAGCAAACGCTACATCAGTTGCTATCGATCCAAGGATCTGACGCAGTGGCAGACAAAGGGCCGCGTTCTGGAGTTGTCGGAGCCGGAGGAATATCGAAAGCAGTTCGGAGAGAACTGGCAGGCCGAACGTCCCAAGGTCTTCAAAATCGGTCCTCGCAAGTTTGTGATGTATATCCACATGGATGCGGCTTACAAAGCTGCGGAGGTGGGTGTCGCGGTGAGTGAAAACATCGAAGGTCCGTATCGCCTGGTGAAGCACTTCCGTCCGCTTGGCAAGGAGAGCCGGGATATCGGTCAATTTATCGATGACGACGGCCGGAACTATCTGATCTTCGAGAGCCGACCCACGGGCGGTTTCTACATCGCGCGGCTGAATGACGACGGTATGGATGTCACCGAGACTGCCTTCATCCACGCGCCTCTGGAGGGGGGAGCGATCGTGCACTATGAGGGCCTTTACTATGTGCTCGGCTCGCACATGACGGGATGGAAGCCGAATCCGAACGTCTACGCAACGGCTAAGAGTCTGCAGGGACCCTGGAGCGACTTCAAGGACGTTGCTCCACCCGAGGCGAACACCTACGGAACACAGTCCTCTATGTTGATCAAGGTGAAGGGCAAGCTGAAGACGACTGTGATCTATGTGGGAGATCAGTGGAAGCCGGAGGCGCTCTGGGATTCACGCTATGTCTGGATGCCGCTGGAAATCGGCGCAGGAAAAATGAAGCTGCCTCAGCCGAAGCCTTGGACCATCGATATCAGAACGGGTGAAGTCCGCTAGGGTGTGGGTTCGTCCAGAGTTTCATCTGCTCTAAAGACGGCGAACCCCTGAAGTTTCCATCTGAAAAATCCATATCGGGACGGACGCATCTTTCTTTGGGTGCGTCCTCGCCTCACTGTCCCCCGTCTCTATGAGAAAGAGTTATCATTTGCTCTCGCGGAACGCGCAGTGGCGTTTTCTCCCCTGCGCTGTCCCTCGAAGCCACGATGTACCTCTGCGTTTCTTTCCCGAGTTCAAACCTGGAGCATCTCTTGACTTTCGAGTTTCCTAAGAAGCGGAGCTTCTGGATTTCCACAGCGCGTTATCTCGCTGCCACATTCCTCTTTAATCTTCCTTTTGTTTATGCGCGCCACGAGATCAGTATGCGCGTGGCCGAGATCAATCTCGACTATCTCGTCCTCGTTCTGCTCTACATCGTCGCCGGACGCTTCATCGCTGGGGCCGGTTTCTTCCTCGTGTATGTCGTCGAGTTATTGAAGATCTTCGACAAGATTTACTTCTTCACGCAGGAAGATCTGGCCTATGCGATTCGTTTTGCCTTCCAGGTGCAAACGGGCACGCTCCTCGGGGGTGTTTCCGGAGCGCTGCTTTTCTGCGCTCTGTTTACTTACCTCTGGTTGAAGATTCTGCCCCGCAGGGACGGGCTTATTCGAGGACTCTGGGCGATCGCCCCCTCCGCCATTTTGATGGTCCTCCTGTTGAGCGTGGATACCTTGAAGGGCTATAACCCGATTACGCGCTCCGGTGGGCAGCGCTGGGGTACGCATCTGGTAGGCGAGACCTTCTACCGGACATCGATGTACATCGTGGCTTCGCTGCGCTACGACAGGCCTCCGGGAACGCCCATCCCTTCCGCATCGGATGTGTTGCGACCACTCAAGGGAGACAATCGCTATGCAAAGCTGAATATCGTGCAGGTCCTGGTGGAGTCGATGGGGCTTCAGGTGAATGCAGGCGAAGGTGTGCGGGAGTTTGCTCTCTTCCACAGCCCGGAGATCCTGGAGCGCTATCGTTTGACCGAGGGCAGCGTACCCTTCCACGGACCGACGGTTCCCGGACAGCTGCGCGAGTTGTGCGGTCTGCAGTTCGGTGTTCGTGTGGACGACAGTGTGGCAGCTCAGTCGGATCGCTGCCTCCCGAAGCAGTTGAGATCGCTTGGCTATGAGACTGAGGGCATCCACGGCTATACGGGAAGTATGTTTCACCGGTCGATCTGGTACCGCGACTTCGGTTTTCAGAAGAGTGTCTTTTTGGAACAGATGAAGAATCTCCCCGGGATGCATCTCTGCGAGGGTGCGTTCGAGGGTATCTGCGATGCGGATATCGCGCAGCTGATTCATACGCAGCTGCTCGCCTCCCGTGGTGGAAATCGTCCTCTCTTTGTGCACTGGATGACGCTGAACTCCCATCTTCCCGTCGAAGAGGATGGTGCACCGGCGTACTCCTGCCCGTCGGGCTATGCTGCGGATGTCTGCCACCAACTCGGCTATATTCACCTTGCTCTGGAGAGCCTTGTAAAGATTGCCGCGGATCCGACGATTCCACCGACGGCGTTTGTGATCGTGGGAGACCATGCGCCTCCTTATATCGAAGGGGAGAAGCGTAATCTGTACGACCAGGCGGAAGTGCCCTACCTTTTGCTGCAGCCGAAGAGTGCCATGGAAGCCACCAGCGTTTCAGGACATTTGGAAATGCCACGGCAGAAAGGCGGCTCGCTGCGCCCATAGATCCCAACCGCTTGACTCCGGAGCGCGGACAAGGAAGGATGCTGACAGATGCCCAGAAATGAAGTTGCAAGGATGACCGCGTGAATCTGCCCAACTCCATGACGATGAGTCGGATCGCCTGCATCCCTCTGCTGATCTGGATGCTGTCGCCGCACTTCTTCGCGCACGGTACACATGGAGAGCAGGAGATTCTCGCTTCGGGGCTTTTCATTGTCGCGTCAATCACGGACGGGCTCGACGGTTATCTGGCACGTCGGCGCGGGCAGATCACAACGATGGGGATTCTGCTGGATCCGCTGGCCGACAAACTCCTGGTCACCGCCGGGTATATCTGCCTTGTGGCGATGAACCCGTCGATCGTTAAACCCTGGATCGCCGTGCTGGTGATCGGGCGTGAATTTCTCGTAAGCGGTCTGCGCTCGATCGCTGCGGGCGAAGGCTTTACGATCGAAGCCAGCGAAATAGGCAAGCTGAAGACCGTGATTCAGATCGTCTCCGTCGTCGCAGCGATTCTGGATCACCGCTGGTACCAGTGGAACTGGGGCGGCTTCATCGTGCCGGTGCATCTGGTAGCAATCAACGCGATCTACTGGATGACGATCGTGTCCATCATCTCCGCGGTAGATTATTTTGTCGGCTTCTGGAAGAAGATCGATCACGCCAGCGGAAAACGGCGTCGCCGGAAGAGCTTTGTTCTGAGCCGGAAAAAAGCAGAGTCCGCGTAGGAAAACTCAAAACAGAAAAGACGAAGGGCGCGGAGAAATCCGCGCCCTTCGTCTTTCTGCAATGGTTGGGAAGGGATCAGCCAGCTGTCGGTGTGCTGGACTTTGCTACGAAGTGATACGGGGGCCACGGGCCGGAGAGCTGCATGCTGCATTCCTTCATGCTGGTTTGCGCGGAGGAGTACTTGTTCTGATAGCGTTCGATGGTTTTGTTATCGATCAGGTGAGCGATATCGAGCAGCATCTTGCCCGCATCGGTGCGTTTGCAGGTAATCTCTGTCGCCAGCGGAAGGAACATTCGCTGCATCTGGACGGAGAGTGCGCGCGCACGGGACTGGCGCTCGCGCTGCTGTGAGGCGTTTTCCCGAAGGCTTTCAAGATAGGCCTTGCCGACACTGCCGTTGAGAATCTTGTGCGTCTCCGGGCAGGTGTCGTCGACGAGTACCTTGAGGTGCATCTCCGCTTTGCCGCGCAGACGCTCGACATTTGCGGAGAAGTGCCTGTGATTGGAACGGACGGAGCGACGAAGTGCATCGTCGTCCTCAAAGGTGGTGTTGAATCGGAAGGGAAGCACAGTGGAGTGTTTGAAGCAGTCCGCAACCACGCGGGCGTGTTCTTTTTGGCACTGTTGGGTAAGACGTGCGTTGTCTTCTGGAGAATGCTCGGAGACGATGACCGTAAGATCTGCAGCGGGGAAGAGGAAGGTTTGATTTCCAAATAGGCCGTGGATCCCCTCAAGGGGCATCGGACGACGGTGGCGTGACATCTGTGGAAAAGCGCTTCGTTCGGCAATGCAGTACGCGTACCAGGACATGATGTATTACTCCGGTTCGCTGCGGGTCGATGCCCGTCAGCTGATCTTGTAAAAATCTTTGGTAACAAATGGCCGTGCGATCAACACAGGTTTTATAAAAAAGTGAGCTATGCCGAACGCGAGTCGGATACTATGCCGACGGAATCACGTTTGGCAATAGGTTATTTTTTGGGTTCGCCGGTCTTTTTAGGGAATTCGGTCTACAGCCCGCGTGCGCCAGCCGAAACGCACAGCAAGGAGCCGAAACGAAAAACCGACGCCGGTGGCGACACCTGTGGCCACGTTGTCTGGAACACCCGCCCTGTGCAAAAGGAGAAACACCAGCGCCGCGATGGCGGCCACCAGGGCGTAAAGCTCGCCTTCCTGGAAGATGCTGGGCGGGTGTCCGCTGAAGAGGTCGCGGAGCGACCCTCCGCCGACGGCCGTGGTAATGCCCAGTAGGAGGCATGGCAGGAATCCAAGACCTGCGTTCAAAGCCCGCGTCGCCCCGGCCACGGTATAGAAGCCAAGGCCGGCCGCATCCACGATGAGCATGAGGGTCTGCATGCGAGGTCCGACCAGGTTTCCGAAAAAGAGCGCGAGGACGGCGCCTGCGAGAGCTAAAGCCAGATAGTGAGGATGCTGGAGCGCCAGCGGCGGACCATCGCCGAGAAGGATATCGCGCGCTATACCCCCGCCTACACCCGAGATCAAGCCGAGACCGACGACTCCTGTGAAGTCATAGCGATACGACTTGTCCCGGCGAACGACGAGCGCCCCGCCCAGAGCTCCCAACACAGTACTGCAGGTCTCCATCGTGCGGAAGAGCGAGGCAGACAGATGAGCGCGATCTGGCAGAGCGGATGGAAGACGCGGAAGGTCAACGAGATGCATTTCAGTCCGGCCTCCAGATATTCTGATAATGACGTACTTTTTTGGGAAAGGCGAGACGATGGGGAATGTTTGCGGGTGGATGTTGGGGTTAAGTTTGCTGATGGGGGTGTGTACAGAGCAGTTGAAGGCTGAGGAGAAGGCGGTGACACCGCCGGCGAAAACAGAGGACAAGGCGGCTGCTCCACTGCCGGATGTAGTCATTTTTACCAATGGAGACCAGCTCAGTGGAGCCCTGGTGCGCGGTGTGGGTGATTCCGTGGTCTTCAAAAGTGATATGGCAGGGGAAATCACGATCCCGTTGGCCAAGGTACGCGAACTGCGTTCGAACGGCAGCTTTGCTGTTCTGAAGAAGAACGCCCCGGTATCGCGCGGCGAACTGCATCCGGGAACTCTGGAGGTGACGGATGGGAACGTTGTCGTCGCCAGTCCCATGGGAGGACCGGAGCAGATGCCCATTAAAGACGTAGCCTACATCCTGGACCAGGCCACGTTCGACCGGGAGGTAGAAAAAAAGGCGGGACCACTTTATGGCTGGACGGGCGCTGTTAATGGCGGGGCGACTTTTCTTCAATCCACACAGCATGGGGGAACCTTTAACGTCGGTCTTACCCTTGCCAGAACGGTTCCAACCGTAACTTTTCTGAATCCCCGCAACCGTACCCTGCTGGATGTCTCAGAGACCTACGGAAAGCTCACGACGCCTACGATTCCACAGACAGATCCCGTGACGCCGGATTCCGTGGTCAAGACGAGCATCTTTCACGCCGATCTGGAGCGCGATCAGTACTTCACCCAGAGGTTTTATGCCCTGGCGAATACGACCTTCGATCACAACTTCTCGCAGGGTCTTGAGTTGCAGGATGTCTATGGCATCGGCATCGGTTGGACGCCGATCTCCACACCCAAGCAACAGTTGGATGTTAAGGCCGATCTGCATTACGAAGGACAGTCCTTCCAGGACCCGACAACAAACCTGGACCTGATCGGTTCAACCCTGGCAGAAACCTACAAAAGAACGTTGCCTCGCAAACTCGTGCTGACCCAGCAAGCCTCTGTGCTTCCGGCGTGGAATAACTTCAATGCCTATTCGGCCAACGGAAGCATCGGTCTTTCTCTTCCGCTCTTCAAGCGCCTGAGCGTGGCGCTGACAACGACCGACAGCTTCATCAATAATCCCAGCACCGGGTTCAGGAAGAACAGCTTCCAGTTTGTTACGGGAATTACTTATTCGCTGAAGTAGAAAGGATTCTGCGAACGGGATCTGGCAGTTCAAGCGCCGAGCTTTCGAGCAGGAGGCTGAGCTGCCAGATCTGCGTATCCGTGAGCTGATCCTTGTAGGCGGGCATACCCTTGTGAGGAAGTCCGTTGGCGATGATCTCATAGACCTGCGCTGACTTCTTTGCAGTCAGGGCATGCGGATGTTTGCCGTAGAAGAACTGCCCAGCCGGGGGATTCATCTCCAGGCCAGTGTCCGCGGTCAGGCGGGTGTCGCCGTGGCAGGAGGCGCACCGGGCCATGTAAGTGTGCGCTCCGCCTTCGAATACATCTTCGCTGGGGCTGAAGGGAGCATCTTTCGCCACGGTGGCCATTTTCTGGACCAGTTTCCGCGTCGGTGCCGAGGGCTGGGTCAGAGGTGCGGTGGGGGGAAGCGTACTGGCACTGGGACGCGACCGGTGCAGCAGCGGCGTCAGAACCGAGGTGTAGTGATAAAGCCCGTAAACGGCGCCCAGGGTGAGTCCGATTCCCAGAAGCGTGCCAAGAAAGATCTTGCCGCCCCCGGAACTTTTTTTGCCCCTCGACCGGGAAGACGTAGATTTTGTTTTGGCCATAGCTTGCTCCTGCGGGGTTCGGTGCCGCGATTTGGGGCGGCGGATGTTCTAATAAGAGAGGATGTGCGGTGAGGTTCAACCCGCCTGCTTCCAAGCTACCAAGTGGGGACATCGGGCAGAAGTGCTTGTTGATGTTCAAGGAGTGTTTGTTGATGTTCCGTTTCTCTTCACGGGCGCGTTTGGCGCTCACAGTTGCGCTGGGAGTATCTCTGGCGAGCTTCTCTCTTCATGGACAGACTTCGCGTCAGCGGCGCATCAACGCCACCCGCCAGGCACGCATTGCACGCACCATCGAACAGACCTATAGCCACAAGTGGGAGGTAGCGGGCGGCGGCGGTTACCTGCGCTTCCGCAGCGGCGAGTTTCTCCAGAAAAATAATCAGGTGACCTGGGCGACCAGCATCGCTCGAAACTTCTCCCCGCAGTGGAGCGTTGTCGGTGACGTGCGCGGATCCTACGGAAACGCTAAGATCGGCAACAATATCTTCACGCTCAAGAATCCGCTCATCACGGAGTACACCTTCATGGCGGGGCCGCAGTACCGCTTCTATCGCAAAGAGAAGACGTCGATCAGCGCGCATGTTCTGGCGGGTGCAGCGATGGGTAACTTTGACGGTGGAACGAAGGCCGTTCCCGCCTACCGCCTCGGCATGTGGAACACCTCTACCGCGGCTGCTTTCTCCGTGGGGGTCAACTTCGACTACAACCTTTACCATGACCTCGCATTCCGCGTGACTCCGACGTATGTTGGAACCCTGTTTCGCGGAGTTCCCATCGATTCGAACACGAACGCTCTCTCGGGTTCGACGGGCTCGGTCCAGAACAATCTGGGCGTCAATGTTGGTGTGGTTTACCGGTGGGGACACCAGTAGCGTTTCGAGATCTTTTGATCTACGAAGGGGCGCCAGCATCGCTGACGCCCTTTTTCTTTGCTAGATTTTTTCGCGCGGCTCGGTCATGGCCAGAGGATCAAGAATCTCGTTGATCTGCTCTTCCGTGAGCAGCTTTTTTTCGCGCGCCAGGTCGAGGATGGATCGTCCGGTCGCGACAGACTCTTTCACGATCTCCGCTGCCTTGGCGTAGCCGATGTAGGGATTCAATGCGGTGGCGAGCGATACCGTGGATTGCGCATAGAAGTTGCAGCGGGGTGTGTTGGCCGTGATGCCGCGTACGCAGCGATGGTCGAACTCATGCAACGTCTGCGTGAGGATGGTGATGGACTGCAGGACGTTGTGGGCCATGGTGGGCATCATGACATTGAGTTCAAGCTGGCCCGCCTGTACTGCAAGGGCGACCGCAGTGTCGTTGCCGATCACCTGGAAGCCCACCATGGCAGCGAGTTCGGGCAAAACGGGGTTTACCTTTCCGGGCATAATGGAGCTGCCGGGCTGGAGCCCGCGCAGGCCGATCTCGTTGAAGCCCGTGTTCGGTCCAGAGGAGAGCAGGCGAAGGTCGTTGGAGATGCGGATGATCTCCAGCGCAAGGGTGCGGAGCGCACCGGAGATCTCCGCCATCGGCGCGCAGGATTGCATGGCGTAACGCATGTCCGCTGCCGGTGTGAGTTCCTGCTTCGTCACTTTGGCGAGATTCGCGATGGCCTTGACGCGGTACTGCGGATGCGTGTTGATCCCTGTGCCCACCGCGGATCCGCCCAGACCCAGCTCCCGCAGCGATGCGGAGGTCGCGCGGATGTGGCCGAGAGACTTCGCAATGGCCACACCATAGGCAGCAAACTCCTGGCCCAGCCGGATCGGAGTCGCGTCCTGCATGTGCGTGCGCCCGGATTTGAGGATGCCGTCGAACTCTCTGGCCTTTTCTTCGAAGGCGTTCTGCAGCGATTCGAGAACGGGATAGAGGTCTTCCAGCGCCAACAGAGCGGAGAGCCGCATGGCGGTAGGGAAGACGTCGTTTGTGCTCTGGCCGTAGTTGACGTGGTCGTTGGGGTGGACCTTCGAATAGGAGCCAAGGGGATCGCCGAGGATCTGTCCGGCGCGGTTGGCAATCACCTCGTTCGTGTTCATGTGGAAGCTGACGCCAGCGCCCGCCTGGAAGACGTCCACGGGAAAGGCGTCGTGGTGCTTGCCGTCGAGGATCTCCCGCGCAGCCTGTTCGATGGCTCCGGCCTGCTCCGGTGTGATGAGCTTCAGATCGGCGTTGGCCTGCGCCGCCGCGAGCTTGATCGCGGCGATCGCGCGAATGAGGGCCGGATTGGCGCGCAGACCGGAGATAGGGAAGTTCACGATCGCGCGGGCGGTTTGTGCGCCGTACAGGGCTTCTGTTGGAACTTCGACGTTGCCGAGAGAGTCTTTTTCAATGCGGGTGACAGACATACTGCTTATGATGCGCCCGCAAGACGGAGTATTCTAGGGCCGTGGAGGACGACCATGGCGGCGACGGCAAGTTCGGTTCCTTTTGTACCGCTCAGTGACTATCTGGGCCACCCGTTTCATCCCGATGTGGATTATGTGGACGGGGTTTTGGACGAGAGGAATTTGGGTGAGTTCGATCATTCCCGTCTGCAGGGAGCCCTTTTTGTTGCGCTGATGGCCTTTGAGAAAGAGCTCGACGCACGCGCTATGGTGGAGTTACGTGTGCAGGTGGCGCCCACACGCTTTCGCATTCCCGACGTCTGCCTGATTCCCGCGTCGTCAAAGACGCCCGTCGTACAGGTGGCTCCGCTGCTCTGCGTTGAGGTGCTCTCCTCGGAGGACAGGCTTCCGAGGATGCGGACGCGCTGTGAAGATTATCTCCAGATGGGTGTCGGCATGGTCTGGATTTTTGATCCTGCGAGCCGAACGGCATATGAACTAGATGGCAGTGGTCTGCGCGAATTAAAAGCCGATGAATTGAGGCTGGAAGGCGCGACGGCGTCTCTGTCGATAGCTAAGATTTTTGAAGTATTGGATCGGTAGCATTCAGGTGTCTAAGGAGAAAAGCATGTCGAAGCAGGAGAATCAGGCAATACTCGGTAAGTTCGCCGAAGCGGCGGGCACAGGCAAATATGAACTGTTCGATGAAGTGGTTGCGGCGGATTCGGTCGACCACGATCCGGCACCGGGGCAGGTTGCAGGGCCTGATGGATATCGGCTGGTGTTTACCGAGTTGCACACGGCGTTTTCCGATATGAAGATCGAACTGGCGACGGCGGTTGCGGACGAAGATTCGATTGCGTTTGCCTACACTCTTACCGGAACGCACACCGGTCCCTACCTGGGGATTCCTGGCACAGGCAAGAGCGTGAAGGTGCGCGGGATGCAGATCTCGAAGTTCAAAGACGGCAAAATGGTGGAGCGCTGGGGCAGCACGGATCAACTCGGCATTCTGCAGCAGATTGGCGTAACGGAAGTACCCAAGGCGTAGTTTCGAGGGGATAAAGCACGTGGCGCGTAGAAGTCTGCGCGCCACATTTCTGGTCGAATGTCATGGCAGAAAGCTGCGGGCCAGCTCTACCCGCGAGCGGGTAGAATCTGGGAGTCATGACCACGATCACCCAGGAAGACTTCGTCCAGAGCATCGCCGACGCGTTGCAGCACATCAGCTACTACCATCCCGTCGACTACGTGACGAACCTTGCCCGCGCCTATGAGCTGGAAGAGAGCGTCGCGGCCAAGGACGCGATGGCGCAGATCCTCATCAACAGCCGCATGTGCGCCGAGGGCCACAGGCCCATCTGCCAGGACACAGGCATCGTGACGATCTTTCTGAAGATCGGTATGGACGTGCGCTTTGACGCGGAGCTGGATGTGCAGGGGATGTGCGACGAGGGTGTTCGCCGTGCCTACGCTCTGCCGGAGAATGTTCTGCGTGCGAGCGTTCTGGCCGACCCGGCGTTTGGGAGAAAAAATACGAAAGACAACACGCCAAGCTGCGTCGTCGTGGAGTTGGTCAAGGGCGACAAGGTGGACGTGACCGTGGCAGCGAAGGGCGGCGGCAGCGAGGCGAAGAGCAAGTTTGCCATGCTGAATCCTTCCGACTCTGTAGCCGAGTGGGTACTCAAGATGGTGCCGACGATGGGTGCCGGATGGTGTCCGCCGGGGATGCTGGGCATTGGTATCGGTGGCACGGCGGAGAAGGCGATGCTGCTGGCGAAGCAGGCGCTGATGGACCCGATCGATATGCAGGACCTGCTGGCGCGTGGACCTGCGAACAAGATAGAAGAGCTGCGCATCGACCTCTACAAGCGCGTGAATGCCTTGGGTATCGGAGCGCAGGGTCTGGGTGGTTTGACCACTGTTCTCGATATCAAAATTCTGGACTACCCGACGCATGCCGCGAACCTTCCCGTGGCGATGATTCCGAACTGCGCGGCGACGCGCCATGCTCACTTTGTGCTGGACGGTAGCGGAGCTGCGACGATTCCTATCCCCAGCCTGGAAGACTGGCCGGAGCTGACGTACTCGCCGATGAACGCACGCCGCGCGGATCTGAACACGATTACGCGCGAGCAGGTCGCAGAGTGGAAGACGGGAGAGACCGTCCTGCTGAGCGGCAAGTTGCTGACAGGGCGCGACGCCGCGCACAAGCGGATGACCGACATGCTGAATCGCGGCGAGAAGTTACCCGTGGACTTCACCAACCGCTTCATCTACTACGTCGGTCCTGTCGATCCCGTCCGCGAAGAGGTCGTTGGACCTGCGGGACCTACGACTGCGACGCGCATGGACAAGTTCACGCGGCAGATGCTGGAACAGACCGGGCTTTTGGGGATGGTGGGGAAGAGCGAACGCGGACAGATCGCGATCGATGCGATTCGCGATCATGGAGCGGTGTATCTGATGGCCGTTGGCGGCGCGGCTTATCTTGTCTCGAAGGCGATCAAGGGATCGAAGGTGCTGGCGTTTGAGGACCTCGGCATGGAGGCGATCTACGAGTTCGACGTGAAGGACATGCCTGTGACGGTAGCGGTGGATGCGCGCGGCGTAAGCGTCCACGACACCGGACCGGCGGAGTGGAAGGCCCGCATCGCGGGAGAGTTCGGGGGAGTCGCGATTCTTCAGTAATGGAAATTGGGTGCCCCAAAAGGCACCCAATCAATGTTCACTAAAACGTGATTCCTTCACCCCAACCCATGAAGACGAACTCATCCAGCTCTTTCCTGGAGCGCGGGGCCAGCTCGGGCTCCCTGAAGTGCTCCGGCAGGGATTCCGGATCGCCGAGGTAGCCGAGCGCCCAGACCGCGACGGGCTCAAAGTCCGAGGGGATGGCAAAGGAGGCGCGCAGCGTGTCTGCGTCGAAACCGCCCATGCCATGCGTGTGGATGCCAAGTTCGATCGCCTGCAGGCACGCCGTGGCTGAGGCTGCGCCTACGTCGTGCGTGGCCACCTTGTTTGGCGAACCGTTAGTGCTGAAGGTCTTCTTCGCAACCGTGGCGTAGAGGACAGGAGCCGACTGCGCCCACTGCTGGTTGAACTCCACCAGGGAGCTGAAGATCTTTTTGTAGACCTCGCCGTGGTCCGGATCGTCCTTGATTCCCAACAGAAAGCGCCAGGGCTGCTCGTTGTAGCTGGAGGCCGCCCAGGCCGCGGCGGCGAAGATCTTGCGGAGATCGGGTTTCGAGACGGGCTTGGCCGCGAAGGAACGCGGACTCCAGCGCTTGAGAATGAGGTCGTTGACGCCGCTGGAGGCGGGGCCGTGCTTGAGAGTTTCGAGCGAACTATCGGACATAAAGAACTCCTTGCAGTGTGGGATGCGCCTTGATGCGACACGGGTGCGTGGCATCCCGCGTTATGTCCTCCAAGCTGGAGGATGTTTGAATAGAAGGATGAAGACTTCTGCGGAATTTGATGTGCTGGTGATTGGAGCGGGGCCTACAGGCCTGGCGTGTGCGATTGAAGCGCAGAGGGCTGGGCTGCGCGTGGTCCTTGTCGATAAGGGCTGCTTGTGCAACTCTCTCTTTCATTATCCGGCGCATATGACGTTTTTCACCACGCCCGAGCTTCTGGAGATCGGCAATATGCCGTTCAGCAGCCCCAACCAGAAGCCAACGCGAAGCGAAGCGCTGGAGTACTACCGCAAGGTAGCGGAACATTACGCCCTGGACGTCCGTCAATATCATCGCGTGGAGGGCGTCAGCGGAGAAGATGGCAACTTCCAGGTGAAGACGGTGGACCGATTTGAGCGCATCGTGGAGATCAGTGCGAAGAAGCTGGTCGTCGCGACGGGATACTATGATCTGCCGAACTATCTCGGCATCGAGGGCGAAGAACTGCCGAAGGTGCAGCACTATTACAACGAACCGCATCCCTACTTCGGCATGGACGTTCTTGTAATCGGTGGAAAGAATTCCGCAGCGATCGCGGCGCTCGATCTCTGGCGTCACGGTGCGAAGGTGACGCTGGTGCATCGCGCGGCTGAGATGCATCGGCATGTGAAGTACTGGATTCTCCCCGACATCAATAATCGGGTGAAGAACGGCGAAGTGACGGCCTACTTCTCCTCCACGGTCTCGAAGATCGACGAAGATACGGTGACGCTTCAGACACCTGAAGGAGAAAAGACGATAGCGAACCAGTTTGTCTTTGCGCTGACCGGATATCATCCAGACTTTACTTTTATCGAGAACCTTGGTGTGCGATTAGACGCGGAGAACGCACGCTGCCCCATCTGCGATCCTGAGACGCTGGAGAGCAACGTCGCTGGAATCTACCTCGCAGGGGTCATCGTGGCGGGCGAAAGAACAAACGAGATCTTCATCGAAAATGGGCGGTTCCACGGTGTGCAGATCGCGAGAGATCTTGCAGAAAAGTTCGCCTCTACTGAGAGTAGCCACTTGAAAGATGTGAAGGCATAAGGCATGGCGATCACCAAGCGAAGTTGGGTTCCGCGGACGATTCTCGGGCAGCTTCTGCTGGGTACGATCCTGTTGCAAATCTCTGTGCTGACCGTCTTTCTGTGGATGAACATGCGTTCTCAGATGCAGGCCATCCATCGCCGCGACATGATTCGCATAGAAGCGCAGGCTCGACTGCTGGCGCGCCTGGTCGTGGACCCGCTGCGTCGAAAAGATAAGGCAGAACTGGAGCGACTGGCGGAGGCTATGCGTTCCTCCACCTCTGTAGTGGCTGCGCGTATCACCGATATGGAGGGAAACATCCTTGCTACGAGCGAAGGCGGGCGCTCCGGTCTGGATGCGGATGAGAGCCTTGCGCTCAATCGCCAGAACCGCATTCCGCACTTCGACGCCCTTACGACGCGGAAGGGAAACAGCGAGGGAGTGGCGGAGGTGGTTGTGGACGGACGCCCTGCCGCGGTCGTCTGGCTTCTGCCCGACGAGACGATCAACCTGCGTTCGCTCTATGCTTTTGTCACGAACGCGTTGGTCTATGCCTCCTGTGCCTTGCTCGCGGACTTCTTTCTCATTGGACTTCTGGCACGTTCGGTCTCTCGGCCTTTGCGCAGTTTGAATCGAGCAACGGAGAGTCTGAGCCGGGATCCTGAAGCCCTGGGAGCTTTTCCTCTTCGCGTTACGACGCGGAATGAAGCAGGTCGACTGACACAAAGCTTCAATGCGATGGTGCATGATCTGGAGGTTCAGCGGAGCGGCCTGCGCGAAACCCTTGCCTTGCTGGACTCCATGCTCGGCAATGCTCCTATCGGGTTTGCATTCTTCGACCGTAAGTACCGGTACGTGCGGATCAACGAGTTCCTCGCACGCATTACACAGCGTTCGGCAGCCGACCACTTTGGACGAACCATGCGCGAAACGTGCGCGGACATCGGCCTTGCTGCTCAGGTCGAAAAGATCGCCGAACAGGTCTTTGAGACGGGCGAAGTCGTGCATGATCTGGAACTCACGGGAAACTTCGGCGATGCCGATTCGTCCACAGTGAAACGCGTTTGGATCTGCAACTTCTATCCAGTGCGAACTGGAGAGCACGTTCGCTGGGTAGGACTAGTGGTCACAGAGGTGACCGAACGCGTCCGTGCGGAAGAGGCGATGCGCCGCTCGGAGAAGCTGGCCGCCGCAGGGCGGCTCGCTGCCTCTATCGCCCACGAGATCAATAATCCTCTGGAAAGCGTCACGAATCTTCTCTTTCTTTTGCAACTTCACCCTTCGCTGGATCAGGAGGCCCGGGAGTATGCTTCTCTGGCGCAGCGTGAGCTATCACGTGTGGCTGAGATTACCCAGCAGACGCTGCGGTTCTATCGTTCTTCTTCAAGACCGGAGAGGGTGCGCCTGGGCGAGGTGGTGAACTCGGTCCTGGCACTCCACACAGGACGCATGCAGTCTGCGGGTGTGCGTGTGGAACGCCGCGTGGATGCGACCGCGGAGATCTTCGGATTTACCGGAGAACTACGGCAGTTGCTGGCGAACCTGGTGGGCAACGCAGTGGATGCGATGTCCGTCGATGGTCTTCTGCGTATCCGCGTACGCAAAGCGACGTTGCAGGGAATCGAGGGCGTCCGCGTCACGGTGGCAGATACAGGCACGGGTATGAGCGAAGAGGTACGCCTGCGGATCTTCGAGCCGTTCTACACGACGAAGGAAGCGACGGGAACCGGGTTGGGGCTCTGGGTCAGTGCGGAGATCATAGAGAAGCACAAGGGCGTTTTAAGTCTGCGCAGCAGGCAGTGTGCGGCAGTCAGTTCGTCCTCCGGAACGGTCTTCAGCATCTTCTTCCCGCAACAGGCCGTCTCTGACGTTCCTTCGCTCATACGGAACGCTAGCCAATAACGCGGCGCAGAAATCCACGCACGCCCAGCCATGTGAGCAGAGCCAGAAAACCAACCAGCATCAGTAGAATGCCCGCTTCGTTCATGTGCGGAAGCGCTGGCGTCAAAGCAGCGCGGAGGCCTTCTGACATATATACGATGGGATTCACCAGCACACCGATCTGCAGCCAGGGAATTTTGTCCAGTTGAGCCCAGGGGTAGTAGACGCAGCCTAGGAAGGTGATTGGCATGACGACTACGCCAAAGATGAGGCCAATCTGTTGCGGTTTGACTGAGGTCCCGATCGTCATTCCGAGGGCGCCCGCAGTCAATGAAGCCAGGACCAGCACCGTGATGAAGAACGGCCAACTCGTTACGTGAAAGATGGGATGCTGCGTTGGCACGTAGTAGGCGAGAGGGAAGACCACGATCGCTGCGATCATGCTCTGCATGGCGGAGAAGCAGATCTTCTCGATCGCAACGGCACCTGTGGGCAGAGGGCACATGACGCGATCGTCTATCTCGCGCGTAACCCCGAACTCCTGTGCAAGAGGAAGCGCCACAGCGGCGATGCCGGAGAACATGATGGCCACAGCCATCAGGCCGGGCAGCAGCACCGTCGAGAAGCCCGGACCCGCCATGCCTGCAGTAGGAGAGAGGTTCGCACCGCCGGACATGTGCGGCATGATGTAGGTGAAGACGAAGAGAAACAGCAGCGGATTCATACAGACGCGGATGACGAAAGGAAACATCTCGCGGCGCAGAACGTGAAGGTCGCGCAGAAAGAGGCCGCGAAAGGCGCGTGCGTACTGGGTGATGGGACGTGTTGCAATCTCGGTAGTCATGGACGCTGCTACTCTCTCAGGTCGCGCCCGGTCAGGCGGATGAATACGGTTTCCAGCGTGGGCTGGGTAATACGCATGTCGCGCAGGCCAAAGGGCTGTGCGGAAGAGACGATCTCCGAGAGCAAGCCATCGGAGGAGTGCGCCAGCACGCGAAGGAGCTTTCCTGTGCATTCGACGTTGGCTACACCGTTCATCTGCGCCAGACGGTTGATGAGCGGCGTCGGATCATCGCGAAGATCGAGCTCATAGATCGTCTCTGCGCCGACGGAGTTCTTCAAAGCTGCGGGCGTGTCGGCGATCAGGATGCGGCCATGGTCGATGATTGCGAGCCGATCGCAGAGCTCGTCGGCCTCTTCCATGTAATGGGTAGTAAGAACGACCGTGATGCCTTCTTCATGGAGACGCTTGACTGCATCCCACATTGCGATACGGCTCTGCGGATCGAGGCCCGCCGAGGGCTCGTCAAGGAACAGAACACTGGGACGGTGCGCGATCGCCCGTGCGATCTGAACCCGCTGGGCCAGACCGCCAGAGAGCTCCGACGGGTACGCGGACGAACGCTCGGTCAGGTGAAACTGCTCCAGAAGCTGGCGTGTCCGCGCGGTCGCTTCCACGGAAGAGAAGCCGAAGTACTGGCAGTGAAAGTGAATGTTCTCAAAGATCGTGCAGGCACGGTCGAGCGTGTTGTACTGCGGCACCACACCGATGTGCCTGCGCGCCATGGAGGGGCTGCGCACCACATCGATCCCCGCAATCGTTGCAGTCCCCGCCGTAGGCAGAGCGCGCGTGGTGCAGATCGAGATCGTGGTGGTCTTGCCCGCGCCGTTTGGGCCGAGCAGACCGTAGATCTCACCCGCCTCAACGTCGAGATCGATACTCTCGACAGCAGTTACGTTCTGTTTTCCCTCGTAGACTTTGCGAAGTCCGCGAAGAGAGACGATAGCGCTTTTAGATGGCCCAGTTTGGTCCGGAAATGTCACGTTTCGATTCTAGTGCCTTCCTGAAATGAATAGGTCTAAAGTCCTAATCTTCCCGAGAATTATCCCTTTTCGGGTTCCACTTTGGCCCCTTCGACCACCGCATCTCCGGGGCTGATGACGACGATATCGCCCGGCTTCAGGCCAGAGACTACCTCCGTATACGCACCAAAGTCGCGGCCAAGAACGATCGAACGGTAATGCACGATGTGGTTCGCATCCATCACAACGGCCTGGGGCCCCGCGGAGCGGACAACGAGCGCGTTGGCGGGAAGCAGGACCGGTTTGATGGCGAGCGGCGTATTGAACTGGACGTCGGCGTACATGCCGGGAATAATCTTGCCGTCGGGATTGGGGAGATCGATCTCCGTCAGCAGCGTGCGGGTCGCGGGGTCGAGCGAGTTCGAAGTGCGCGTGATCGTTCCAGGAAAGGTGCGTCCCGGAAGCTCACGGACGCGGACGGTTGCAGACTTTGAAGTGGAGACGATTCCCGCCATCGACTGCGGCACATTGGCGAAGATGCGCACTGTGCTTGCCTGAGCGATGGTAAACATCTGCGTGACGGAGTTCGCCGAACCCGAACTGATGAGCGAACCCGTATCGATATTGCGCGAAAGCACGATACCTGAAAAGGGGGCCGTGACGCGCGAGAAACCCGCCTGCTCTTCCAGCGAACGGACGTTGGCCTGTGCAGCGGCGATGTTGGCGCGTGCGGCTTCGACCGCTGCGTCGTTCGCTCCGGACTCCGCCGTGCGTGTCTCCGCGTCGACCTTGGAGACCACACCTGCCTGGTAGAGCTGCTGCCAGCGCGTGCCATTTGCGGTGGAGAGCTTCGCGTTGGCCTGCTGCAGCATGAGCTGGGCCTTCATCTGCAAGACCGTGGCCTGCGCCTGCCGCAGCGCCTGCTGCGTCGTGGGATCTTCGATGATCGCCAGGAGCTGGCCTTTCTTCACATGGTCGCCAATGTCTACGAAACGCTTGGTCACGTAACCGGACGTACGCGCGAAGACGGGTGTCTGCTCGAACGCCTGCACCGTTCCGGGCAGATCCAGCTTGGTGTCCGCCGCTCCGGAGGCGATCACCACCGTATGTACGGGGATCTCGGTCGTCGTCTGGACGGCCTGCTCGGAAAGTTCATGGCTGTGATGCAGCTTCGGAATCAGAAAGACGATTCCGAGGAGAACCAGAAGGAGGAACGCGCCGCCGGCAGCAGCGACAGGGCCGCGACCAGCCGGCTTCACGGGGGGAACTGTATCGGAGATCGTAGGGGACATCGTGCTCCTGGTATTTTCTTGCGTGGTATCAGGCACCGGCTTCTACCTCTTGTTCACGGGATTCGGAGGGATCTTCCATGAGATCAGTGGCGTTCTTGCGAAGAAGGCTGTAGAAGATGGGGACAATGACCAGCGTAGTCGCGGTTGCAACGAGAAGTCCACCAATGACGGCGCGGCCAAGCGGAGCATTCTGCTCTCCGCCCTCGCCCATGCCAAGGGACATCGGCAGCATACCCAGGATCATGGCCAGCGCAGTCATCATGACCGGTCGAAGCCGTGTGAACCCCGCAGCCGAGGCCGCCGAGAGTGAATCCATGCCAAGCGTGCGTTGATCGTTGGCGAAGGTCACCATCAGGATAGAGTTCGCGGTAGCAACGCCGATTGTCATAATGGCGCCCATGAGTGACGGAACAGAGAAGGTAGTTCCCGTCAGGAAGAGGATCCACAAAATACCGCAGGCAGCGCCGGGAAGCGCCATCAGGATGATGAAGGGATCGAGCCAGCTCTGGAAGTTCACGACCATGAGCAGGTAGACCAGCGCCACGGCGAAGATCATGCCGAGGCCAAGTCCGGTAAAGCTGTCCTGCATGCTTTTCACTTGTCCGCGCACCGTGAGCGTGGCCCCTTTGGGAAGCTCCTTCCGCAGCGGCTCCAGCACCTTGTCGATGTCACGCGCTACACCACCCAGATCGCGTTCCTGCGTATTCACGAAGACGTCATAGACAGGCTGCACGTTGTAATGGCTGGTAATGGAGGGGCTCGCCGTATGGACAATGTCCGCCAGGTTCGAGAGCATCTGTGCCTGGTTGATCGGAGGCGTGATCTGGTTTGGGGACGCCGAGGCCGTATTCTGCGCCGCCTGCGATCCCGTTCCGGTGATGGGCATGTTCTGGAGCGAGGCGACGGAGTTGATCTGGTACTGCGGGACCTGGGCAACGACGGAGTAGTTCACACCGTTCTGTGGATTCAACCAGTAGTTCGGTGTCGCCGTGCCGCTTCCGGCAAGGGCGTAAAGCACGCTGTTGGCTACATTGTTTTCGGTCAGACCAACGGTCTGCGCGCGTGTGCGGTCCACGTTGATGCGCAGCTCAGGCGAGTACAGCACTTGGTGGACATGGACATCCGCGGCACCGGGAACCTTTGCGACAGCCGCGCGGATCTTCTGCGCCATGGCGTAATTCTGATCGGCCAGGCGACCGCTGACCTGGATGTCGATCGGCGCTGGAAGACCAAAGTTGAGAATCTGGTTCACGATATCCGACGCCTGGAAGTAGAAGACGACGTCGGGATACTTCTCGCGCAGCACCTTGCGCAGGCGGTTGCGATAGATCTCGGTCGGATGATGGTCTTCCTTGAGAGAGAGGAGGATTTCGCCGTCCTGCACATCGGTCAGGGAACCATCGCCGAAGGCAAGGTTGAACGAACCGTTGGGGATACCGATATCGTCCATGATGTTGTCGATCTCGGAGGTGGGAATCACCTCGCGAATCGTTCCCTCCACGTCGCCGAAGATCCGCTCGGCCTCTTCCAGACGAGTACCCGGAGGCGTGCGGACGTGGAGACGGAAGCTGCCTGCATCCACCTGCGGAAAGAAGTCCTGACCGATAAAGGGCACAAGACAGCCAGAGAGAAGGATGAAGATGCCGAAACAGGTCAATACAAACGTAGTATGCACGAGCCCCCAGTTCAGGCCGCGATGGTACGCGTCGCGCAGCTTCTCAAAGTGACGATTGAAGGCGAAGTGCGTATTCCAGATCGGTCCGGCACCAGCAGGCGCTTCGTGGCCTCCGCCCTCGATGGCGGCGTACATCTCCACCTCGGACGCCAGAAGGAACTTCACCATCGTCGGAACGAGCGTGCGCGAGAGGAAATAGCTCGCCATCATGGCGAAGACGACGGCCATGCCCAGCGGTGTAAACAGGCTCTTCGCCGCGCCGGAGAGAAAGACGACCGGAACAAAGACGATGCAGATGGCCAGCGTGGAGACGAAGGCCGGAACCGCAATCTGCGCTGCGCCGTCCAGGATGGCTGGTTCGATCTCCTTGCCCAGCCCAAGGTTGCGATGGATGTTTTCGATTTCCACCGTGGCGTCATCGACCAGGATGCCGACGGCAAGGCCCAGACCGCCCAGGGTCATCGTGTTCAGCGTCTGTCCGCAGAGCTTGAGAAGGATAACGGAGACGAGGATGGACAGGGGAATGGACACGGCGATAATGACGGTTGAGCGCCAGGATCCGAGGAAGAGCAGGATCATCAAAGCTGTCAGACCTGCGGCAATCAGGGCTTCCTTCACCACACCCTGCAGGGCAGCCCGCACAAAGACGGACTGGTCGAAGAGCAGGCGAACCTCTGGCGGAGGCGGTGGCAGGTTGGCGATGATGAGCGGGAGCCTCTGTTTGACGCGAGCGACAATATCCAACGTTGAAGCGCTCGCGCCCTTCATGATGGTGAGCAGCGTGGCGTGCTGCCCGTTCAGACGGACGATGTTCTGCTGGATCGCGGAGCCGCTATGGACATGGGCGACGTCGCGCATGTAGACCATGGCCCCGTTGACCTGCCGGACGGGAATGTTATTCAACTGTTCCACAACGGCCGGGCTGGCGTTAGTCCTGACGATGTAATCCGTCGTTCCGATCTTTGCATCGCCACCGGGGAGAATCAGGTTCTGCGCGGTGAGAGCTGTCACCACATCCGTGGCCGACAGACCCTTTGCGTAAAGAGAGGGCAGATCCAGATCGACCATGATCTGCCGTGCGCGTCCGCCGTAGGGCGAAGGCACCTGGGCGCCCTGCACGGTGGCAAGCTGCGTACGGACGAAATTAAGGCCGAGATCGTAAAGATCCGTCTCAGAGAGGCGATCGCTGGACATGACCGCCTGCAGAATCGGCACATTTGAAGCCGAAAACTGCAGGATGAAGGGAGGCGTCGTTCCCGGAGGGAGGATACGTAGGATGGTCTGGTTGACCGCGGTGACCTGGGCAATGGCCCCTTCGACCTTTGCGCCAGGCTGAAAGAACACTTTGATAATGGAGATGCCGGAGACCGACTGCGATTCGATATGTTCGATATCGTTGACGGCGGTCGTCATGGCGCGCTCACTGATCGTCGTGAAGCGCTTCTCCATCTCGTCCGGGCTGGTACCGCTGTAGGTCCAGACGATCGTGACCACGGGAATATCGATCGTGGGGAAGATGTCCGTGCTCATCGTCAGGATGCTGACAATGCCAAGTACGAGAATCAGAACGGCCATAACTACAAAGGTGTAGGGCCTTCTGAGAGCGAGCCGGACAATCCACATCTTGGGAGATCTCCTTATGGCACGGTGGTTCAAAAAAGCTCTGCGGAGCAGATTTCACGGATGAGTACTTTATTTTCTCATCCTATCGCTGGCGTAGAATGGGCTTTATGGCACGTGGATTCGATAGCAAGAACGTAGAAGAGCAACAGAACGAGGCGGCGCGTGCTGGAAACGACAAGCGAGCGCTCGATATGACAGAGGCGGTCAAGAAACGCCGAGTCCAGGAGCTGTCCTTACAGAGAGAGCGGGTCCTCTCGGAAAGAACTTCCAGCCCGCACCGGAGGTCTGCCCTCGAGACAGCATTAGCTGATATCGAAGAAAAACTAGCCGAACTCGGCTGGTCAATCCATATGTAGGTTGTACTAAAGAGGTGTAGACGTACGAACTCTGTACGAAGATGCAGCCTCTGGGATGGTTATGGCTTTTTATCTGGCGATGGACGCCGGCGGAACAAATACGACCTGCGTCCTGGCGGACGATGAGCGCGAACTTGCGCGGACAACCGTTGGCACCATCAAGCGAATGCGCGCCTCGGCCGAACTCTGTAAAGCAAATCTTGAAGAAGCCCTCGCAGCGCTGGAGCAGACCTCCGGCGTGAAGATGAGCGAGGTGAAGCAGACCTGCATCGGTACTGCGGGCGAAACCGTCGCCCTGGTGGCAGACTGGATTCGCGCGGAAGTAGGCACGCGTGTTGGCGGAGATCTGCTCCTGCTCGGAGATGTAGAGATCGCTCTGGACGCAGCATTTCCCGGAGGCCGCGGCGTCCTGGTGCTTGCGGGAACCGGCTCCAACGTCTGTGGACGGACCTCCGACGGTCGACTCACCCGTGCCGGAGGCTGGGGTCCAGCCATCGCCGACCAGGGATCCGGATACTGGTTAGGCCGCGAGGGTCTGCGCCAGGCATTCTTCGCCATGGACAAAGAGACCCCAACGCTGCTTATGGATGCGATCCTCTCCGCGTGGAATGTGTCGTCTCTTGCAGATGCCGTGCAGCACGCCCACACTCTTCCACCTCCGGACTTCTCCCGGCTCTCGCGACTGGTGGTGAACTGCGCCCAGCAGGGGGACGAAGTCGCCATGAGCGTCGTGCGGCGCGGCGGTGAAGATCTCGCTGAACTCGCACTTGTTGTGATGGACCGTCTGCGTCGCTGGGAAGAAGAGGCGACCGGCGTGCCCAGCGGCGTCATGCGCGTTGCAGTTGCGGGAAGCATCATGGGCCATGTACACATGCTGCGCGACGCGATGGCGGATGCGCTTCATGCGTCGGACCCTGACATTGAGGTCCTTTCGCAGCCCGTGGACCCGGTGCTGGGGGCACTTTGGCGGGCTCGCAACCACTCATTTTCACCAGCACAGTAACGGGCGGCAGCTAGCGCGGGGTTCGTCTAAAGGCGCATACTAGGAGCGATTATGCGCGAAACTTCAATACGTAAACAAAGACTTCAGGAGCGGTAAATACTTGTTTAATCGACGGGACTTTCTCGGACTTGTTTCTCTCGCGGCAGGCCATCAGGCACTGGCGCAATCTGCCACCGTTCGTAAGGCTGCAAAGAGTGTGTCCATGCCGGCAGGCGATGTGACGAAGTGGGTCAACCTCGCCATCGGAACTGGTGGCCACGGCCACACCTTCCCCGGCGCCACCGTTCCGTTTGGAGCCGTGCAGCTTAGTCCGGATACTTACACCGAAGGCTGGGACTGGTGCTCTGGTTACTACACCACGGATACCTCGATCATGGGCTTCAGCCACACCCATCTCAGCGGTACGGGGGCGAACGATCTCCTGGACATCCTTCTGGTGCCGCGCGTCGGCGAGGTCAAACTGGTGCCGGGGTCGCGCGAGAATCCCGAAGAGGGCTACCGTTCGCGCTTCTCCCACGGCACTGAGGTTCTGGAGCCCGGCTACTACTCCGTCATGCTCGAAACGCCGGGCATCAAGGCAGAGCTTACGACGACCGATCGCACGGGCTTCCATCGCTATACGTTCCCGGCAAACGATGCTTCTCACTTCGTTCTTGATCTCTTTCACTCCGCAAACAACCCGGAGAAGACGGTTGGCAGCGCCGAGATGAAGATCGTCGGTACGGACACGATCACCGGTGGCCGCGTCATCCATAACTGGGCTCCCACGCGGCAGATCTACTTCGCCATGCAGTTTTCCAAACCCTTCGCCAGCGCCGATCTCTACTCCAACAAGGAGAAGCAGAGCGGTACGGAAGTGAAGGGCAAGATGCTGCACGCCGTCGTGCACTACAAGACCGCTGCCAACGAAAAGATCCTCGTCAAAGTCGGTATCTCGATGGTCTCCGCAGAAAACGCCATGCTGAACCTGAAGAAAGAGCAGCCGGCGTGGGCCTTCGATCAGACGCGTCTGCGCGCCAAGCAGACATGGGCGCGTGAGTTGTCGAAGATGACGATCGACACGGACAACGAGAACGACAAGAAGATCTTTTACACCGCGCTCTATCACATGATGTGCGCGCCGACGCTCGCCGATGACGTCAACGGCCAGTATCGCGGCATGGATCAGAAGGTGCACGACGTCGATGCCGGACAGCACAACTACAGCACTTATTCGCTGTGGGATACCTTCCGCGCCCTGCATCCTTCGTTCACGTTGTGGCAGCAGGAGCGCGTTCCGCAGCTCGTGAATTGCCTCATACGCATGGCCGAGGAGAGCCCGGGCGGCATGCCTGTCTGGCCGCTGCAGGGGGGTGAGACCTTCTGTATGACGGGTTATCACTCCGCCAGCGTCATGGCCGAAGCCTGCGTGAAGAAGTTCCCCGGCATCGACTGGAACCGCGCTTACAAGCAGATGCGCAAGCGCAACATGGAGGAGGATTACATGGGCCTTGCGGACTACCGCAAGCTCGGCTACATCCCCGCCGACAAGCATGGCGAGTCGGTCAGCAAGCTCATCGAGTACGACTATAACGACTGGGCCTGCGCTCACGTCGCCGATGCGCTCGGTCATAACGATGACGCCGCCATCCAGCGCGAGCGCTCCAAGAACTACCGTCATCTCTTCGATCCAGAAACCCAGTTCCTCCGCGCCAAGATGACGGACGGCAAGTGGGCCATGCCGTTCAACCCCAAGGCGACCGGGCACACCAAGGAGCATCGCGACTACACCGAGTCCAACGCCTGGCAGTCCACCTTTGGCGTGCAGCATGACGTGAAGGGTTACATCGATCTCTTCGGCGGACGCGAGGCGTACCTGAAGAAGCTCGACGATCTCTTCGCGCAGGAACCCGGTGTGAGCAACGAGAACGTCTCCGACATGACCGGCTTCATCGGCCAGTACGTGCACGGCAACGAGCCCAGCCATCACATCCTCTTCCTTTACATCTACGCCGGACAGCCGTGGAAGACGCAGCAGCGCGTCAAGGAAGTCCTCGACACGCTGTATCACAACGATCTCGACGGCCTTTCGGGCAACGAAGACTGCGGACAGATGTCGGCCTGGTACGTTATGGCGGCCCTCGGTCTCTACGCGGTCGATCCCGTCAGCGCTACGTATGTTCTGACGGCTCCTCGCTTCAACCGCGCCAGCGTTCGCGTGGGCGGAGGTCGTGAGCTGGTGATCGAAGCGAAGCGCACCTCGGTGGACGACGCATACATCCAGTCTGTGACGCTCAATGGCAAGCCGCTCGATCGCCTGTGGGTCAAGCACACGGAGATCGCCAACGGCGCGCACCTGGTCTTCACGCTCGGTGCCGCCCCTAACAAAGAACTCGGTGCCGATCCTTCCGTGGCTCCTCCCTCATTAACGGCATAACGGTGTAGCAGGAGTCTGATGAAATACCTATTGGTTTCCGTCCGGCTCCTGCTCTCTATTTTGTTAGCTCCTCTACTTGTTTTCGTTTTAGGAAGCCTTTTCGTATTACTGACGAGGGGATACGCGGCACTTCTTCATTGGTACATGCACCTCTCTATGGAAGGACGCATTTGGGAAGCGTTTTCTTGGTCATGGTGGATTTTCCTAAGACCGTGGATAATCCTGAGCACCCTTGCAACTTTGACCTGGATATCTGAGAGGGCGCTCGTTCGGCGTTTACAACGAAGTGCCTGACGGAACACGTGGTTATTCTCTTGTAGAATCGAAGGATTCCTCGGGAGAGCAACGGGCAGACGCATGGCGGTAGTAGCAGAGCGAAAAGTATCCCTCACATTTCAGGAACTCCTGTTCAGGCTTCAACAGTTCTGGGCCGCGCAGGGCTGCGTTGTGCAGCAGCCGTATGACGTCGAAGTCGGCGCAGGAACCATGTCCCCGGACACCTTCCTCCGCGTCCTCGGTCCCAAGCCCGTGCGCATCGCTTACGCGCAGCCCTCGCGCCGTCCCGCGGATGGCCGGTACGGCGAAAATCCGAACCGCCTCTACAAGCACACGCAGCTGCAGGTGATCCTCAAACCGCCACCAGCGAACGTGCAGGAGCTTTATCTCGAAAGCTTGAAGGCCATCGGGATCGTGCTGGAAGAGCACGACATCAAGTTTGAAGAAGACAACTGGGAGTGGCCCGTCGGTGGTGCCTGGGGCGTCGGCTGGCAGGTCATGCTGGACGGCCAGGAGATCACGCAGTTCACCTACTTCCAGCAGTGCGGCGGCATGGATCTCGACCCGATCTGCGGCGAGATCACCTACGGCCTCGAACGCATCGCACAGTTTCTGCAGGACCTCGATTCCATCTACGACATCGTCTGGGCCGTCGAACCCGACACCGGCAAGCAGACCACGTACGGCGAGATTCGCATGTACGAAGAAGAGCAGCTTTCGGCGTACAGCTTCGACTACGCGGATGTCCCCAAGCTTTGGGACAAGTTGAATTCGTACGAAGCCGAGTGTCTTGCCTTGATCGAAGGCGCGAAGGGAATTGCCGAGATGGTCGACGCCAAGCTGCAGCGACGCTTTCCGGTTCTCGGGGCATACGAACTCGCACTCAAGTGTTCGCACCTCTTCAATCTCCTGGATGCGCGCGGAGCTATCTCCGTCACCGAGCGCGTGGGCGTCATGGCACGTATCCGGGCTCTCGTTGTGGGTGTAGCCAAGGCATATGTTGCGCAGCAAAATGAGGTCGCAGCCCAGTCGCTCGAAGGGCAGGCATCGTAATGGCAGAATTTTTATTTGAGATCGGTCTGGAAGAAGTTCCCGCGCGCATGCTGGCAAGCGCTGAAGCGGAGCTTGCACGTCGCACCATGGAGTTGCTGGGACGCGAGCGCCTGTTGGAAGAAGGCTCTGGTTTTGAAAGCTTCTCCACGCCCCGCAGACTCGCCGTGCTCGTTCGTGGCGTGCGTTCGCAGCAGCCGGATGTCACCGAAGAACTCGTCGGCCCATCGACCAAGGTTGCGTACAAAGACGGCGTTCCCACTGCCGCCGCCGAGGCCTTCGCAAAGAAGGCGGGCGTTTCGCTCGACTCTTTGAAGACCGTCACGAACGCGAAGGGCGAGTATCTCGGCGCGGATGTTCATCGCGCAGGCCGCTCGGCGAGCGATGTGATTGCGGAGCTTCTGCCGAAAGAGATTGCCTCGATCTACTGGGCGAAGAACATGTACTGGCGAACCGGAAAGCCGGAGCGCTTCGTCCGTCCGTTGCAGTGGCTGCTTGCGCTGCTCGACGACAAGATCGTCCCGGTCGCATGGGCGGGGAAGTCCGCAGGCAACACCACGCGCGGCCACCGCGTTCTGCACGGAGCAGAGCCCGTAGTCATCGAAGATCCCGGCCGGTATCGCGAACGTCTCGAAGCTGCTAAGGTGCTTCCGCACGTCGAAGATCGTCGCTACAAGATTCGCAAGGCGCTCGACCACGTAATGCGCACTGTTGCGGACACACGCTGGCGCGAAGATCACGCTCTTGTCGACGCCGTTACGCACCTCACCGAGTGGCCGACGGTTCTACTGGGCAAGTTCGAAGAGGAGTATCTCGCCCTGCCGGAAGAGGTCCTCGTCACCGTCATGCGCGACCACCAGAAGTACTTTGCGGTGGAAGACAAGAGCGGCAAACTGGCACCGTACTTCCTCACCGTTCTGAACACGCAGGCGAACGAAGCCGGCGAGCACATCATTCGCCATGGCAATGAACGCGTTCTGCGCGCACGCTTCAACGACGCACGCTTCTTCTGGGACTACGACCAGAAAATGCCGCTCGCCGACCGCGTGGAAAAGCTGAAGAACGTCACCTTTCAAAAGGATCTCGGCAGCTACTTCGCCAAGACGGAGCGTGTTCGTGCGCTCGCTGCCTCGCTCGAAGCGATCCTCGTCGATCGCAAAATTCCCGTCGATACAAAGGCGGTTGATGACGCTGCTCTTCTCGCGAAGACCGACCTCACCAGCGAACTGGTGAAGGAGTTCACCGAACTGCAAGGCATCGTCGGCGGTCTCTACGCGCGTGCGCAGGGTGTCTCCGAAGCTGCCGCCATCGCGATCTACGATCAGTACAAACCCACCTCCATGGAAGACGAGATCCCACGCTCCACCGAGGGCATCCTTCTCTCCATCGCGGACAAGGCAGACACGATCGGCGGCATGTTTGCCCTCGGTCTGGAGCCAACGGGTTCCAAAGATCCCTTCGCCCTGCGCCGTGCCGCGAACGGCATCGTTCGCATGCTGGGCGAGGCGAAGCTGCCGATCTCTCTTTCGGAGATCGCAACGCTCTCGACAAAGAACCCGGAGACCTGCAGCCAGGTCAAGGGCTTCTTCGCAGAGCGCGTGGAGTTCTACCTGCGCGAAGCCAAGGGGCAGGCCTACGACGTGGTGAAGGCGGTACTCGCCGCCGGTGCGGAAGACGTCTCGGATGCCCTGGCCAGGGCAGAGGCGGTTACGGCAGCGCGCGACTCGGAGGACTTTCTCGCCATCGCTGCCGCGTTTAAGCGCATGGCGAATATTCTCAGCCAGGCAAAAGCGAAGGGCGAATCCGCTCCTTTCGCCGCAGGCAAAGAGTTCCTCACCGAACCTACGGAGCGCAAGCTTGCAGAGGAGGCAGGACGCCTTGCTGCCTGGGTAGACGGTCTTCGACGAAAGCAGGAATATCAGCACGCGCTCGAAGCCATCGCCACGCTGCGTCCGCACGTGGATGCCTTCTTCGATTCGGTCATGGTGATGGCGGAGGATGAGAAAATCCGCCGCGCACGCCTTGGTCTGCTGCAGCGTGTTCTTGCGGACTTCTCCAAGATCGCTGACTTTTCGGAGATCGTGACCGCCGGTTAAACTTTCTCCGTGGGGGGCTCCCCAAGTCTCCCCAGGTGCGTGTCTCCAAAGCCGGACTCGTACTTCAGACCGTAGCCCAGGGCGCGGTCGAAGCCGATGTGTGCCGTCCAGATAAGCGCGTAGGGCATCACCGCAGGATGAAGTACGCCCAGGCAGAGGAGCGCAACCGGTAGAAGATAGCTGTGCATCGCGTTATAGCCTGCGGTCGCTAATTTACGGTCGATCGCATAGAGCACGAAGCTGAGATCGGGTGCGAAAAACAGAAGCGCAAAGATGCTCCAGCGCCCATGTCCGACCTCAAAAAAGAATATCGACGCCAAAAGAACGGCCAGACCCTCAAGTCTGAGGAGGGTTCTGACACCGCCCCGCGCGGCTCCGTGAAATTCTTCAGGGGCGGCGGTCATCAGTTAAGCCGTTGCAGCCTTGCGATCAGCTTCTCCGCCAGGGGTTCGCCGGACTCAGTCCAGAGCAGGCGCGAGGAGATGCCGCAGTGCTTCTCCACTGAGAGCGTGAAGGCAAGCAGCTTCTCCACGTTCTGCTGAATACGCTCCGCCGCCGACTTGTCCAGCTCTTCGTCCTCAAGCACCCACGGCGTATCCAGGCCGAAATCGACGCGGATGTGGCCGTTCTGTTCGTAGCTGCCGTCGTCGAACTCTGGACCGAAGCCGATGACTTTGACTGTCCAGGGTGCCAGGCGCCACGTAGCTTCAAAATCTTCGCCTGCGGCCTCCGGCTGCCAGAGCTCCCACTTCACCTCGAACTCGAAGGCCATATCGTCGTGGCCGTTCTCGGTCGCTTCGGCGACCGCGTTCCGGGCGAGCGAGTCATCGCTTGGTTGGGAACGCTCGTCGTTGACGAAGATGCGCTGGAAGACCGGAGATTCGCTCCACCCCAGCGGCGTCACCGTCGCCACGGAGACGCGCTGATCGCCGGAGACGCGGGCGAACTGCTGCAGAACGCAGACCAGCTTGTCCGGAAGGGCGTCCGTGCGGAAGTTCGGAAACCAGAGGCTAAGGTACAGTTGATCGGCCATAGATCCAGTTTAGATGCTTCGCAGCGCTGGAAATCTTCAGCGGTGTGCCTGCAGGATGAGAAGATAGAAGCAGATGCAGGTAACGATCGAGCGAGTGCGACGGTGGCTGGTGGGGATCGCGCTCGTTGTGGTCGTCCTCATCGGCGCGGTCTTCGGATACGCCAGGTATCGTGCCCATCGCTTTCTCACGCGTCTTCCCAAACAGCTCGGAATCGATATTTCTTCGGAGAGCAATGGTGTCACCTGGTCGCAGTCGGCGAGGGGAAAGACCATCTTTACCATCCACGCGGCGAAGGCTGTTCAGCGCCACGACGGCAAAACCACTTTGCACGACGTGGTCATCATCCTCTACGGCCGGACGGAGGATGAGCAGCACAAAGAACGAACGGACCGCATCTACGGCAATGAGTTCGAGTACGACCAGCCCAATGGCGTGATTCGCGCCGTGGGCGAGGTGCATATCGATCTTCAGGCACCCGGAGCAACCGACCCGCACGCCGCTGTGGCCGCTGCGCGAAAGGCAAACACGCAAGAGGAATTGAAGGATCACGATGTGATCCACGTCCGCACCAGCGGTCTGGTCTATCTGCAGAAACTCGGCGTAGCGGCGACCGATGAGGCACTCGATTTTCATGCCAACGGCGTGGACGGCGACGCGAAGGGCGCAGATTACGACGCCGATACGGGCGTCCTCATTCTGCGTAACGATGTGAAGCTGCGATCCACAAGGCCCGGCAGCGAATCGGCCGAGGTCTTCGCCAACCGCGCCGAACTCGACCGGATGCAGCACAAGGCCGTCTTTAACGTCGCGCACTATCGCTCGCCGGAGCGCAACCTGACGGCGGACAATCTCTTTCTCGATCTCCGCGAGAACGGATCTCCGCAGCACGCACGCGCCGAAGGCCACGTTGTGCTGATTGGACAGGATGGCAGCCGCGTCGAGACACCCCACGCGGAGACGAATCTGTCGGAAGAGAATCAGCCTCAACTGCTCAAGATGACGGACGGTGTCCGCTACACAAGCGACACCGCCTCCAGCGAGTCTCGCGCGGTCGAGGTGAAGTTCAATAAGTTTGGCCGCGCGGAGACAGCGGATCTCTCCGGCAGCGTGCGCGGAAATGAGACGTCCGCAGTCGAAAAGCGAAGCGTCTCCGCAGACCACGTGAACCTGCACTTTGCTTCGACGGGTAAGGGGCCAGCTTCCCTGCGCCAGATCAGAGCCACCGGCGCAGCGCATGTTTCGACGACTCCTCTCGTAACACCAAAGGGAAGCAGCCCTGCCTCCACGCTTCTTTCCGCGGACACGCTCGTGGCCGATGTGGAAGGAGAGGGCAAGCTCGCCCACATCAAGCACCTCACCGGAGAGGGGCACACGGCGATGGAGCAGGCGCTCGCCGACGGCAGTCTGAGAAAGAGCACATCGGATCATCTCGACGCGCATCTGAGCGCGCCTTCGAAGAACCTCCCCACAAACGCAGGAGCAAAGAAGCCCGCAACGCAACAGATTCCGCTTGAGACCGCAGTGCAGACCGGGAACGTCGTCATCCTCGATCGGCAGATGCCAACGCCTGGGAAGAAGCCGAAATCTACTTCCGTTTCGCCCGCTGCTACCGAGAGTCACGCCACCGCCGCGCGTGCCGAGTTTGACGGACCCACCAACCGCGTCGTCCTGACCGGCTCGCCGCGCATCGACAGCGGCGGCACCAACATCATGGCTGACCGTATAGGCCTGAACCGCGCCACAGGCGATGCTGATGCCACAGGAAGCGTCAAGGGGAGTTACGCCTCCGAACCTGGCCGCGATCCCATGCACGTGCTCGCGGGCAGCGCAGAGCTCCATCACGCCACCTCCTCCGCCAGCTTCTTCGGAGGCAACGGCGGCAACGCACGCCTCTGGCAGGGATCGTCCATGGTGGAAGCCCCTGTGATCGATCTCGACCAGAAGACGCAGACCCTGCACGCGCATAGCGACCATACGGACGCGAAAAATGCAGTCCGCACTTCGCTGCTCAACCAGCAGAGCAGCGGCCCGAGCAAGGCCTCCACAACGGCCAATCCAAGGTCCGCCATCGGCAGTGTTACCCGGATAGTGGCCTCTGATCTCGTCTATCGCGGCGATCTGCCGCAGCCCACTGCTGTCTTCAGCGGCGGAGCCCGTGTACAGAACGGCGACGGTGTCATCGTCTCCGATCTTGTGACAGCCACCATGAAACCCACTGCCGACAAGACGGCCCCGCAGGGGGGCGCCCTGTTGATGGCGGGTGCGGTAGACCATATCGTGGCCGAGGGAGCAGTTCATCTGCAGCAGGCGGGACGCACGGGAACAGGTTCGCGTCTCACCTACGATGTGGCCGAGGGAGACTTTGTTCTCTCTGGATCGCCCGATGCGCCGCCCCGCGTCACCGACCTGCAACGTGGTCAGGTCACGGGCGCTTCGTTGCTCTTCCACGCTGGCGATGATAGCGTCGTAATCGTTGCGGCTCCCGGAAAACGGGTCCGGGCAGAGACGCGCGTTAAGCGCTGACAGGCGATTCACCAGATTGATGAAGAGGCTCTTTACCGAAGAAATTACGAAGACCTATGGCGGTCGCCAGGTGGTCCGGGGCGTGAGCCTGCATATTGAGCAGGGTGAGGTCGTCGGCCTTCTCGGGCCCAACGGCGCAGGAAAAACCACAAGTTTCTACATGATCGTCGGCCTGGTGAAGCCTGACCTGGGGCGCATCCTTATTGATGAGAGTGATATCTCGCGTCTGCCCATGTACCTGCGCGCACGCAATCACGGCATTAGCTACTTGCCGCAGGAACCATCGGTTTTTCGTAAGCTGACCGTCGAAGAAAACATCCTCGCCGTCCTGGAAACACAGCAGATCCCCTGGGAGGCCCGCAAGGTCCGCACCGAGCGTCTCATTGAGCAACTCAACCTCGGGCACATCCGCAAGACGCGCGGTTATGCCCTCTCCGGTGGCGAGCGACGCCGCGTGGAGATCGCGCGCTGCCTGGCCATCGAGCCCTCGTTTATCCTTCTCGACGAGCCCTTCTCCGGCATCGACCCCATCGCCATTCTGGATCTGCAGCAGATCATCTTCTCCCTCAAAGCGAACGGGATCGGGGTCCTGATTACAGACCACAACGTGCGCGAAACGCTGAGCGTGACCGACCGTGCGTACATCATCAACGAGGGGCGAATCTTCCGTCACGGAAGTCCTGGAGAGCTTGGCCGCGATCCAGAAGTGAAGCGGCTCTACCTCGGGGAAAACTTTTCTCTGTGATTTTGGATCGGGCGAAAAAAGTTCCGGAATGAAACCCAGCCTTTTGTTCATCTTGCAAACGAAAGCCATTGCCTGCGTAGCGGATGTAGACTACGCTCATGTGCGTTGGCTATTCACGTGCATGAGAGGAATCCGCCGAGCTTGAATCTCCGACCAAAAATGAACCTTAAGGTTTCGCAGCGCCAGGTGCTTACACCTGGGCTGGTTCAGATGGTCAGCGTGCTAGCGCTGAACAAACTGGAGCTTAAGGAGATGATCAATGCGGAAATCATTGAAAATCCGGTACTTGAAGAGATTGAAGAAAGTTCGCACACGCTCGACGAGATCTCTGGTCGTGAAGGGGATCGCGAACGTTCCGCCGAAGAAGTCGCACAACAGAAGACCGAAACGGAGAAAGACCCGTTCGATGAGATCGATTTCGGCAGCTACTTCCAGGATTATCTAGACCCCGGCTTCCGTGCGACCTCTTCGAATTTTGAGGAGTTCGACAAACCTTCGTTTGAAAATTTCCTCTCCACTCCCACCACCCTGAGCGACCATCTCCTCTGGCAGGTGGGCTCGCTCACCCTTGCGCCGGAGCTTCGCGAAGCCGTGGAATCCATCCTTGGCAATCTCGACGATAACGGCTACCTGACCGCTTCGCAGGACGAGGTCTTTTCTCCGGAAACACCTACTCATCTGCGGGAGCAGGCTCTGGCCGTCGTGCACGAACTCGATCCGCTCGGGGTAGGCGCACGGAATCTCCGCGAATGTCTTCTTCTGCAGGCGCGTGCGGCACGCAAGCAGTTGACGGACGCTTTGGACGACCTCGGAGCCACGCCCGAGGATGATCCTGACGACGAACCGGACGTTGAAGTCGATATGCTTCGCGCCCGGCTTCGCGTGGTCTGCACAGCCATCGCGATCGTGGAGAACCACATTACTCTCCTCGAAAACCGCGATACGCGCGAGATCGTCCGTCTCCTGCGTTCGCAACAGGAGATGGTCGAACAGGCCATCGCCTTTATTCGTACGCTCGATCCTCGTCCCGGACAACGGTATAACCAGTTCGAGACCCGGCTGATCGAGCCCGACGTTGCCTTCGTGAAACGTGGCGAAGAGTACGTTGTCGTGATGAACGAAGAGGACTTGCCCGCGCTTCGGCTCAACGCCGGATACCGCCGCATGCTGCGTACAAAGACGACGGAGAAAGATGTAAAGGACTACGTCAAGGAACGCTACCGTTCCGCGATCCAGCTCCTTCGTAACATCGAGCAGCGCAAGAACACCATTGTCCGCACCTGCGATGTCATCGTGCGTCGGCAGCAGGAGTTCCTCGAGCGTGGCGTCGACGGGCTCCGCCCCATGATGATCAAAGAGGTGGCCGAAGAGATCGGTGTTCACCCTTCGACCGTCAGTCGCGCCGTGGCCAATAAATACGTGCATACGGCCCAGGGCGTATATGAACTTCGCTTTTTCTTCAGTGAAGGCGTCAACGGCCCCGAGGGTGGCGATCTGCCTCTGCTCCTTCTGAAAAAGAAGGTGAAAAAGCTAATTGAAGAGGAAGATCCCCGTAAGCCACTCACGGACGATCACCTGACTGCAGAGCTCAATCGGCAGGGAATTCGCGTGACCCGCCGCACCGTTGCGAAGTATCGCGAAGATATGCAGATCCCCAGCACGCATCGAAGACGCAAACGGGACTAAGATGGCATATCTGACCTGCACACATCCCCGGCAGGCCGCATCCTACTTACTTGAACCCCAGGGCCGAAACAACGGTCCTGAAAGAAAGAGGTCGCAATGCAGATTGAATTCACCGGCAGACAGTTCACCATCTACCCGAAACTTCGCGCCCAGGCCCAGACCGGTTTAGACCGGATCGAGACGATTATCGGAAGCAACTGTACAGCACACGTGATCCTGAGCGAAGACAAGTTCAGAAAGATCGCCGAAGTGAATATCCAATGCAAGCTACATTCCGAGTTCACGGCGAGTTGTGAGGCGAAGGAGATGGAACAGGCCTTGCATGATGCGCTCGACAAGGTGGAGAAGCAGGTGACCAAGGTGAGCAAGAAAGCCACGACCCTGCGCCGTCATCCCGTGCAGAACGCCGAAGGTTCTGTACGTCTGCAGACAGGCGACGTTCTGGCAGAGTCCGCATAGTCTTCTGCCACGCCGTAGTGCTAGCATCTCCGCATGGCGAAGAAAGCCGCGAAGATTGCAAAGAACACCGACACAAAGAGCGCCGCAGCACGGAAAGAGATCTCCGGGAAGCGGCGCTCTTTTTCGTCAGGCTCCAAGTCTGATCCCAAATTGCCTGTTCCCAAAACGCGGCGCAAGAATCCGCCACCGATTCTGGAGCAGCCCCGGGAACTCGTCGTTCTTACCGGTATCTCCGGTGCAGGCAAGCTCTCCGCTCTCAAGGCCTTTGAAGATCTTGGTTTTTACTCCGTCGACAATCTCCCCCTGGAACTCATACCGCGCTTCGCCGATCTCGTCCGCGGCTCCAGGGAGATCCGTCGCGCCGCCATCGGTGTCGATATTCGCGAAGGTCTCATAGAGCGCTTTCCCGCCATCCTGAAGCAGGTGCGCAAGGTCCTGCCGACGACGGTGGTCTATCTTGAAGCTTCGGACGACGTCCTTGTTCGCCGCTACTCGGAGACGCGTCGTCCGCACCCGCTGGGTCGCGGAGAGACGGTCATCCGTTCCATTCGCTCCGAGCGAACGCGGCTTGACCCAGTCCGTAACGTGGCCGATCTTCTGATCGACACCAGCAAATTTAATGTGCACGAACTGCGTGCGCATGTCCTCCAGCAGTTTGAACGTGGCGATCAGGACCGTGGTTTGCTGATCTCCACGACCAGTTTCGGTTTCAAAAATGGCGTCCCCACGGACTCCGACCTGGTCTTCGACGTACGCTTTCTTCCCAATCCTCACTTCATCCCGGAGTTCCGCCCGCTCACCGGACAGGACCCCCGCGTGGCTGAGTACGTGATGAACTTTCCGCAGACGAAAGAGTTTCTGGAGCGCGTAGAACAGCTTCTGCTCTTTCTTCTGCCGCACTACGTGAAGGAAGGGAAGAGCTACCTTACCGTCGCCTTCGGGTGCACCGGAGGCCAGCATCGCTCGGTGGCCATTGCGGAGGAGATGAAAAAACGCCTCGCTACGCATGACTATCGGGCAAACATCTCGCACCGCGATATGCCCCGCCTGGAGAGTGCCAGAAAGGCATAGCCGTGCGCAAACCGTTAGAATGAACGCTGTGTCGATCTGCCAAGAGAGCGAGTTAGCGCGATGAGACGCATCCTGCGCCTGCTCTCCTATCTCCGCCCCTACCTGCTCTTTTCGCTGCTGTCCGTCGTCTTGATGGCGGTTGTGGGGGCGTTGGCTGCGTTCCGCATTCTCCTGGTCAAGCCAATCTTTGACAACGTCCTCTCGCCGGACACTGCGCCCGACCGTGTTCTCGTTTACGACGTTCCACGGACACACTGGCACATCGATCTGCAGTACTTCATTCCGCATCACTTCCACAACGCCTGGACGGTTGTTGCGTTTGCGCTGGTGATCTCTGCGGTGATCAAGGGAGTTTGCGACTACGCCGGTACATATTTTGTGAACTATGCCGGCTTCGGCATGATCACAGACCTTCGCAACGACCTCTACAACGCGGTCCTGCGCCGGTCGGTCTCGTTCTTCCAGAAACATAGCACCGGTTCTTTGCTTTCCACACTCATCAATGACATCGAGCGTGTCCAGGTGGCGATGTCGAGCGTGTTGAGTGAATTTCTCCAGCAGATCTTCACCTTCATTTTTATGGTCACGGTCGCGATCATTGTTGGTGGCCGCATGGCGTGGATCCTTCTGCTTTTCGTTCCCGTCATCATCTCTTCGGCGCGGCGGATCGGTCGTCGCGTGCGCCAGACGACTCGAAGCGGCCAGGACAAGCTCGCAGAGATCCAGAACATCCTGCATGAAACCATCACGGGCAACGGCATCGTGAAGGCCTTCGGCATGGAACGCTGGGAGATGACGCGCTTCCGTACAGCCGCGCGCCGCCTCTTCCGTGCCAACCTCAAATCGGTAAGCATCCAGGCCATCTCGTCTCCACTGATGGATGCGATCGGTGCGATAGCCATCGCTCTCCTGCTCTGGGTCGGACGCCTGCGCATTGTCGCCCATGAAATGACGGCCGGATCCTTTATTGCGTTTCTCTTTGCCGTCTTCTCGCTCTACGATCCGGTGCGCAAGTTTGCACTCTTCTACAACAGCTTTCAGCAGGCGCTCGGCGCCAGCGAAGACATCTTCAAGTTCCTCGACGCGCAGGATGAAGTGCCGGAGAAGAAGAACGCTCACGTCCTCAAAGAGTTCAAAGACACCATCGTCTTCGACAACGTCGGCTTCAGCTACCAGGAAGACGATGATGCAGAAGAAAAACTCGTTCTCTCCGAGATCGATATTGTCGTTCCGCGCGGCGAAGTGCTTGCGCTCGTAGGTCCAAGCGGAGCGGGCAAATCCACGCTGGTTAAACTCATTCCGCGCTTCTTCGACGTCACAGCCGGACGCATCACCTTCGACGGACATGACATTCGCGATCTCACCCTCGACAGCGTGCGCAAGCTCATCGGCAAGGTCACGCAGGACACGATCCTCTTTAACGACACGGTGCGCAACAACATCGCCTACGGTCAGCCAGATGTCCCGCTCGAACGTGTACAGCAGGCGGCAAAGATCGCGCTCGCGCATGACTTTATCGAGAACCTCCCTAACGGCTACGACACCGTCATCGGCGAAAAGGGCTTCCGCCTCTCAGGGGGCGAACGCCAGCGCTTGGCGATCGCCCGCGCGGTACTCAAGAACGCTCCGATTCTGGTTCTCGATGAAGCGACTTCAGCACTCGACACCCAAAGCGAATCGCTCGTGCAGGCAGCTCTCTCGAACCTGATGGAGGGCCGCACGGTCTTCGTCGTAGCGCATCGCCTTGCTACCGTTCGTCGCGCGAATCGGATCGCCGTCATCGAAAAAGGAAAGATTGTGGAGCTTGGTTCGCATGCGGAGCTGATCGCCGCTGGGGGCCTGTATCGCCGACTCTACGAGATGCAGTTTGCGGATGAGCCACGTTCCACAGAAATTCCAGAACCAATCCCGGAAGGAATCGCATGAGTCTCGCAGTTCGTTCCATGACCGGCTTCGCCACGGCGACCGGCAGCGCTTCGGAACAACTTAAATTTTCCATCTCCGCCAAGAGCGTCAACCACCGTTTTCTCGATCCTCACCTTCGTCTGCCCTCCGGCTGTGATGCTTTGGAGATGGATCTCCGGCGTGCGTTGAAAGAGCATGTGCGCCGCGGCCACGTCGAGATCACGGTGCAACTCGACCGCTCCGCCCGCACCAACGTGCAGGTGAACATGGCCGTCGTTCGCGCGCACTACGAAGCCTTTCAGACCGCCGCAAGCGAACTGCGTCTGAATGTCTCTCCTGATCTGAATGCCATCCTCCGCGTTCCCGGCGCTCTCTCGGCGGACGCGCCCACCGGTTCGGATGATATGGCCGCGCTGCAAACGGCGGTCATGGCGCTGGTGCCGCAGCTTCTCGAAGATCTCAACCGCATGCGCGAACACGAAGGCGCTGCGCTCGTCGCCGAACTACGTGCCGAGATGTATCGCATCCGCGACGCTGTCACGGAGGTCCGCAGCCTCCGCGCAGAAACCGCGCCCCAGATGGCCGAGGTGCTTCGCGAACGCCTGCGCTCTCTCCTGGCGGATACGCCCATCAACGAGGAGCGTGTTCTTACCGAAGCCGCACTGCTGGCGGAACGCGGCGACGTGGATGAAGAGATGGTCCGACTCGACGCGCACGTCGATCACTTCCTCCAGATGCTGGACACAGGCGGAGAGGTAGGCAAACGGCTCGATTTTCTTCTGCAGGAGTTCAACCGCGAAGCCAACACTCTGCTGTCAAAAACAGGCGGATCTGCGCACAGCCTTCGTATCACCGAACGTGCCCTCGATGTGAAATCCGAGATCGAACGTGCGCGCGAGCAGGTTCAGAACCTCGAATAGGTCTCATTCCCCGTATTACACTCATACGTATTCCCTCATGGCCGGCATTCTCTTCATCATCTCGGCGCCCTCGGGCTCAGGCAAATCCACGCTGGTGTCGCAGCTTCGATCTCTCGTGGAAGGTCTGGACTTCTCCGTCTCCTATACGACGCGTGCTCCACGCGGTTCGGAAGAAGACGGGCGAGAGTACCACTTCACAACGCGCGAGACCTTCGAAGGCATGATCGCGGCGGATGAGTTTCTGGAGCACGCCAGCGTCTTCGGCAACTACTACGGTACCGCGCGTTCGGCGCTCACTCTCGCTGCGGAGCACGGCCGCGATCTTCTTTTGGACATTGACGTTCAGGGTGCGATGCAGGTGATGGGACGCGTTCCCGAGGCCGTCTCGATCTTCATCATGCCACCTTCTCCTCAGGTGCTGGAGCAGCGCCTGCGCAACCGCTCCGCCGCCGAACATATGACGGATGAAGAAGTCATCCAGCGCCGCCTTGCACAGGCCGCAAGCGAGCTCAAGTACATCGAGGAGTACGACTACGCCATCGTCAACGATGTCCTTGACGTCGCCGTCGCGGAACTGAAGGCCATCGTGCTCACGGAGCGCGATGTGCTAGAGGATGATCTTCCGCTTCTGGCAGCATCCTGTCGTACCTCCGGTGCTTCGATCCGTCTCACGCAGGCGCTGGTCAGCTTCACCGGTGCGTAAAGCCTGACATCAGGCATTGTCCGATCATCGTCGAAAAAGAACTTTTCGCGGACGCGGGCTTGGGGTAAATTCTTAATCATCCGAAAGACAATTTGAGCCACTGAAGGGAAACGCACATGACGACCCCGAAGGATTCTCTGCAGAATAAATACAGCCTCGTCAAAGGCGCTGCTCGCCGTGCACGCCAGCTTCAGTCCGGGGCATCGCCCCTCATCGTCTCCCGTTCCATCAAGGCCTGCCGTGTTGCGCAGGACGAGATCCGATCGGGACACGTCAGTTTCGGGATTCCTGAGCCGAAGCGCGTAGGTCTGCCGCTCACCGTCTAGAATGACAGTAGCTGCATGACACCTGAGACCACAGAACGCCTGCGCGCGTACGTTGATTACCTCCGCGACCTGGGTGTCTATGATCTCTATCGTCGTGGAGACCCGCGTCCGGAGTTTGCAAACCTTCTTGCCCCCGTGCAAGCGCCACGACCTGTCGCCTCTGCACCCGCAGCGGCTCAAGCACGAGCGTCTGCACCGCCGGTAAGACCGCCGGTCTCTGCTCCTGTGGCTCCATCCCTCTCGCCCTTTGCCGCATCCCAGCAGAGGACGAATGCTTCTGCGCCACCCAAGCCCACGCCGCCACCGCCAGCCCCTCTGGAGCTGTCCCCGGCCTTCGCCCCGCCTGATATGCCTCTGATCAGCTTCAACGCACGCGCCGAACTTCCACAACATCGCTCCTCGCCAGATGACAAGCCCGCGGCTCTGCAGAGTATTCGCCATCACATTGGCGATTGCACACGCTGCCCCCTGGCCTACGCGGGCCGTCGTAACATTGTCTTTGCCGATGGCAACCCCAACGCTCGCCTGATGTTCGTGGGTGAAGGTCCCGGTGCGGATGAGGATGCGAGTGGCATTCCCTTCGTCGGTAAAGCCGGTCAGCTTCTGAACAACATGATCACTGCGATGGGCCTCAAGCGCGAAGAGGTCTACATCGCCAATATCGTGAAGTGCCGCCCACCCGGCAACCGCAATCCCGAACCGGTCGAGGCCAATACCTGCTCTCAGTTTCTCGTGGACCAGATCGACATCGTGCAGCCGCAGTTTATCGTCGCTCTCGGAGCCATCGCAGCCACCTACCTCCTTGGCGTCAAGAAGCCTCTGGTTGCCCTGCGTGGTCAGTGGCATGATGTACGGGGCTCGAAGACAGCCGTCACTTACCATCCTGCTTATCTTCTCCGCGACCCCAGCATGAAGGGTGAAGCCTGGAAAGATCTTCAGCGCGTTATGGTGGCGATGGGCTTGAAGAGCTGACGGCACTAAACTGGAAGCTGTGTCTCTCTTCGCCGATGTCGCTCTTCCAGTACCTCTGGACAAACCCTTCACCTACGCGGTGAACGGCGTGGTTCCCGTGGTCGGCGCGCGCGTCATCGTTCCCTTCAGCGGACAGCGCCTGATGGGCGTCGTCGTCCGCCTCCACAGCAACGCACCTGCAGACGGGTTCGAGATCAAACCGATCCAGCAGGTGCTGGATGTGGAGGCGCTCCTCGACCGCTATCTTCTGAAGCTGGCTGAATGGATCGCTCAGTATTACGTTGCGCCTCTCGGAGAAGTTCTCCGTGGCATGCTTCCGCTGATGGCAGAGGTCAAACGCGACCTGCTCTATCGCATCACCGATCACGGCCGCAAAGTGCTCTACGAAGGTGCGGAGAAGGGCTCGTCCCGCCGCTCCAAACTTTCGCCGGAAGACCAGAATCGCGAGTACGCCGTCCTCAACTATCTTGACAGTGGCGAACCCGCCAAGCCCTCTGCGATTCGCTCGGCGACGCAGGCGGGGAAGGCGCTCCTCGACGCCATGGCGCGCAAGAAATGGCTTTTGCGCGAAGCTGTTGCGGACACGCGCGATGCCCGGCGTCTCGAAAAGATCGCCGTGCTCCTCGAAGACACGCGGATGCCGAAGCTCAACGAGAATCAGCAACTCATCCTCGCCGAGCTCGCCGCCGCAGGCGGACGTATGCGCGTACAGGATCTTCGCAACAGTGGAACGATCCTTGAACATAAGGTTCCGGAGAGCACACTGGCCACGCTGGTCAAACGCAACCTCGTCCGTATCGACGAAGAGCCGGAGACCTTCTATCTCGGAGGCGTCCACGCCGAGGGTAAAAAGCACGCGCACGAGCATGCCCTGAATGAGACGCAGACCGAAGCCTACGCCGCCATCGCCATCGCGCTCGACAAGGGCGGCTTCCAGCCGCATCTCCTCTACGGTGTCACCGGCTCGGGAAAGACGGCGGTCTACTTCGCCGCGATGAAGCGCGCACTCGAAGCGGGAAAGTCCTCTCTGCTGCTCGTTCCGGAGATCGGCCTCACGCCCGCCATGGCCGCGCAGATGTTCGCGGCCTTTGGAGACGATGTCGCTCTGCTTCACTCGCAACTCACGCCCGACGAACGCGCCGAGCAGTGGCACCGCATCCGTCGCGGCGACGCACGTATCGTCGTCGGCACGCGCTCCGCCGTCTTTGCGCCCGTGGCGAATCTCGGTCTCATCGTCATCGACGAAGAACACGACAGCAGCTACAAGCAGGAAGAGACGCCTCGCTATCACGGGCGCGATACGGCCGTCATGCGCGCCAAGCTTTTAGATATCCCCATCGTCCTCGGTTCTGCCACGCCTTCGCTGGAGAGCTGGGCCAATGCGCAGAAGGGTCGCTACGCGCTCATCACCATGGCCGAGCGTGTCTCTAATCGTCCCTTGCCGGAGGTTGAACTCATCGACATGCGGGAGGAGTTTCGTAGTACCGGAACCGATCAGATCTTCTCCCGCCAGCTCATCACGGAGACGCAGGCCGCTCTCGATCGTGGCGAGCAGGCGATGATCCTCCTCAACCGTCGCGGCTACTCGTACGTCGTCATGTGCCGCGCCTGCGGAGACAAGATCCAATGCGAGAGCTGCGCGATCTCCATGACCTTCCACAAACCAGTCCTCGGTGAGGATGCTCATGCGCACGCGGGAGAGCGACTGCAGTGCCACTACTGCGGCTTCCGTCGCAATGTGCCGAAGCACTGCCCTAAGTGCGAGAGCGAGCATCTCTACTATCTCGGCGCAGGATCGCAGCAGGGCGAAGAGCGCTTGCAGGAGATCTTTCCCGGCGCTCGCATCGGACGGATGGATCGCGACACCGTACGAACACGCGTCGACATGGAACGCATGCTCTCCCGTCTTCACTCCGGAGAGATCAACCTCCTCGTAGGCACGCAGATGATCGCCAAGGGACACGATATCCACGGAGTCACCGTGGTGGGCGTAGTAGGTTGCGACCACGCTCTCGGTCTGCCGGATTTCCGTGCCGCTGAGCGAGTCTTCCAGCTCCTAACGCAGGTTAGCGGTCGCGCCGGGCGGGGCGACGCTCCCGGACGCGTCGTTGTGCAGACGTATCACCCCGATCACTACGCCATCCGCTTCGCCGCAAAGCACGATTATCTCGGCTTCGTTGCCAAAGAGCTGCAGTACCGCCGCTGGATGCACTACCCGCCGAACACGGTCTTGACCAACATCGTTCTGCAGAGCCAGAAGCTGGAGGAAGCCTCAGCCTGGGCCGCGAACATAGGAAAATGGTTCGTAAGCCGCGGCACACCCGGCCTGCGCGTCCTTGGCCCAGCGGCGGCTCCTATCGTGCGCCTCAAGCGCATCTATCGCTTTCATTTTGTGCTTAAAGCGGAGAAGCGGCAGACACTCAACAGCATCCTTTACGCCATGCTCGCGCACGCCGATGCCCAGGGGATTCCGCGTCGAGGCATTCTCATCGACGTGGACGCCCTGCATTTGATGTAGCGAAGATCTCTATTCGAGAGATTGCAAGTCTTTACCCGGCTTGAAGCGAACGGCCTTGCCCGGTTCGATCGAGACTTCGGCCCCTGTGCGCGGGTTGCGCCCGATGCCGGTCTTGCGTGGTTTGACGGTAAAGACACCGAAACCGCGTAGCTCAATACGGTCCCCGGAGGCCATCGCTTTCTTCATCGTGTCAAAGATGACGTCCGTTGCCGCCTCGGCCTTTGTGCGAGGCAGTCCGGTCCGATCGACAATACGCTGTATGAGGTCCTGTTTAATCACTCGTATTCGCCTCGTATCCCGGAAAAGTAAGACTGTCTGTCTCCACCGCTCTTGCTTGATGTTAGAAAGCCCCGGAACTCTTGTCAACGCTCCAAATGCCTTCTTCCCAATGGATTGCAGCCATAGCGCACCTGCCGTACACTGGATTTTTGACCCTTACCCAGACCCAATTTCAGGAGAACCATGGCCATCAAGAGCGACCGCTGGATTCGCAAGCAGGCAGGAAAAGGAATGATCGAGCCCTTCAGCGAAAAGCAGGTCCGCGATGGCGTCATCTCCTACGGGCTTTCTTCCTACGGTTATGACCTACGCGTCTCCGATGAGTTCAAGATCTTCACCAACGTGAACTCCGCGATCATCGACCCCAAGAACTTCGACGAGCGCAGCTTCGTCTCGGTGCAGGCGGACGCCATCATCGTTCCGCCCAACTCGTTCGCTCTGGCGCGGTCCATCGAGTATTTCCGTATTCCGCGCGATGTGCTCACGATCTGCGTGGGAAAAAGCACCTACGCGCGTTGCGGCATCATCGTGAACGTCACGCCCTTCGAGCCTGAGTGGGAGGGATTTGTCACGCTGGAGATCTCCAACACCACACCGCTTCCGGCGAAAATCTATGCCAACGAGGGGCTCTGCCAAATCCTGTTCTTCCAGTCCGACGAAGTCTGCGAGACCAGCTACGCGGACCGCGCAGGGAAGTACCAGAACCAGAAGGGCATTGTTCTTCCCAAGCTCTAACCGACGAATCACCGAGGCATAACCCAGTCAGATTCGAGAAAGGCCGAGGCCACTCCAATGGATGCAATGTCCAGCGAAGCTCTCCCATTGCCGGGCGCGGTCCGGATCGGGATGGTTACCTCCGACCCGCTGCGTCTTCTTGGAACCCAGGACATTCTTTCCGGGGTGGAAGTGATACCCCTCACACCCACGGAAGCTCTGAGGGATACTTCGCTGGATCTCGTGCTTGTGGACAATCCGAGTCTCGAAGATCTCCTGGCCATCATCACCAGTTTTCGGCGCGCACGTCCTGCACTGCGCGTGGTTACCCTCGGCCCGGTAGTCGAGATGGATGTGATCGAACGCATCATCGCGGCGGGAGCCAAGGGGTATCTCGCCCACACCAGCAGCCCGGCTGATCTCCGCATGGCGATTGAGGTCGTGCGCGATGGCTCCGTATGGGCGCCGCGCCGTGTGCTTTCGCGGCTAATGGACCTCCGTTCACCGGAAGAGAAGGAGCGCCCAGACCTCCGCTTTACGCCCAGGGAAAAGCAGGTACTCGAGCTGCTGGCGACGGGCCACACCAACCGGGATATCGCAGGCAAGCTCTCCATTGACGAGACGACGGCAAAGACGCACGTCGGCCGGCTCCTTCGCAAGGTGGGGGTCCAGAATCGCGTCGGCCTTGCGCTCTATGCTGTGGAAAAGCAGATCGTTATCCCAGGAGCCTCTCCCGCAGAGGGTTAACATGTTAGTTAACATGCCAGGTAACCCAAGGATGAATCCCTCCGTACTCTTGCGCGCACTAAAGTAAGCCCTCAAAGTAACGACAGCAACACAGACCTGGGAGAGGGGCTGGTGGGATCCGGTTATGAACTGGAAAACCTGGCCCCATTTTTTTTGCCCGGCCTGTCTTGTTTCCCCTGAAATAAAGGACCTTTTCCTCTCCTGAAGGAATCCCATAGGGTTCCATGCAACTCGCCGCGTTCGGACTCCATCCCAAGAGAGTGATTGCGGAAGACTTGTTCTTTCGCCCTCCGCTTGAAACTTCAAGCGTGACTACCAAGTTTCACCAAATTGACGACAGGACGGAACCACCATGAAACGAATTACAGCTACTCTTTGCGCGATGACCCTCGCAGCGACTTCCATGACTGCATTTGCCGCCGGCGACAAGGAAAAGATGGTCGGCCGTCTTAGCAGCGCACAATCCGTGCTGAACGAGATCATGGCAACGCCCGATAAGTCCGTTCCCCAGAATATTCTCTCGACGGCCTACTGCGTCGTTGTGATTCCTTCCTTTAAGAAGGGTGCTTTTGTCGTGGGCGGTCAGTACGGTCAGGGAGTTGCGACCTGCCGCAATACGCCTTCGGGCAAGTGGTCTGCTCCGGTTTTCGTTCAGCTCGCGGGCGGCAGCTTTGGTTTCCAGATCGGTGGACAGTCGACGGATCTCGTCCTCATCGGTATGAACGAGCGCAGCCTGACCGATATGTTGCATAACAAATTCAAGATCGGTGGCGATGCCGCTGCTTCTGCGGGTCCGGTCGGACGTAACGCACAGGCCGGTACTGACTGGAAGCTTGGTGCTGAGTTCCTCACGTATTCGCGCTCCAAGGGTCTCTTTGCCGGTATCGATCTCGATGGTACGGTCCTTTCGCAGAATGAGGATGACACACGTACGTTCTACGGTAGTGACATTCATTTCGACAGCCTGTTGAAGGGTTCCACCCCGGTTCCTCCTTCCGCTCGTCCCTTTGTGCGCACCGTAGCGAAGTACTTTGTAGCTGCAAAAACAGCGCAGTAACACCCTCGCTGGGAACAGAGAAGCCGTCGCGCGAGCGACGGCTTTTTTGCGTCTCCCTTTCGCGCCCACTACACTGAAGCCTTGCAGCATTCCACTCCAAGCACGCGCCAACGCCTCGAATTCGTCTTCGTCTGGCTCCTTGTCCGTTGTCTCGGCTTGCTTCCGCGTTCCATTGCGCGGGCCTTTGGCGGAGGAATTGGTCTATTCTGCTTTCAGGTGCTTGGACGTCTGCGCCAGACCGGCCTGCGCAACCTGCAGATCGCGTATCCCGAGCAGACCGTCGAAGAACATACGTATACCCTGCGGAGCCTCTACCTCGGTCTGGGACACCAGATCGCCGAGTTCTGCTGCATGTCCCGATACACAGCGGAGTTCGCCAGGGAGCACGTCTTTCGCTACGAAGGCCTGGAATATTTTCTGGCGGCTCAGGAGCGAGGCAAGGGGACACTCGTCCTAACCGGGCACCTGGGCGCATGGGAGCTTTCCAGCTTTGTCCACTCCCTTTTGGGCTATCCCATGGGCATGGTGATTCGCCGCCTCGATAACCCTTTGGTGGACGAGTTCGTGAATCGCATTCGCTGCCTGCACGGCAACCGCGTGCTGCATAAGGATGACTTCGCGCGAGGCCTCCTGCGTGCGATGGCGAAGAACGAGACGGTCGGAATCCTCATGGACACCAACATGACGCCGCCGCAGGGCGTTTTTGTGCCATACTTCGGCGTTCCAGCGTGTACGGCTTCCGGTCTCGCACGCGTCGCCCGTGCCACAGGCGCAACGGTCATTCCCGGCTTTCTGCTTTGGAGTGAAGCGGAGAAGCGCTACGTCCTCCACTTCGGAGCGGCACTGGAAGTTGTTCGCACAGAGGACGCGGAGGCCGATGCGCTCGCCAACACAGCGCTCTTCACCAGCACGATCGAGCAGTACGTCCGTTCGGCACCCGAGCAGTGGCTCTGGCTGCATCGGCGGTGGAAGACACGCCCTTCCGGCGAACCGCCCATCTACTAACGGAATACACTGGAATTCGTTATGCCAAACCTTCGCCAGATCGCCGAGATGCTTCACGCAGACATCGAGAACCTCCCCGAAGGCGGAGACATTACAGGAGTCGCGAGCATTGATCTGGCTCTGCCCTCGGATGCCGTCTTCGCGACCGATGCCCTCTCTTTGGAGCGTGCCACGACGTCCGCCGCAGGAGGTATCCTTGCGCGACCGGCGGATGCTTCGCTGACCAGGGATCCACGTGTCATTGCGGTGAAGGATCCACGGTATGCCTTCTCCGTCCTGGCACAAAAACTATCTCCGGCGCCGGAAAGCTATATTCACGCGACCGCCGTTCTTGGAACGAATGTCAGCCTGGGAGAGAACGTCCGCATCGGTGCAGGCACCGTCATCGGAGACAACGTCACTATCGGCGGGAACACGACCATCGACGCACGCGTGGTCGTTTACGCCGGTGTTGAAATTGGGGCGCGCGTTCTGATCCAATCCGGTGCTGTGCTGGGCTCGATGGGCTTCGGCTATGCTCCCAATGCGAGCGGCGAATACATCCGTTTTCCGCAGCAGGGAAGGCTGGTCATCGAAGACGATGTCGAGATTGGGGCAAACTCCACGATCGATCGCGGCGCGCTGGAGGAGACGCGCATCGGGCGCGGATCGAAGCTGGATAACCTCGTCCACATCGGCCACAACTGCATCCTCGGCAAGAACGTCATCATCGCGGCGCAGACGGGGATCTCCGGCTCTTCCGTGGTAGAGGATGGAGCGATTCTCGGTGGGCAGGTAGGCATTGGCGAACATGCGACCGTGGGCGATCACGTCATCCTCGGTGGCGGGGCGGGTGTGCTGAGCGGCAAGAAACTGCGCGGCCCGAACCAGATCTTCTGGGGCCGGCCAGCGCAACCGCTAAAGCAATATCTACGCGACCTGGCAAAGTTGAGAAAGCTATGATCGTCGTCGTCGGCGGACACACGCGCAACATCGGCAAGACATCGCTGGCTGCGGGTATCGTTGCGGCTTTCCCGGAGATGCACTGGACGGCCTTCAAGATCACGCAGTTTGGTCACGGAGTCTGCTCTGCAAATGGCGAAGCCTGCGACTGCGAGACGGACGACCACACGATCGCCATCAGTGAAGAGCGTGACGCCCACAGCGGAACGGACACCTCACGGATGCTCGCAGCGGGCGCACAAAAGGTCTTCTGGGCGAGAACGCGGCAGGGCCAGCTTGCGGAGGCGATGCCTCTCCTGCGCAAGCGCATGGGCGAAGCAGAGAACGTGCTACTGGAGTCGAACTCGGTCCTGCGTTTTCTGAAGCCGGACCTATATCTGGCAGTTCTTGACCCATCGATTGCGGATTTCAAGCCATCCGCGCTGCGCTACCTCGACCGCGCCGACGCGATCATCTGCCCGCAGCGAGACGAAGATCCTGTTATGGAAACGGGATCGATGTGGCCGGAGATCAGCGATGCGATCTGGAACCGGAAGCCGCGGTTCGTGGTGAAGATTCAGGCAGAGAGCGCAGATCCGGACGTATTTCTGTCCGCGGATTTGAAGGCCTTTGTCGCGGAGCGATTTTCTAAAACGGCATCCCTGCTCACGTAGCGCATTCTGAAGAGGATTACTCGTACCCCATTCTTTCGCGGCTTTATCGCGAAAGAATGGGGTAAGTTCACCACGACTCTTTCCACCACTGAAAAGGATCCCTTCGCTTCGCTGCGGTACGACAAAGTCTTGGACCAAACGTAAGTAGCGCCACCGAAGGATCCGGTAGCGCTACTTTGACCACGTTGAGTTTGAAACTAAGTCTTAGTTGGCGGCGTTCGTCGTTGCATCCAGATAGGCGACGTCGAGAGCGATACCCTGAACCGTGATCGCAAAGTTGTTAATCTCTTTACCGTCAACCGTGCTGAAGGCGTGAACCTGTCCGCCGTAGGCCGTGTACATCTTGTTGTATCCCTGCACCCAGCACAGACCCGTGAGCGAGCCGTAGTAGTACTGATTCCCGTCGTCATTGGGGTAAGGAACTTTGGACGCTGGGTTCGTTGGATCCACTGCCGGAATGACTGTGGCAGCGCTATTGGATAGATTGAACATCGTGAGGCAGTTGTAGTTCTGGTTATGGGCCTGGCGCTCGCCGCTGGCGCAGTTCTGCGATCCGATCCAGAGCGTATTGTTGTCGCCGAAGAGCATCTTGGAATGATTGCCGTCAGAGATCGAGTACTGACCGGTGACTGCTTTGGTTGCAAGGCTGATCGTGGAGAGTGTGCCCGCAAAAAGCCCATCGGGTTGGAGTTGCTGCCCGGAGACATAGAGCGTGTTGCCATCCGAGAGTGCCGCAGTGACGCCACCGGGGACAAGCGTGTTGCCCACAACGGGCGACGAGGGAGCGTAGTTGTCGATACGCAGAGAATTCAAGGTAAGGTAGCTGACGCTCGATGTGGTTCCACCGCACTCGACTCCGCAGTTGAGTACGTAGGCCTGCGATCCATCCAGCGAGAAGTAGACTCCCGTGGGGCGGTCAAAGTTCCCGGTGACCGGAAGCGCACAGTAAACGGGAAGATTGATGGGCTGGCAGGCGCTATAGCCTGCAGGAGGAGCCTGATTCGTATTGAGCTTGACGATGCGGTAGAGATTGTTGGAGTTCCGGGCCATGGCCAGCATGACGGTATGCGAAGGATTCATCGCTACGCGGTAGATGTTCGGGATCGCTAGGTTATAGGTTCCCGGAGAGTTCGTTCCCTTATCGATAACCTCCAGAACACCCTGGGTCTCCAGAGCCGCAAGAACGAATGTGCCGTCCGGGGGAACGATAAGATCCGCCGCCGGACCACCCAGGGTCGCCGTAGAGCCAAGCGTCTTTTCGGTGGAGTAATCGATCGTGGTCAAGCTGCTATCGGTGCTTCCGTAGACGTACCCGCTCAACTGTTCGGGGTAATTGATGATCTTGGTGGCGTTGTTTGTGGCGAATCCCGAGATGGAAAAGCTCGAGTTTGCGTTGTACACATTGTTTCGAATATCGCGGAACGAATCCAGAATGGCGAGCGATCCACTCGTTCCCAGAGCACCGGAGTTGGCCACGGAGACCATCACGCGTGAAGTGAGAAGACTGGGCGGCACAGGGCGGCCGGCGAACTGGTTTTCGGTGGTTTTATAAGGTCTGTTGCCATAGCAGGCTACGAGCGAGAGAGTGGCAACGGCCACGCAGAGAATTACCGTCGACCGTGCAAAATCGCGAATCTTCAACTTGAAAAACTCCAAACTGTGCGAGCGCAGGGGACCGTCGCGAATACTGATAAGTATAGCAAAGCAGATACGAGGAGCTGACTCCCGCCCGGCGAGTAGCTGTACGATGGAGAGATGGCTTCGAAGCCGCGAAAGCAGAGACTCGAAGCGAATGGAGACGGTTCGTACGCATGAAAAACGTTGCAGCAGATTGGCTTAAATCGAGAACTATGCTGTTTGACGGCGCAATGGGCACGATGTTTTACGCGCGCGGCATCTTTATCAATCGCTGCTACGACGAACTTAATCTAACCGAACCGGAGATGGTTCGGGAGCTGCACGAAGAGTACCTGATGGCTGGTGCCGAGGCCATTGAAACCAACACCTTCGGAGCGACGGCTCCGCGCCTGGCACGATACGGTTTGGCAGAAAAGGCCGCCGCCATCAACCGCGCAGCGGTCGCACTTGCCCGTCGTGCTGTGCGGCATGCGAAGGAAAAGCTGGCGGTGGATGCTCTCGTGGCAGGCTCCATCGGTCCGGTCGGTGACGCAGCCTTGTCCGATGACGAAATCCGGAAGGCCTATACGGAGCAAATGTCTGCTCTCGTAGAAGGCGAGGGCGTCGATCTTTTTGTGATTGAAACGGTGATGAGTCTGCGCGAGGCACAACTCGCCCTGGAGTCTGCTGCAGTAGCCGCCCCCGGCATCCCGTCCATCGTGATGGTGACGGTCAATGAGGTGGGCCAGTGCCTGGACGGAACTGAAGTCGAAGAGGCCGTCCGCCTTCTCGAAGCGGCCGGTGCCTCTGCCGTGGGATGCAACTGCTCCAGCGGTCCAGAGATGATCCTGAAAACAATTGAACGGATGCGCGCCGTAACGACCCTCCCCATCGCAGGTATGCCCAATGCGGGGGTGCCGAGTTGCGTGGATGGACGGAGCATCTATCTGACCTCGCCGGAGTACATGGCAAGCTTTACGCGGAAGGCTCTTCGTGCCGGCGCAACCATTGTCGGTGGTTGCTGCGGGACGACGCCTGCGCATATCCGCTCCATGCGTGGAGCCCTGCGGGCGGTCGTGGCACAGGCCGAGGGAACGGCCTCGGCCGGCAAGGGCACCAAGTCCGATCACGCGGTCGCTGCCGTGGAACCGATGCCGCTGGCGGCTCGGTCTCTGTTGGGTGGACGGATCGCGCGCAAAGAGTTTGTGACCATGGTGGAGATCGTTCCGCCGAAGGGCATCGACGCCAGCCGCGAACTGGAGGGTGCACGGATGCTGCACGCGATGGGCGTGCACGCGATCAACGTTCCCGATTCACCACGAGCCTCGGCACGCATGAGCGCGGGCGCACTCTGCATCCAGATTCAACAGAAGATCGGCGTGGAAGTCGTCCTGCATTCGACGTGCAGAGACCGCAACCTGCTCGGTCTGCAGAGCGATCTTCTCGGTGCCGCTTCGCTGGGTCTGAAGAACATGCTCTGCCTCACGGGCGATCCGCCGAAGATGGGAACGTATCCCGACGCCACCGCCGTCTTCGATGTCGACGCGATCGGGCAGCTTGCCATGGCGCGGGAGATGAATCGCGGCTTCGATATCGGCGGCAACTCCATCGGTGCGTCGACGAACTTCGTCCTTGCCTGCGCGGCGAATCCGGGACTTCCGGACATGGACGCGGAGGTGCGTCGGTTCGCCGCAAAGGTAGAGGCGGGTGCGGAGTTTGCCATCACGCAGCCGGTCTTCGATCTGCGTCTGCTGGAGGATTTTCTGCGGCGGATCGAGCAGTTCCGCATCCCTGTGATCGCAGGCATCTGGCCGCTGACGAGTGTGCGCAACGCAGAGTTTATGCGCAACGATCTGAAGGTCAGCGTGCCCGAATCGATCATGACGCGGATGGCCGCCTGCGAGACGCCGGAGCGCGCGCGGGAAGAGGGTATCTTGATTGCGCAGGAGATGTTGCGCGAGGCACAGCCGCAGGTGCAAGGTGTTCAGGTGAGCGCGCCCTTCGGCAAGTATGAAGCAGCGGCAAAGGTGTTAGACGGATTTCTAAGTGGAGGCGGCAATGGCAACGTTTGAAGAGCAGTTGAAGGCACTGGAGAACGTAGTCGAGCGGCTGGAGCGCGGAGATCTTCCCCTGGAAGAGTCACTGAAGCTCTTTGAGCAGGGTGTGGGTCTCTCGGACGGCTGCAAGAAGGAGCTTGAAGCGGCAGAAGGTCGTGTGCAGGTCCTCTTACAGAACCGCAATCGAACCCGCAGGGTTGAGGATCTGGACCTGGAAGCTTGATTTCGGCGCGAAGAGGGGTAAAATTTTTCTATGAAAACTGAACTCGAAAGCTTGATGGATCGGCTGATCGAGAACGGTCGTGCCGGGATCGAGATCGAGCAAAAGATTTTGGAGTGGAGAAAGACCGAGCTCGCAGAGAGACTAGCGAATAAACCACTTTCTGAAGAAGTCTCCTTGGAACGCCGAGCCTCTTAGTGCCCAGGTTGACCGTAGTGGCTGGTGCCAATGGAGCCGGCAAGTCGACGCTTACGAAGACGTCTCCGGGCGATTTTCAATTTGACCCGCTTCTGGATCCCGATTCTGTAGCTCTTCGCCTGAGAAGGAGTGCTGGATCTCAGGTGCATGCCGCGCGTGAAGTTCTCCGTAGAAGTGAAGAGCTACTCGATGCGCTCCAGACATTCGCAGTTGAAACAACTCTCTCCGGCCACACATATCTCCGCATGATGGAGACAGCACAGACGGCCGGTTACACCGTCCGGCTTATTTACATCGGCACGACCGACGTTTCGATCAATATGAAGCGGGTAAGGGACCGAGTTACTAAAGGTGGTCACAATGTTCTTGAAGGAGATCAGCTGCGTCGGTATGCGAGAAGCTTCGCCAATCTGCAAATCGCGCTAAGAATCGCAGAGGAAGCGATCTTGCTGGATAACTCCACAGACTGCGGTTATAGACGAGTTGCTCTCAAGCAAAGCGAGAAAATTCAACTCTTCGAACCAATCCCAGAGGGGGCCGCTTTCCTTCGACAGAAAATTTAGCTTAATCCGGTTCGGTCTTCGGGATGAAACGAATGAGCTCGGTCCTTTTCCTTCTAGTTTCTACCGGTCGCGCGAGGTAACGAAGCCGGGTACCCAAAGCAGGGCGCGCTTCGCCTCTGATTCGGGAAGATCCGTGAGGCACTGGCGGGCGACCTCCGCATAGGCGCGCGCTGCGTCCATGGCGTAGTCCAGCGAACCGTGATGCTTCAGGATCGCCAGGATCGTCTTGTGCGGAACGCGGCTGAAGCTGCGGTCCGCAAGGACGGTGCGAATGGCTTCGCGCTCTTCTCCTGTGCCGCGTTCGAGCGCGTGAATCACAGCGAGCGTGGCTTTGCCTTCGCGGAGATCGCTGGCGACAGGTTTGCCCAGTGTGGACTCTTCGGAGGTCAGGTCAAGAACATCGTCCACGATCTGAAAGGCGAGGCCGAGGTTGCGGCCGTATTCGCCAAGCTGCTCTTCGATCTCCTTGGGAGCGTCGGCAATCGCCGCGCCGAGCTGCATGGAGACGCGGAAGAGCGAGGCCGTCTTGCGGAAGATGAGGTCGAAGTACTCTTCCTCATTGATAAGGCGACCGAGCTTCTGGATCTGGAGAAGTTCGCCCTCGACCATCTGCTGCGTGAGCGAGATGAGCAGATCAAGCACGTGGAAGTTGCGCTCTTCCATCGCCACCTGGAAGCTCTGCATGTAGAGCCAGTCCCCGGCAAGGACGCATTTGGAGTTTCCCCACGCCGTGTTGGAGGAAGGACGCCCGCGGCGTGTGTCTGCCGCGTCGATGATGTCGTCGTGTACGAGCGTCGCCGTGTGCAGCATCTCCACTACCGCCCCGAGGCGGATACGCGACTCGCCTCGGAAGTGCAGCGCCTTTGCAGAGAGCAGTAGAAGCAGAGGGCGGATACGCTTGCCTCCTCCGGCGAGGAGATAGTCGGCTATCTCCGTGATGACACGGACCTCCGACGACGACTGCCGCGCGAACTCGCGCTCTACGGCTGCGAGGTCGTCGCGCAGGAGATCGAAGACTCCTTTTGCGTCGGCGATGGAAGAGAGCTTCACGTGTCTAAGAGGGTACCAGTTAGGCGGAGCGATAGTTGGTGAACTGGAGGTCCAGGCCGATGTCCTGCTTCTTCAGGAGCGAAATCACTTCCTGAAGAACGTCGCGGTCCTTCGCCGAGACGCGTACCGTGTCGCCTTGGATGCTGGCCTGTGCCTTCAGCTTGGCGTCTTTGATGGCCGCTACGATCTTCTTCGCCTTGTCGGAGGCGATGCCCTGGTTGAGCTTCACCTTCTGGCGAACGGAAGAGTTCGACGCGGGCTCGATCTTCTCGTATTCGAGGCTCTTAAGCGAAACGCCGCGCTTTACGAGCTTCTGCGAAAGGATCTCGATGACCGCGGAGAGTGTGTACTCGTCCTGAGAGGCGAGCTGGATGGCCTCCTCTTTTTCCAGCGCGATGGTGGACTTGGAGTTCTTCAGGTCGAAGCGCGCGTTGACTTCCTTGGTGGCCTGGTCGATCGCGTTCTTCACTTCCTGGATATCTACTTTGCTGACGACGTCGAAGCTGTTGTCATTGGCCATGGTCTTTTCCTTTATTCCACTAGGGATGGGATGCGCGTCGTAGGGAAGAGACGCTGAAAGTTCGTGGTGGTCTGTGCGATAAGCGCCGGTGTTGTGATGCCGCGAAGTTCCGCGAGAAAGTTTGCAGTGATGGCGGTATTTGCCGGTTCATTGCGTTGGCCTCTGTGTGGAACTGGAGCGAGAAACGGGGAGTCGGTCTCTACAAGAATACGGTCTGCGGGTGCAGCGATGGCGGCTTCGCGAATGGTCGTGAAGCGCGGATAGGTAAGATTTCCCGCAAAGGAGAGATAAAAGCCGATAGCCAGACCGCGCCGTGCGTGCTCCACCGTTCCGGAGAAGCAGTGCAGGATGCCGGGAAGTCCAGTCGACGCCCACTCCTCTTCGAGCATGGTGAGCATGTCATCCGCGGCGTCTGCCGTGCCATAGCGTTCTTTCGCGGCGGGGACAGCAAGCTCGCTGGTGCGGCAGTGCAGGATGATCGGTTTTCGCGCTGCTGCGGCGATCTTCATCTGCGCGCTGAAGGCGGCTTTCTGCGTGGAGATATCGGGATTGTCGAGGTGGTAGTAGTCCAGACCTATCTCACCGATGCCGATGACCTTTTCCTGTGCTGCAAGGGCGGCGAGCTTTTCCAGGCCTTCTGGCGTGGCTTTGTCGGCTTCCTGAGGGTGAATGCCAGCGGAGGCGAAGATCCGAAGCTCCGGTGTGCTGCGCGTCGTGGCGAGGTCGTGGGCGCGGTGCATGGTCTCTGGACCATCGCCGATGCCGATGGACAGGATAGTTCCCAGTCCGGCTGCGCGAGCGTTCGCGAGAACCTGGTCGAGCTCCGGGCCTTCGTAGAAATCGAGATGGGCGTGGGAATCTATCAGCATTCTTGTCTTCCGGAGTACCCCTTCGTCCCGCACAGGCGTCTCATCTGCTGTGAGATCCCTTTGATCGTCCTCGTCCGCATTATCCTATCGCTGATCCATGCGGCCACACAGTCCGCCGTGGCGATGCTGGTCGCTGTGCTTTCGCTCATGGTCGTGGCTGCGGGCGGATTCGCTGTGCTGGTCATGTTGGGCGTCTTCAGTGTTTCGGGCATAGAGGCTTTGCGCTTTCTGGAAAAGCGCAAAGACAAGTAACTACTTCAGTCTGGAACCGAGGGCGATCTCTTCAGAGAACGTGGCGAGGACAGGCTTTCCGTTCTCCCCTTCGCTGGCTGCGAGCAGCATCCCGTGCGACTCCAGGCCGCGCATCTTGCGGGGGGCGAGATTTGTGATCACGACGATGCGGCGGCCGATGAGGTCTTCCGGTGTGTACCACTCCGCGATACCGGAGAGGATCTGGCGCGTCTCGGTGCCAAGATCGACTTCAAGGCGAAGAAGCTTATCTGCCTTGGGAATACGCTCGGCGATCTTGATCTGCCCGACACGGAGCTCGATCTTCGCGAAATCATCAATGGTGATGGGCTTGTGCTGCTCGGCAACGACGGTGTCGGAAGGTGGAGCGATGTCCTGCGCCATGGCGTCTGTGACGGTCTTCGTCTCTGGAGTAGCTTCGGGTGCGGCTGCGGGCTTGTTGGTCTGTTCGAGGTCGGTCATACGAGTGATGATTTCCTTGTCTGCGCGGGGGAAGATGGGGCCGAGGGTGCCGAGCTTTGTGCCCGGCTCTAGGATGGAGCTGGCTTCCACATCGGCTATGTTCGCGTCGTTACCGTGAAGCTGCTTCCAGACCAGGGATGTGGTGAAGGGAAGGATGGGGTGGAGCAGCAGCGTGAGTCGATGGATGCCGTTGGCGGTGTTGTAAAGAACGTCCGCGAGCTGGTCCGCGAGGGCGGGATCCTTGGCGAGGACCCACGGCTTGGCGTCGCTGAAGTATTTGTCGCCCTGACCGACCATCCATAAAAGCGTGTGTGCCAGACGGGTGAAGTCATTTTCGCGATAGGCACGGTCGATGCCTTCAAGGAGATCTGCGGGTGGCTGGACGACGGGGGATGCGGGAGCGGGGACGACGCCGTTGAAGTTCTTTTCGATCATCGTGAGGGTGCGGCTGACCAGATTGCCATAGCCATTCGCCAGATCGGCGTTATATCGCGTAACCATAGCGTCGAACGAGAAGCTGCCGTCTTGTCCGAATGGAATTTCGCGCAGAAGGAAGTAACGGAGAACATCGGCAGCAAAGAGATCCTGCTCGGCCTTCGGCAGATCGGGCTTGAGTGAGCCGAAGCCTTCGAGGATCGTCTCCGAGCGGACGATGTTTCCACGCGACTTCGACATCTTCGACTCTTCAAAGAGCAGCCAGCCGTGCGCGACGATCTTCTTCGGCAGCGGGAGGCCTGCGGCCAGAAGGAACGCGGGCCAGTAGACGCAGTGGAAGCGCGTGATCTCTTTGCCTACGATGTGGAGGTCGGCAGGCCAGTATGTTTCAAACTTGGCGATGTCCGCGGGATCGTCGGAGCCGTAGCCGATGGCGGTCATGTAATTGGCGAGTGCGTCGAGCCAGACGTAGATGACATGCTTCTGTTCTGTGAGACCGGCGACGATCTCAGGAACAGGGATGCCCCAGGTGAAGGACGAGCGCGAGATGGAGAGGTCGCGGAGCGCGCCCGGAATGTATTTGTTGCCTAGTTTGCTGAGGGCGATTCTGGAGGTAGGAAGGGACGAGCTGTCGTCGGTCCCTGCAGCGTTGAGATCCTTCGCTTCGCTCAGGATGACAGCGGGTTGGGTGGTCTCGGCCTCGTTTACGTTGCCGCGCAGGAAGCTGAGGACCTCGTTCTTGCGCGCCTCTGGCGTAATCTCCAGCTCGTTCGACTCGATCAGGTCGATGAGCCGCGTCTGAAACTCGGAGAGCTTGAAGAAGAAATTCTCCTCCGTGACCGTCTCCGTGGGCTTGCCGTCGGGGCCGATGGTGCCGGGAGGGCCTTCGACGAACATCTCTTCGCCGATGGAGTACTGGCCGGTGTAGGAGCGGAGTTCGATGAAGCCACGTTCGTAGAGCGTGGTGAAGAGCTTCTGCGCGCCGCGTTTGTGGGCGTCGTCGGTGGTGCGGATGTACTGATCGTAGGTGACGCCCATGCGGTCCCAGAGGGCGCGGAACTGCTCAGAGACCTGGTCGGCGAACTGCTGCGGCGGAATGCCCGCGGCCTCGGCGGAGCGCTGGATCTTCTGTCCGTGCTCATCGGTGCCCGTCAGAAAGTAGGTGTCGAACCCCTGCAGACGCTTGCGGCGCGCGATGGTATCCGCCGTCAGCGTGGTGTAGGCGTGGCCGATGTGGGGGCGCGCGTTGACGTAGTAGATCGGGGTCGTGAGATAGAACTTGTCTTTTTTGTTGGGCATCGCGGCTTTGGACAGTTTAGCAAGTTGAGCTGTGGGTATGCTTTCGGGAAGTGGAAGGTCTGGGCGAAGTCAAAGTCTGGGTGCCCCGTACATCGCGCTTTTTGCGATGTGCGGGAGGGATGCTGGTTCCACTTTGACTCTCGTGGTTTCAGAAGCGGTTCGCGCTTTGCGCGAATACCCACACATGCGCGATGAAGCTGCGCATGTATGGGGCACCCGGTTCGTGGGCTCGACTTAAATCTTTGGCATTCCGTAGCCCTCCTTTGTCATCACGCAGCGCAGCGGAGGGATCTGCTTCTTTTTCCTGAAGAATCCGGTCTGTGCGCTCCGCGCGACCCCGCCCTTTCGCAAACAGCGCGAAAGAATGGGACACAGAGCGTGTAGTTAGGGCGCAGTGCTATGCTTGCGGCCTATGAAAATGCGCCCTTTTCTCCCGCTTCTGCCGCTCGTGAGCATCGCCGCCGCTCTGCCCGCACAGACTCTGCTAGTCACGAACCAGTATGCGCATACGTTGAGCTTCATCGATCCCGCGACGGCGAAAGTGGTGGCCGAGGTAGCCGAGGGCGGTGCAGGGCACGAGGTCATCGCCTCTCCGGACGGCCGCTGGGCGGTCGTGCCTCTGTACGGCTCTGCAGGCGTTGGCAAGCCCGGCACCGATGGAAGCACGATGCTCATTGTCGACGTCCCCGCACATAAGGTGGTGAAGACCTTCGACTTTGGCCACGGCGTGCGCCCTCACAAGCCGGTCTGGGACGCGAAGCGAAACGTGCTCTACGTGACCACGGAGTTGGACAAGACCGTCACCGTGCTGGACCCAAAGACGTGGAAGATTGTGGGATCAATCCCGACGGAGCAGGAGCAGTCGCACATGTTCGCGCTCTCCAATGACGGGATGCGCGGCTACACGGCCAACGTCGGTCCGGGAACGGTCTCCGTGCTGGATATCGCGGGCCGCAAGACGCTGAAGGTGATCCCCATCTCAAAGGACACGCAGCGGATCGCGGTGTCGAACGACGATAAGTGGGTCTTTACGGCGGACCAGATCGAACCGAAGCTGGCGGTGATCGATGCGAAGACGATGGCCTTGGAAAGCTGGGTGACACTGCCGGGAATCGGATATGGCACGGCTCCCACCAAAGATGGCAAATATCTGATCGTGACGCTTCGGCCGTCGCACCAGGTGGCCATCGTGGACCTCGCCAGCCTGAAGGTGGTGAAGACGATTGCCCTGGAAGAGATTCCCACAGAAGTGATCGTTCGCCCGGATGGCAAGGTGGCTTATGTGAGCTGCGGGCACCGCGTAGCCGCTCTGGATACCTCCACCTGGGCCGTGCAGAACTGGATCGCCACCGGCAACGGGGCGGATGGTCTTGCCTGGGCTGAATAAGCGAATCAGTCCTGAACGATCGTCCCTTGGTGATAGAGGATCTGCCAGAGCTCGCCGGACCGTCTCCAAAGTGTGGAACGGCGAGTGACACGGGTCTTCTGCGTGAGGGTGTAGGTGAGCAGATAGGCGGCCTCACTGAGCTGCAGGAGATGGAAACCACACGTCTGCCAATCCGGCGGCATCGTATGATCCCGACGTCTTTCGAGCTCTTCCAGGATGAAGGCTCGGTCGTAAATCCGGCCGGAGGCGCCGACCTCCCAGTACTCGTCCGACATCAGGCGCTCGAAGTCCTCTCGTGTCTTCCATAGCTCGGGGCGATGGAAGATCGGCTCGCGGGCCTTCAGTTCTTCAAGAATCGGGGCAAAATCGGGTCGGGTTTGGCGGCGGTCGTCCATCGCGTCATGATAACCAGCATTTATCCTGTAGATATGGCATTGGTGGAGCAAAAGATCGCGTTGTTTGGAATGGCTCTGCCGGAGCTGATCGAGCGCATGGGCGCCTGGGGCGAAAAACCCTACCGCGCGCGCCAGGTCTGGGACGCGCTTTACAAGCAGCGCGTGACTGCGCTGGACGAGATCACTGTGCTCCCCTTGGCTCTGCGCGAGCGGCTGGCGTCTGAGGGTGTTGTCATCGGTCTACCCGAGATGGTCCAGACGGCCACAAGCGTGGACGGTACGGAACGCTACCTGATGCGCATGGCCGACGGTGAGACCGTCGAAACCGTGTGGATGCCGGATGGCGATGGCGGAGAGCGTGGCGACGGCTCCGAGGCGGCGGTGGAGGAGTCGGACGAGGTCGTCACAGCCGACGAAGCCGTAGACAAGACCAACGGCTATAAGCGGCCCGATAAGCGAAACTGGGGAGCGTTGGCGGAGAAGGGATATCGCCGCGCCACAATCTGCATTTCCAGCCAGGTGGGGTGCGCGGTGAACTGCCAGTTCTGCCTGACGGCCAAGCTGGGAATCAAGCGAAACCTGACCGCCGGGGAGATCGCCGGGCAGGTGGTGGCGGTGCTCAATCGGCACGGCGTGAAGATGGGCAAGGATCGTATCAACCTCGTATTCATGGGGATGGGCGAGCCTTTTTTGAACTACGACGCGTTTATGGACTCGGTGCGTCTGCTGGTGGAGGGCGTCGGCATTCCCGACTCGCGGATGACGGTTTCGACCAGCGGTATCGAGCCCTCTATCCGCCGGTTTGCCACGGAGACAGTGCGGCCCAAGCTGGCGTTGAGTCTGAATGCCTCGAACGATGCCGTCCGCACGGAGATCATGCCGATCACAAAGAAGTGGAACATCGCGATGCTTCTGGACGCGGTGAAGACGATTCCGATGGGCAAACGCGATTGGGTGACCTTCGAGTACGTGATGCTGGGCGGTGTGAACGACCAGCCGCAGCATGCGCGCGAGGTGCTTGCGCTGCTGAGGGGTATGCACGCGAAGGTGAATCTCATCGTGTGGAATCCCGGGCCGGGGATCGCCTACTCGCAGCCCGATCCGGATGCGGTCGCTGTCTTTCAGAAGATGATGATCGATGGCGGGATGCCGACGTATATCAGAAGACCGCGTGGGCGGGATATCTATGCGGCGTGTGGGCAGTTGAAGCGGACCGTGCAGGATGAGCTGGTGAGTATTCAGTAGGTCGGTCTTTACTAAAAACAGCAGATTCCTTCGCTGCGCTACGGAATGACAAACCTAAAGAAGAAAGACGCTTCTCTTTTTGTCCCGTAGCGAAGCGGAGGGATCTGCTTTTGTTTTCCTGACAAATCAGGTTTGCGCGCTCCGCGCGACCCCACCCTTTCGCCGGTAAAGCTGGCGAAAGAATGGGGCACGGTTCAAAGCTACGGCACGGTGGGCTCGTCTACACGGACGGTCAGGTTCTGGCCGAGGCGTGGGACGAGGAAGTTGAAGATCGCCAGCGACGTGAGATAGGCGCACCCCGCGATGAGGAAGATCAGGAATGGGTGGTGCAGCCACACGGTCTTCGTGAACCACGTGAAGAGCGCTCCGCCGATCGCACCCGCCGCTCCACCGATACCCACCACCGTCGAAACCGTCGTGGAAGGGAAGATGTCGGAGGGTGTGGCGAAGAGATTTGCAGACCATCCCTGATGTGCGGCAGCCGCAATGGCCAGCAGACCAACGGCCAGCCAGACATTGTTCGGGAAGCGTGAGTGCACCACGGGAACAAGGATGGCAAAGATGGAGAAGGAGGCGCAGATGAGCATCGCCAGCTTACGTCCCTTGTTCACATCCATACCGCGACGCATGAAGTGACCGGCGATATATCCGCCACCGACCGAACCGACGCTGGAACCGCAGTAAATGAGGATCAACGGCAGGCCGACGTGCTTCAGGTCGAGGTTGTAGTTTTCATGGAAGTACTTCGGCAACCAGAAGAGGTAGAACCACCAGACGGGATCGGTGAGTCCCTTGGCGATCGCGAACGCCCAGAGACCGCGGCTCTTGAGGACGTAGCCCAGGCTGCTGCCCTGGTACTGCTTCAGCGGAAGCTCCAGATTCGCCTGCGTCTGCGTGGCCGTCCGGCGCAGCTTGTTATAAGGGAAGAGCAGCCAGAGGACCAGCCAGACCATTCCCATCGATCCGGTCGTAAGGAACGCAGCGCGCCAGCCATAGATGCTGGTGACGAAGGGAATCAGAATCGGTGCGATGAGCGACGAGAAGTTGGCACCGGAGTTCCAGATACCGGTGGCCAGTGCGCGCTCTTCGGTGGGAAACCACTCGCTGGTGGCCTTGATGGCCGCAGGGAAGTTGCCGCTTTCGCCAATGCCGAGCATAAACCGCGCCAGGCAGAAGCCCGCAACGCTGCCGACGAAGACATGGCTCATGGAGGCGATACCCCAGAGGCCGATGGCCAGCGCGTAGCCGAGTTTGGTACCCAGCTTGTCAATGATGCGTCCGGAGACCAGCAGGCCGATGCCATAGGCGATCTGGAAGAAGATCAGGACGTTGCCGAAGTGGTCGTTGAAGGCCTGGGGGCTGTTGTCGTCCCACTGCATGAAGGGGAGCTTGTGTAGCTCCGGTTCAATGAGGGAGAAGACGGAGCGGTCCATGTAATTGATGGTGGTGGCGAGGAAGAGAAGGCCGCAGACCATCCAGCGCACATTGGATTTCTGCGCTTCTGGGGCATACGTCGTGTACGGCTGGTTCACAGTGGACAAGTGGACGACTCCTCTGGAGCTTCGGAACGGATTGAAAATGTTACGGCTCATCCTAGCGGTTGGAGGGTACTGTCGCCAACTGTCCGGTTCGTCAGGTTCTACAATGGGTCTGGATCGCTGGCCGGATTGTGGTCACAAGGGTGCTGTTTCGGATGAAGAAGACGATCGTAGTGACTGGGGCGGCGGGCTTCATCGGACGCAACACCGTGGCAGAGCTCAATCGCCGCGGCGAAGATCGTCTTCTGTTGGTCGATGAACTGGGTTCAGACAGCAAGTGGAAGAATCTTGTCGGCCTGACGTTCGACGATCTCATTTCGCCGGACGATTTCCTTGTGAGTGTCGAGCAGGATGAGTTGAAGGATGTGCGAGGGATCGTGCATCTGGGTGCCTGCAGCGCCACGACCGAACGGGACGCGGACTATCTTCTCCAAAACAACTACCGGTATACGCGCACGCTGGCCGAGTGGTCCGCAAAACATGAGGTCCGCTTCGTCTATGCGTCCTCCGGCGCAACCTACGGCGATGGTTCGCTGGGATATAGCGACGCGGACGCCGTAACGCCGACGCTGGCGCCCCTCAATATGTACGGCTACTCCAAGCACATGGTGGATCTGTGGGCGCTCAAAAATGGGATGTTTGAGGGGTCGAATCCCATCGTGGGTCTGAAGTACTTCAACGTCTATGGGCCGCATGAGGAGCACAAGGGTGAGATGCGCTCCGTAGTGCATAAAAGCTATGGGCAGATTCAGAGCGAAGGGAAGGTTCAGCTCTTCAAAAGCTACGTTCCGGGCTATGCGGACGGCGAACAAAGACGTGACTTTCTCTACGTGAAAGACGCCGTGGATGTGACACTGTACTTTCTGGAAGAAAATAAGTTGGGCGGGTTATTCAACTGCGGAACAGGCGAAGCACGCACGTGGAAGTCGCTGGCACAAGCCGTCTTCGATGCCATGGGGCGCAAACCGCAGATCGAGTACGTCGAAATGCCGGAGACACTCCGTGGAAAGTACCAGTACTTCACCGAAGCGAAGATCGAAAAGCTGCGTGCAGCAGGCTATGACCGTAACTTTATGAGAATTGAAGAGGGCGTGCGCGATTACGTGCAGACCTATCTTGCAGTAAAGGGGAACTGAACAGTTGGCTAAGATACGCATTGGAATTGACTTGGGTGGAACAAAGATTGAAGGCCGCGCATTCGACGCGGAGGGCCATGAACTCGACCGGCTTCGCGTTCCAACACCGCGCGAAGACTACGACGGAACGCTCGCTGCGATCGGCGAGGTGGCAACCGCTCTGGAGACGCGTACCGGATCGAAGGGCCTCGTAGGTCTCGGCATTCCAGGAACGATTGTTCGTGCCACCGGCCTGGTGAAGAACGCGAATTCGACCTGGCTGAACGGACGCCCACTCGAAGTGGACCTGAAGAAAGCGACAGGGCGGGATATCCGCTGCGCAAACGATGCCAACTGTCTTGCAATTTCGGAAGCGACGGACGGCGCTGCCGCCGGATATGGCGTGGTCTTCGGTGTAATCCTTGGAACAGGATGCGGCGGCGGCGTCTCTCTGGACGGCAAGGTCCATGCCGGTCCGAACGGTCTGGCTGGCGAGTGGGGGCACAACCCTCTGCCCAGACCTACACCTGCGGAGTCGCCGGGACCGCTATGTTACTGCGGCAACAGAAATTGCATGGAGCTTTGGCTTTCGGGATCAGGGCTGGAGCGCGATCACGCTGAGGTCACCGGGAAGTCCCTGCGCGGACCGGAGATTGTTGCGGCGTCTGAAGCTGGAGACGCAGAGGCCGAAGCGACCATCCAGCGTTGGGAAGATCGCGTGGCGCGGGGCTTCACCACTATCATTAATATGCTCGATCCGGACGCCATCGTGATCGGTGGCGGACTCTCGAACCTGGACCGGCTCTATACCAACGTCCCGCCGCGGGTGCAGGAGCTAATCTTCGGTGGCGGCGCTCTGGATACGCCTATTTTGAAGGCAAAGCACGGCGATGCGAGCGGAGTTCGGGGCGCGGCATGGCTCTGGCCAGCCAGCGCTCTGGTCTAACTTTTTTCGCGGCGGCTAGTTGGTTGAAGCCTTGATCTGCTGTAGGTCGATGTCCATCCAATCGCCGCGCTCAATCCCGGCGCGGATCTGAGAGACGGTCTTGCCCTGCTTCGTCTGCTGGTAGGCATAGGCAGCTTCCTTCATGCATGTGGAGCAGGCGGCGCCGTGGGTGCCTTCGAAGCAGCTGTGCAGGCTGTTGTGGCCCATGGCGCGATCGCAACGGCAGTAGCAGGGAAGCTGATGCAGAACGGCGGGAATCTCTTTCGCCATCTGGTAGGTCCGGACCTGGTAGCCGTGGGAGAAGTACTCGCCCGTGAGCTGCTCATTCTGCAGGACCGGTTTGAGAGCTTTCCGGGGCGGCGCAGCGTTGTACGCTGGGACGTCGTCCCCTGGGTTTCCATACTGCGCATAGGCGGCCAGCGTAAGCAGGCTGAGAGCAACGAGAGTGAGCGTCCGCTTCATAGAACTATTCTATCGCTTCGGTTACTCCCGTCATTTAGGCCCCTGAAGAAAGGGAGGCACTCCGTCATTTCGACCGACCGAAGCAAAGCGGAGGGAGCGGAGAAATCTGCTTGCCATGCAATAGGAAGATCAGGACAGCGCTTCACGCGATCCCCACAGAGAAGACTCTTCCCACTGCGGTCGAGATGTATATCCTATCGGCTTGTTTTCTATGATATGTGGGAGTCGCCAGCAAAAAAAGGACCCGTATGAACGGTATTTTGTCCATACGGGGGAGGCCAGTGACGCAACTTGCTTGCAGTGGGTGAAACTCAACCTCTTCTGCAAAATCCGTGTAGTCATAGAACTACTAAAGTGAGTCTACCACTTTTTGTATTCTTTCTACACATACTCAGACGCAGCCTGCAGAAATAAGTTTCCAGCTTTGGTCAAATTTCGGGAATATTTTTGAGCTGAGTTTGTATTAATGCCGCTTGCGAAAGCTATCTTCTTTATTTTCTGTACATCTTACCTATCCGGGCCAAAAATGATTACTTGAAAAATTGTTGAGTATCTAAAAGCCTTCCTTTGCGGCACGAGCATCTCGTTTTCGATCTGCCCATCCCTCCTTCGTCACCTGGCGGGAGCGGCCAAGGGCGAGCGCGCCGGAGGGAACGTCCTCCGTAATACAGGAACCCGCCGCAATATAAGAGCCGTTACCAAGGGTTAGGGGCGCGACCAGTGTTGAGTCAGAGCCGACAAAGACGCCGTCACCGATGGTCGTCTGGTTCTTGTTCACACCGTCGTAGTTGCAGGTGATCACGCCCGCGCCGATGTTCACGCCGTCTCCAACGACCGCATCGCCAATATAAGAGAGGTGGCTCGCCTTGGAGCCCTCACCGATCGTGGACTTCTTGGTTTCGACGAAGTTGCCGATGTGCGCCCCCTTGCCGATGTGGCTGGCAGGGCGGAGATGGGCATAGGGACCGAGCGCCGCGTCGTCGGCGACGGTCGAGGAGTCCAGGATGCAGCCGTTCCGCAGGAGAACGCGGTCGCCGAGGATGGAGTCCTGCACAACAGTGTAGGAGCGGATCCGGCACTCCGAGCCGATGACGGTAGCGCCGAGGAGCTGGATGAAGGGTTCGAGGATCGTGTCTGGACCGACTTGGACAGTTGCGTCGATGACGCAGGTCTCCGGGCGGAAGATGGTGACGCCCGAAGCCATGAGACGTTTTGCGGTGGCGAGGCGGAGTGCCGCGTCGAGGTGCATGATCTCGACGATGGTATTCGCGCCCAGGACCTCGTCAACATCATCCGCCGCGAGAGCGACGACGCGCTCCCCGGCGTCGACCATGATGCGCGCGACGTCGGTCAGGTAGAACTCGCCATGGGCGTTGTCCGTGTCGAGCTGATCGAGGTGATTAAAGAGCGAGGCTGTCTGAAAAGCATAGATCCCGGAGTTGATCTCGGGCAGATTCTGCTGGTCGGGAGCGAGAGATTTCTGCTCGACGATGGCAAGGGCCTCGGCGGATCCTTTGGACTTGCGGACGACGCGGCCATAGCCCGTGGGGTCCGGTGGAATCGCCGTGAGGATGGTCATCGCGGCGTGCTCGGCGAGATGGAAGTCGCGGATGGCGGCGATGGTCTCGGGGCGAATGAGAGGAACGTCGCCTGAGAGGACGAGAAGATGCGCAGGAGGCGTGAGTCCAGCGAAGGCTGCTTTCACCTGCTGAAGCGCGTGTCCAGTGCCACGCTGCTCTGCCTGCAGGACAAAGCGGACGCCCGCGGTGCGCGTGGCGGCTTCCACGGTGGAGCGAACCGCCTCCGCCTGGTGACCGATGATCACGGTGATGGCGTCGGCGGGCACGATGGCGAGCGCAGCGTCGAGGACGTGGAGCAGAAGGGGCTTCCCGCCGATTTCGTGCAGCACTTTCGGGCGCTTGCTCTTGAGACGTGTTCCCTTTCCGGCGGCCATGATGGCGATGCCGAAGCCTGGTTGATGCTGTTCGCTCACGAAGATCTCCTTGCGTTTCCCATGGTAGCGCGGTGCCGGGCTCCGGCGTATGTGGCACCAAAGTTGTGCTGTCTTTTCGGTGGTGACCAGTCGAGAGTCGGCCATCCTCTCTGCATTAATCCCCGTCCTTTTTGTCGAGCGAAGTGGCTGCGGGTGCGTCCTGCTACTAGAGGTGAGCATGCGTTTGCATTTTCGTTCCGGTAGATCGCGGTATTGGCAGGTAGCTATGGCGATCGTATTACTTGTTGCGTGCATCGGAGCAGGTGCGCAAAATCCTCCTAAACCGGCCGCTGGTGCTTTGGAAGACGTGGAAGGTAGCTGGCAGGGAACACTGCCGCTGGAAAAGACGCCACGAGTGGTGGTGAAGATCAGCGTGTCGGATGGCGGTACGCTGCGCGGGACGTTTTCGTGGATTGATCGGAATGAAGATCCCATTGCCTTCTCTGCAGTAGCTCTTCGATCAGGAGACCTGGAGGCGGCTTCGGACCTGGCGGGTGTGACATACCGGGGAAAGCTGGCTGCGGATGGTGCTTCGATGAGCGGCACATGGACGCAGGAGAAGCAGGCGTTTCCTCTTCACCTTGTCAAAGTTTCACCAAAGACAGTTTGGAAGCGCAAAGATGCAGTCGTACTTCCTCCCATGGCAACCACAGCCGATCCGGCATTTGAAGTGGCAACCATCAAGCCGAGTGAAGACCAGCATAAAGGGATGCGTTACGAATGGAGAACACGGCAGTTCCGTGCGCATAACGCGACGGTCTCCGATTTGATCAAGTTCGCGTTTGAGTTGCGTGATCGCCAGATACAGGGAGCACCGGCGTGGATCGCCGAAGAGAAGTTCGACATTGCAGCTGAACCCGATGCACCGGGTCTGCCGAGCGAACAGCAATACCACGCCATGATGCGGAAGCTTCTATCGGAGCGGTTTGGGCTGCGATTTCATATGGAAAGTAGAACTTTCCCCGTGTACGGACTCACGCGAACTGGCGACCTGAAGCTTGTAAAAGGAGATTCCAGTCTGGAGCTGAATGGGCACATCACAGTAAAACAAGAGCCAGAGGGTGATACGGAACTTCGGTTTTCGTCAGAATCGATACCAGAGTTGGCGGGCATTCTGATGAATATGATTCCCGACCGCCAGGTGGTGGATGAGACCGGGCTATCGGGGCGCTTCGACTTTACGATCACGGTGCCGACTGCGGCGTTACAGGATCCGGGAGAGAAGGCTTCTGCTTTCCTACGCGCAGTTCAACCCCTGGGATTTCGTCTGGTGCCAAAGAAAGCGGATTTGCCAGTGATGATGATCCGGCAACTAGAGCACCCATCGTCGAATTGACGATTAGTTGCCCTGAGAGCAACGAATCTCTGGCCGATGACAAAAGCGCTGGGAAGGCGGAAAGAAGCAGGCCACCTGTAACGGGTGGTCCTGCTATTACGAACGGCTTTTTGCGCTTGCGGCTTTCCTGGTCGGCTTTGCTGATTTCTTTTTCGCTTTTGTGGTGGGATTCGCGCTGGTCTTCGTGGGCAGGTCTTTGCCTGTCATCAGGAACTCTTGCGCGTTGAAAGCGGGTCCGGAGCGGGGCGCTCGGAGATACTGTCCATCCGGCTGCATCAGGCGCGCCTTGGTGTTGTCGCGGAGATAGGCTTCCAGAATCTGGTCGCGAAGGCGGGCAGCGAGATCCGGATCGAGCACGGGGAAGACTGCCTCGCAGCGTTCGTAAAGATTGCGCGGCATCCAGTCTGCACTGCCACAGTAGACCTCCGGTTTGCCGCGATTGGCGAACCAGAAGATGCGGCTGTGTTCGAGGAATCGACCGACGATGGAACGGACCTGAATGTTTTCGCTCAGGCCGTGGATACCGGGGCGCAGCGAGCACATGCCGCGAATGATGAGATCGATCTTTACACCGGCCTGGGACGCGGCGTAGAGCGCATGAATCGTCTTGCGATCAAGCAGCGCATTCATCTTGGCGATGATGTGGCCGGGTTTGCCCGCGCGTGCGTTGAGGGTCTCGCGTTCGATCAGGCGGATGATTTCAGTCGCGAGGGTCTGCGGAGCGACGAGCAGCGGCTTGTAGTCGGCGGCGTCCGCCTCCGCCGTGAGGTAGTTGAAGACGGAGTGGACGGCCGCTGTAATCTCGGGATTCACCGTGAGCAGACTGATGTCCGTATAAAAACGCGCCGTGACGGGGTTGTAGTTTCCTGTGCCGAGATGCGCATAGCGGCGGATGACGCCGTCTTCATCGCGGCGCACGAGCAGGGCAAGTTTGCAATGTGTCTTGCGTCCCGTGATGCCATGAAAGACCTGCACCCCGGCCTCTTCGAGAGACCGCGCCCAACGGATGTTCGAGGCTTCGTCGAAGCGCGCACGCAGTTCGATGACGACCGTGATGTCCTTGGCCTCGGCGGCCTCCACAAGGGCGTGAACCATGGGCGAATCGGAGCTGGTGCGATAGAGGGTCTGCTTCAGCGTGATGACACGCTCGTCCTCAGCGGCGCTCTGCAGAAACTGCTCGACCGTGAGGTAAGACTCGAAGGGGTGATGCAGAAGGACATCATGCTTCCGCAGCTCTGCGAAGATGTCCGGCGACTTAGGTTCCAGCTGGAAGAGGCTTCCGGTGAACGGAGGGAACTTGAGATCCGACCGTGGAATCTGACCATAGAGATCGGCCACGCGCGAGAGATTGACCGGAGCGTCGACACGAAAGATCTGCCAGCGGTCGAGATCGAAGTTGATGCGCAACTGTTCGATCAACTCTTCATTGGCGCCGCTTTCGATTTCGAGGCGCACCACGTCGCCTTTGCGTCGATTGTGCAGCTCGGCGCGCACACTCTCCAGAAGGGAACGGGCCTCTTCCTCTTCGAGATAGAGATTGCTGTTGCGCGTGATGCGGAAGGCCGAGCGCGCAACGATCTGATATCCGGGAAACATGCGCTCTGCGCGCGCCTGCACGAGCTCATGCAGGTAGAGGAAGTGGAACTCCCCGGCGGGGCAGCGCATCGGAACGAAGCGAGGCAGGGATCGCGGAACGGTGACGATGCCAAGGATAGATTTGCGCGACTTTGCCTGTTTTCTGCGAAGAAGAAAAGCGATGCAGAGGGCCTTGTTCAGAACGCGCGGAAAGGGATGGGTTGGGTCGATGGAAACGGGCGTGAGGAGCGGATCGACCTCTGTCTCGTAGTAGTGCATTGCTTGAGACCGTTCGGTCTCATTGAGGTCGCTCCATTTGAGGATACGGATCTTCGCCGTTTTTAAAGCGGGCAGAACCTGGCCAGTGAAGCAGTCGTATTGCATGTGGACGAACGAGTGAAGTTGGTCGGCGAGAAGTTCAAGCCGCTCCTGCTCAGTGAGGCCGTCATCGATTTCGTCGGGGGACGGAGTGTAGCCTTCCTCGATGCGCTGCAGAATACCCGCGACACGAATCTCGACGAACTCGTCGAGGTTGCTGGCAGTGATGGCCAGGAACTTCAATCTCTCCAGAGGCGGATTGGTGCTGTCCTGCGCCTCCTCGAGTACGCGCAGGTTGAAGCGGAGCCAGGATTCGTCGCGGTTGATGAAAAGGTGCTGCGGCTTGGGTATGGGCTTGCGCGCCATGAAATATCCTCAGGGAAAGGCTACCTTATTACTTTGTTCAAAGCAGTTTGTGTGAATTTCTTGTAACGTCGTAAGGTAATCTGGCATCAGAATGCAAAGGGCGGGGACGCCAGAAGGAGTACCAATGAAGATTCGTACATTTGGAAGCGCAATGGTTGCGTTGGTTCTGTCCGCGGGACTTGCCGTAGCGCAGGACGGTGCGAAGCAGGATATGAAGGACGCCGGACACGATACGGCCTCTGCTACGAAGAGTGCAGGTCGCGGCATCAAGAAGGGCACTGTGAAGGGCGCGAAGGCGACCAAGCACGGAACTGCCGTTGGAGCCACCAAGACCGCACGCGGAACAAAGAAGCTCGGCAAGGCCATCGTGGGCGACAAGTCGCCGACGACGACTCCCCACGATCCGCCAAAGCCTATGTAATCGAAGTTTGTTGAAGCAAAGGCCAGCGCAGACCTGCGCTGGCCTTTTGTTTTAAGTGGCAGATAAATCGCGCGACGCAGAAGCATCGAAGGCCAGCATCAGCAGCGAGACCCAGTAGAGGTCCGCTCCGAGCAGGTGCAGCACCTGCATCCACCACGGAGCGAGCAGGGCAAGATCCGCGATGCCGAGAAAGACCTGGAAGGCAAGCAGAGCGAGCGTAACTCCGATCAGTTTCTTCACGCGCGGAGAGGCAAGGTCACGTGCCTTTGTGGTGAGCCAGATGAGCGCTGCCGTCGCGACCAGAACGCTGAGCGGATGAACGCTGCGCAGACGAAGCAGCATGGGCGCATCCGCAGCGAAGTCCTGTGCAAAGGCCGCGCGCAGTGACGTTGCCGGAAAGAGCGTATCGCCGAGCGCGGCGAGCGATCCGCTAACGCCGACGACCAGAGTGGAGGCTAGCGTGAGCCAGTGCATGGCACGCAGGCGCGGCGCGGGATTGCCGCTGACGAGCCATGCCGTCAACGTCAGCCACGCGAGCAGCAGGAGCGTGTTGGTGAGATGCACCGAGAGCAGAATCACACGTCCGACGGACTGGTTGCCTGTGACGTATCCGAGCTTCACCAGCAGAGCTCCGAGAACCGCTTCCAGGACAAGCAGCATGGCTGTGACCTTGACCGCCTTCCTCGCTGGGTGGGTACGAGATAAAGTTTTCAGCACAAAGGCCAGGAGCGCGACCACGGCGATGCCCGCGACGACCGTCATCTGGCGATGGACGAACTCGATGATCGTGTGGGCGTTCGGCGACACCGGAATAACGTCGCCGTTGCAGAGCGGCCAGTGATTGCCGCAGCCCGCGCCGGAGCCCGTAGCGCGGACGAGCGCTCCCCATAGAACGACGAGGACGTTCCACCCCAGAACGCCCCATGCGAATCGGGAGAGATAGGTGTCGCGCTTTGTCGTGCTTAGCTGCATTGTGGGCATGGGTTAGCCTGCGGCCAGTTCCTTCGCGCGCATGGTTGCGCGTTTCACGGCTTTAATCAGAGTGACGCGAAGGCCACCCTCTTCGAGTTCCAGGATCCCATCCACGGTGCAGCCTGCGGGCGTCGTTACGGCGTCTTTGAGCAGAGCGGGATGGTAGCCGGTCTCGAGCACCATGCGGGCAGCGCCGTAGGTCGTCTGCGCCGCGAGCTGGGTGGCGATGTCGCGCGGCAGGCCGACGTTTACACCCGCTTCGGCAAGGGCTTCGATGATGATGTAGATGAAGGCAGGACCGGAACCGGAGAGGCCTGTGACGGCGTCCATATGCTTCTCGTCGACGATGACCGTGCGGCCGACTGTAGCGAAGATCTTCTGAGCGATGGCAAGCTGCGCGTCCGTGGTGTGGACGCCGCGAGCGAGCGCGGTAATGCCTGCAGCCAGCATGGCCGGGGTGTTCGGCATGGCGCGTACGACGCCTGCGTCGTGACCGATAGCCGCTTCAATGGATTTGGTCGTGACCGAAGCGGCGAAGGAGATCAGCAGCTTCCTGTCGTTCAGGACGGGAAGGATCTCTTCGACGAGCGCTGGGACTTGGGTTGGCTTTACGCCGAGGAGGATCACGTCGGCGTGTTCGGCGGCAGATCGGTTATCCGTGGAGACCTCGATGCCGAACTGTGTACCCAAAGCATGCGCACGGTCTTCGTGGCCTACGGTCGCTGTGATCTGCTCCGGCAGAAGCAGGTTGTTTTTCAGGAAGGCCTGCAAGAGGATGCCACCCATCTTTCCTGCGCCAAGGATGGCGACACGGACGTTGGGAAGCGCAGGTGGAACAACGGCGGGAAGTTCAAACTGTATCTCTTCGCTCATCATCTTCTTTCGCACATAGAGAGGCTGGAGTCTTAAGGCTACCACTCGGAGCGAAGATTCCAGCGCAGTTCCCAGCCGGACGGATCGGTTCCGCCGACCTGTATCGATTACCGGTCGCGAAAAATCAGGCTAAGCTAGTGTGCATGGATATGTCTGCCTCTTCACGGTTCGGAAGGAAGTCGCAGATAGGCTTTGTCCTGCTGGCTGCGTTTGCGATTGAGGCAGTGAACTTCTTTCTGGGGTCACTCGCCGTGGATCCGGGTTCTGAGGAGACGCAGTGGTATGTGAATCTGCTCGCGCTGCAATGGGCTGCCCTGCATGCGCTCGGTATTCTCATGACAGATTGGGTCGACCGCCTGGGTTTCCCCAGGCTGGACGTCCCCGCGTTATTTCTGGGCGGTTACCTGACGACTGTGGCCGTGTTGGCTGCGTTGGTCTTCGTCGGCCAACGCGTAGTCCGCTGGATCAGACGACCGCAACGCCGTCGCCGCCGCCGTCGGGCCATCCCGTAAAGCTTCGTGCCGTCGATTCCGTTAGTTTTCCGATGGCTGCTCGATGTGATCAACCACTAACACCTGGATGGGGAGTTTCGCGGAGTCCAGCCGCATCCCCAGCTGCTCCTTTAGTGCTTCCAAAAACGACGGTGCGTTGAGTGCTTCACTGTCCGGTGGCAGGGGAGCGCCCTCCGGATTGAGAGCCCACGTCAGCGTGTAATCGTAGCGACCTTGCAAACCCGTGTGATTGACGATGGGTCGCCCAACGTTTCCCAACCACGGTAAGGAGAGGGCCATCAAGTCCAGGGTTGTATCCCGCGCGCCGAGCATAGCGGGGTGTTTCCCATCGAAAAAGACTCCAGCATCGTCACAGCCCAACGGAAATACGGGGGGAACCGTGCCCTCGGGAGGTGCCGGAATCGCCTCATCGCAAGACGGACCCTCGCTGTGGAGATGAAGCTTCGGTCCCAGCTTGCCTGGATGCGCCAGGGTCATTACGAGCACCGCTGTCTCTCGTTCCTCAAAGTGCATCTTCAGACCGAAACGTTCGGCGAGAAGTGATTGCATCATCAGGCGCATCTGGTCTTTCGTTGCGTCTACGGGACCTCGTGCCTTGATGGTGAATTTTTCGGTCTTCGTCCACGCAGGAAATCTGGCCAGCAAGGCCTCCTGCTGCTCCGGTGTGAGCCATAGCTTGTACGCAAACTGGATGTAGACGTTAAGCGGAAAGACTGCCGAAAATTCGCCGCCCGTTGGATGATAGGAGCGATCGGGACCAAGAGGAAAACTCGGCCGGGTGAACTGCCCCGGTGGCGTTGGACGGACGGATGCCACATCAAACGACATTTTGCCGCCGGCTGCGGTCTGCCAATCGGGGTTACTGGCAGACTGTGCGTGTGCTGTACTCGCGCAGAGCAGACTGATTATGACGAGCAACGATAGTTTTCGTGCGACCTGCATCCTGTGCCTCCACCCTAATGTCTCTGAGGGGGTCGATTGTCCAGTTGTGCTTTGGACGAAGGAGTTCAGAGAAATGCTTGTGTGTGGAGAATTTATTTGCAGCTTACTTTTTGCCGAAGATCTCGCCCATGCGACGAATTTCTGCGATGGCGCGTCCAGGTGCTCCTCCCGCATTCGAGTCTTATTAGGGAATAAATCGAGATGCGGAGGGTTGATCCTTGGACCAATAAAGGAGCTATCTTGAGCCAGTCTTTAAACACGCCGAATTCATCATCCAGACTTCAACCTTATCCGCGATATACACGTCCCCTGGAAGACGCGGAGCTTGCCGTGGTTTCGGATGGCCCTCTCGATTTAGGAAGTCCGGACGGCTCGTTCCGGGGCGTGTCCAAGGAGGAGATCGAGACGCTGTTGCAGCGGCATTATCTTCCCACCGACAAGGTTGTGATCGAACAAAACATCCTGGTCTACTCCTCAGGCGGGAAGAGGATTCTCTTTGAAACCGGGATTGGCTCGTTGCAACTCTTCGGTCCCAACGCAGGTCGACTTCAGGGCAGCCTGCGAGAAGCCGAAATCGATGCCGCGTCGATCGATGCCATCGTCTGTTCTCACCCACACCCAGACCATATTGGAGGAATATGTACGGACGAAGGTGTTCCGCTTTTTCCAAACGCGCAGATCTATTTGAGCGAAAATGACTTCAATTTCTGGACCGACGAAAAACTGCTCGGCGGACCTTTGGATGTCGCAGTGAAGGTAGCACGAACAAATCTTCTGCCGGTACGCGATCGCCTTGTGTTCTTTAAGGATGGCCAGGAGTTTCTCCCGGGCGTCCAGGCCATCTTCACTCCCGGACATACCAAAGAGCATGCTTGCTTCATTCTTACCTCGGGTAAAGAATCGCTCTTCCTGATCGGAGACTTGTCTCATCACGCGGCGCTTTTACTGGAGCGTCCGCAGAGTGAATTTGTCTATGATCTCGATCCAAAACAAGCTGCCGCGACGCGCGTGCGAATTCTCGACATGGTTTCGAAGAAGAGGATGGCAGTCTTTGCGGACCACTTTCCATGGCCCGGTTTTGGCCATATCGGAAAAGACGGAGACGGTTTTCGATATTTTCCTGAGAGCATTCGCTGGGCGGTCAGTCCGCGGATCTGACCAAATGCTGGCTTGCCGTGCGGCTCTCAAGTAGTTTCGAGAGCCGCTGGAGACTTATCGCTTGCCGAAGACCTCGCCCATGCGACGGATCTGCGCGCCTACGCCACGGAGCTTCTCTTCGATGCGCTCGTAGCCGCGATCGATGTGATACACGCGGTCGAGGATCGTCTCTCCATCGGCCACGAGCGCGGCGAGGACAAGCGATGCGCTGGCGCGGAGATCGCTGCACATCACGGCTGCGGCGGAGAGCGGTGTCTTTCCGCGAACCGTAGCGGTGCGTCCGTCGACACGAATGTTCGCGCCCATGCGGACGAGTTCACTCACGTGCATAAAGCGGTTTTCGAAGATATTTTCAATTACGGTAGAGGTGCCTTCGGACTGGGTGGCAAGCGCCATGTACTGCGCTTGCATATCTGTGGGGAAGCCGGGATACTCGACGGTGGAAACGTCCGCGGCCTTGAGATGGCCTTCGCTGCGGACGCGGATGTTCTCCTTGCCGACGTCCAGGCGAACGCCGCACTCTTCGAGCTTGGCGATCACGGCGGCGAGATGGCCCGGGTTGCAGCAGTCGACATTAAGGTCGCCGCCTGAGATCGCACCCGCGATGATGAACGTGCCAGCCTCGATGCGGTCGGGATTGATGCGGTGGCGGGTTCCGTGGAGCTTGCTGACGCCCTGAATCGTGATCTTGGAGGTGCCTGCGCCTTCGATCTTCGCGCCCATGCTGATGAGCATGTTGGCGAGGTCGGTGACCTCAGGCTCCTGCGCGCAGTTCTCCATGATGGTCTCGCCCTCGGCGAGCGATGCGGCCATCAGGAGATCTTCCGTACCGGTGACGGTGATCTTGTCGAAGAGAATGTGCGCGCCTTTCAGACGGTCGGCGCGGGCCTCGATGTAACCGTGGTCCTGCGTGATCTTTGCGCCCATCAGCTCCAGCCCTTTGAGGTGGAGATCGATGGGGCGGTCGCCGATGGAGCATCCACCGGGAACAGCAACGCGGGCCATGCCGACGCGTGCAACGAGCGGACCGAGGACGAGCGAGGAGGCGCGCATCGTTTTGACGATCTCGTATTTGGCTTCCGGATCGGAGAGGACGGCGCAGCGGATCGTCGTGCGATGCTGCGCGCGGCCGTAGCCGAGTTCCACCTGCGCGCCCATGGCTTCGAGCAGCTTGCGCTCCGTCTCGATGTCGCGGACCTGCGGAATATTTTCGAGGACGACTTCCTCTTCGGTGAGGATGGCGGCGGCCATGCAGGGGAGCGCGGAGTTCTTTGCGCCGGAGACTTTGATGGTGCCGAGCAGCGGATTTCCGCCGCGAACTACAAACTTATCCATCCCGATAGTTTACGGAAGAGTAACGAGGAAAGGTGGGTAGCTAGATTGGTGCCTCTGCAAAACAGCCCTCGCCGCGGGCGCGGCGAGGGCTGCTGGAGCACGCGAGACTAAACACCTGTGGGCGGTGGTGCCTGTCCCTCGCCACGGCGGCCGTGGTGCATGGCTTTCAGCTGCTGCATCTGCTCGGGTGTGAGGATTCCGGCGAGTTGCTCCTGGGAGTCCTTGCCGATGGCACGCATCTGCTGTTTACGCTGGTCGGGCGTAAGAGAAGTATCTGCGCGGAGGGCCTGTACCTTCTGCTGGCGGTCGGCCAGAACGGGCTCGATCTTCGCTGTCTGGTCAGGAGACAGGCCCAGCTTTTTGCTCAGGTGCATGGCCATCTTGTGCGGGTTCGGGGCGTGATGGCGTTCCTGCTGGGTTGCCGGGGCGTTGTTCTGGGATGCGGGTTGGGGTGAGGGCAGGGTCTGCTGGGCGAGAGCTGCTGTGCCTGCGATGGAGAGAGCCAGGATGGAGGTGAAGAGAGTGCGGTTCATGGGTATAGCTCCTTGCGGCTTATGCCGCTCTGCAAGGAATAAACACGGTGTGGCGGGAATGTTGTCAGCAACTATCTCCCAAAAAAGGGTTCTCGCTCGGGTTTCGAGCCTCTGGGGTGCCCCGTACATCGCGCTCTTTGCGATGCGGGTGGGATACTGGTCTTGATTGAGATTTCGAGTTTGGAAAGCGGTTCGCGCATCGCGCGAATACCCATACATGCGCGATGTAGCTGCGCATGTATGGGGCACCCAAATGCTTACTTTGTCATCCCGTAGCGAAGCGGAGGGATCTGCTTTACAGTTCCAGGCGGGAGTCTTCGATGGCCAGGCGGACGTTGCCGTCGGACTTGGCGAGGCGGCGTACGGCTTCCATCTTGTCTACACCGGCTTTGAGCATCACGACGGCGGTCGGAATGGATTTGCTGGCGGACTTGATGGTGCGGATAGCGGTGTCCCGGTCGACGCCGGTGACGCGCATCAGGACGTTGATGCCGCGCTCCACCAGCTTTTCGTTCTTCATGTGCACGTTGACCATGAGGTTGTCGTAAACATAGCCAAGCCGCGTCATCGCGCCGGTGGTGATCATGTTCGTGATCATCTTCTGGGCAGAGGAGGCCTTCAGACGGGTAGAACCGGAGATGACCTCGGGGCCGACTTCGGCGACGACACAGATGTCGCAGACCTTGGAGATCGGTGTGTTCTGATTGCAGGTGATCGAGGCCGTTTTGGCACCCCGAGCACGGGCGTACTCCACAGCACCGACGACGTACGGCGTACGACCGGACGCGGAGATGCCGATAACAATATCTTTCCGCGTGGGGCGGCGCTTCGCGATGTCGCGATGTCCCATTTCGGGAGAATCTTCATTCACATCCGCAGCCGAGGCCAGGGCTTTCGGGCCGCCGCACATGATGTACTGCACCTGCGCGGGGGCCGTGGAGAAGGTGGCGGGGCACTCGGCGGAGTCCAGGGCGGCGATTCGTCCGCTGGAACCCGCGCCGACGTAGATCAGGCGACCGCCATCCCGCAAAGAACGGGCGACGACGTCGATGACCTGCGCGATCTCCGGAATGGCTTTTTTGACCGCAGCCGCGACTTTGGAGTCTTCCTGGTTGATAATCCGCGCGATTTCGAGCGCGGACTTTTTATCTAAACCTTCCGAGGCCTCATTCTGCTTCTCCGTCGCAAGCGACTGAAGGTCTGCAGACTGTTGGTCTTTCGATTCTGCCGGTGTGGCCTTTGCCGGTATCTCTTCAATCATCGTAGGTGTCATAGGAATCCGTAAGTTGCACGAACGATTGTAGCCCCACGCGCTCATGTGTGGCTCGTTAAACTGCTTCGGTATGCAGACCCCTCAATCGAGGTAAGATGCAAACCATGCGCAACAGAAACCTTCTGATAGCCCTTATTTTAGTTACCTCTGTGCGTCTTGTTCCGGCGCAGAAAACGAACGATCCGGCCCTGGAGAAGCAGCTAAAAGAGATCATCGCCGCCCACCATGGGAAGGTTGCTGTTTTTGCCCAACAGAAGAGTACAGGAAAGACCGTCGCTATCGACGCAGATATTCCATTGCAGACGGCCAGCACCATCAAGCTGGCGATGCTCTTCGAAGCGACTCGGCAGGTTGCCGCCGGGCAGGCAAAATGGGAAGAGCCGATTACCCTGAAGGCAACCGACCGCGTCAACGGCTCCGGCCTGCTGACTTATATGGATGCGCCCCTCACGCTGACGATGAAGGATGTCGCCACCCTGATGGTGATCGTGAGCGACAACACGGCGACGAACCTGATGATCGACCGCTTCACGACGAAGGCGGTGGACGACGACATGATGGCGCTGGGGCTGGACCAGACATGGCTCTATAAGAAGAGTATGGTGCCACCTTCTGGGCCGATGCCTCCGGACCAGCCTAAGTATGGCCTGGGAAAGACGACCGCCCGGCAGATGGCCACCGTAATCGAACGGATCGGTCGTTGCCAACTGGACGTTCCCGGAAAGGCGCCCTTGCCGGCGGAGGCGGCAGCGGCTGCCTGTAAAACCGCTTTGCATATGCTGCAGAGCCAGTTTTATCGGGATGCGATTCCTCGCTATTTAGAGACGCTCGACAGTACCGAGGCAGGATCCGGAGTTGCGAATAAGACCGGAGGCCTGGAGACGACGCATTCGGACGTGGGCATCATCGCCGGAAGATCGGGCCCGATTGTTCTGGCGCTCTATACCTATGACAACGCGGACCATGCCTGGACTTCGGATAACGAGGGGACAGTCACGATGGCCAAACTTTCGCGGGCGATCGTTCAGGCATGGGAGACGAAAGGAATTGACGGCAAACTCATGGTTCCCGGCCTGGGACTGGATGCGAAGACCCCTTTACCGGTCAAGCCGTAGGCATTTTTGCTTTAAAAGCGTCAAATAAAGAGAGCGCAAATGAACGAAGTCCACGCCCAATCCGAAACGCCGCGAGAAACTCCCGCTCCGTCGGGTTCCTCATCGCCAGTTGCGAAATGGACCCTCACGTCGTGGGTCCGCGACCTTGTGGTATCGGTGTCCATCTCCGCGTTCATCATCATGTTTCTCTACCAGCCCGTGCGTGTGGAAGGGACCAGTATGCTGCCGATGCTGGAGGACCAGGATCGCCTGTTTATCAACAAGATGGCCTATCACGTAGGCGATATTCAGCGCAGCGATGTTGTGGTCTTTCAGTACCCGCGTGACCATACCAAGAGCTACATCAAACGTGTCATCGCTCTGCCGGGCGATCGATTGCGCATTGATCGTGGCCAGGTCATCGTGAACGACAAGCCGTTGTTGGAGAAATATGTTCCCGTCCGCTTTGTAGACTCTCGATCGCAGCGCGAGATCCAGATTCCCGTGGGAGAGTATTACGTCATGGGAGATCATCGGTCGATCTCTTCCGACAGTCGAGACTTCGGACCCGTGGACAGGGAACTGATCTATGGCCGTGCGGCGTTTGTCTATTGGCCGTTCGACCAGGCCGGGGTTGTGCGTTAACCTAAAACCGAAGTCATGTTTCCACGCAACACGGAGACAAGCTTCCACATCTGATTGAATATCTTCAATTTCTATCCGGAGTTCCAATGAAAAAGCTTGCACGCGTCGTCATCGCATTGATCGCTCTGGTCATTGTCAGCGGAGAATTCAGTCCGCTAGTAGCACAGCCGTATCGTCATCATCGGCGTCATCACCGTCATCATCACCCACGTCGTTAGAAACGAAAAGGCCTCCGAGAGATCGGAGGCCTTTTTTATTGGGCCGGTTGCGGGACTAAAAGCAGATCCCTTTGCTTTGCTACGGGATGACAAACATGCAACTGCAGAGCCAAGAGGATCGCTAGAACTGGTATTTGACCAGCCGTGCGAAGGATGTGGGGTCCAGGCTGGCGCCGCCGATCAGGGCTCCGTCGATGTTTGGCATGCTGAGCAGGGAGCCGATGTTGTCCGGTTTGACTGAGCCGCCGTAGAGGATGCGTGTGCTCTCGGCGATCTCCTCACCCATGCGATTGGCGAGTTCTCTACGAATGATGGAGTGGGCGGCTTCTGCAACTTCGGGCGAAGCCGTGCTTCCTGTTCCGATGGCCCAGATAGGTTCATAGGCGATCACAAGCGAATGTGCCTTCTCCGGGGAAAGGTTTGCAAGCGCTCCACCCATCTGCGCCATCAGGGTGTCGGCGGTGTAGCCAGCCTGACGGTCCGCGAGCATTTCGCCAAAGCAGAGCATGGGAATGAGATCGTGCGCGACTGCCGCTTTGAGCTTGAGATTCACGTGCTCGTAGCTCTCGTTGGCGTAGAGACGTCTCTCCGAGTGGCCAAGAAGTACGTGCGTCGCGCCGATCGAGGTGAGCATCGTCGGCGAAGTCTGTCCCGTGTAGGGGCCTTCGTTCAGCCAGTGCATGGTCTGGGCTCCGGCGTGGACGTTCGAACCCCGCACCGCGTCAATCACATAGGCCAGCGATGTGGCGGTGGGGAAGATGATGATCTCGTCACGCTCGTGGCCTTGGACCAAGGGAAGAAACTCGTTCAGAAACGCCACGGACTCCGTGGGGTTTTTGTACATCTTCCAGTTCCCGGCGATGATCTTCTTGCGCATGCTTCTCCTGCTCTTGGTTTTCCGGAGCTTATGGGTTGGTAAGCGGGGTTGGCAAGCCCCAAGTAGAAGAAAAATTGACGGCAGCGCTAACTCAGGACATAGGGCCTACTAGGACTTAGGCGAGAGTGCGGCTACGCCGGGCAGCGTCTTACCTTCGAGGAACTCCAGGGAGGCGCCTCCGCCCGTGGAGATATGCGTGATGCGATCGGTCACTTCCGCCGCGTGAACCGCGCTGACGGAGTCGCCGCCGCCAACGATGGAGATGGCGTCTGTGTTATCCGCGACCGCGTGGGCGATGGCCATGGTGCCTTTGGCGAAGGCGGGCAGCTCAAAGACGCCCATTGGTCCGTTCCAGACGATGGTGCGCGCCTCAGAGATCTCTGTCTTGAAGAGTTCGACGGACTTGGGGCCGATGTCGAGGGCCATCCAGTCCTCGGGGAAGTCGCCTGTGCCTTCGAAGACCTGTGTCTTGGCGTCGGCGGCGAACTTGTCGGCCAGAATGTGATCGACCGGCAGAAGGAACTTCACGCCCTTCTCTTCGGCCTTTTTGAGTGCGGCTTTCGCAATGTCGAGCTTGTCGGCTTCGAGGAGAGATTTTCCGGTCTTCTGTCCCTGCGCGTTCAGGAAGGTGTAGGCCATGCCGCCGCCGATGATGATGGCGTCCACCTTGTTCAGGAGGTTGTCGATGACACCGATCTTGTCACTGACCTTCGCTCCGCCGATGATGGCGACGAAGGGCTTGTCCGGAGCCTGAAGCGCCTTGCCGAGATAGTTAAGCTCCTTCTCCATGAGCAGACCGGCGGCGGACTGCTCAACGAAGTGCGTGATGCCTTCCGTCGAGGCGTGCGCGCGATGCGCCGCGCCGAAGGCATCGTTCACGTAGATATCGCAGAGTGCCGCGAGCTTCTTCGCAAAGACGGGATCGTTCTTTTCTTCTTCAGGATGGAAGCGCAGATTTTCGAGGAGGAGGACCTGTCCGCTCTCCAGCTGGCGAACGAGCTCCGTTGCTATCTCGCCGACGCAATCAGGAGCGAAGCCAACGTTGAAGGAGTCTCCCATGTCGTGGTCGATGAGGTTGCGAAGCCGATCCACGACCGGGCGCAAACTCATCTCCGCAACGGGTTTGCCCTTGGGGCGGCCCAGATGGGCGGCGAGGATGACCTTGGCGCGGCGGCGGATTGCGTACTCGATGGTGGGAAGCGTCTCGCGGATGCGGGTGTCGTCCAGGATCTCGCCGCCATCTTTGGAGAGAGGCACATTGAAGTCGACGCGAATCAGAACGCGCTTGTTGTTGAGATCGAGATCACGAATCGACAGCTTTGCCATGACTACTCCTGTGGGCGTTCGGAATTGCGTTAGGGAAGAATTGCTTCGGCTTCAATTTCGATGCGCCAGAGCGGATTGAGCAGCTCTTTCACGACGACCATCGTCGACGCCGGACGAATTTCGCCGAAGACTTCTCCGTGAGCGCGGCCGATCTCTTCCCAGTCTTCGGTGCGTGTGAGATACATGCGTGTGCGGACGACATCTTTGAAGCTGGTCCCGGCCTGCGTGAGTGCGGCTTCGATGATCCTGAGCGCGGCACGCGTCTGGTCGGCCGGGGAAGCCTCTTCAGCTCCCACCGGCCCGGTTCCAGAGACGTGCACGACATTGCCGACTTTAACCGCGCGCGAAAAACCAATGATCGGTTCGTACGGCGAGGTTCCGGCGATGTTTTGGCGTTCGGACATTACAGACCCTTCTGCACCAGGAAGGTGATGAGGTCCTTGACGCGCGAGGAGTAGCCCCACTCGTTGTCGTACCAGCTGATGACCTTGCCCATGTTGCCCTGGATCACCTTGGTCAGCTTGCTGTCGAAGATGGAGGAGCGGGCGTCGCCCTTGAAGTCGCTGGAGACGAGCTCCTCGTCCGTATAGCCAAGGACGCCCTTCAGCTTGCCTTGGCTGGCAGCCTTCATGGCAGCGTTGATCGCCTCGGCGGTGATCGGCTTCTCGGCGACGAAGGTCAGATCGATGACGGAGACGTTCGGTGTGGGAACGCGGATGGCGAAGCCGTCCAGCTTGCCCTCGATCTCCGGAATGACGAGCTTGAGGGCCTTGGCTGCGCCGGTGCTGGTCGGGATCATATTGATCGCGGCAGCGCGGGCGCGGCGGAGGTCCTTGTGCGGGAAGTCGAGGATGACCTGATCGTTGGTGTAGCTGTGGATCGTGGTCATAATGCCGGACTTGATGCCGAACTCATCCTGCAGGACGCGGACGACCGGAGCAAGGCAGTTCGTCGTGCAGCTCGCGTTCGAGATGA
>Ga0157290_10000002_pt1 | contig 165554 bp, 139 predicted proteins | sample NitcycUS149409B1_FD_108389 | JGI IMG/M metagenome (GOLD analysis project Ga0157290, IMG submission 108389) | Soil microbial communities from Arlington Agricultural Research Station in Wisconsin, USA - Nitrogen cycling UWRJ-S149-409B-1 | ecosystem: Environmental > Terrestrial > Soil >...
CGCTCTCAAAGTGCTTGCAGCGGGCGGTGTTTATCTCGGTGGAGGCGTTGCGCCGAAGATTCTCAAAACGATGCAGAACGGAACCTTCCGTCAGGCATTCCTGGACAAGGGTCGGCTCTCTCCTCTGCTGCATACCATTCCTGTCCGCGTCATTCTGGAACAGCGTTGCGCTCTCATGGGGGCTGCCGCCTACGCCGAACAGCGAGCCGCAGAGATCTCTGGCCGTTCGGAACGGGTTGCGTCTAAATCGGCAGGCTGAACGTACCCTCTAGAAGAAAGCACGCATGTCTCTGCACAAATACTGCCGCCTCTCGCTTTCCTGCGCGCTTGCGCTCGTCGCTCTGCCATCTATCGCACAACGATTGCCCGCCGGTGTGCGGCCAGAGCACTACGCTCTGCACTTCACGCCGAATCTCGCGACGGCGACCTTCAGCGGAGAAGAGTCGATCGACCTCATCCTTGACGCGCCGCAGAACTCGATCACGCTCAATGCGCTTGATTTGAAGATTCCGAGCGTGAAAACGGAGTCCGGCGATACCGCTACGGTCTCTTACGATGCAGTGAAGCAGCAGGCGACGTTCCTTTTTGCCCATCCGCTTCCAGCAGGAAAAAACCGCCTGCAGATCGCCTTCACCGGCATCCTCAATAACCAGCTTCGCGGCTTCTATCTCTCCAAGACCGCCAAGCGAAACTACGCCGTGACCCAGTTTGAGTCGACAGACGCCCGCCGTGCGTTTCCATCGTTCGACGAACCTGCGCTGAAAGCCACGTTCGACATATCGCTCACCATCGACAAGGGCGACACCGTCATCTCCAATGGCCCGCAGATCGCGGACAAGCGCGAAACCGATACCGCAAAGCACACACTCACCTTTGCAACCACGCCGCGCATGTCCACCTACCTCGTCGCGTTTCAGGTAGGAGACTTCAAGTGCTCCAGCGGCAAGTCCGAAGGTATTCCCATCCGCGCCTGCGCTACACCGGACAAAGTCGGTATGACGAAGTTCGCGGTCAAAGCGGCGGAACACTATCTTCACTACTACGACCAGTACTTCGGCATTCGTTATCCCATGCAGAAGCTCGACATGGTCGGCATCCCCGACTTTGAAGCCGGGGCGATGGAAAACTTCGGCTGCATCACCTATCGCGAAACCGATCTCCTGCTCGACGAGAAGCACGCCTCCGTACCTGCGCTGCGTCGCGTCGCCGTCGTTGTAGCGCATGAGATGGCGCATCAGTGGTTTGGTGACATGGTGACCATGCAGTGGTGGGACAACATCTGGCTCAACGAGGGCTTTGCGAACTGGATGGAGTCCAAGGCCGTCGGTGAATGGAAGCCCGAACTCATGATGCGTGACGACGAGGCTGAGACGTTGAACAGCACGCTCAATCTGGACTCGCAATCTTCCACGCATCCCATCCGCGCACGCGCCGATACGCCCGCGGAGATCGAAGAGATGTTCGACGGTATCTCGTATGGCAAAGGCGGTGCCGTCATCGGCATGGTGGAGCACTACCTGGGCGAAGAGGTCTTCCGTCAGGGTGTGCACAACTATCTCGCCGCACACCTTTATGCCAACGCCACGGCCGAGGACTTCTGGAATGCACAGACCGCAACCAGCCACAAGCCCATCGACGCCATCATGTCGAGCTTCATCGAACAGCCCGGCGTTCCCCTGCTTACCGTGCAGAAGAAGAGCTCAGGCGATCTGGAAGTGAAGCAGAGCCGCTTCCTCCTGAGCGCCGGATCGCCAAGTACGGTCAGCCCGGGCTGGACGGTTCCCGTGTGCATGAGTGAAGGAACCTGCCAGATCATTACGCCGACGGAGAACCGTGTCTCTCTGCCAGCGAAGAGTCAGACGCTCTACGCGAATGCGGACTACAAGGGCTACTACCGCAACCAGTACATGCCGGAAGATCTTCCCTCCGTCATCGCCGAGGCGCCTCGGCTCAACGCTCCGGAACGTATTGGCCTGGTGGGAAACCAGTGGGCCATGGTGAGCGCACGCAAACTCTCTGTGGGTTCTTACCTGGATCTCATCAGCACGTTGCGCACGGATCAGGATGCAGCCGTCCTCGATACCGCTTTCATTGGAATCGGCTACCTGATGAACCGCGTAGCGAATGAGACCGAACGCGACGGTCTGAATGCTGTTATCCGCGCAGAGTACGGACCCGTCTACCGTGCTCTTCCAAAGGCCTCAAAGCATGACGACCCGAACACGAGAGAGAAGAGGGCGCAGCTCTTCCAAGTCCTCGGAGCCGCGAATGATCCGCTGGTCGTTCAAGAGGCCCGCGCCCTCACAGACCGCTACTTTCATCACGACAACTCAGTAGACGGTCTGCTCGCCACGGAAGCCATCGCCATCGCGGCACGCTCCGGGGATGCGGCGTTTTACGATCAGGTACTGGCCTGGGAGCGAACCGCGCAGGACCCGCGCACGCGTACTGCCGCGCTTGGTACGCTCACTTACTTCCACAATCCTGCGCTCGTCGAACGGACACTGGAACTTGCAATCAGCGGCGAGGTGCGAAATCAGGACAGCTATTCTTTGATTACGTATTTACTCGCTTCACCTGAGACGCGCACGCAGGCCTGGAACTTTCTCAAGCAGAACTGGCAAAAGGCAGAGACTACCTTCACCGTCTCCTCCGGGCAACGTGTGATCGCCGCAACCGGAAGTTTCTGCTCAAAGAGCGATCGCGAGGATGTGGCCCAGTTCTTCTCAACGCATAGAGTGTCTACCGCGGAGCGGACCTTGCAGATTGCGCTCAGCAGAATTGACGCATGCGCCTCCGCAAGAGAATCTCAGCAGCCGGAACTTGATCTGTGGTTGAAGCAGAACGGAGCGCGAAACTAGCGCTCATTCGCTGCAGCCTGTACCCGGCCATTCGCGTCCATGAGAAACGTAGTCGCGCCGACCATATCCGTGCGGAAGGTGCGAACGCGAGCAGCCTGCAGTCGCTCCAGAACTTCCATTCGCGGATGTCCAAAGCGATTGTCGCGGCCATCGGAGATCACGGCATACGCTGGTGCCACTGCGGCGAGAAAGTCGGGCGTCGTCGAAGTCCGGCTGCCATGATGACCCACCTTGAGCAGCTCGCTCTTCAACCGTTGCGCGTCGTGCAGCATGGCCTCTTCGCTCGGCGCCTCAGCGTCACCCTCCAGGAGCAGTGACGCACTCTGCCATGTGATCCGCATCACCAGGGAGTCATTGTTATGCGGCATTGCCCCCGGCAGATACGCTGCCGACGGAGCAAGTATCTCCACCTTCGTCTGGCCCCAGTCGATCGTGTCTGCCCTCTCTCGCAGTCTCCTCACACGGATCCCCATCGAAGTCGCCTGTTGCAGCAATGCGCGGAACTGCGGAATCGGAGAGTCCACACTGATCCAGAGCTCGCGCGGATGAAAGTTCTCCAGCAAGGAGGGCATACCTCCCATGTGATCGCTATGCGCATGCGTCAAAACCACTACGTCCAGCCTGCTCACGCCTCGGCTCCACAGATAGGGCGATACCACCTCTTCGCCGATATCGTAGTGGCTGCTCTGCGCCATCTCAGCAGTCCCCACGGGGCCTCCTGCATCGATCAGCATCGTGTGTCCGTCGGGTGAGGCTACGAAGATGGAGTCCCCCTGGCCCACATCCACTGCCGTCATCTCCAATCGCTGCGGTGAGAGACGAGGCTGGATAGGCCAGAGGATCAAAGCAGCCATCACTGAGAGCAAAGCAACTCCGGCCCATGCCACCTTGCGCGATCTCCGCAGCAACCACACTGCGGCCATCATCGCGATGCAGAAGGCAACCACGCGAAACTCCGGTGGCTCTGCAATCCTCCAGTTCGCACCGTGCGCAAGGCTCACTCGATGCAGAACGGCGGTCACAGTATGCAACAGGCCCGCTGCACAAACGCCCGCAGGCACAGCCATTGGAACCCACACGCAGGCGAGAACGAAGAGAAGGGCAAGAGCGCCCATGAGAAAAGGAATCAAAACGATGCAGATCAGATTCGCAGGCAAAGCAAACGGGGTCAGGCGATGGAAGTAAACCATCATGGGAAGGGACATCAGCAGTTCGGCCATTGCAGAGAAAAGCACAAGCTCCAGGAGCCATGCCAATCCCCGCACCGCCCAAGAGAGTATCTCTGCCGCGACGTGTGGCTTTTGGGGAAGAAGTGCACCGGCGATCATGCGCAGGCTTACTCGAAACTCCGCCAGCACCGGTGCAAGATGCGCGTCCCAGGCAACGACGTGGATGGCTCGCGAAGCCCTCGCATACGGCAGAAAGCTTCGCTGTGCCAACGGCAACGCGATGCCAGCAATCGCGATCACCGCGAGGATCGTCATCTGAAAGCCCGCTTCAAAAAGCGAGGACGGAGCGACGAGGAGCATCCCCAGAGCACTCCCTCCAAGGGCGTTCAACGCATGTCTCTGGCGTGTGAACAGCGTTGCGATGAGGAACACAACCGTCATCCAAAGCGCTCTTTGCACCGGCAGCCCGAAACCCGTCAGCAAGGCATAACCACTCGTGAGCAGCAGGGTGAGAAGGGTAGCCACTCCGCGACCGCAACGCAGCCAAAAAAGGAGCGCATAGATCCCCCACCCCACCAGACCGACGTGCAGACCCGCAACCACCAGAAGATGGAAGGAACCCGTCCTCTCGAAATCCAATCGAGTCTGGCGCTGGAGCGCGCTTCGATCGCCCAGCAGCATCGCGTTGAAGACGCCGGCATCTGTTTCGGTGACGCGAAGCCACTGTGGCATGTGCAGGTTCGCCCTGCTCTGCTCGTAGCGGTCGATGCGCTGCTCAGCCCATCTCCGCACGCTGAATAGCCCGCATGACCAGGAGATGCTCTCCGTGTGACTCACGGAGCGAGGAAGATCCCGGCTCGAAGCACGTACCCCCACTCCCTCGCTCTGCAGATACTCCGGATACTGCCAGACGCCCGGATCGCGAAAACCCTGTGGTCGTCGAAGCCGTAGGTCAATTCGCAGGTGGTCTCCGCACAGAAGTTCAGGCAAGGCGGCGTTCTGCATCGTGATGCGCACCGTTCCATTCACCGGCACCATGCGTGAGATATCGGGGGTGACTTCTTCGACGGTGTGGACTGCAAGATCGACCACCCATGCCTCGGCGGGCATTTTTTGTGACTGGGAGAGGTCCTGATCGGGAGCGGACTCTGTTCTGCTTCTGTTCTCCTCCGCTGTGTCTTCTACGTGCAAACGCTTCACACTCTGAACCGTGCCCTCTACCTCGCGGCGCAGCCCATCCGCATACTGTTGGAGAGCCGTCTGCTGCAGAGGTCTCACCTCCAGCGAAGCGCACGTCCAGCCAAGCGCGATCCACGTCACTCCAAGCCCGAGCATACGTATGAAGCCGGGGCGTGACGAGCAGATCCCAGCGATGACAGTGAGAAGGCAGGTGCATGTGATGCGAAGAGCCGCAGTCTGCCATCGCGAGATTAGAAGGCGGTCAGCGGCGATCCCCGCAGCGAAGCATAGCGCCGCGAACAACAAGGGATGTGTGCGGAAGACAAGCGAATCGAGCGCGGAAAATCTGGCGGGATGCCCGACAGGCTGCTTCTGCTTGTGTGACTCATCCACGCCCTGCACGTCGTCCAGCGCTCCCCGGGTAGTCCTAGAAGACCCGCCTAGCGCTGAAGAACCGTCACAGTTTCCATGTGATATGTCTGCGGAAACAAATCGACCAGATGAAGCTCAGCGAGGCGATAGCCGGAGTTTAGCAGCTTTCGCAGATCGCGGGAGAGCGTCTCGGGATCGCACGAAACATACACGATCTCTCTCGCTTCTACCTTTGCGAGCAGACCACAGAGTTCTTCCCCCAGACCAGCGCGCGGCGGATCCACGACGATCAGATCCGGCTTGCGCAACGCTGCGGAAGCAACCTGCTTGCGTAGGAAGTCAACGCACGTCTCTCGCACCGCCTGATGGCCCGAGTGCGCAACGAAATCACGCAGACTCGCGAAGGCACGCTCTGCAACCTCGACCGCAATCACCTGTTGGAAGCGGTCAACGAGCCCCTGCGTGAATAGCCCCGCTCCTGCAAACAGATCCCATGCAAGCTTCCCACGTCGTTCGCCGAGAGCAAGCTCGACCAGTTCTCCTACCAGGTATCGATTGACCTGGAAGAACCCTCCACGTGCAATAGCATGCGTGTACTTCCGTTCCAGCGCATCGACTTCGTAGAGCAGCTTCGGTTCGCCCCATGCGGCGACTTCGATCTCATCCGACTGCTCTGCCAACGCACCACGCTTCGATGTCTTAGGGCTCGCGACCACGGGCCGAACGAAGAGACCCGCTCCACTAAACTCAGGAACAGAAGTGCGAATCGCATCGCAGAGCTTACGAAACTGCTTCGGACTCTCGCGTTCCATCTCCTCCATCGCCGCGTTCAGCGAAAGAGAAAGATGCAGCGTCCGCTCGTTGGCGTCGCAAAAGAACTCAACCTCGCGGGACTGCGTCGGGACAAACTGCGGTGAGGCGATAAGTGCCTGCGCTGCTCTCCATAAAAGCGGCGTGGCGATAGGGCACTCGCGCGCCTCCATGAAGACGCGCGATCCGCGCATGGCATACCCAACGCGCCATCGACCTTCGAAAGAATCCAGCCGCAGACGGATACGGTTGCGATAACCCCATGGCTCCGCTGAGTACGTTCGCAGATCTTCAGGAACGGGAACACCGTTGCGCTCCAACATCGTGCGCAGAATGGTCCCTTTGATCTTCAGTTGTTCTTCGTACGAAGCGTGTTGATACTGACATCCACCGCAGACGCCAAAGTGCATACATCCCGAAGCCACGCGCTCCGCAGAAGGCTCCAGCACACTTTCGATGCGCCCTTCGTCACTCGCCTCAGAGCGCGGCGCAAGCAGAATCTCTTCTTCCGGAAGCGTAAAGGGGATATAAATCGAACGGCCTTCAACGCGCGCCAGACCCGCGCCACCGTAGACCATCCTTTCAATCCGGACAGGTGCCGAGCCGTTCATCCCTGGCTCATGTAGAAAAGACTCAACCTCGGCAAGGCATTCTCTTCGAGCAACTTCTTCTGCAGAAACTGATCCTGGATCTGGCGAATCTGTGCACTTTGCATCTTGCCACGATACGGAGCCAACTCGCGGGCCGCCTGCTCCTGCAAACGCAGGAGATCATCTTCCTCAGCGGTCAACTTCAGCGCGGAGAAGATCCTCTCTTCCATCGAAGTCAGCGCAAGTTCGACGCTCTCGATCTGGCTCGCGTCCCCTGTGCGCACCTGCTCGGCGAGCGCACGCAGTTTGGTCGCCGACGCGCGCAGCGTCTCGCCGGTCACACCGTCCATCAGAATCTCATCCAATATCTGCGCGTTCTTTTCAAGGTACGCAGCGATGCGGTGCGCTTCAAAACCGCTCTCCTGCGCTACCGTCTCTTCTGTCGCGGACGATGCGCCAATCGCAGCCTCACTCATCGCCTCTGCTGCGTGCATCACACTCTGCGCGCACCAGGCCAGACCATTGATCTTCTTCGATCGCGAACTCGCCTCTCCGCGCTTCGCGTCCTGTTTATCGAAGGCCTCATCGATGCCGCGCAGCACGGCCTCTACCGGTATCCCGGACTCACGCCAGATCTCAATCAGCGCCCAATCCAGCGTGGAAAGAAGCAGCAGCGAGCCGCGCCGCTGCTGAAACCGCTCTTCGATCTCCGTAAAATAGTTGAAGTAATTCAACGCAAGAGTCCTATACCTTCGCAGTCGGTTGTGGAATGGTGGAAGCCCGACGCCGGCTCCGTTCCAGGTTGCGATCAAGATTGCGTTCATGGATCAGGCGAAGACCGTCCAGAGTCAACATCTCATCAACTACTTCAATGTACTTCGATCCACCAGCAATCAGTTTGGCCAGACCGCCCGTCGCCACGGCTTTCACTTTTCCGCCCAACTCCGCGATCAGACGCTCCAGGATTCCATCCACCAGGCCGATGTATCCGTAGTACAAACCGATCTGAATATTATCCGTGGTGCTCGTTCCGATGATCTTCGAGGGACGCTTGATATCCACGCGTGTCAGACGCGCGGCGCTATCGAAGAGCGCATCGGCCGAGATGCCCAACCCCGGGGCGATGGCCCCGCCAAGAAACTCGCCCTTCGGTGAAATCACATCGAAGGTGGTTGCCGTACCCATATCGACCACAACGCAGGGGCCACCGTATTTTTCAAAGGCGGCGATGCAGTTCACAATACGGTCTGCTCCGACCTCCGCAGGATTGTCCGTGAGTACGGGAAGACCCGTCTTCACGCCCGGCTCAACAAAGAGCGGACGTAGTTTGAAAAAGCGATCGCAAACATGACGCAGCATCGAGTCAACAGGAGGCACAACGGAGGCGATCACGATCGCTTCCACCACGGAAAGATCCAGGCCGTGAAGAGAAAACATACTCCGCATCTGTACGCCAAGCTCGTCGATCGTGGTGTGCCTCGGTGTGGTCAGTCTCCAGAAGTGAATCGGCGGTTTACGTTCCGCCGTGGCCAGATCGTACAGCCCCATCACGGTATTGGAGTTGCCTACATCGATTGCTAACAACATGCGTGTCATTCCGGTCCCACCTCCCGAACACCGCCGTGTCGCGGCGTTCGTACTGCTCCATCTGCTAATCTCACGCGGAGAAATCCCCGCTCGTCCAAGCCTTCGGTGACGCCAGTATATCCCTCGTCCTCGTCCACCTTAACCCTCTTTCCGAGGGTCCAACCGCTCTTCGATGTAAAACGGCGAAGAATCTCCTCGGGGTTTTGCACCAGCAAATTCATCTCCTGCGAGAGCGCATGTAACAGAGAAACCAATACAACTTCCCGCCGAACCAACTGCCCGGTGATCATGCGCGCGGACGTTGCAGACGCCGCGATCTCCGCAGGCATCTCCGTGTGATTCAGGTTCAGGCCAATCCCGATCACGGCATAGCGCAACCGTCCCTCGCCGCTCACCCCCGTCTCCGTAAGCAGACCGCCCAGCTTTTTGCTGAGGGCTCCCGGCTGAGGCACCACAATATCATTGGGCCAACGCAGATCAACAGGCAAATTACAGCTTTGTTCCAAAGCGGTCTGCGCAGCGAGGCCTGAAGCCAGCGAGATCTTCAACGCGTGCGCTACCGAAAGCTCCGGACGCAGCAGCACGCTGACATACAGACCCGCGCCTGCCTCGGAATGCCACCCATGTCCTCCGCGCCCGCGCCCTGCACTCTGGCGATCGGCGACACAGACTATCCCCGCCGTAGCGTCCTGCTGGGCCAGTTCGACCAAGTAGGTGTTCGTGGAAGAAAGCTCTTCAAAATGCAGCACACGTCCGCCTGCTGCGCGACAGAATGCGGTTCCTATGAGGGCTGCGTCCAAAGCATTGAGGTCCATCCCGTCAATACACTTCCGACGTGATGCGCATGCTGATATCCGCGGCCATGGCCGAACGAGTCAGCGCGCCCACGGAGACAAAATCGACACCTGTCGCGGCGTAGTCGCGTACGGTTTCCAGGCTGAGGTGATCGGCAGCTTCCAGCTTCACCTTGGGATCCTTGGCGCGTGCAGTCTTCACGGCCTTGGCGACCTGAGAAGGGGTCATCTCAACGAGGAGCAAAGCTTCAGCTCCCGCACTCATCGCCTCTTCCACCTCGGCGACGGAGCGAACTTCAATCTCCACGATCTGCTCCGGTTTTTTACCTTTCAGCGCGAATTCAACCGCAGGCGTGATGCCCCCCGCCAGGGCAATATGGCTGCTCTTGATCAGAATGCCGTCCTGCAGATCCTGCCGGTGGTTCTGTCCACCACCGCAACAGACGGCGTACTTGTCCAGCACGCGTAGACCGGGAATCGTCTTGCGCGTATCGAGAACCTTCGCCTTCGTCCCCTTGGTTTCTTTCACGAAATCATTGGTCAGCGTGGCGATACCGCTCATGCGCTGCAGCAGATTTAAAATCACGCGCTCACAGCTCAAAATGGCGCGGGCATTATGGCGAATGACAGCGATCGTCTTTCCGTTCTTCACGCGCACGCCGTCAAAGATCTCCGTGTGACTCACCACTTCAAACCGTCCCGCAGACTTGCGCCCGGACTGGATCAGCATGTGATTGAAGACGTCAAACGTAGCGCTAATCGCACCTAAACCGGCGACCACGCACTCCTGTCGCGTAATGACCGTGGCCGAAGCGCGCACATCCGCGCCTACGGTCAGAGCGGTGGTAACGTCCTGCATTGCCTTGTCTTCCAGAAGCGCGGCCTCCAGAATCGCCGCTACTTTCTTGCTCTTCCACTCCATTGTCCCGCCATCCTTGCCGTGCGTCCGGCATCCAACAGAAAGCCAGCTATCCGCACCATACCGCTGTAGGATGCTTCCACACCCCAGGGAGAGTCAATGCCGCTTTCACATCAGTTCGCCATGCTCGCTCTGCTTGCGCTCCCAATCGCCTGCATTGCATGGACCGTCACCCATGAAGAGATCTTTCGCGAACCCCGCGAGTTCTGCAAGCAGTGCAGCGAGTCCAGAACCCATTTCCTTGTGCGAAAGTTCTTTTACCTCTTCACCTGCGAATACTGCTTCAGCCACTACGTCACAGCGGCCATTCTCTTCATCACCCGTTTCCAACTGCTCTACAGCGGCTGGAGGGGATATTTTCTCGCAGAGTTTGCCCTGGTCTTCCTGGCAAATATCTACATGAGCTTCTACAACCGCCTGCGGCTCGACATCAAGCACGAGAACGTCGTCATTGCGAACGAACAAAAAGCGCAGGAAGAGATTCAAGCGAAGTAGCACTTTCGCACTACCACCCCGTCATTTCGACCGACCGAAGGGAGCGGAGAAATCTGCTTTTGCCATGTGCCAAAGGCACATCAGATCGCGCTTTGCGCGATAACAAAAGCAGATTTCTCCGCTACGATCGAGAGGAGGGACCGGGTCGAGATGACGGGGTTGCTGCTCAGAGCGACCAGGACCAGAAAAGCCTACCCCGGCAACGCCTCCAGCGCAGCCCTCGTCTTGTCGCAAAGCAACTGCGTCTCCGCCTGCTGCTTCTTCAACCCATCCACCACGCTCTGCGGAGCCTTGGCTAGAAAACCTTCATTCCCCAACTGCCGCGCCGCCGCCTCCAGACCCTTTTCATACTTCAAAAGGTCCTTCGTCAACCGCTCGCGCTCCGCCGCAACGTCGATCTGCCGCTCATAGACAACAGCCACATCGAAGTCCTTCGTAGAACGCGCATTCGCACCCGACAAGGCCTCCGTGGCAAACTCCACATCGCTCACGCGGGCGAGGCGCGCCAGCATATCTCGGTTCGCATCGGCCAGAGCCAGCATGCGGTTGTCGCCATGCAGATGGATCGGTGCAGACTCCTTCTCCGGAACCGCCATCTCCTTGCGCACACCACGCACGGTCACGATCAAGCTCTGCAGGGTCTCCATCGCAGTAACCGCGCCGTCGTCAGCAGGGAAGTCCTCCGCCTGCGGATAGCGCGTCAGAGCGATGCTCTTTGCCGGTGCATCGCCTTCGTACATCGCATGCCAGATCTCCTCCGTCAGGAAGGGCATAAAAGGCGAAAGAAGCCGCAGGGCAGACTCGAAGACACCGACGAGGCCAGCCAGTGAAACCGCTGTCTCGGGATTCTGAATCCCCGGGACATACTCCAACCGCAGCTTCACAAGCTCCAGATACCAGTCGCAGAACTCGCCCCAGAAGAACTGATAGATCGCACTCGCCGCCTCGTCGAAGCGATACTCCGCCAGCGCACGATCCACCTCGGCACACACGGTACGCACACGCGCAAAGATCCACCGCGTCTCGATCGGCGTAAAGTCGGGCAGGGCCGTCACAATCGCGGCAGGCCCCATCTTCATGGTGTACCCGGCCTCGCGCGCACGCTCGATCTGCATAAAGAGAAAGCGCGCAGCGTTCCAGATCTTGTTCGCAAACGCGCGATTACCCTCCGTGCGCGCCTCGCTGAAAGCAATATCCGTTCCGGGCGAAGCCTGCGAGGCCAGTGTGAAACGCACAGCATCCGTTCCATAACGCTGGATGATGTCGATCGGGTCGATCACATTGCCCTTCGTCTTCGACATCTTCTGGCGGCCCGCATCGCGCACCAGCGCATGAATGTAAACCTCGCGGAAGGGCACAGCGTCTTTCAGCGTTCGCGCGGAGCCATCCGGCATGGGAGTTTCCAGCATGAAGTGCGTTCCCAGCATGATCATGCGCGCCACCCAGAAGAACAGGATGTCGAAACCCGTTACGAGAAGGTCGGTTGGGTAAAAGTCGTTCAGGTCTGCCGTCTGCTTCGGCCAGCCGAAGACGGTAAACGGAAGCAGGCCGGCGGAGAACCATGTGTCAAGAACGTCCGTCTCCTGCGTCAGATCCGCCGAAGAGCATGTTCCGCACGCGGACGGAGCCTCGCGCGCCACATTCAACGCTCCACACGCAGCACAGTGCCAGGCTGGAATCCGATGTCCCCACCACAACTGCCGCGAGATGCACCAGTCATGGATATTCCGCATCCACTCGAAATAGGTCTTGGCATACATCGCAGGCGTGAAGGTGACATGCCCCTCTTCCACTGCCTGGATCGCCTTATCCGCCAGCGGCTGAATCTTGATGAACCACTGCTTCGAAAGCCGTGGCTCGATCACCGCTCCGGTCCGCTGGCTCGTCGCCACGGACATCGGATGATCCTTGATCTCCACCAACAAACCGGCAGCCTCGAGATCGGCAACGATCTTCTCGCGCGCCACATAGCGGTCGAGCCCGTGATATGACGATCCCGCAAGATCGATCTGCGCCTTCTCATCCATGATGATGAGCTTCGGCAGATTGTGCCTTTCACCAATCGCAAAATCGTTCGGATCATGCGCAGGCGTAACCTTCACGGCGCCCGTGCCGAACTCCGGGTTCGCCCAGTCGTCCGCCACGATGGGAATCTCGCGTCCTACGAGCGGCAGAAGCAACATCTTCCCAATCAGCGAAACATAGCGCTCGTCCGTGGGATTCACCGCAACGGCTACGTCGCCGAGCATCGTCTCCGGACGCGTCGTCGCAATCACAATCGACCCCGAACCATCCGCCAGCGGATAGCGCACGTGATACAGCTTGCCCGCGCGCTCCTCATGCACCACTTCCAGGTCAGAGACCGCCGTCTGCTGCACCGGGTCCCAGTTCACGATATACGCACCGCGATAGATCAGGCCCTGCTCATACAGCTTGACGAAGCACTCCTTCACCGCAGTCGACAGGTTCTCGTCCATGGTGAAGTACTCGCGGCTCCAGTCGACGCTCGCGCCCAGGCGTCGCATCTGGTCCGTGATCGCGCCGCCGTACTGCGCCTTCCACTCCCAGACGCGGCCGATGAACTCTTCGCGGGAAAAATCCTCGCGCTTCTTGCCCTCGCCCGCCAACTGCCGCTCGACCATCATCTGCGTGGCAATGCCCGCGTGATCGGTTCCAGGCACCCAGAGGGCGCGCTCGCCGCGCATCCTGTGCCAGCGGGTCAGGATGTCCATCTCCGTCTGGTTCAGCATGTGCCCCATGTGGAGACGGCCCGTTACATTGGGCGGCGGAAGCAACATGGTGAACTTTTTGGGATCTGCCTGCGTATCCGCTTCCATGGAACCGGCAGGAACATCGAACAGGCGCTCGCGCACCCAGAACTCCGCCCATTTTTCTTCAATGGCGGAAGGGTCATATGCTTTAGGAAGGTCGTGTGGCATGGTTTGTGTGTGCGCCCCGCGCACCACACCCATTCGTTTTCACACACAGGCGCGCGCCGGAGCCGCAATCCTCACGATAGCATAGCAATCACCGCAAAATTCTGGAGTCCACCATGCCGCTGCGCCGTCCCACCCTTATCCTCGCTCTACTGCTCGCCGGCGCCCCGGCTACCATGCACGCGCGTGACCGCGTGGGCGCCTTTACCACCTTCACGGTTTCGGGGGAAGAGGCCAACGACGTGGTCTGCGCCTTTTGCACCATTAAAATCGACGGGCCCATCCATGGCGACCTCGTCACCGCCTTCTCCGACGTAACGGTAGCCGACAACACCGAACTAGGAAAAGATACCGTCACCGCCTTCACCGATCTGCACTTCGGCGAAAACGTAACCGTAGGCAAAGATCTCGTAGCCTTTGGCAGCTTCGGCGAACTTCCCGCCTCCACGGTCGTCCATGGAGACCGCGTCGTCATCCCGGCGTGGCTGGCCTTCCTCTTCGCCCTGATCCCCTTCGCCATCCCCGCAGGCATCATCTACCTGATCATCCGCCTCGTCCGCGGCCGCCAGACCTACGCCTACGTCCCGCCCCCCGGCTACCCCCGCATTTAAATGTTCCTTTGCCCTGCTTCCTACCTTTGTCATCCCGTAGCGAAGCGAAGGGACCTGCTGTTCGGTTCCCAACCCACCCCACCACACACCGTCATCTCGACCGGAGCGACGGTTTTATCGTCGCGTAGCGGAGAGATCTGCTTCTCTCCCGCGATCCGAGGCGGAAACGATCTTTTAGTGAGCTACCGCTTTCGCCCACAAAAGAAACGGACCTTTGGCTCCAGAGCGGTCAGTGTTGCCCATTAGCTGAATGGAATAGCGCTGACCGGCAAGGCTGGCAAGCTCCTTGTCCGTAGGGTCAAAAAAGATGGTGCGACTTTGATCGGCATGATCGACCACCGCAATCTCCGGAACAGGAAGGGTGGTCCCATCCACCAGATTCAGTCGTCTCTGATTCACTGTCGACACGGACGGAAAGACCCTCATCACTCCTGAAGTGATGCTGGTCGAAGAAGCAATCTTCCGCGTCAGTTCTTCATTGTCTGGATTGGTCCTAGGAAGATAAGGCCAGGTCACTCCCAGAAGGCTGCCGGACACTTCTTCCATCTGTCCGTCCTTTGGCCGGAACAGACGATAACCATATGACACGCCGCCCCACGCAGGATGCCCCGCAATGATGGAGTCAAGAATCAGGGCTCGCCCATCCTGGCCTCTGGCGATCTCATGAACACCCTGTGTCTCCGTGCGGAAATAACCTTCAACACGCCACGGAGTGGGCCTGCCGTTCCTGTCGATCAGAAAGATCGTGAGTGTCGAATCGTATCCACCGCTTGAATCGCCTCCAAACGTAATAACGACTAAATCTTCCACGCCATCGTTATCCAAATCCCCTCTGTAGATCCCGCATCCAGACCCGGGCGAATAATCCAAAGTCGTACTCCACCTTGCTTTCACTCCTGGAATAGAACTTATAAAAATGCTCTTCTCCACGTTGATCTGAACATCCCCAACCTTGACGGGTTGCACGCCCGCCTCACACCCCGAAACCTTCACGAGAGGAAAGAGTGGCTGCATCAAATCGTCAACCGGCGTCCCATAGGGCTTCACCGGTGGAGGATTGAAGTCCTGCGCACTGCACACTTCAGGGCCTGACGGGATCAGCAGACTGTATACGAGAACAAGCGGCAGGAAAGGTATCGCCTTCATCCGGATCTCCGCTTCATGCTCTACTCCTACTTCGTAAACAACAATGGCGCCAGCGTAATCAGATTCTCCCGCCACACCAGCCACGTGTGCATCCCAGGCGTCTCATTCACCTGCACATCACCCTTCACATTCGCCTTCGCCCACTCACCCAAAGAGCGGTTCGCCGTAATCAGGGTGTCTTCGGTTCCGCAGCTCATCCAGAAGAGCTTCAGCGGAGCCTTGCTCCTTCCGGCATAAAACTTGTCATAGTCCTTCGTAATCACCGCCGAAGACATCGCCCCCACATATCCGAAGACATCGGGATGATTCAGGCCCGTGAACAGCGTATGTCCGCCACCCATCGAAAGCCCCGCAATCGCCCGATGCGCCGGATCGCGCCCAATGTTGTACCGCGCCTCCACCATGGGGAGGATCTCGCCAATCAGCTGGTCCGCAAACATCTCCTGGTTTTTGACAGGGACGGCATAGTCGCCGCTCCAGACATCCCACCCCTTGGAGATCATCTCCATGGTCCCGTAGGCCAGGGGCATCACGATCACCATAGGCTTTACCCTGCCCTGCGCGATCAGGTTGTCCAAAATGTAGTTCGCCTGTCCCGACGCCCACCATCCGGACGCATCGTCCGAGTAGCCATGCAGCAGATAGAGCACGGGATACTTCTCTTCACGCTTGGCGTCGTAGCCAGGCGGCGTGTACACCCACAGGTCCCTGTCCGCTTGCGAGCCGTCGTTCACTTTCTTTGAAACGTACTGGTGGTGTGTCACCTCTCCATGAGGAACATCCGTCCGCTCCCAAAGCATCGCAGGCGATCCGGGCACGGGCGCTACGCTCGAAGGGTTCTGCAGGTTGGGCCGGATATTCGGATCCATTGGGTCCATCAGCCGGACGCCGTCCACCACGAGACGATAGCCATAGTTTTCCGGCGAAAGTGGTTCCGTGGTGAAAGACCATACCCCGGCCTCGTCACGCACCAATGGAATCAGGTCTCTTCTTCCCTCGAACTGCAACTGCACCGTCTTGGCGTTGGGGTCTTTATAGCGAAAGGTCACTGTCCGGTCCGGGTGGACTTCGGGAGACTTCAGGGGCATCGCCGCTAAACGCGCAGGCGTATCGAGGGGAACGGCACGCTTCGGCGCATCGACCGTAGCCGGGGTCTGCGCCACCAAAGAACTGACAAACATTACACCGACAAAAAGCGAGGAGACAAACCGAGTCATCATGCGCGCAGTCTACCAGCCGGAAACACAGCCAGTCTTCAGCACAGCAAAAAACCGACTCCCAAAAAGGGAATCGGCTTTGCTCACTCGCTGACCTGCTGACTCGCTTTTAGAAGGGATTGATCTTGTTCAGACCCTTCTTCCTCTTGTGCTTGCTGCTGGAGGCCTCACCACTGTCGTAATCAGCCTTAGCCTTGCCCTTCGCGGGAGCAGCCTGACCTACAGGAGTCTGCTGACCGGCCACTTCGTTGATCTGATCGGGAGCCGCAGCCGGTTTTTCTGCCGCGGGCAGAGCCTCTGTGTTCGCTGGTCCAACGGCGGTTAGGCCATTAGGCTGAACGGTGGTCTTGGTCGCTCCGGGCGTCAGAATCTCAACGCCGACTCCGGTTCCAGAGCCTGTCGAAGTAGACGCAGGTGCAGTCATGTCAACTGCGGCTCCCGTGGGAGCAGCAGCGCCATCCGTACCCTGCACATCGTTCAACGCCAGTGGTGCAGCACTGGCCGCCGGTGCCGGTGCAGGTGCCGCTGCAGTGGTATCGTCCCCGGCAGGAGCGGGTGCGGCAGCGGTGTTCGTCGCAGGTGCAACCGGTGCACCGGGATTCATAGCGCCCGAAAAGTCCGCCATGACCTGGCGCGTTACGGTAGGCGCAAGGGTCGGTTTCGGATCCGCGAGTGCGGGCTCACCCAGTTTGGAGGCCTGCACCGTATCCGGTCCACGGAAGACAAGGAGCTTCACGCGGTCCTTCAGGCGGTAGCTCTGGCGGCTCGCTTCAAGCGCCTGGCTGGCCGCGACCTGATCGGCAGTTGGCGTGGGGATAGGACGGCCAAGGGTTTCGAGACGGTCGCGTGCATCCTCCACATGAGCGCTGGCGGAGTACTGCGTTACAACGCGGCCATAGGCAGCTGCTGCCTGGTCTTCATAGATCTTTACAAGGCGCGCCTTGGCGCCCTCGGGGAGCTTCATAACCCGAACCATACGTGCCTCGGAGGCGAAGGCATCGCCGAGACCGATCAAGGCTTCGTCCGAATGACTGAAGAGAGGATACGTATCCACGACGGTCTGGTATCGCGCGATCGAAGCGGGCCAGTTCTCGCGTCCTGCGTAGAAGGTAGCGATGTTGGTCTCGCGTGTGGCCAAAACCTCCTGCACCTCGCGCAGGCGCTGCTTCGCTCCGGGGATCAGCGTGGAGTCCGGAAACTGCTGCAACATCGTGCGGTACTCTTCCTGCGCGTGAACCGCCTTGGTGTAATCGCGATCCGGCGTGTCCATCTGCTTGAAGTAAATATCGCCCACGCGCATCTGGGCCTCTGCGGCCTCAGGTGCGTTCGGGAAGAAGGTAATGAAATCCTTGTACTCTGTCTCCGCCTGCGCCAGGGCAGCCGTTCCACCCTCGCGGTACCAGCTGTCGGCGAAAGCCAGCTTCGCGCGCATCATGTACTCGGAGTCCGGATACGTCGCCAGGAGCGTCTGCAACTCCAAACGGGCTACGTCATAGCGTCCGCGCTTTGTGGAGGCGACTGCCTTGTCGTAAAGCTGCTTGTCCGGCTGGGAAGAGTCCAGGCCCGCGAGCGGGTTGTCTTTCTTCAAACGGGTCAGCTTCTGCTGGTCCTTCTTCGTGTCCTTCGAAGCGACAACCTTCTCTTCCTTCGCCTTGCGCGTACGGCCCTTCTTGCTGGGCTTATCCGCAACCGTCTCCGTAGGTGTCGCCGCTGGAGCTTCGGTCGCCGCTGGCGCTGGAGGATTGGCATCCTGGCCGGTTGGCGTGGCGGTCGAAGCCGGTGCGGGCGGAGTCGTAGGCTCCTGTGCATACAACGTACCTGCCACAAGACCGAGACCCAGGGTGAAACCCATCGCGCCGCGAACCAGGCCGCGCGCACTTCCAAAACGAAGATCTGAAATCATAAAACTCCTCCGGACATGGCCGCCGCTGCTCGTGAAAGAGCACGCCATCCGGTGTCCTTATTCTAAATCCCCATCCAACCCTCGTCCGGCCGCCCGGGACTGGAATCTGTCTAAATTAGACCGTTCCCGCCCTCAGGTCGATAGCTGCCCTGGTCGGATATCCGTCAGACGATCGTCAGTTCTGCCCGGCAGCGCGCGCCAGGCGCAGGAATTCGCGCGCATTGTGCTCGGTTTTGTCTTCCTGAAAGATCGCCGATCCGGCCACCAAAAGCTCCGCTCCGGCCGCAATCACTCTCGCGACCGTGTCGTCCGCTATCCCGCCGTCCACCTCAATCCGGAAGTTAAGGCCCATCTTCTGCCGCAGATCGGCCAGGTGAGCCACCTTCTCCGCGCATCGCGGAATGAATTTCTGCCCTCCAAACCCGGGATTAACCGTCATCACAAGAACATGATGCAGCAAAGGAAGGACCTCTACGATAGTCTCCACGGGCGTCGCGGGATTAATAACGACACCTGCTTCCATGCCATGCTCCGTGATCAGCGAGATCGTCCGGTGCAGATGCCGACAGGCCTCCTGCTGGACGCTCACCCAGTTCGCGCCCGCCGTGGCAAAGGCCGGAATGTACCGGTCAGGATCTTCGATCATCAGGTGGCAGTCCAGGGGAAGCGCAGTAATCTTGCGCACCGCGGCCACCACGGGAGGTCCAAACGTAATATTCGGCACAAAGTGCCCATCCATCACGTCGATGTGGCAGACAGTCCCTCCGCCACGCTCCGCACGGGCGATCTCATCTGCAAGATGCCCAAAATCCGCCGCCAATATGGAAAACGCCAGCTCAATCACAATGCCAGAAGTCTATCAGCCGCGCTCCGGAGCGGCCTCCGCCACTTCGGACGCCGTGGCAGGGATAGTCTTCAGGCCGACTTTGGCAGCCGTCCTCACCATCTTTCGCGCAGGCCACGTATCCCCCTCGGGAAAGCAGATCGACCCGATCCGCTTAGCCTCCGGCCGGTAGTACCACCGCTTCAGCATCGCCAGATGGTCCGCCATGGTTGCGACATCGTGCGGTTGCTGTCCACTCTCCAAGCGCGCAATCGCGCCGAGCAACCGCTCCTCGGCGCTCTCGCCTGTTGCGGAAGGGCCCTCCAGAGGGACCGCTTCGAGCATCAGCGGTTGCGCGAACAAGCTCGATCCGACCTCCGCCTGCTCCTTCGCCAGACGGACACCCAGCGTGGAAAACCGCTCTGGCCCGTGCAGGCATCCGCCCTGCATCAACCAGACCTGTGCCGCCGCAGCATCGTCCGCTGCAGGCAGAAACACAACACCCCGTAGCTGATCCAAGGGACGCACAAGCTCTCCCGCCAGAGAAGCCGTCGCCTTCACCTCGACGTAGTGCTCGTGCGCCGCCGCTGCTGCCTCAAACTCCATATCCTCTGAGGCCTTCTGGCGTTCAGCCCCAATCTTCGTCAGCAGAGATTCGCCACGCGTCGCCAGAAATTGCAGAACTGCATCCGCCTCCGCGCGATACTCATCGTCCGTCACCCTCGCCTGGCAGGGTGCGGAACACTTCTTCATCTCGCCATAGGCGCAGCCGGGATGTTCGGGGAAGGGCACCAGCTCCTCATGACACCGCCGCAGATGGAAGAGCTCGTTCACACCATCCACGTACCTCTCCGCCGCAGCCCGCGAGGCAAACGGTCCATAGCTCGTATGCAGAGTTCTTCGCCCCAGACGGCTGGTCACATACATCCGTGGAAAGCGATTCTCCACGGTGAAGCGCACGACATAGGGCGGATAGAGCTTCAACCGCTTACGTGTCTCGTCGCGCCCAAAGGCCGCGCTCGAAGCACGATAGAGCAAGAGGACCGACTCAAAATCCGACCCCGTCCGACTCCAAGCCACGCGCGCAATCCGGTCGCGCAGGTTCAGCCGCTTCGTCTGCCCCTCGCTCGGCTCCAATAACCGCTGCAACCGCCGACGAATGTTCCCCGACTTCGCAAGATAAGGCCGGTCACCCTCACCCGCTCCATAGAGTGCAAAGACGCCACCTCCGGCAGGAGCCTCACGCAGAACTTCTTCCGCACGCCCCGGCGCAAACTGCATCGCTTGTTCGAAAATATTTACGTCTGCCACGGGCCGATTTTACTTCCTTCGCCATTACGCTCTGTAAAATCCGAGCTTATGAAATTCGCTCTGGTCATCACTGCGTTGCTAGTGCTTGTAAGTCCGCTTAAGGCACAGGAGCAGCGGGACTTTTCTTCAGATGACGGCATCAAGGACATCGAACATCCGGTCTCGCTGCCTGAAAGCGTTATGAAACTTCTATCGGACGATTTGGAGATCAGCGAAGTCTTATCGCGAGAGAGTCCCGGAAGCAAAACATTGCCAAGTGAATGGGTAAGAGCGGCGATGGTGCATCTCGCCGACTCAAAAGAGACAGACTATGTTGTCCTTGGTATAGGGCCGCTCATGGGCGCGCACTCCGTTCAATTTCGAGTTGTTCGTATGTTGCCTCATGGACCAGTAATGGTTCTCCGTGGTTTCGGCGACCAGCTTTCTGTAGGAGAGCTTCGCCACAAAGCCCTAAGAGATATCACCGTGACGTATTACACCGGGGCCAAGCTATGGCCCACCCAATTTCGATTTAACGGCTCAACTTATGTAGCGCAGAAGAAGTGATTACTCGCCAGCAATCGTCATGCCTTCGATCCGGATCGTAGGCACTGCGGTCGCTCCGCGCCAGATGAGATCGTTGCCGATGGCCACAATGTTGGAGTACATCTCCTTCAGATTTCCGGCGATCGTGATCTCCTCAACAGCACCGGTAAACTCGCCGTTCTCGATCCAAAGCCCCGAAGCGCCCTGCGAGTAATCACCCGTTACCAGGTTCACACCAGAGCCAAGCGTCTCGTAGACGTAAAGGCCGTTCTGCACCTCGCCGACGATCTCGTCCAACGTCTGCGTTCCCGGCTCAAGATAGAAGTTTCCCGCGCCGATCCCCGGAGCCCCGCCAAGACCGCGCGTCGCATTGCCGGTGGACTTCATCCCCAGCTTGCGTGCCGTGTAGGTGTTCATCACGTAGCTCTTCAGAATGCCCTTCTCCACAATCACCTTGCGCTGCATCGGAAGACCGTCACCGTCGAAGGGAAGCGTGCCAAACCCGGCGAGACCGGGCTCCAGCATCATCGTTCCGTCGTCCACGACGGTGATGTTTTCACCTGCAACGCGCTCGCCCAGTTTGCCGTCGAAGAACGTCGCATGGCGGTAGATTGCCTCTCCATTCGCGGCCTCGAAGATATTGCCGATCAGGCTCCGCGCGATCTCTGGCGGAAAGACCATCGAGGCGCGTTGCGTCTTCACCTTGCGCGCTCCGAGCCTGCGCACCGCACGCCGTGCGGCCTCTTTGCCCACGCTTTCCGGAGACTCCAACCGCGCCAACGTTCGCGCGCTGGAGTACCAGTAGTCGCGCTGCATGCCCTTTGCATCCTGCGCAATGGGCATGGCCGCAACGCTGCAGTAGCTCTTCCTGTACTCGCCCGCAAAGCCGCGCGAGTTCGCCATCACCTTGCGCGAAGTCGCCACATCGAAGGTTCCGCCATCGGAGTTCTGGATGCGCACATCCGCGCTCATTGCCGCCTCTTCCGCTCGCCGCGCATATGCGATGCGCTCTTCTGCAGGAAGCGAATAGACATCCTCAAAGAAAAGCCCCATGCCTTCGGAGTTCCGCAGCTCGGAGAACGAACCCGCATCCGGCAGGCCCGCAAAGGGATCCTCCCCTGTGATCTTCGAAAGCTCAACCGCACCCTTTACAAGGTGCGCGATGCCATCCTCGCTCAGATCGCTCGTGGAGGTGCTCGCCGTCCGCAGACCGTTGAAGACGCGCAAACCCAGGCCGCGCGATCCGCTTTCGACCAGCGTCTCCACCTGGCCCAGACGGACCTTCACCTCAAACTCATCGCCCTCGTACGCCACGGCCTCTGCGTCGGTGGCACCGGCCTTCAGGGCGCGATCCACTACGTCGGCTACAAGCTGCTTCAGATCTTTCTTCGTCTCAATCATCATCGTCCCGTTCCACCCACCGTCATGCGATCCAGCTTGATCGTCGGCATACCCACGCCCACCGGCACGCCCTGTCCCTTTTTGCCGCACGTTCCAATGCCTTCATCCAGCGCCAGATCGTGGCCCACCATGCTCACATGGTGCAGCGATGTCGGACCGTCGCCTACCAGCATCGCGCCCTTCACCGGTGCGGTGACCTTGCCATCTTCGATCAGGTAAGCCTCGCTTGCTGCGAAGACGAACTTGCCGTTCGTAATGTCGACCGAACCACCAGAGAAGTTGACGGCATACAACCCCTTCTTCACGCTGCGCAGAATGTCGGCAGGCTCGTCTTCCCCCGCAAGCATGTACGTGTTCGTCATGCGAGGCATGGGGAAGTGCTGATAGCTCTCGCGACGTCCGCTGCCCGTTCCCGGAAGACCCATCAGCTTCGCAGAGAGCTTGTCGCTCATGTAGCGCCGCAGAACGCCCTTCTCGATCAGGACTGTGTTCTGCGTCGGCGCGCCTTCGTCGTCCACGTTGATTGAACCGCGACGTCCGGCGATGGTTCCGTTGTCCACGACGGTCACCTTCTCGTTCGCCACCTTCTGTCCCAGCAGGCCCGCAAACGCGCTCTGTTTCTTGCGGTTGAAGTCTGCCTCCAGACCATGTCCCACGGCTTCGTGAATGAGCACACCCGGCCATCCCGGACCGAGGACGACTTCCATCTCTCCCGCAGGAGCTTCCGTCGCCGTGAGTTGCAGAATGGCCTGTCTCGCTGCTTCCGTCGCAAAGAACTCCGGCGTCTTCTGCTCGTTGTAATACGAGATCTGCACGCGCCCGCCGCCACCGCTTGTTCCACGCGCCGAACCGGAGTCATCCTTCGCCAGAACGCCCACATTCAAGCGGCTCAACGGCTGCACATCGCTGGCATACGTTCCATCGCTGGCGACGATGAGGATCCGCCGCACCTCGTCGCTGAAGTTCGCACGCACCTGCGTCACACGCGGATCGTACGCACGCGCTGTGCGGTCGGCACGCTGCACAAGGTCCAGCTTCTGGGCAATCTCCGTATCTAAATCCATCACCGGATAGAGCGCATGCACCTCGGTCTCGACAAATCCCTGCACCTGCACTTTAGAAGGGCCGCTCGCAATCAGAGCCGCTGTCTTCGCCGCGTGCAAGAGCTTTGCTTCGGTGAGATCGTCTGTGTAGGAAAACCCGGTCCGCTCGCCGCTCAGGACACGAATGCCACAGCCGACACTCATTCCCTGGCTGGCGGACTTCACAATTCCTTCGTCCACACCGATCGACGTCGACGTAACACTCTCAAAATAAAGCTCTGCGAAGTCTCCGCCAGCGCTCAGCGCCGCCTGGAGGCACCGCTCCAGCAGGCCGTTTGTTACACCCATGCGTTCGCGGAAGTACTCTGTCTTCGATACCGTCATCGTTGCCATCTCTCAATTCTACGCACCTGAAAGCTGCGGCCCCTGCGTGTGCTACCTTCATTCCCATGAGCCCGCCGCAGACCGTTCCTCCCATCGATCCCCGGTACCCCATCGGTCGCTTCCAGCGCATTGAGATGATTACGCAGCACATGCGCGAGGCCGCCGTCGCCCGTCTGGCCGAACTTCCTGAAGAACTTTTTCATGTGGTCGACGGTCTTTCCGATGCGCAGCTCTCCACGCCCTACCGCGAAGGCGGCTGGACCGTTCGTCAGCTCGTGCACCATATCGCCGATTCGCACGCGAACGCCTACCTCCGCATACGTCTCGCTCTGACCGAAGATGCACCCACCATCTGCACCTACGACGAGAAGGCGTGGGCCGAGCTGCATGACTCCGTTGCGCCCGTGGCCTGGTCCATCCAGTGGCTGGAGGCGCTTCACGCCCGCCTGGTTATGCTTCTGCAATCGCTCGACGCAGAGCAGTGGAAGCGCGTCTTTATCCACCCGGAAAAGGGCCCGGTTACAGTGGAGATGGCCGCTCTGGAGTACGCTTGGCACTCGCGTCACCACGTCGCCCACATCGCTCATCTCCGCGCGGTCAAAGACTGGTAAAACGAATCGATGTCGTCGGTTGTGTCAGAGCAAACACCAGAGCAGATCGGCACCGCACTCGAAGACTTCCTCGTCAGCCATCCGCGTACGCTCGTCTATGAAGACGGCGCGCTCCTCTTCGATCTGCAGGAGGCGAAGTACAGCCTCTCCACGGAACACGGCCGCTGCACACTGCACCTGTGGTCTGAAGAAAAGAACCTCGTCCGCCGGGTCGTCTCCGCGCGCGAACGAAAGAGCTCACTCGCGCTCGCGACGATGCGCTTCGGACAGACGAAGCCGAAGCTGCTGGAGCTAGTCTCCGATCCCGACCGCCGCACACCCTCCACGCGCGAAGCCACGCGTATGCGCTTCCTTCCCAAAGTGGAACGCGCCCTCAAAGCCGAGTTCCCCCATTGGGTCATCGATTCCTTTCATACGGCGATGGATCTGGAAAAATCCTTCGGCCCGGCCTACGCGCGCGGAACGATGCATCAGGGCCAGCAGGCGTGGGCTGTGATTGCGGCGAATGGAGAAGAGACACTCGCCACCATCGATGGCATTCTCACGCTCGGCATCCTCTGGCTGCAACACTGCCGCGACAACGCTGGTGGCCGCCGCCTCTATCAGGGCCTGCGTATCATGGTTCCACGTGGAACGTCAACGCTTACCCTGCAACGCATGCAATGGCTTCGCACCGACGCCGCACAGTGGCAGCTCTACGAGTTTGACGAGCCAAACGATAGCCTTACCGAACGCGACCCCTACGATACCGGCAACCTCATCACACGTCTGCCGAATGCACCCGATACCGTAGCAGCCAGCGACCGTTTCGCCGAAGCCCTGGCAAAGGTCTTCGCCCTCATCCCGCAGGAACACCACAAAGACGTAGACCAGCGCCTACGCTCCTCGACTCACATGACGCTTTCGCTGCACGGTCTGGAGTTCGCGCGTCTGCGTCTGACCGTCTCGGCGAACTCCTTCAATCGCGAAGTGGAGATCACCTTCGGCGCAGGCCCAAACGAAACTCCACTTACGCTGGTCACTGAATCGAACCTGCGACATCTCGTGGAACGCCTCTTCGCCCGGCGCATTGCCTCAGGTTCGCAGAAAGATCCGCTGTATCGAAGCCAGCCCGAACGATGGCTGGAATCCACACTCCGCCGCAACATTGCTCCGCTGACCGCAGGTGCAAACTCTCTCGCGCAGTTCAATGCGGAGCATGTCTACGCGCAGGTGCCAGCCTTTGCCGCTTCAGACCGGGGCATGATCGATCTGCTTACTGTGACGCATGCAGGCCGCCTCGCAGTCCTTGAGCTCAAGGCAAACGAAGACATGCACTTCGCCCTGCAGGCGCTCGATTACTGGATCCGCGTCCGCTGGCACCACACCCAAACTGCCGACCCAAGCACTGGCCTCGGAGCCTTCCAGGCCCACGGCTTCTTCCCCACGCTCCGCCTCTCGGCAGAACCACCCCTGCTTTACCTGGTGGCCCCGTCGCTCCGCATCCACCCGGTTACGGAGGTCGTTCTGCGTTACCTAAAACCCGAGGTGGAATGGACCACTCTGGGCCTTAGCGAACATTGGCGGCGGGAAATGAAAGTGATCTTTAGGAAACGCTCACGCGGCCAGAAGTTATAGGACGGAATTCAGCAGACCCAAACGCCACCTGGCATTACCATGGTCGTGACAATGCCTAATGCGTCGAGCGCAAAAGAGACCACTATTCCCATCCAAACGATCTTGCGGCGCTCTTTGTCTGAAAGTAGCCAAGAGCGATAGAACACGCGGAGCAAGAGAGACCATTCTCCAATGCGGATCGGCACAAGGAGCGCAAAGAATAGAAGATCTGCAGCACCATCATGATTTTCCATTTGCGGAAATTTCATGAGCTTCCAGTAAGTGAGTCCAACGACTGTACCCACGAGCAATCCAATTGTGGTTCGAATCAGTCCCGAAATCAAAGCATTTGGTGGAGGATGTATCGCCTCCGTTTTTGTGGGGAGAATGCCGCTATCTATGCGGCGATTGATTACAGTCGCCGCGAAGAGGGAATATCCGGCAAGCTTCACCGCAAGAAAATAGAGCAGTCCCGTCGGTGCGGGTCCCATCGCCATGAAGCAATCGTCTCAGTGCGGCCAAACACCGTCAACGTAAATCAGTCGCAGCCCTGACCCATCGCCTCAAGCGACATCTCGTCCTCGCCAACGTCCGCGAAAGTTCCTTCCAGCTTCCCTTCGAAGAAGCGCTCCACCGCGTCCATCACTTCGGTGCCGCGCTTGGCGTCGAAGATTGCTCGCCGCAGCGCTGCACCGCCGACCACGCCGTGCGTGAACCAGCTTGCGAACTGCTTCATCTTTCCGATGGCGTCACGGCGCGAGCTCTCGCGGTCCTTCTTCTGCCGCTTTTCAAAGTCCGTTTCGGCAGGGCCGGTAATCTCAGGATGCTCCTGCTCCATCTCAGCCAGCAGCATCTCGAAGTAGCCGCGAATCATGCGGTAGCGGTCCATCTCCGTCGGCTTGTCATACTCGCCGGTCGCCGTGTATTGCGCAATCTGCCGGAAGATCCAAGGGTTTGCCGGAGCCGCGCGACCGATCATCACCGCATCACAGCGGGTTTTTTCGACCATCGCCGCAGCGTCTTCGGGGGTGCGGACGTCGCCGTTGCCGATCACCGGAATGGAGACGGCATCCTTCACCGCAGCAATCCACTCCCAACGGGCTTCGCCGCTGTATCCATCCTCGCGCGTGCGGGCATGTAGGGCCACGGCGTTCAAGCCGCTCTCCTGCGCCATCTTCGCCAGATCCACGCAGACAATCTGCTTGTCGTTCCAACCCATGCGGAACTTCACGGTGAAGGGAATCGTGACCGACGCGCGAACCTTCTCAAAGATGTTCTGGATCAGAGGCAGGTCACGCAGAAGACCGCTGCCGCCGTTGGAACTGACGACACGCTTCGCCGGGCAGCCGAGATTGAGATCGACCATGTCGAAGCCCGCATCCTGCACGATCCGCGCGCTCTCAGCCAGAGTCTCCGGATTCGAGCCAAACAATTGCGCCGAGATCGGGTGCTCGTCTTCGTAGTAAGTCAGGTAGCGCTTGCGCTTGGTCTCGCGCATCCGCGCCAGGCCGTCGGCGCTGGTGAACTCTGTCACGATCAAGCCGCAGCCGCTCTGCTGGTTGGAGACCTCAGTCTCCACGTCACCCGGAGTAGCCGTGGAAGCCGCCGTGAACATGCTCGCGTTGCGAATGAACCGCCGAAAGACGGTATCCGTTACGCCGGCCATAGGGGCAAGCACCGTCGCGGGTGCAATGCGCACGTTGCCGATGGTGAACTCCGCGCCTACGCGTGCTTCCGCAGGCATCGGACGTTCCAGCGTACTCTCCCAGCCCTTCTTCATGACCATCTCTTTTCGCAAACGTGCACTTCTCTCATAAACCAGAAAGGCCCCCGCCAAAGCGGAGGCCTTCCTATTCAGCTTCGTTGCTTACTGCGCTGCTGCTTCGGTCTTCGCGTCGTCAGACTTGGCATACTTGCGGCGGAAGCGCTCGATACGTCCAGCAGTATCGATCATCTTCTGCTTACCGGTGAAGAACGGGTGGCAGGCGTTGCAGATTTCGAGAACGATGTCGCCCTTGTGGGTCGAACGCGTCTCAAATTTGTTACCGCACGCGCAGCGTACTTCGGTCGCGCGATAATCGGGATGAATTGCTTCTTTAGGCACGATGGAACCTTCTTTCAAGAAAGTGCGGACGTTATCGGCGTACGGTCTGCTTGCAACGGTCAGGTTCACGTCACATCAGGTTCCTGTCGCACCGCCGAATCCCTCAACTGAAGAGAGAAGCCGCTTTTCCAAGTATACCGCCGTTTTCAACATGCGACAACGTGCCTCAAGCCCCCTCAGGTGAGCGATACTTGGAACCGATGCCAGAACTTATTCCACCGGTCTGCCCGCTCTGCGAGGGCACCCTCTTTCGCTTCATCCAGCGGCCCAATGGCGATCGCTTCGCCCAGCCGTGCAGCTGCCGCGTGGCGCACCGTAACGCGCGTACGCTGCTGCAGGCCCGAATTCCAAAAAGGTACGAACACTGCACGCTGGAGAGCTTCGAAACCAAATTCGGTTCGGCCACGCCCTCGCTCTCGCACGCGCACATCGCGGCCAAGAAGTTCGTCCAGGCCTATCCTCTTGAAACGAATGGCACAGGACTGCTCCTGACGGGAAATATCGGCGTAGGAAAGACGCATCTGGCCGTCGGTATTCTGCAGGCGCTCATCGAGCGGGGAGCCCAGGGGCTCTTTTACGACTACCGCGAGCTCCTGAAGCAGGTACAGCACTCCTACAACCCCTCTGTGGCAGCGACCGAACTCGGCATCCTGGAGCCGATCTTCAATGCGGAGGTCCTCGTCCTCGACGAGATCGGCGCGTCCAAGCCCACGGACTGGGTCTGGGACACCGTCGCTCACATTCTCAATACGCGCTACAACGACCAGCGCACCACCATCATTACGACCAACTACGCGAACCTTCCCCCACTTGGCGTCGATATTCCTGGAGCGACTACGATCAGCGACCGCAAAGGGCATCGCGAAGACACCTTGGGCGACAGGATAGGTGAGCGCATGCGCTCACGCCTGCAGGAGATGTGCGTTGTGCTGGAGATGCGTGGGGAAGACTTCCGCCAGCGCGTCAAGCGCGCCACCTTCGCCTAAAGAAAACGCCCTCCATCAGGAGGGCGTTTTCTTTAGCAATCAAAATCTACAGCGGAAAGTTTTTCAGCCACTCGCGGAAGGGCGGTCCCAGGTCGTCGCGCTTCAGGGCGAACTCGACGGTAGCCTTCAGGAAGCCCAGCTTATCGCCCGCGTCGTGGCGCTTGCCTTCGTAGGTGAAGCCGTAGACCTTCTCGTACTGCAGAAGCGCCTTGATGCCGTCCGTGAGTTGCAGTTCGCCGCCTGCACCGGGCTTCAGAGCCTCGAGCAGGCTGAAGATGCGCGGTGTCAGGATATAGCGACCGATGATTGCGTTCTGACTGGGGGCCTCGCTCGCCTTTGGCTTCTCCACCATGTCGCGCACGGCGAGAAGTCTGGGGTTGTTCGGATCCTGCGTGCAGTCCAGGCAGCCGTAGTTGCTGATCGCCGCGCCCTCCACCACTTCGCTGCCAAGGATCGAAGAACCGGTGTCGTAGAAGGCCTCCACCATCTGCTTCATGCAGGGTGTCTTGGCATCCACGATGTCATCCGGCAGAAGCACAGCAAAGGGCTCATTGCCTACGAGTTCTTTCGCCATCAGAACGGCGTGTCCCAGGCCAAGCGCTTCGGGCTGCCGCGTGTACGTAATCTTGGCCAGTTTCGAAACGGAACGCGCAACCTCCAGCAGGGCTGTTTTGCCGCGCGCTTCCAGGCTTGCTTCCAGTTCGGCAGACTTGTCGAAGTGGTCCTCCATCGTCGTCTTGCCACGACCGGTGATGATGATGATCTCCGTGCAGCCTGCGGCCACAGCCTCTTCCACGCCATATTGGATCAGTGGCTTATCGACAAGAGGAAGCATCTCTTTTGGAGTAGCTTTTGTTGCGGGCAAAAAACGTGTGCCCATACCTGCGGCTGGAAAAACGGCCTTGCGAATCTTCATCTGGCTCATAACTTGGTCAGAGTTCCTTTAGAGGCGAATGGTTTGCCTGAATGTGCTCATCCTAGCAAAGCGTGAGGAAAGGTCTCTACAACTTTTGTAATCGCTCCGTAGCCTTTTGGCCTAGAGCACGGGTGAATCGTCGTTCAGCATGGCTTTGCGAATCACTTTGATGGGCGCAAAACCCTGCCGCATTAAATCATCGTGAAATCCTTGCAGGGTAAACGCTGCACCGCGCTTTTTCTTCACGTCTTCGCGGAGTTTCAGGATCTGGAGCTTGCCCAGCGTGTAGTAAAGATACGTGGCATCGGAGGTCCCACGCTTCGTCTCCATCTTCGCGATCGAGGGCGACTGATATCCCTCCTTCACAAAGAACGCCTCTGCTTCCTCTGTCGTCATGCCCGCCGTGTGCATCTTGATGCCGACAACGAAGCGCGCATTGCGCAGAAGAGCATCCTGCAGCTGTCCGAGGCGAATGAGCTTTGCCTCACGCTCGTCCTTCGCTCCAAAGCCAGGCTGACCGTAGCCTTCGTCCAGCATCATCTGTTCGCAATAGTGGGCCCAGCCTTCGATGTTGCTGTTCGCGCCTACCAGTTTGCGAATCTTGGAAGGGAACTGGTTCTGCCAGAGGAACTGGACATAGTGCCCGGGGTACGCTTCGTGCACGCTCGTGGAGACGATCGTTCCTACGTTGAACGCCGCCATGTGCTCGGCGACACGATCCTTGCTCCAACCGGACTCGGGAAGTGTGACGTTGAAGAAAGCTGTCTTCGAGTGCGTCTCAAACGGCCCCGGCGGGTCCATGCTCGCTTGCGTGGTCGCGCGCATGAAGGGCGGCGTCTCTTCCAGAACCGGCCTCACATCGCTGGGTAGAGTGATGATCTTATGTGCTTTGATAAAGGCGATCTCTCCGTTGAAGCTGTCGCGAAAGGCATCCAGCAGCTTATCCGGCGCGGGATGAATTGTTGCTAGTTCTGCCAGAACGTCCAGCGGAGACTTGTTCGGGTCCACCTCATGTGCGATCCGCGCAAATTCCGCCTGATTGGCGCGCATGTTGGCCATATCGATCTCAATCAGGCGATCCAGTGGCGTATCCACCATCTCGTCGTACTGCAGCTTCTTCCGATAAGTGTCCGCGCCAAAGCGGAAATCTCCGTTCGAGCGCGGAAGAAGATCGGACTTCAACCATGCGCCATAGCTCTTCAGAGCTTCGATCACAGCGGCGTTGCTCTTCGCAAAGTCCGCCTTGGTCTGTTCGTCGGTCGCGTCTTTGAAGGCAGACGGCACATCGTTCTGGAAGAAGCTCACCAAGCCGTCGATCTGCTCCAGGGCGATCTCTGTGTAGATTTTGGGAGGATTCTTCAAATTCTTCCGGGCTTCTACAAAGACCTGCGGCATGAGTTTTTCGCGCTCCACGGCGGCGCGCAGACGCGTATTCACCGGAGCGTAGTTGCGGCTCATGATGACGAAGACGGAGCCGGTAATCCCGCTCGAGTAGTTATCCGGATTCTTCTCCCACATACGGATCGTCTCCAGCGAAAGAAGCTGCGAGCGGATGCTGTTCAGCAGAATCTGGCGGTCCGCGGCAACATCGCGATCCAGACCTTCGGCCGGGATGGACTCGAACTTCTTCTCCCACTCGTGCAACTTCAACGTCTGCTTTTGCACGGCGGCGGCGGAGTAGTCTTCGAGCATCGTGTCGTACTCATGCAGACCGACCGATGTTGCGTAGCTCGGCTGCGCGTGGAAGAGTTCGTCGAAGTACTGCTCGCTCCAGACGCTGAAGGTCTGCGGCGCGCCATCGATGTTTACACGCTGTGCCGATGCTGTCATCACTACCCCACTGAGCAGAACTGCCCCAAGAAGAAACTTCATCGTGTCTTTCCCTCGATTGAATGCACCCAAATTGTAAGTTACTGCGGCAGGGCCGGTGGACGTACCGTAATCTCGTCCAACAGCGCGCGCGCCTCGGAGATGACCTCTTCCGCTTTTGCAGAAGAGAGCGGCCAGCGCAGGATGCCCTGTGGCGTGAACTGCGCTCCGCGCTTCGCCGAACGCGAGACGAGCTTCATCATTGCGCCGGGATCGATCGGCGCCTTCTGGTCGAAGCGCAACATCAGCATCTCGCGCATCACCTTCTGCTTGTTCTCTTCGATCTGGATGCGTTTGCGATCCAGTTGCGCGACGCACAGACGCTCGCACTCCATGCGTAGCTCTGCGGCTGCGAGCAGGTGCGTCACAGTTTCGGGCAGAGGCCCGTAGCGGTCGATCATCTCTGCGCGGACGTCGGCCAGTACGCCGGAGTCCTGCGCTCCTGCGATGCGCTTGTACATGCGCAGGCGCTGATTCTCTTCCGCAATGTAATCCGCATCGATGCGCAGAGAGATGCCAAGGTTGAGCTGGACCGCGACGCGCTCTTCCGCGCTCTCGCCCTTCATCTTGGCTACGGCTTCCTGCAGCATCGTCGTGTACATCTCGAAGCCGATGGCCTCGATGTGCCCGCTCTGCTCGCCGCCAAGCATGTTCCCCGCGCCTCGCAGTTCGAGATCGAGAGCTGCGATTTTGAAGCCCGCACCGAGGTCGGAAAACTCTTTCAATGCGGCCAGTCTACGACGCGCTACTTCCGTCAGTTCGTTGTCCGGAGGAATTAGAAGATACGCATAGGCGCGACGGTTTGCGCGACCCACACGTCCGCGCAACTGGTAGAGCTCACTCAAGCCGTGCCTGTCGGCGCGGTTGATGATGATCGTGTTGGCTCGCGGAATATCCAGGCCGTTTTCAATGATGCTCGTTGCACAGAGGACGTCGTACTCGTAGTTCATGAACGCGAGCATGGCTTTCTCGAGTTCGCCTTCGCCCATCTGTCCGTGTGCGGTGATGACGCGCGCATGCGGAACGAGCTCGCGAATCTTTGAGGCAAGATCGTAGATGGTTTCTACGCGGTTGTGGACAAAGTAGATCTGTCCGCTGCGCTCCAGCTCCATCTCAATTGCGGTGCGCACCAGCTTCTCGTCGAACTTTGCCACGATGGTCTGGATTGCCATGCGGTCCTTCGGAGGCGTTTCGATCACGCTCATATCGCGCAGGCCAAGCAGGGACATGTGCAGCGTACGTGGGATCGGTGTCGCGCTCATGGCCAGAACGTCGATGGCTGCGCGCATCTGCTTCAGGCGCTCCTTGTGGCGCACACCGAAGCGCTGTTCCTCGTCCACGATCAGCAAGCCGAGATCCTGAAAGGCGATGTCCTTCGAGAGCAGGCGATGCGTCCCGATCAGAACATCCACCTTGCCCTCGGCCACATCTTCAAGGATCTTCTTCTGTTCCTTGGCCGTGCGGAAGCGCGAGATCATCTCGACGTTCACAGGGAAGCGTGCGAAGCGTTTTTTGAACGATTGGTAGTGCTGAAAGCTCAGCACGGTCGTCGGCGTAAGCACCGCAACCTGCTTGGAGTCCTGCACGGCCTTGAAGGCGGCGCGCATGGCAACTTCGGTTTTGCCGTAGCCGACGTCTCCGCAGAGCAGGCGGTCCATCGGCTGTGTGCTCTCCATATCGCGCTTGATGTCCGCGATGGCGGAGAGCTGGTCGTCCGTCTCGTTGAAATCGAAGGCATCTTCGAACTCGCGTTGCAGATTGTTGTCCGGAGCAAAGACGAAGCCCTCTGCTGATTGCCGCTGCGCGTAGAGCTTCAGCAGTTCGGCGGTCATGTCCTGCATGGCCTTCTTGACGCGGGCCTTCGTCTTCGCCCACGCCGCGCCACCCATCTTGTTCAGTTCCGGAGCGGGGCCGGTGTCGGCGGTTCTGTACTTCTGAATCAGGTCAAGCCGCGTCAGAGGAACGTATAGCTTCGCCTGTTCAGCAAACTCCAGGATCATCAACTCAAGGGGCATGCCCTCCTGGTCGATGGTGCGCAGACCCATGTACTTCGCTATGCCGTGCTCCACGTGGACGACATAGTCTCCCACGGTGAGATCGCGGAAGTCGGAGATGAAGGCCGCCGTCTTCGATTTCCTCTGCACCGGACGCGCTGTGACATCGGCGTCGTCGTTCAGATCCTGCGCGCCAAAGATCACAAGCGTGCGCGCCGTGGCCTTATCGAGGTCCAGCACCTGCACGCCATTGGCAATGGCCGTCTTCACGATCACCGGTGTGCGCAGATCGCCTGCAAGATAGCTCGACTCGTCATAGACCGTTGCGCTTCCGCTCGAGGTCTGCACGCGGCTGCCGATGCGATACGGGACCTGGTACTCCTGCAGCAGTGTGGCGAGCCGCTCTACCTCGCCCTGATTCGGCGCAGCGATCAGCACACGCGCGTCCTGCAGCGTAAGCGACTTCAACTGCTCTACCATCGCCGGAATCGATCCACGAAAACGCGGCGTCGGGCGCGTTGCAAACTCGATCTCCGTCAGCGCGGAGTTGTCGACGTCCAGAACATCCACAGCGCCAAGCTGGTCAAGATCGCATCCCGGCAGAACGCGCAGGCGGTCGTCAAGGTCCCATGGCGAGATGTAGATATCTTCCGGCACCACCAGTGTTCCGATGGCGCTGCGTTCGTGCCGCTGTTCGATCTTGTTCCACCAGCGCTCGCCCTGGTTCTTGACCATCGCGGGCTCTTCCACGAAGACGCGTGTGTACGGCCCCATGAGCTCGAAGATCGTCGAGGTTGCTCCGGCTACCGGCGCGAAGAACTCCCATCCGGGAAAGATCGTCGCCTGTCCTACACGGGATTGCAACTCCGCTGGCTCTTCGCCACCTTCGAGCATGGCACCCGCAGCGCCGCCGCGTACCAGGCGCGTGTGCACGGCGTTCAATAGCTTTTCTGTAATTGGGGTTTCTGTGAGCGGAAGCAAAATGGCCTCGTCCACCGGCGTGCTCGAACGCTGCGTGTCGGGATCGAACTTCCGCATGCTCTCGATCTCATCGCCAAAGAAGTCGATGCGGACAGGGCGATCCATCTCCGGGGAATAGACATCCACGATGCCGCCGCGCAGCGTGACCTGCCCCGGCATCTCGACCACATCCACGCGCGTGTAGCCGACCTCCAGCAGATGAGCCAGGATCATCTCCGTGTCGTACTCTTCTCCGCGCTTCAGCTCCAGTGCCAGGCCAGCGTAAAAATCCTTCGGGAAGAGCCGCATGCATGCAGACTCGAGAGGCGCAATGACGACCTTTGCCTGCCCGGTCGCGATCTTCCAGAGCGTTGAAGCGCGCGCTTCCTGGATCTCGGCGTGCGGGGAGAGGTTTTCGAAGGGAAGTACATCGTGCGCAGGGAGCCGCAGAACTTCTTCGCAGGCAAGCACACCCGTAAGCTCGCAGGTGGCCAGAAGCGACTGATGCAGGGCTTCTGCGGCCTTGTTGTCGCTGACGAGGATCAGCGCCGGAGCATTCCCGGCCTTCACCATGTAGGGCAGGTAGAGCGCCCGCGCCGTAAATGTCAGGCCAGACACACGTCTCCGCCCCGATCCGCCGCTCAAGTGCCGCCGTAAACGCTCAAATATCTCGGAATGTTCCAACTCCGCGACCATCTCGCGGACAAAGGGGAGGATCATGCACTTTCAAGTTTAGCAGCGCATTGCTTGCTAAAATTGAGATCTATGCCCGCCATTGCAGGTCTGTCGCCCGAAATCCTCGCCAAGTACCAGCCCGTCATCGGTCTTGAAGTCCACGTGCAGCTCCTGACCAAAACCAAGGCCTTCTGCGGCTGCGTGAATCTCTACGGTGGGGATCCCAATACGCACACCTGCCCCACCTGCCTCGGCCTGCCCGGAGCGCTTCCTGTGCTCAATCGCCAGGCTGTGGAGTTTGCCGTTCTCGCCTCCACCGCGCTCAACTGCACGGTGAACGAGCACTCCGTCTTTGCGCGGAAGAACTACTTCTATCCAGACTCGCCCAAGGGCTACCAGATCTCGCAGTTCGATAAACCCATCGCGGAACACGGCTGGCTGGATGTCTCCGACGGAAAGGGTGGCAGCAAGCGCATCGGGATCACGCGTCTGCACATGGAAGAGGACGCCGGAAAGAGCATCCACGACGGCTTTGCGGACTCCGCCACGAACACCTACATTGATCTGAACCGCTGCGGCACGCCGCTCGTCGAGATCGTCTCGGAGCCGGATATCCGCTCTGCCGATGAGGCCTTCGAGTACCTCACCAAGCTGAAGGAGATCCTGCTCTACACCGGCGTCTCCGACTGCAACATGGAGGAGGGCTCCCTCCGTTGCGACGCCAACGTCTCCGTCATGCTCAAGGGCGCAGCCGAGTACGGCACCAAGGCCGAAGTGAAGAACGTCAACAGCTTCCGCTTCATCCGCGACGCGATCAACTATGAGATCGAGCGCCAGATCGAAGTCGTGGAGTCCGGTGCGAACGTCAAGCAGGAGTCGCGTCTTTACAACTCCGGCGAAGGCCGCACCTACTCCATGCGCTCAAAGGAAGAGGCGCACGACTATCGCTACTTCCCGGAGCCTGATCTCCCGCACCTCGTCGTCGACGATGCGTGGAAGGCCGAGATCCTGAAGGCGCTTCCTGAGCTTCCAGAGGCCAAGCGCGCGCGTCTTGTCGCTACTTATGAGATTTCTGTGCAGGATGCTGCAACGCTAGCGTCTTCGCAGGCCTTCGCCGACCAGTTCGAAGAGGCTGCGAAGGCAGCGAAGAGCCCGAAGCGTGTTGCCAACCTCATCCTCGGTGAACTCCTGGGTCGCCTCAACGCCGCTGGGCTTGAGTTGGAGACCTCGCCTGTCACGCTGAAGGGAATCGTGCAGGCTGCGGATCTTCTCGAAGAGGGCAAGCTCTCTTCCAAGCAGCTCAAGCAGCTCTTCGACATCTCCTTCGAGAAGAACGAAGACTTTGGCGTCGTCTACGACCGGGAAAAGCCGGAGCAGATCTCCGACACCGGAGCGATCGAGACCATGATTGATGAGGTGATCGCGGCCAATCCGAAGCAGGTCGAGCAGTACAAGGGCGGCAAGAAGACCGTTTCAGCTTTCTTTGTCGGCCAGGTAATGCGCCTGTCGAAGGGACAGGCAAATCCAGCCATGCTCAACGATCTTGTGGTGAAGAAGCTCGACGCGGCATAAACTCGTAGCCAATGTCGCGCCGATCTCTTCTCCGCCTGTTGCCGATTGCCGCTCTTCTGGGCTGCAGCGTCACGCCTAAGCCGCCGCTGGAGCAGATTGCCGCGGACCAGAGAGTGATGCCGCCCAATACCATTGGCTTCTCGCAGATGATGCGGGAGCTCTCCGCGCAACCGGGGTTTACGGAGAAGCTGCTGGCGCAGATCAATCACGGCGAAAAAGCCGGGGCGTACCTCACGCCAAAGCTCTTCGACGAGTTTCGCAAACTCATTCTCGGCAGTGACTGGAGCGGCCTCGACCGCTTTCCGGGATGGAACATCCGCCGTATCACGCGGACCGTCGATCTTGGCACACACCTGGTAAAGGGTTCCCAGGCAGGGCAGGATCTTGCTGTCAACGTCGGACCCTATGCGCTGGACGCGGCGCGCACGGAAGACCTGGATACGCCTTCCAGCCTCGATGGATTCAAGGGCGATCAAAGTTCGCTTGGTGCGGATGTCACGCACGGAGACGGTCCCGATCCACGTCTCGCACCGATGCACGCGGAGAGCGCGCGCCTGGCGCAGGTTCTCAACCGCCTCTCGATGAACAACACGCCCAAACCAGTCTTCACGGCGAAGATTGGCGGCCAAAACGCCACGTCTCCGGAGCAGCTTATTGCTGCGCTTACCGCTACCGGCCACAGTGTCACCGTGGCGGACGCGCGCTACTTCGCAAACTTTGGCCACTTCCACTACAAGGGCCGCGACGTGGAGATGCCCTTCTGGCTGGACACGCAGTTGCTCATCCCTACCGATCACTGGTGGCAGCGCTCGCGCCATCTCCTCGTTCCGGTCGCGCACGCGGAGTACGAATGGATTATCAGCGGACCAAGAATCAATGCTGATGTGACCTTTTACTTCGGTATCGATGGACGGGCGGAGTTCCGCACCAACGACGAGCAGAACCAGCCCTGGGTCATGGGCCGGCACGCGCACGAATATCGTGGCGACCAGGCCGTGGAGGTCACGCGGCTTACGGGCAAGTATGTCCGCGCTTACGCTGCTCTGCATGCTGCGCATCCGGAGCTGCCCTTCGGCGGTTACTACACACTTGGCGTCTGCCAGGACGTGATCGGCTCCATCGAGCTCCGCATGACGGGCAGTACGACGCTCTTCCCCAACACGGCGAAGACCGAATACTTTCGCGATCAGCCCGACGCGGAGATCACGGCACTGATGGAGGCAGTCCCCAAGGATACCGCTGGCCCCGCGCCCACACCGGAGCGTGTCTTCGGCTCGCTTCCCACGGAGGATTACGCGGCGCTCACCGTCCCCGGTCTGCGAGAAGATGTGCTCCGTGTTCACGAGGCGTGGGAGCAGGGAACTCTCCGCTCGGCATGGCCCATGCGTCGGCGTGTCTTGTCTCTCGTGGGTCTCGTGCTTGCTACGGGCGTGGTCGCCTGGGTCGCACGCCGCCGACGAAACGACAAGGTTGCCTGAAAAGGATCGCTCGTGTGTACGCGAATGCACTGGATCGCATCTCAAGGCGGGTAGTCATCTCTCCGTCAGGGAGCAATCGTATGGCAACCAAAAAGGCAGCAAAGAAGTCCGCCACGAAGAAAGCTTCAACCAGGAAGACCGCGACGAAAAAAGCCGTAGCCAGCAAAGCGCCAGCCAGGAAGTCTGCGGTAAAGAAATCCGCTGCAAAGAAGGCTGCGAAGAAAGCTGCGAAGAAGTCCGCAACGCGCAAGTATTCGCCTTCCACCGGCAGCGACGTCGAGCGCGAGATGCACGCCATGCATCAAGGCAAGCTGAAGAGCGGACGCAGCGGAAAGAAGGTCACGAACCCGAAGCAGGCGATCGCGATCGCACTTTCGGAGGCGCGTAAGGAAGGCAAGAAAGTCCCAGCCAAAAAGAGCTAAGGACTTACTTGTCGGAGCTTGAAGAGGTCGTGGAAGACGACGCCGGAGCCGTAGGGGCTGCCGGCGTTGTCGTTGTAGTTGCCGCGGCAGGCGCCGCGCTCTCTGCAGAACCGGAAGCAGCCGGGGTAGAAGATCCCTCACCTGTTGCCGGGGTGTTGGTTCCCTTTTTCGATGAAGAGTAGAGGTCGGCATACCAGCCGCCGCCCTTGAACATCACTGCGGGTGCCGAGATCACACGCTCCAGAAGACCACCGCAGAACGGGCACTGGGTAATCTCCGGGTCGGAGAACTTCTGTCGCTTCTCCGTATGTTTGTGGCACTGCGTACATTCGTACTCATACATCGGCATGCTGTTTACCCCTGGGCCTTCTGCAACTCAACGAGACGTACGCTGACGATTGCTTCGACTTTGCGCAGCGCGTCAAGAACCGCCTGTCCCTTAGATGCAGCGGGAAGGTCGATCTGCACGACGGCGAGCGCCTGTCCCTGGGGAACGCGCTGCGAACGCACATTGCGTCCCAGAGCGAAGTTGGCCACATTGATCTTCTGCTCGCCGAGGATCGTTCCGATGCGGCCGATGACGCCAGGTACGTCCTGGTTGCGGATGGAAAGCAGCGTGCCGGTCAGCGGTGCCTCGATGTCGATGCCGTCGTAGCTCAGCAGGCGCGGCGAGTTGCCGTGCAGTACCGTGGCGCTTGCGGTAGCGTCGCCATCGGCGGAGTGCAGCGTCAGCTTCACCACAGAACCTGCGCCACCGGAGACAAACTCCTTCTTGTCTTCCTGCACGCGGATACCGCGCTCAGCCGCAATCGAAGCCGCGTTGATGTGGTTCACATTCTCGGAGTCACTCAGGACGCCAGCGAGAATGGCATTGCGAATGAGATCGGTCTTGCCCTGCGCCAGACGGCCCGAGTAGGCGATCTGGATGTTCTCCAGGTTGCCCGGCGTCGCGTGCGACAGGAACGCTCCAAGGCGCTCTGCAAGGTCGACATAAGGCGCAACCTCGACGTACTCCTCGCGAGAGAGCGAAGGCACGTTCACGGCGTTCTGCACAACGCCAAGCTTCAGATAGTCGCGCACCTGCTGCGCCAGCTGAATACCAATGGCTTCCTGCGCCTCGTCCGTCGAACCCGCGATGTGCGGCGACAGGATCACGTTGTCCAGTGCGTGATACGGCGACTCCTTCAGAGGCTCCTTGCTGAAGACGTCGAGCGCCGCACCCGCTACATGGCCGCTCTTCAGAGCTTCTACCAGCGCCTCATCGACAATCAGCTCGCCGCGCGCGCAGTTCACGATGCGCACACCCTTCTTCATGATGGCGATCGAGTGCGCGTTGATCAGGCCTTCGGTCTGCGGCGTCAGGCCAACGTGCAGAGAGATGTAATCGGAGCTATTGAAGATGTCGTCGATGGAGACCAGCGTGACGCCGTTCTCGCGCGCAATCACCGGCGCAACAAACGGGTCGTAGCCGATCAGCTCCATGCCGAAGGCGCGTGCGCGCTTGGCCACTTCCAGGCCGATGCGTCCCAGACCCACAATGCCAAAGGTCTTGCCGCGCAGCTCCTGTCCCTGCAGGCTCTTCTTGTCCCAGACGCCGGCGTGCATCGTTGCGTTCGCGCGGGGGATGGAGCGGGCCATCGTGATCATCAGGCCCAGCGTCAGCTCAGCCACGGCCACGGCGTTCGCGCCGGGGGTGTTCATCACCACGATGCCCTTGTGGGTTGCGGCGGGAGCATCGATGTTGTCGACACCTACACCTGCACGGCCAATCACGCGCAGCTTCGGAGCAGACTCCAGCAGGGCGGCGTCCACCTGGACGGCGGAGCGGACGACGAGCGCGTCGGCATCGGAAAGTTCAGCAGCCAGACCGTTCTTGATCTGGTCCGGCGTCACAATGTTCCATCCAGCTTCCTGCTGGAAAACGGCAAGCGTTGCAGGGGAGACTTTTTCGGCGAGCACAATCTTCATAGAGCCATTCTATCGGCTCCCGGCACTGCGCACCAAAGACACGGACAGATGCCTTATTTGAAGAAGTGGGGGATAAACGAGCTCAGATTGTCCGTAATCGGCCCCGCGCTCTCGCGAATCCCCATGCCGCCGCACTCCTGGTCGATCATCCAGAGCCCAAGCACCGGGTAGCGGTCCGCTCCATCCGGCTTGGTAAACTTCGCCTGCGGAGCCAGAGCCTGGTAGACAAACCGCTGCCCGCCGTAGGGTCCGTCCAGGTCCGTGCGGCCCTCGGGCGTGACCAGTGAGATGTTGTTGCCCTCGCGCGAAAGCAGGGGCTTCTTGACATAGCTCGTCATGCTCTTCGGCGAATCGAAGTAGCACTCCAGCAGGTTTTTGTGGCCGGGATAGAGCTCCCAGAGGATCGGCAGAATGCCCTTGTTCGAGAGCAGCATCTTCCAGATCGGTTCGATCCACTTCATATCCCGGTAGGTTCCCAGAGCGGCCGGCCCGAACTCCTCCGCGAGCATCGCCTCCCACGGATAGAGCTTGAACATGGAAAAGATGATGTGCTCATCCGGATCGACAAAACGGCCCTGGTCGTCGTCCCAGCCGATCTCTTCCATCAGCATCTGCTCGGTGGGAATTCCAGCCTGCTCCGCCGTATCGCGCAGATACGTAACCGTCAAAAGGTCTTCGACGTCTTCCACGCTTGAGAAATAGAGTGGCTTCGAGATGTAGGGAGCGATGTCCTTCCACTTTGCGATCAGGCGGTCGTGGATGGAGTTGAACTGGTCCGCCTGCGGATAGACCTCTTCCAGCCAGTTCCACTGCACCACCGCTGCCTCCATCAGAGAAGTTGGCGTATCGGCGTTGTACTCCAGCAGCTTCGGCGGGCCGCTGCCGTCGAACATGAAATCGAAGCGCCCATAGATCGCTGGTGGCTCGTCGTTCCATGCCCATTCGATCACCTCGATGGCCTCATCCGGAATCTCCAGCTCGGCATAGCGCTTCTCGTCGATCACATGCTGCGCCGCTGCGAGGCACATCTGCTGCATCTCGTTCGCTGCGGATTCAAGCTGGTCGACTTCAGCACCTGAGAACTCGTAGCAGGCTGACTCGTCCCAGTAGGTCGCGCCCTCCGCCAACAGGTCTGCGGGCGAATGAAAGTTCAACCCAACCGCCTCTACCTTCTCCCGCCAGTCCGCTCGCGGCGCAATCGAAATCCTCTGCATTACTCCCCACTTCCTCTGCTGGAAAAACTTCTGCCAAATCCGCCGCGCGTCACCGAAGGCGAAGCATAACTGCGCCCCGGTATCGGGGCGTACCCACCACCGTAGACATGCTCACCCAAGCCATAGCCGCCCATGCCGCCGTAGTAAGGCCGGTAGAGCGGGATAAAGAACGGGATAAATCCGCCATGCCCATCCGGCCTCTGCTCCACGCGCTGCTGCCTAGGTCCCTGGCAGAGGTTATCGGCGACGACGTTGTCGTGCTCATCCACGCACCGCTGCATCTCCGGCCGCTTGCAGCCGGAGGCCAGCGTTAGTGCCGTAGCGGCAAGAAGTGGAGCGACAACCTGGAGAGATCGACGACGTGTCATAGAGGACATTCCGAAACAGAGTGTACGCCCAAAACGAAGGCGGCCCGCACCGAAGTGAAGGCCGCTGTTCCTGACAACTCACAACTACGCTCTTTCTTCAAAAGCCTTCTGCGCCGCGATCAGGCCCTTGCCATACTCAAATCCCGGCAGGTTCAGCTTCGCCTTGGCTACGAGCTCCAAAGCGCCAATGATCGCAATCGTGTCCATGTAATCGAAGAAACCGATGTGCGCGATGCGGAAGATCTGCCCCTTCATCTCGCCCTGACCGTCGGTCACGATTGCGCCAAAGCGCGACTGGAACTCCTTCACGATCACGCCCGAATCGATGCCTTCGGGCGATAGGATCGCCGTCATCGCAGCGGCGTATGAACCCTGCGCAAAGAGCGAGAGGCCCAACGCCGTTGCCGCAGCCCGCACCATCGCGGCGCAGGTCTCGGCGTTGTCCACCAGCTTCCTGCTGCCTTCGCGCAGATCGCCGTCGGCCTGCGCGGCGATGTAATCCAACGCAGCGCCCATGGCCGCAATCAGCGAGACTGGTGGCGTGTAGGCGCTCTCGCCCTTCGCTGCGTTCTTGCGCTCCTTGCGGAGATCGAAGTAGTAGCGAGGGTTGTAGCTTGCTTCCATGCGGTCCCATGCGCGCTCACTCACAGCGAGGTACGAGAGGCCCGGAGGAATCATCAACGCCTTCTGCGATCCGCCGACCAACACATCCACGCCCCAGGCATCCATATCGAGATGCGTAGTGCCAATGCCGGTGATGCCGTCGACGACGAGCAGGGCCTCGCTACTCGCATCCTTCAGCAACGTTGCGATGCCTTCGATGTCGTGGCGAACTCCGGTCGAGCTCTCCGTGGCTTGCACAAAGACCACGCGCGTCTCCAGCTTGAGCGCTTTCTTTACTGCCTCCAGCGTCACAGTCTGTCCGTAGGGTGCGGAGACGACATCGACCATGCAGCCAAACGCCTTCGAGATGCCGGACCAGCGCTCGCCATACTTGCCTGCCGTAATCACAAGCACGCGGTCGCCCGGCGAGGTCAGGTTGGAGACCGCAGCCTCCATCGCTCCCGAACCGGAGCTGGACAGAATAATTACGTCGTTCTTCGTTCCGATAAAATCCTTCAACTGGGCCAGGACCTTCATGAACAGCGCGCGAAACTCGGGCGTGCGGTGATGAAGATCCGCGGCCGCCATCGCAAACTGCGCAGCGGGAAGAATGGGAGTCGGACCAGGGGTGAAGAGGCGCGTCTTGCGAATCATGTAGGCATTTCCCTTTCACGCTCCATTCTATGGAAGCGACAAGCTCTCGCGCCCCGGCCTAGAATGAGATCTGGAGTGTGTACCAGGCATATGGCAATCAGTGAACAGATCGGCAAAGACATCGTCACCGCAATGAAAGCACGCGAAACCCTGCGCCTGGAAACGCTGCGCATGGCCAAATCCGCCTTCAAAAGCAAGGAGATTGAGAAGCGCACGCCTCTCACGGATGCGGAAGAGGTCCAGATTTTGCAGACGATGGTGAAACAGCGCAAGGAAGCAGCGGAGCAGTTTGCCAAGGGAGATCGCCCCGAACTTGCTGCCAAGGAGCACGAAGAGATTAAGATCCTCGAGTTCTACATGCCCAAAGCCGTTGGAGATGACGAACTGCTCGTCGTGGTCCAGGCGGCCCTGGCGCATCTCGCCGCAGACGGCACCAAGCTCGGACCCAAGGATATGGGGCCGGCCATGCGCGTCGTCCAGCAGCGCATCATGGCCTCTGGCCTCCACGCCGACAACAAGAAGGTCAGCGAACTCCTGAAAGCCGAACTTAGCAAGTCCGAATAATTTTGGTCTTTGTGCCCCATTCTTTCGCGGCTTTATCGCGAAAGGGTGGGGTCGGGCGGAGCGCACAAACCTGATTTATCAGAACCTGAGCAGCAGATCTCTCCGCTACGCGACGATAAAGCTGTCGTTCCGGTCGAGATGACGATACCTCACTTCCACGCCACCACCGTCATTTCGACCGACCGCGTAGCGGGAGCGGAGAAATCTGCTTTTGTTATGCGCCCAAGGCGCATCCGATCACGCTTTGCGCGATAACAGCTGATCCTTTTTCTGCGCTACGGGATGACAAAGGAAAGCAAAGAGATCTTTACTCCCGAATCACCTTCACAAACACCCCATCCGGCAGCTTCTTCTCTCCAAGCAGATGCACCACACCATCCTTCACAAACCCACGCAACATCGCAGGTGGCTCCGGAGGAGCCGCCGAAGCCGTGGGATAAGGCGTAGCCCTCAGAGGTGGAGGAGCGGGAGCGCCCGGTGCCACAGGCCCACGCTTCATGCCGCGATCCATCGCTTCATTCGCCAGCCGGTCCGCATGCTTATTCTTGTGCCGCAGAGCATGCGCGATCTCGAACTTCTCCAGCTTTGCGATCATCGCGCGCGCTTCGGCGTGCAGCGGCTTCAGATCGGGTGAGTTCACCTTGTACTTGCCCTGGATCTGCTTCACCATCAACTCGCTGTCGCTCACCAGCTTCAACTTGCGATGTCCGTTCGCAAGCGTCCACTGCAGCACGCCCAGAAGACCGCTGTACTCCGCGAAGTTGTTGGTCTTGAACCCGAGAAACTCGCTCAACTCGGCCAGAACGGTTCCGTCTTCGGTGGTTACAACGGCGCCGTAACCCGCCGGTCCCGGGTTGCCTCGCGCCCCGCCATCGCAGTGCGCCAGCACCCAGCCATCACTCCCGCGCGTCCTCCGCGCGGCATCGTTCGCAAACAAATCGTCAGTAGCCACCTAGCCAGTCTACTGAAGGTGCCGGGGGGCCTGATGTGGACTTCTGCGACCGAATACACTTGAGACATGATCAAAGTCGGTGTGCAGGCTGCTCTCCCTGATTACCTTCTCCGCTCTCTGCCCGCAGAAGCCGAGGTCGTCCGTATCCCTGAAAAGATCACATCCCCTATCGATCTCGATTTCTGGGTGCTCCCCTTCGGCAGTGCCACCGCCAAGGCTATGGCTCCGCATATCCAGGGCTACAAGGTTGCGCAGACCATCACCGCGGGAGTCGACTCGATCCTCCCATGGCTGCCCAAGGACGTCACGCTCTGCGACGGGCGCGGTATCCACGACATCTCGGTCTCGGAGTGGGTCGCCGGTGTTGTCCTCGCGACTTACAAGCGCCTCCCGCTCTACCGCGATCTCCAGACCGTGCAGGTGTGGAAGGGACAGGCGCAGGAGGCGGTCTTTACCGACGATGGCGCTGTGTCGAATGGTCTCTACCGCATCCTCGGCGAAGACCTCTACGGGCGGACGGTTCTGATCGTCGGTTATGGCTCCATCGGTCTCGCCATCGAAGAGCGCCTACGCCCCTTTGGCGTGAAGTTTCTTCGCCTGGCACGTACGCCCAAGCAGAATCCCGAAGTCCGCGCCATCGCCGACCTTCACGAACTTCTTCCCCAGGCAGATGTCGTGGTGGTCATCGTTCCGCTTACGGACGAGACGCGTGGCTTCATCGGCGAGCGCGAACTCTCTCTGATGAAAGAAGGCGCTCTGCTCGTCAACGCCGCACGAGGCCCCGTCGTTCAGACGGACGCTCTGGTGAAGGCGCTCACGCACCATCACCTGCGTGCTGCGCTCGATGTAACCGACCCCGAACCACTGCCCGCAGGGCATCCGCTCTGGAGCGCTCCCAACCTGCTTCTTACGCCGCATGTGGCAGGGTCGACGCCGCAGTTCGTGGAACGGGCCTTTGAGTTCGTCGGTCAGCAGGTGAAGCGCATGGTCGACAACCAGCCTCTGGAAAACATCGTCACCGATGCCGGGTACTAACACGACTCGTGCCCAATTCTTTCGCGGCCTTATGCGAAAGGGTGGGGTCGCGCAGAGCGCACAAACCTGATCTGTGAGAAAAACTAAAGCCGGGAGCTTCGCCGCCAAGGGGTCTGCTTCGGATGCGCTTAGCGCATAACCCATGTCCCAAAAGCGGGACATGGGGCACCCGTTTGGCTAATGAAAAAAGACCGGTCCCGCCAGGCTCAATCCTGAGCATGATCCGCAGCCACACTCTCCCCACCCCAGATCCTCTGCGCACTCCACTGCACACGGGGCCCACTCCAGAACAAATCCTTAGCCGCCAATCCCAACGGCAGAAACGCAAATGAGCAGAGATATAAACTCCCCGTCGAGATATACGTCTCGCCCAGCCCCGGCTGATGTCCGGCCAGCCCAATCTGCAACCAGCCGTCTTTATCGAACGTCCCACGAGCGCCAAGCGTGCGTTCGATGACAGCAGTCAAAGCGCACCGCACCTGGTTGGGAGCGATCTCCGCAGGGAGCATCCCGCGCCGAGCCACATCGGCCAGTAGATGAAACGCTCCGCACCGGTACGCGATCGACCGCCCCACCGCCGGATAACTTCCATCCACGGAGATCAGACGCTCCTGCACCGTCGCATAGCGCACCGCATGCTTCTGCTCTTCCGCAGCAAACGCGGCAAACGCAGGCAGCTCCGCGCCCAGCGTCTCGAAGATCTGCAGAAGATACGGTTGAATCACAAAGCTGTTGTAGTAGTCCCAGTGCAGGTGAGGCCCATCGCCAAAGGTGCCGTCGCCCAGGTACCAGCCGCGATGCTTGTCCAGCGCAAACTCCACGACCTCGCGTTTCCACTCGTGCCCCATGGCGAAGAGGCATGCCTCGTTCATCGCGGCGAATAAAAGCCAGTTGTTCATGCCCGGCTTAACGACGCGCGCAGCGACCAAGGCCTCCATGAAGTTGGTTCGCGTCGTGGCATCCATCGCACCCATCAAATGCTTCGGAGCGCGCAACAGTGCCAGTGCGAGAAACGACGAATCCACTAGCGTCTGCGAGGTCGCTCCAAACTTCAGATACGTCGGAGAACTTTTGTCGACGCCGCGAGCGATTCCGGCCTTTGCCAGAGCGCGAAACCGTAGGCGCAGCGCAGCCTCGGCTGCATTGCTCTCGTCTTCCAGCTCAAGCCACGGCGCGATGCCGCAGAGGAGGCGCCCGACCGCCTCAAGGTGCGTCCCCGGCCTCTGTGTCTCCACATGTCCCGGCGCAGCCTCAACCGGCATGGCGCTCTGTAGAGTTCCCGCAGCCCAGTGCGTCAGCACCGGCTCCGCCACGCGCTTCAGATGAGCCACCCACGCAGCGCGTTCGTCTTTCATGGAAGTTGCTTCAGCAACTGAAATCCCGGAGCTCATGACTGCTCCGAGCATCGATCCACCCACCAGAAAACCGCGACGTGTCGTCATCCGAAGGCCACCTCAACATGCGATCCATCCCGCACACCCAGCGCGCGGAAGACGGGCGTCAATCCTATCGCCAGGATGAGATTGATCGCCAGCGCAGGCACAGCAGCATACATCGAATACGTTCCGCCAAAGACGTGTAGCGGATAGACGCCGCTCGTCTTCAGGTGCATCGCGGCGGCCATCCACGTTCCCATCCCCATACCCGCGGCCCAACCGCAGAAGAGAGCCCAGGGATGCAGCTTTTTCACGAAAGCACCCAGCACGACCGACGGGAACAACTGCGCAATCCAGATACCGCCGAGCAACTGCATCTCGATGGCATAGCTCGAAGGCGACTCGATCACAAACGCCAGCGCGCCGAACTTCACGACCAGCGAAACAATCTTCGCCATCTGCGACTCCTGCTTGTCGTTCAGCTTCGTCCCGGTCAGCTCTCCCCAGATATTCCGCGTGAAGAGGTTGGAGGCCGCGATCGACATGATCGCCGCAGGCACCAGCGCTCCAATCGCGATCGCTGAGAGGCAGAACCCCGCAAACCACTCCGGAAACATCTTCAGGAACAACAAGGGAATCGCCTGCGATTTGTCCGCCGTCGTCACCCCCGCCGCAATCGCAACGTATCCCAGCAGCGCCAGCAGACCCAGCAATAACGAGTAAGCCGGAAGCAGCGCAGCGTTCCTGCGGATGGTGCCCTTGCTCGCGGCGGACAACATGCCCGTCGCTGTATGCGGATAAAGAATCAGCGCAATCGCCGACCCGATCGCGAGCGTCGTATAGGGAAGCATCTGCCCCGGCTTCAGCAGGATCGACCCCGCCGGAACGTGCGTTGGCAACGCTGCTTTAGCCACGGCAAAGATATGTCCGAAACCGCCGAGCTTAAGCGGCAGCAGAATGACCGCCGCCAGCACCATCACGTAGAGCATCACGTCTTTCACTACAGCGATGATCGCGGGTGCGCGCAATCCGCTGGAGTACGTGTAGGCCGCGAGGATCACAAACGCGATGATGATCGGCCATTCGCCTCCCATGCCCATCGCTGCAAGTACTACCTTCATTCCAACAAGTTGCAAAGCAATATAGGGCATCAGCGAAAGTATGCCGGTCAGAGCGATCGCCAGGGTCAAGGGCCGGAAGCCGAAGCGGCCGCGCACCATGTCGGCAAACGTAATGTAGCCGTGCCTCTGGCAGATCTCCCAAAGCCGCGGCAGCACCACCATCATGTACGGATAGATAAAGATGCAGTACGGGACCGCAAAGAAGCCCATCGCGCCGCCGCCGTAGAGCGCCGCAGGCACGGCAATAATCGTGTACGCCGTGTAGAGATCGCCGCCGATCAGAAACCACGTAATCAGCGTGCCAAAACTACGCCCTGCCAGGCCCCACTCTTCCAGCGAGTGCATGCCGTCTTTGGGACTGCGCCAACGCCCCGCCAGAAATCCGGCCAGCGTCACGAGCGCGAACATCACGCAGAACACCGTCAGCGCAACGCCGTGGGTAAGGACCATGCTTAGCGAATCCCCACAGGGCGATTGTCGTTCCACTCATCCGCCACGATGCCGATATCCGACAACGTCTGCATCGCAGCTTCGATATTGCGGCGAAGCTGAGGCCGTACGGACTTGGGAGCCTCGTGCGCCTCTTCAATCGCGACCACCCGCCCATAAGGCCACGCGCCATGGGGAATCGCATTCAAAGCCTCGGCGAGATGCTCCGGAGCGATATTCAACACCTCTTTCCGGGCCGCTACGGGGCGCAACATTGTGCCTTTGCCCAGCGGGGAGGGATTGGCATCCGCCATCAAAACAGTGATGGTAATCATGTTCTGCTGCACCGTCAGAAGGGGATTCTCCCACTCTTCAATGGTACGGATATTCATGTACAGATTCTTCGAGGGTGGAGGAATTTGCGCCAGGTCGGTCCGCGCGACCTCGAGGAGGTGCGCTCGCTCCAGGTTGGCCTGCGGTGGAACGTCCGTGGATGTGTGTCGGCAACCAGTTAGGACAAGGCCCAGAAACGTGAGGGAAGAGAGCAGAATTGGACGTGGGTTCACGCAATCCAGCATACAAGGTCGCAGCTGCCAAGGGCCTTCGGACGGTACAATCGATTCATGATTAAGGGCGTCACACGCGTAGCTGCGGTCCAAACCGAGGAGTCGTTCAACCGGCTCACCACCCTCTTCTCAGCGCTCGGCTTCGAACCCGGCAAGGGCTGGGATGAGACAGCCACCGGCACCGGACCCGGCAAAGGCGCAGCTTTTCTTGCCCCCCTGGCCAACATCGAGTTCGTCACCGGTCGTCTGCCCGCCGTGCCTGAACTGCTCATCGAAGTCACAGCGCTGGATAACGTTCATGCCATCGTTTCCAAATGGGCGACGGCGGAGACCGTCTCCGTTACCACGGAAACCCACTGGGAATCCCGCATGTTCACCGTGGAGCTCGCCGGTCTGCACCTCGGTTTCTGGGAAAATACCGACCCTTTCAAAGGTCAGCACAGCGCCATCGAAGGCGATCTGTCCGCGGAAAACATGCGCTTCGGCATCGTCACCGCCCGCTGGAACGCTGTTATCACCGACCGTCTTCTGCAGGGATCGCTCGACGGTCTTCTGCGCTCCGGTGCAAAGAAAGCCGACATCGAAATCGTCCGCGTCCCCGGCGCCTGGGAAGTCGCTTCCGCAGCACGCACGCTGGCAGATACGAAGCGTTTTGATGCCATCATTACCCTTGGCTGCCTTATCCGCGGGGAAACTGCTCATTACGAAGCGATTTATAACGAAGTAGCCCGTGGCATCGGCCAGTCGCAGCAGGAGACCGGCATTCCCCACGCCTTCGGCGTCCTCACCTGCGAAACCCTCGAACAGGCGCTCAACCGCGCCGGTGTAAAGGCAGGCAACAAAGGCTTTGAAGCCGCCATCGCCGCCATCGAGATGGTTTCCATTCAACAGAAATTGAAAGCCGGTTCGCGCCCCGGGATAGGAAAGTAAATTGGGAACACGTAGAAAATCGCGCGAACTAGCCATGCAAATGCTCTTTCAGGCGGACCTTGGCAAACAATCTTCAGAAGATGTGCAGAAGTCCTTCTGGAACGCGCGCGAAGACGAAGCTGGCAAAGCCACCATCGACGCCGACACACAGGGCTTCGCGGAAGACCTCTTCCGCGTCGCCATGGTCAAACAGGAAGAGATCGACACCCTGCTCGAAGAGCACGCGCAGAACTGGCGCGTGGCCCGCATGGCCGCTGTCGATCGCAACCTGCTTCGCATGGCCGTCGCCGAGATGATCGGCTATCCCTCCACGCCGCACCCGATCATCATCAACGAAGCGCTCGAAATCGGACGCCGATACGCTGCGCCGGAGAGCGTCAACTTCCTCAACGGTGTTCTGGATGCCGTGGCGCGTGCTTTGATGACAAAACGTCTGGCTTAAAGCAAATATGTGCCCCATTCTTCGCGGCTTTATCGCGCCCGCGCGATCACAGCTTCGCTACGGGATGACAAACAGGCTTCGCTACAGAATGACAAACGAGTGCGTAAAGCGGACCGTTCGTGCGCAGCACCGCCGCTGCCTTATCATTACCCCATGTCGCAGACGCTCGCCACCCACATTCAGGATCAGGATCTAGCCAGTCTCCTCTCCGCCATCGCCACTGCCTGCGTTCAGATCGAATCGCGCATCCGCACGGCGGGCCTTTCGGACATCCTCGGAGCCTTCGGTCACACCAACATCCAGGGCGAGCAGCAGCAGAAGCTCGATGTCTTCGCCAACGAATGCATCATCGCCGCGCTCAAGCCCCTTCCGACGGTCGCAGCCATCGTGAGCGAAGAAGACGATGAACCTATCGTCTTCACCGACAAGCCGGGCGCAAAGTACATCGCCATCTTCGATCCCCTCGACGGCTCCTCGAACATCGACGTGAATGTGAACGTCGGCACCATCGTCTCCATCCAGCAGATCGAAGCCGGCGAAACGGCCACAACGCTCAAAGCGGGCAACAAGCAGGTCGCTGCGCTGTACGTGGTCTACGGTCCATCTACGATCCTCGTCTACACTACTGGTAGCGGTGTACACGGCTTCACGCTCGATCCAGAAACCTCAAGCTTCGTCCTGAGTTGGGAAGAGATGAAGATGCCGCCGCAGGGGCCGTATTACTCGGCGAACGAAGCGAACATCGCCGACTTCCCGCCCGCCTACCAGCAGGCGATCATCGGTCTTCGCGATGGCACACTGCTTGGCGCAAAATACTCCTCGCGCTACATCGGCTCTCTCGTCGCCGACTTCCACCGCACGCTGCTCAAGGGCGGCGTCTTCCTCTATCCACCGACGGCAAAGGCTCCAAACGGTAAGCTTCGCCTGCTCTACGAGGCCAACCCGCTCGCCATGATCGCCGAGCAGGCCGGCGGCGCAGCCACAAACGGAACAGAGCGCATCCTCGACATCGCTCCGACAGAGCCGCACCAGCGTACGACCTTCATCATCGGAAGCCGTAACGAAGTGGAAGCCATCACCCGTCTCGCAGCAGGTGAGTAGCATGTCAATCTTCGAAACGGAAGTAGCCGACATACGCCTTCACTCGCAGGCAAAGGGCCGTTCCCTCTGGCAGCTCGCCCTGCGTGAAAGCCCGTTTCAACCGGGCGATACCGGTACTTTGCGTGCCACCGCCCGCTCCGGTGCGTCGATCGAAATCGCCGTCCTCGCCATCGAACCCGATGACGAAGGAACGCTCTGGCACAACACGGAAAAGCCCCTGCTCGCAGGCACTACCGTGACCGCAACTATCACTACTCCGGCAAAATAAAACAGCACTGGTGCGATCCCACTCACTCGATGGGATCGCACTCACTCAGAATCAACCGCGCGTACGGGGCGAACCTGCCGGAGATCCGGTCATCCCGCCGTCAACGAGCAGTTCAATAGAATTGACGTAAGACGAGTCATCCGAGGCCAGAAAGAGCACGGCCTTCGCAATCTCCGTGGCCTCTCCCCACCGCTCCAGCGGAATCAACGAAGAGACGAATGCTGCAAGCTGTCCGCTCTCTTCCGGCGAAGCTTTGGCCCTTGCACCACGTCCCCAGATCGGTGTCTTCGTCGCACCCGGCGAAACCACGTTGACGCGTATGCCGCGCGGCGCAAGATCCGCGGCGATGGAGCGTGCCATGGCGCGAATGCCTCCCTTGCTCGCCGCATAGGCTGCCATTCCGGGCTGACCAAGAAAGTTATGTACGGAGGCATTGAAGATAATTGTGCCGCCGTCGTTCAGCAGGGGTGCAGCCGAGTTCGCCGTAAAAAAAGCACCCGTCAGATTGATATGAATAATGTTCTCAAAGAGAGCCTCGTCTGCTTCTCCTGTGGGCGTCTTGCCCGAGATGCCTGCGTTGGCAAAGACGATATCCAGCTTGCCGAAGTCCTTCGCAAGTTGTTCAAAGAACTGCTTGCGGGCCGTTGCGTCTGTGACATCGGTACGATATCCACGCGCGTTCGGGCCGAGCAGAGCCAGTGCCTCATCCAGCGTCGCCTGATCGCGTCCCGTGATGGCGACCTGCGCGCCCTCCTGAATAAAAAGCTGCGCCGTCGCCAGACCGATGCCGCTGTTGCCACCGGTAATAAGTGCCTTTTTGCCATCGAGTTTCATAAATTTCTCCGTTTGCTGAAGTAGTACAGCCGTCATGTATGATGGTTGTAATGCTTGAGGGATTCAATTTTCTGAGGTGTGGGCGATGCGCTATCCGGTGAAGGAGACAGAAGAAAAGCATCAGAGGATCCTGCAGGAAGCCTCGCGGCTCTTTCGCGAGCGAGGTTTCAAGGACGTGACCGTTGCCGATGTGATGAAGGCGGCGGGTCTCACCCACGGCGCCTTCTACAGCCACTTCAACTCAAAGGAAGCCCTCATGGCCGCTGCGACAGATTATGGCATGGAGAACACGCTCGAGGGAGTGAAGAAAAACTTCGCCACGCCTGCGGGACGCAGAGCCTATCTCGACCGCTACCTCAGCACAAAACACCGCGACCATCCCGAAACCGGATGCACCATGGCTGCGCTCTCGAACGAAATACGCCGCGAGCCCGAGGCGAGAGACGCGTTCACGGCAAGACTGAAAGAGATTTTCGCAGCAACCGGAGAAGAGCGGGGAGAAGCGATCCTGACCACTGCAACGATGGTCGGAGCCATGATGCTCGCCCGCGCCGTAACGGACGAAGCTTTTTCCCAGGAGATCCTAAAAGAAGTCAGAGAAAGACTCGCCTAGCCAGAGCGCACTGGAGAAAACCGAGCCTATTTTGTTTGTCATTCCGCAGCAAAGCTGAGGGAATCTGCTTCGCTTTCCAGCCATTTGATACACTCACAGAAGTTGTCTGGCGTTGCCGCCGTTCCACCGCGCAACGCCCCCAAAAATGTGGGGCTGTAGCTCAGTTGGGAGAGCGCCTCGTTCGCAACGAGGAGGTCAGCGGTTCGATCCCGCTCAGCTCCACCAATAAAATCAAGCATTTAGCTCGAATATGAGGGAACAATAAGCGGGCCTGTAGCTTTGAGGGAACGTTAAGGGAACATTATGCTGCTTTTCCATCTTTGAGCAGCATAAGCGCGACTTTCTGACCTGCATCGCGCTTCTCATCGCCTACCGTTTGTGCGTAGGTTCCAAGTGTCATCTCGGCTGTGCTGTGACGCATCAGCTCCATCGACACGCGAAGGCTTGCTCCACTCGATAGGAGCAAGGAAGCACAGGACCTGCGGAGCGTATGCCATCCGAGTCCAGGCTTGGTGATGCCTGCCCGTTCGATGGCGGGAGCAACGTTTCTACGCCAGAGAGTACCCGGCCAGTACGGTTGCTTCCCGAAAGACATACTCGATGCAAAGACCCAGTCTTCAGGTCCGCTGTAGGACGACTCCTCTCTCCACGCCTGGAGTGTTTCCAGGACCTCTGGAGGGACCGGCAGAGGTCTGCGTGATGATTCCGTCTTTGGCAGACCGACAACGCCATCCACATATGAACGACGGACGTGGAGAATCCCGCGCTCGAAGTCCAGGTCTTGCCATTGCAAGCCAAAGACCTCACCGCGCCGCATACCCATCACGGCGGCCACAAGGAATGCCGTCCGCGTGGGATTGAGGGGGTCGTTTCCTTCAAGCTCATGCAGGATTGCGGCGATCTCGGCGGGCTCCAAGATGGTGGGTTCGGCGGTGCGTTTGCGGGACTGCCGGACGCTCGCAAGGGGATTCGTTGGGTAGAACTCGTGACGTATCGCGTGACGGAATGCCGCCCCGAATACTTCGCGAATCTTGGCCTTTGAGCCATTGGCGAGAGGTAGGCTCTTAAGCCAATGCTCGACGGCAACGGCCTTCACTGCCCGCAGCGGGAGACTACCCCACTTCGGCAGAATGTAGTTGTTGAAGATGTACAGATACGCTTTACGGGGCTTCAGAGCTTTGCCAGAATCCGTGGCAAGAGCGAAATTGCAGAAGAGTTGCGCGCCCTATTCGCTTTAGCAGATGTTATTCCTTCATCCACAGGCTTCGGTCAGAGCAACATCGATGCGATAAGAGCACAGATCATGGTGATAGAACTGCACATGACCCGGGATGAGGACATTGATGAGTTCGAGGATGGGGACGACTACACCCTTAGTGCGGTCTTGAACTTGCTGGATTGGCTCTCTGGTGATGATGACGAGAGACCATCAGCGGATTGGCTGAACCTGATCGCGGCGTAGAGCCTACGCCAGCGGCATGCCCCTGCTCTCCGTTAAACAAGCGATGTAGGTACCCGATGCGTATCGGGTACCATTGCTGCGTCCTGGACGTGACTGGCCTCCCGCGAGAGTATCCACACGCAGCGTCTTTGTCTTCGCTTTATATTCGCCTATTATCGCAGTATGTTCAACCCAGACGCCCATCTGCCGAAGCTGAACCGGGGATTGGTCTACCTGGGGACGTGTTTGATCGCCGGGATTCGCTTAGCTCGCGAGCGGCAGGTGAATGTCCGAGTAGTTCCAACGAGCCATGCGATTGACGAGTCCGTGGACTTGGCGCATGAAATTTACTATCGCGTCTTTCGCAGGGTGGCTGGACGGCTGGAAGAGGAGTAGGAGCAAAGGATGGCGGGGGACAATTCGCGATGACTGACGAAGATTCAACTCCCAATGGACGCTGGAAGACATTCCTGCCTGTGATGAAGATATGGCTCTGCTGAAGGTGTTCGCAGAGACGTATCCGACCATTTATCAGTTCGTGAGGCCTGAAGACTTCATTGATCTAAACAATGATGCCTTCGCAGGTATGCCCGAATGGGAAGCGTTCGCGGCGCATTGCACTGCCTGCCCGAAATGCAATGAGGTTTAGATGAAAGCTCCCGTCACGATCACTTACGCCAACAGTCTCAGAGAAGAATTTGTAGTGATCGAACTCAGTGATGGCCGAACATTGCTGCTGTCGGTGCATCAAATCCTCGCTCTCCGACCGAGGGTGATTGGGGCGACGCACACTTCAAACCAAAATCGTCTTTCTGAGCGCGTAGAAGTCCCGCCGCTGACGATTGGGTAGTAACACAAAAGTTGTAGACCGGTCGGGTCGGTGCAGGTACTATCTCCGTGAACCGCCATCCTTCTCACACTGGAGATTCATATGAGACGCCTTCTGCCTTGCCTCGCCTTGCTAACCATACTTCTTCTACCCTCGGCTTCTCACGCGGACACATTTGCAACCTTTGACTTTGTGAACGTAACCTTCCGCAACGGAGGGACGGGAACCGGCACAACGACGATCAATCGAACGGCTAATAACTTCGCTTCAGTTGACTTCGTTTATACCCTTGGTGCTGTGACAGAACACTTTGGATTCATCGAAGACAATAGCCCAACCGGCTTTAGTGCAAGAGGTACAAATGGCGATCTGCTCGAAGTCGTGATGCCATACACGGATTTGGCGGGATTTACAGGCGGGTACCTCTGCGCGTATTCGCAGCGACTCTGTGGGGATTACGGGGGTGCCATAGTATTTCCTAACGGCGAACAAACAACCGTCAGCTTTATGGACACTGGTTCCTTAGCTCCTGCTATGACACCGGAGCCCTCCAGCTTGATCCTACTTGGCACCGGAATGATCGGTGCGTTTGGAGTCGCGAAACGCAAACTCCGCATCGCGTAGCCGATTAGAAATCGAACCTCGCCCGTCACTAGAATAGGAGGTGCAGGCGAGGTTCTAAAGCCAAATGTGCGGACGATATGCAAGACGATCAGACAAACAGAAGATCGCGGAGGCGTTCCAGGTAGCCCACGATCTCTCCAACATTGTCATGCCTCCATCCGACTACAACATCGCGCCGACTACACAGCAACCTGTCATCAGCGAGAACAGAGACACCGGGCAGCGTGAAATGGTGTCTATGCGTTGGGGCCTGATCCCGTTCTTCAGCAAGGCTCTTTCGGATGTGAAGGGTGTCTCCACCATCAACGCCAGGGCGGAAACGGTGGCGACAAGTCGAACGTGGAGAGAGCCGTTCAAGAAACGTCGCTGCCTTGTTCCCGTGAGTGCGTTCTATGAGTGGAGAAGGTAGACCCGAAGACAAAGAAGCCATACGCGTTTGGAATGTCGGATGCGTCGCGTTCGCTGGCCTGTGGGACGCATGGAAGGACCACGAAGGCCACTGGCTTCAGTCATTCACCATCGTCACTACTGACGCCAACGAACTGATGTCAATAGTTAAGTGGAATTGAGCTTAGCTGCATGAAGCTGTGCCGATGAACTCCGCCATGGTGTAGAAAGGCTGCGCGTTCCCAATCGCGCGAGCGCTATCGGGAACACGCAAAACGGAGGTGCCATGGCGCTTCGGTTCGATCTTGATCGCCATCATTACCTTGCCGGAGCCGTTCATGCCCGTGCATGGCTGACCATGCGAGAGCAGTTCGGTTTGGCTCCCGACACGCTTGACGCGTATGCTCGCGCCGTCGATTCGTACCTTGCTTTTATCGAACCCCGGGACAACGACTGCGAAACAAGCACGCAGTCTGATGTCGCCGGCTGGATCAACGAATCGCGTGCCAGAGCGCTGGCCAATTCGACCCTGATTCAGAGAGTCACCGCCCTGCGGTTGTTCTTCGAGTATCTGGTCGAAGAAGGTCTGCGACCAGGAAATCCGGTCTCTCGTGGAGGCGCGTTCCGATGTTGTGGGACTTCCATCTACCGCACGGCGGGTCCTATTCGACGGATACACAGGTTGCCATGGATTCCAAGCGACGAAGAGTGGGAACGCCTTCTTCGCGCTACCGCGGAAGACTCCATCCGAGATCGCGCCATGCTGGCCCTCGCTTATGACGGAGCCCTTCGCCGGGAAGAACTGTGTTCCATCATGGTCAGCGATTTTGATTTTGCGCGGAGGCTGCTGACGATCCGGGCAGAGACAACGAAGAATCGCAGCGGTAAAGTTGTGCCCTATTCGCTTGCCACTTCGGCCCTACTTGCCCGATACCTCAATCGGCGGCGGACCATGCGGTGTGAGCCCGATGCCGTATTCCTCTCAGAATCGCCAAGAAACCGGATGATGCCGATTACCTCCTATACCTGGACCAAGGTGGTCGAACGTATGGCTCTGCGCAGTGAGATCCCGCGTCTGACGACGCACACGATGCGACATCTGCGTTTGACGGATCTGGCGCGTGCTGGTCTCGACATGCATCACATCGCGACGCTCGCCGGTCATCGCGTGTTGCAGTCCACGCTGATCTACATCCACCTGAGCGCACACGATCTTACCGAGGCTCTCGCCAGAACCATGGGTAGCTTGGATGTGCCCCGCTATCCCTTGCTTGGAGCGGAGGAGTGATGCCTGAGCTTGCGTTGAATACGTTGCCTTCCAAGCGACTTGATCTCAGCCGCTACGACAGAACGCCTGAGTTCACGGAAAAAGAACAGCTGCGGATCGCGGCCGTAGCCGATGGAGAGTCGGTCCATCTTCGGCTCGACGACCCGCTTGCTCGTCTTCTTGACCCGCTCAAGGCCTGCCTTCGTCTGACAGAGGCGCAACCGTCGCAGCACTCTCTTCTACGGCATCTTGTAACGGAGATGCACGCGAGCCAAACCGTGTTCTGGGCTTGGCGTGAAGAGGCATGGACGAGTGTTTATCATCGCTGCAAAGCAGCTCGCACTGCAGCCAACACGCTGCAGCATGTTCTCGCCATGGCGGCTCTGCTGTGTGGCGTCGATCTGCCCAAGCTGCGCAATCAGGACCGGCGCATTCTTCGTCGCCGTTCTCTGGCGATCAAGGTCTTCGGGCGTGAGGAGGTAGACCGGTCGATCGGGAAGGTTCAGGCCGAGTTGAAGCGACTGGGCTACACCGGATACTTCCACCTGGAAGTCCGTAACGCTCTGTGCGAGCTGTTCCTGGTCCATGGAACAGCTGACGTTGCGAACCTTACGGCTCAGTCGCTTGAAGATCTGCGATCCCAGGAATGCGCTTACAGTCTGAAGCAGGCCACGTTCATGCTGTCTCATGCGTTCGTCGCTCTGGGGATCATGCAATCTCCGTTGCGGCCGTATGTCACCCCGCAAAATGTGAGCCGGCAACTGGAATACTGCGGAATCAACCCAGAATGGCTGTCTTGGTGCAATCGCTGGTACGAGAACTCAACGTTACGGTTAAGCACAAGGCGAAGCACCCGCTCCAGGCTGCTGGTCGTAGGGCGCTGGTTGAAGATGGTGCATCCCGAGGTGACCCGGCCCGACCAGTGGACGCGCCAACTTGCTGCGGAACATGTGGCCGCTTCGGGACAGTTCCGCATTGGAGAACTCGTGGATGACAAGCGAACAAGCTACCCGAACCGGCTGCTGAGCGTCGCTTCACGGCTCGGGCATATCAGCGCCCTGCGTTGCTTCTTCACCGATCTATTGCGCTGGGAGTTTGTTCCTTACCGCTTCGATCCGAAGCAGACCTTCTGCTTTCCACGATCTCTGGCGCTTCTTCGTTCTCCCAATCCACGCATCATCGCCGAAGATGTCTGGGCGAAGCTGCTTTGGGCCGGGCTGAATCTAGAGCCGTCCGACCTGCCGCTCAGTAAGAACGCGTTAGGCCAAGCCACTGTTTCCCGGTATCCCATGGCGATGATGCGAGCTCTGGCCATAGTGTGGTTATTCGCCGGCTTGAGAAAAGATGAGATCGCTCGTCTGCGCCTCGGGTGCGTTCGCTCGCAAACGTTGCGAGGCGAAGGTCACTCGAAGGAGGGTGCCGGCGTCTGCCTGCTGGACGTTCCGGCAAACAAGACTAGCGGTAGTTATACGAAACCGGTTCATGGTTCGGTACGCGAGGCGATCGAAGCATGGCAAGAGGTCCGTCCAACGATGCAGGCAGTTACAGACGAAAAGACGGGAGAGCTCTTCCAGGTCCTCTTCGGCTACCGTGGACGAGCCATGGGAAGCTGCATTCTGAATCACTCCGTCATCCCGATGCTGTGCCGGAAGGCGGGTGTGCCAGACGCTGATGTTCGTGGGCCTATCACCAGTCACCGGGCCCGATCGACCATCGCGACCCAGTTGTATAACGCGAAAGAGCCGATGTCACTGCTGGCCCTGAAGGAGTGGCTTGGGCATCGCTGTCTTTCCTCGACGCAGTGGTATGCCAAGGTCTCTCCCGACAAACTCACACAGGCTTACGTTGATGTGCGTTACTTCGAGCGCAACGTCGCGGTCGTCCAGGTTCTGCTCGATCGTGCCGCTATAGAGAGCGGAGCAGCCGGAAGAGGTGAAGCGTACAAGTTCGTCCATCTTGGACATGGCTACTGTGCCAATCCTTACTGGGCTCAGTGTCAGCACCGCATGGCTTGCCAGCGCTGCGACTTCTATGTGCCGGGAGACTCGACGCGAGCCCAGGCGCTCGAAGCCAACACGCACAACCAACGTCTTCTGGAACAAATCCCCGTTACTGACACGGAGCGGAAAGCTCTTGCGGGTGATCAGGCAGCTCTGCAGCAACTGATGATCGAAAGCTGCTGAATCCCTGGCCTGGTGGAGTCCCAGTGTCAACCTTTGCGATCGATGGGTCTGTTATTGTCCTGGATTCTTCGTTGCTGGCACTCGAAGAAATGCCACACTAGGCCGGCGCAATGGGTTAGGTCTGTCCAGTGCTGATGACCTCATTTGTCTCCGAATAGCGTGTCGTGCAATCTTACTTACGCCCGCTACTAGCTCTATGTCTTCGAAACATCATTCAATTGTCATTTACTAAAGTTGTAGATCAAATAAAGAACCTTTCCCGTCGTGGGAAGGTTATGAGGTCATGTGGTTTTTACCGCACTTTCTTGTCAGTGAAGGACTTCTATTACTGCTAATCTTCGGAAGTTCTTACACCATTATTTCTACTTACCGCAAAACTTGCGGGAAAGCATGACAGGAGATCCATGCTCATTCGTAGTGCAGCGTGCATGCTGCTTACGGTAGCAACAGCTTCCGTAGCGCAGTTCAGCCCATCCTCGACGCGGATCTACGGCACGTCCGATCGCGATATTCCGACGCCATTGCATTCGACCAAGACAAGCTCCGATGCAGGCGCTCTTCAGCAATTCGTCGAATTTGTGCAAGCCAGTGGTGTATCCGGATGGAAGGGAATGACCGCCGGTGGAACGATCACTCTTGGAGGGCAGACTCAGTCCTTACCCGCTCATTTGTATCTACGCGATAGCACCGCGTCGCGGCTGGATATTGAAAAGTCTGGCGGGATGGATTCCATGATCTTCAGCGGAGATGCAGGCGTATCGAAAACTTTAAGCCAAAAAAGGATTTCTGTCTCCTCCGACTTGGCACGGCTTGGCTTCGTCGCCTTTCCGCGACTCTTATCTGCCGACTATCCCTCCAGCACGAGCATCCTGACGGACGGTGGAACGGTCAATATTAGCGGTGCATCTTTGCATCGCATCACTTTGGACGATCCCGCAACCGACACCACAGGGAACATCTGGAAGACTGTCGATCTCTATTTCGATCCTGCTACCAACCACCTTGTCCAGGGCGTGTCCTTCGTACATTTATCACCCTCCGATGCAGCGCTCTACATGGTGGAAACGAGCTATGACGACTATCGAACGGAAGGTCAAATTACGCTCCCTCATCGGATTACGCAAAGCCTGAACGGCAATATCGCTTGGACGCTTCAGTTGGAACAGCTCGACCTTACTTCAGTTCCCCCTGTTTCTACTTTTTCTTTCTAACTTTCTGTCGAGGCCTCGATGACGTTCCGTTCGTTTGTTCTTCTGTGCGTTTCTATTCTGCTTGGACCTGTTGCTGTGAGCGCGCAGGATTATCTCTTTGCTACGGGCTCACCGGCATTCAGCACCAATCTCCCGATTGACCAGGGCATAGTTAATGTAAACAACGGAGAGATTCATCTGGAGATTCCGCTCGTCTCCAAAACCCAGCGTGGCGGAGCATTGGCTATACAGGAAAGGCTCATCTATGACAGTCGCATCTGGAAGATCGTCCAAAACGGGGCTTTTCAATGGCTACCCACCAACGTGCCCGGCAGTGTTGGTGGATGGACCTTCTCGTCCGGTTTAGCTTCTGGATCCATTACTTTTTCAGCTACTGGTGGATCTGATCCCCATAGTTCTGCCTGCGCAGGAACCACTATTTCACAAAGCTACACCGATTTTCACGACTGGAGTTGGCAGGACCCCGGCGGGACGGCACACTCGTTTCCAGGAGCCGAAACCATTCAATACAGCCCACCTGTCGCAGCAAACTGTACCGGCCCATCGCCCTCAGGTGTCTCAAACTCGAGTGCAATCGCATCGGATGGCAGTGGCTATATTCTACAACTTACGAACTTTACTACCCCGACTATTATTAGTTCTGACGGTACGATCTTTCATCCCACACTCGTCGCCAACAATCCCCCGGCTCAATCCGCCAATATTCAGGATCGCAACGGCAATTTCTGGTCTAACGATGGAAGCGGGAACCTGGTAGATACGAACGGTACAACACCGGTCTTAGTTTCCAGCAGCGGGAATCAGACTTTCTACGATGTTCTCGGTGTTGGCGGTGTGCGGCAACGCTATACCGTCACAACTGCTCCGGTATTATTCAATACCGCCTTCAATGAGACTCTTGTGAACGAGGCCTCCGGAAGTTTTAATGCTATCCAGACGATTAAGCTTCCGGATGGGTCGCAGTATTCCTTTACCTACGATTCGTCTACTTCTGCGGGTCACTACGGCGAGATGACTAGCATGACCCTGCCGACCGGTGGTGTGATTAATTACACCTATACGAACTTTAAGGATTCTTTTAACAACCAGAACGAATGGATCAATACGATTCAGAAGGATGGCGGAACGACCAGGTTCCAGCCAGCGGTGATTTCGCAGTGCAGTGCCAGCGCTGGATGCCAGGAAAAAGTTACGGTGACACACCCGGACGGCAATGACACGGCCTACACCTTCACTCTCGACAAGGCGGGACTGGTAGCGGGATCATCCTGGATCCAGAACATCGCTTCGTTTCAGGGCTTGGCCGCCGGGGGGGCACTTCTGCGAAGCACGAACACTAACTTTACTTATACTTCCTTTTCGCGGGGAGAATTCATCAATGGGCAGGAACAGGTTACGGGCACTTACCAGATACCTGCAACGCTTACCAATGTTGTCACTTTGGACACAGGGCAAGCTTCTCAAAAAGTCAGTACGCTGAGGACTTCACCAGGGCCATCTGAGATCAAGGTATGGGACTTCGGTGCGAACTTCGCCGGCGCTCCCACGACGGACACCACCAATACCTATACCGGGTTTAATTTGCCACAATCTGTGGTCGTTAAAGATGGAGCAGGCAATCAGATTTCAAGCGTCACGTTTGGCTACGATGAAACGCCTGTGGCCACCACGTCGGCCTTGCCAAATCACACTTCCGTGTCTGGTGCCAGAGGCAACCTAACCTCCAAGCACGTTTGGATCAACACTACAGGTGGCACGTACGATACGGCCATGACGTATGACGATGCAGGCACCGTGTTAACGATGACAAGCCCAAACGGAAAAGCATCTTTCGGTCACGACTCCACGGACACCTACGTCACAAGCACACTGCTTCCTACTCCATCCAGTGGCGTTGCCTTGCAAAAATCAACAACGTTCGATGCGAGTACTGGAGTGATGACGAGTTCTACAGACGAGAATGGCGTACAAACCCTCTACCAGAGTTTTGACTCTCTCAATCGTGCTAAGGAAGTTGACGTGCGTGATGCGTCCGGCGTTGCCGCAGGGAGAAGAACCTTTATCTACTCGCAGAGGAATACTACCGAGCTGGAATTCCAAAATGCCAATACGTCCTCGCAGATCCAAACACAGTTTGATACTTATGGTCGCCTCAGCCGCATGGCGACCGCCACTGGCCAGTCGGCTAATAACTGGTACCAAAATGACGTCTGCTACAACGCCAACGGCGATGTCAGTTTCCGCTCCTATGGGTACCAGGGCAGCGGGTTTGCTCTTGCCCAAGTCTGTTCAGGTGCAGGTGATGCTTTCCTTTACGATGGCCTTGGCAGAACAAGTACGGTTACTCATGCCGACCAGACAGCCGTTCGATGGGCATATCGCGGGAACGCCACTCAGGTTACAGACGAGAGTGGTGTGAGCCGCATCACCCAGAATGATGGTTTCGGAAGGATAACCATCGCTTGCGAACTAAGTGCGAACTCTAGTATGCCCGAGTCTGGAGGCCCCGAGAATTGTGGAACGGATTTGTCCGGAACAGGTTTTGTGACTCGCTACTCCTACAACATGGCAAGTCATATGAGTGCCATCGTGCAAGGCGTGCAGACCCGGAAATTTCAATCCGATACGCTGGGCCGCACTATCTCTGTGTCGGAGCCGGAACGTGGTTTTACCGGCTACAGTTATGCCTATAATGCAACGGGGCTAGTCATGACGCGGCAGAGGCCACAGGCGAACCAGACCAACCCAAATGTACTGGTCACGACCACTTACCAATATGACTCTTTAGGGCGACTGATCGAAAAGAGTTACAGTAATGGCGAAAATCCGATAATTTATGTCTACGATATTCCCTCCAACTCTTTCTCCGCATCAGCGGTCACCCCTCTTACCAACACAAAGGGCAGACTGGCTGTAGCGTGCAAGGACTCGCCTGCCCAAAGAGCTTGTGTCGCCAGTGACGCACTCGGCTATGATGCCTCCGGCAACGTGATCTTGAAGTGGTCTTCCACTCCGAGTTTCAATACAGGTGTATCTCCGATTCACAAACAAAATTTCACCTATAACTGGGTAGGCGGTCTGTTGTCCGCAGACGATGGAGCGGGGAAAACCACCTCCTATGGCTATTCGGTTGCAAACGAATTGAACTCCATCGCTAGCTCTCCAAGTGACGCTACCCATCCTGGAACGTTGATTTCGAATGTGCAGAATGGCCCGAATGGACCGATTTCATGGCAGTATGGAAACGGCCTGTCACATGTTAGCCAATACGACGGTCTTGGGCGGCAAGTCGGCTGGTACGATTGTTCAGCTTCGACACAGATCAACTGTTCGGGCGGCGCTTTCAAAGATGGCTACTTCCGCCAGATTCAGGGCCAACGTGTCACCGTATCGTGCACTGGCCCCTGTGCCAACTATGGATATGACGAATTCAATCGTGTCAGTTCCAGAACGGAGCAGTCCGGGACGCAGAACATGTACACTTATACCTACGATCGATATGGAAATCGCTGGCAGCAGAATGCTCTAAGTGGTGGTCTCACTTCGTCCTTATCGTTTGATATCTCCACAAACCGTGTTAATAGCCCCGGCTATAGCTATGACGCGGCCGGCAATCTTACTTCCGACCCATCAGGCACATATAGCTATGACGCGGAAGGGAATATTGTGCAGGCGTCTGGTCCCTCCGGGAGCGTTACTAATACCTATGACGCCTTCAATCGTCAGGTGAGAAATGATTTTGGCACCTCCGGATCTGCGACGGAGAATGTGTTCACTCCCAATGGTCAGATCGCTTCTCTGTGGTTTGCTATGAGCAGCAATAACAGCCCTATTATGGGGAAATCTTACTGGGGAGTTGCGCCGATCGAGTCCTACATCATCAGCAAGAACATGGCCTACTTCCCCTTTCGTGACGGCGTGGGATCGGAGGCGATGATAACCGATGCTCAAGGCAACGTAGTGGACCAGCGTACCTACCTTCCTTATGGGGATGCTCAGACGCTGGATAGCGGATCTAGAGATAATTCCTTCGATGGCTTCACAGCTTTATGGGATGGGGGAACTAGTTCCACCAACCACGCACTCTTCCGGGAGTACAACAAGTTCCAAGGGCGCTGGAACTCACCTGACCCCTACGATGGCAACTACGATATGACGAATCCGCAGAGTTTCAACCGCTACGCGTATGTCGGAAATAATCCTCTGGCGTTTACTGACCTGAGTGGCCTTGATGGTGAGGGTACTTCTAAGGGAGGAAACGGGAGCGGGGGATGCATAGGCGCAGCTGAAACAGCAGGACATAATGTACTGGATGATATAGAGTGTGGAACCTCCATCCTTTCCCTGGTTTTTCACTTCCTTGATAGGCCTAGCTTCGACGGGACTTTACATCCGAGACCGCCTAGCGCAAGCGATCCTAGCTGGGACGGCAATTTTGGCGAGAGTCTTGGGCTACCGGTAAACGGCCCTGGATTTGGAGGAACTGGACTTGGAGGGCTACTGGGCTTGCCAACCGGTGGCTGCGACTTCGGGGCGTGTGGAAGTGGACCGACTGGCTTCCAAGCGGGGGCAGCCGCGGGTGTGATCGCATGTCAGTTCGCTGAGCCATGTGGGGCGATTGCAGATACGGCCGCAATATTCGCAATTGGTGGGATGCTGGTCGCCGATGGCGTGGCGATTTATAGGGGGCGGACGAACGTGGCAGATACCGGAATAACTTCTGAGGCTCGAGAACTGGTAAGCAGTGGGAAGTTCCCCTCAGTCTGTGCTGCTTTAAGTTTTCTGCAATCAACGACTCGTGATTCGGCCAGACTGCAGAAGATCAAGGCAACTCAAAAGGCTTTTGGCTGCAGACGAAATAGCACGCAATCGTAAGCAAACTGGAGATTTTGTGAATAATCTTTTCATCCCGGAAAATATAGAATGGTTTATCGGCGAGCTTGTGGAAGAGTTCAAAGCCGCCGATCAATCCGAGAATCTAGTTCACATCAACACAATCCTAATCAAAGCCGATTCGCCGGAAGCTGCCTATGAAAAGGCACTTACCTTTGGAGAGTCTGCAAATAGAGTCTTTAAAAACACAGATGGCGTCGAAGTTAGTGTGAATTTCAGAGGGTTACGTGGCCTCTACCCCGTCTATGATCGCCTTGAAGATGGAGCAGAGTTGCTTTACGAAGTCCGCGAAGGCATGAGTGAGGAAGCAATTGCAAAAATTGTGAAGCCCAAAGAAGGGCTGGCGGCCTTCAGTTCTACCTGGGGCGATGCGTAGCCTCAGATAGCACGATACTCCATACCCGGATGCAGCAACGCATGGATGCGAGATGGTGCTTTGAAGGCGTTCAGCTAATAAAGCCCAAACAAGGGCCAGGAAAAGATCATATTCAGCAACCATTCGCATGAATGGTCTGCAAGATGTGCGCAAGGCTTGATCAGATACTCAAGTTAGGCAACCTACTCGTTTTGTTCAAAGAAAGTTTAGGATCGAAGCATGAACAAAAGGGATTAGAGTACAGTTTGGTGGTTTTGGCGACATGGTTTACTGGCTCCGGTTTTTTGATGACGTTCAAACCACATGTCTATGTGCGCCTATATCGAAAAATAGCTATAGGTGAGTTCAGAGCCCAAAAAGCATCATGGGAATCTAGCATTCTGAGCGGGGAAAATCGGTGGGTTGGTTTAGGTCTTCTAATTATAGGAATTCTTCTTGCATATTTGGTTTACAGAATGTCTCCTTTTAAGTGAAATCACGCCGAATGATCAGATCTAGAACTAAAGAGCCATGCCGTCACCATCTTGGTGCTTCAGTCAAGGGATGCCCTCGCACGCACTTCTAATAATGAGGAGAGTGGCTCTGCGCTCAAGAGGAGGTTGGTTCATCGCATATTGGTTTTTTCGTATGCCTTCATGCGTCCGAGCGTAGAATCAGCATGTCCAATGGCCGTAAGTTTTACGGTCCGCTTCTGACCGGAGACCGGATGAGAGTCGGGACTGGAAGAGTAGAGGTCGCTTTTTCGCATCCCGCCCTTCTGAGCGAATGTGCCAAGATTCGTGAATTCGGATGTGACTCCCGATCCCAACGCTCATCGCGCTATCACAGACATTGTGCCTCTTCTAAAGTGGGAATTGCTGCGACAAGACACAGGCTTCCAAACTCTTGACATCTCGCTAATTCCACATAACTTGGATACATACCAGGATGCCTGTCATCCTCCACCATAGAGACTATGACCGCTGGTTATCGCGTGAGGTCTCTATGCAGCCGCCGTTGGACTTGCTGCGTCCGTTTGAATCAGAGGGCATGGAGATGCGTCCAGCGAATCCGTTAGTGAACAACGCCCGGAACAATGGGCCTGAAATGCTGAACAGCGCCTAAACACACCTCTGTGGTCTAAGCATCAGGTCTTTCGCGATGACCGTAGATCGGACCTTGCTTGGGTGGCTTCCGCCCTGTCTAGTGATCTGATCGCCGAATGTAAAAAGGTGTTTTCTAATCGCTCTGTGACAAGGATCGGGTTGAAGGGAGCATTCACTACGCAGAATTTCCTGAAACGCTCAGGAATGTTCTTCCCGCAGAAAAGCGTGAATACGTACCCCAGCATCAGAAATCCGTGTGCGCGAACACCGTCCACTCTGTTCGTTTGTGGGACTCGTACGAGCCTCACGACTGAGCTGACCGGTCTAAGCGCAACCGACAGAACCACGTTTGGCGGAAAGGGCGTCTTGCCCAGCAAGAAACTGCGGACTATCTCTTGATATGGTCCGAGAACGATACGCTCCCCTTCCGCGTGCGGCCACTTATAAACCGCGTAACGCCAGAAGATACTCAACGCGAAAACAGCCAAGTGACTAATGTCTATGTCCTGAGAGCCGGATACATCGTAGACCGCGAAATCGGACCTTCCAATTATGAGCGTTCCGCTACCGCGTAGCATGTCGCACAACGGGAACGTGTCATCGCGCTGAAGACCGTGGTTCATGACCCAACGTTCAGCTATGGAGAAACGCTGTTCGCACACAGCACAGAGCAGATGGGCTGTCGGTTGTCTCGAAGTTTGGACTACACCCCACGTCTGAACAAGCAACGGATTCGGATTTTCGGTTTCGGAATCGCCCCTGAGTGCGCGATAAACCGCTGCGGGTATGCTATGACTTCGCTGAAGTTCGACGGCATCGGTCAGGCAAAGACGGCATTGACCAAGAATAGGCATCTTCGTGAAGATACGACAGTGTCAGGCCGTTTAGGCATTGCGAAAGCGGAAGAGAGCGTACTGTGTGTGCCGGTGGGAGGGGACAAAGCTAAGGTTTTGCGCTGGCTGCTACTCGCGCCGCATTTGCGTGAGGCCAGCGTCCGGATTTGAGGGAACAATAAGGGAACAATAACGCTTGTAACGGCTTGGAACACCTTGCAAAGTGCTTGATTCTCTAGAGCTAAATTGCTGTAAATCCGCCCTTCATCGTTTTCGCAACGAGGAGGTCAGCGGTTCGATCCCGCTCAGCCCACCAAAGAATCACAATTTAGTGGAAATCATGGGAACGCACTTCGATCGCTGTGACCTGTAACAACTCCAGTTCCTCCGCTTTCACATGCACCACGCCGTCCTGATTCTGAAGCTTTCCGAAGACCTTCAAAAACTTGCCTCGCGTCACAAGGATGCGCTGCCGCTCATAGAGCTGGGGGTGAATGACGACGTTGGCGATGCCCGTCTCATCTTCCATCGAGAGAAAAATAAAGCCCAGCGCGGTGCCCGGTCTCTGACGTGCAATCACCGCCCCGGCAGCGATTACGCGGCGGCCATCCATTTGTTGCTGCAACTCACGTGCGGAGGAAATTCCCATGCGGCGCAATTCCGCGCGCCGATAGGCCATCGGGTGGTGCCCTGTCGTCAGACCCGTCCCTGCATAATCCGCGACCAGGCGTTCTTCCGTCTTCATCTTTCGCAAAGGAGATTGCGCGGAGTGGGGAGCAGCATCGTGTTGTCGCAGCAAAGGGCCTACGGGGCGGCTCACCTGTTCGATCTGCCAGATAGCGTCGCGACGATGTTCCACGCCGCCCAGTTGATTCAGCGCACCGATGCGACCCAGTTGCGCCAGATCGTTACGGCCGAGTGCAGGTACGCGTAGAGCAAGATCTTCCACACTTTGAAATGGGCCGCCTGCATTACGCACTGCAACCAACTGCGCTGCGGTGGCTGCTTTCAGGCTGCGGACATAGTTCAGGCCCAGGCGCAATGAAAGTGAACCGCTGGTCTCATGTTCCACTGTGCACTCTATATGAGAGACCTGGACATCCACCGGCTTCACGCGCAACTTGTGCCGCTGTGCGTCTTTCACCAGAACGGCGGCCGTGTAAAAACCCATCGGCTGATTGTTGAGCATGGCGCAGGTAAAGGCCGCGAGATACTTCACCTTGAAGTAAGCCGAAGCATACGCAATGAGAGCAAAGCTGGCAGCGTGCGATTCAGGAAATCCATAGAGAGCGAAAGATTGAATGCTCTGCACGATGAGGTCCTGCGTCTCCTTCACAATGCCGTTCTCGCCCATGCCCTTGCGGAGCTTCACCATGAGGTCCTCCATCCTCTTCCAGGAGCGCCGCATCCCAACGGCTTTGCGTAATTCTTCAGCCTCTGTGCCGCTGAAGTTTCCAACGACCATTGCGATGCGAAGAAGCTGTTCCTGAAAGAGAGGAACACCCAGTGTGCGTTCTAGCACCGGCTTCAAGGAAGGCACTGGATACGAGATATCTTCCCGGCCTTGGCGACGGCGCATGTACGGGTGCATCATCTTGCCCACGATCGGGCCGGGGCGGATGATCGCGACCTGCACTACGAGGTCATAAAAAATCTTGGGTGCATTGCGTGGAATAGAAGCCATCTGCGCTCGGCTCTCCACCTGAAACATTCCCACAGTGTCAGCACGGCGGAGAGTTGCATAGACCTCCTCGTCGTCTGCAGGAAGCTGCGCAAGATCGACAGGGTGGCCGTAGTGTTCCGGGATGAGCGTGAGGCAGTCCTTCAGCACGGCCATCATGCCAAGGCCGAGCAGGTCGATCTTCACCAGACCAAGCTCCGCGCAATCTTCCTTATCCCATTGCACAACGCTGCGGTTCGGCATCGACGCTCGCTCCAGCGGTACGACCTTGTTCAGGCTGCCCTGGCAGATGACCATGCCGCCAGAGTGCTGTCCAAGATGCCGTGGCAGGTCCTGCATCCGTTCGCACAGTTCGACGTATTTCGCGATGCGCCAATGTCCAAGATCGAAGCCAGCATGTTTGAAGTTATCGCCAAGCGTCTCGTCCTTCTTGCGCCACTCCCAATGACCGATCAGCCCGGAGAGGCGCCCCAGCGTCTCTTCATCGAAGCCAAGTGCCTTGCCCACCTCACGTGCTGCGGACTTGCCGCGATAGGTGATTACGTTCGCCGTCATGGCCGCTCCAAGCTCACCGTAACGTTGATACACATATTGGATCGCCTGCTCGCGCTTGTCGCCTGAGGGCAGATCGAGATCCACATCGGGCCACTCGTTACGGTTCTCACTCAGAAAGCGTTCGAAGAGCAGGTCCATGCCAATCGGATCGATTGCCGTAATCTCAAGCGCGTAACAGACAACGGAGTTCGCCGCACTGCCTCGGCCCTGGATAAGGATGTCATTGCTCTTACAAAAGCGAACGATGTCCCACACGATCAGGAAGTAACCTGCGAAACCCAGCTTTTCAATCAGCGCAAGTTCACGCTCCGCCTGCTTCCTGGCGCGTTCGTGCAGAGCGGTATCGTGTTTCGGGGCGTAGCGATTTTCAATCCCTTCCGCAACACGCTTCCGCAGAAAGACTCCCATCGGTTCATCATTTGGAGTCGTAAAAAGCGGAAACTCATAGCCAAGGTCGTTCAGTTCAAACTCAAGGCGCTGCGAAACGAGCAGCGTATTTTCGATGGCTTCAGGGAGATCGCTGAAGAGTTGCTGCATGACACGTGCGCTTCGTACCTGCCTCTGCGAGTTGGCCTGCAGCAGACGTCCTGCTTTATCGAGCGAGACGTGATGGCGAATTGACGTGAACACGTCCAGCACTTCGCGTTCATACTGCGTTGCGTATCGCACACCATTGGTCGCCAGAATGGGCAGGCGCATACTCTCAGCGATGCGTAGCGCTGCCTGGTTGCGCACCTCTTCCGCGCGATCGCCGTGACGTTGCAATTCGACATAGACGTTGCCGCGTCCGAAGACATCGACAAGCTGCTCGACACACTGCCGTCCTGCAACCTCGCCACCTTCGTTCAAAGACGCAGCAAGCGGGCCCTCTTCTCCGCCCGTGAGACAGAGCAGGCCGTCGTGAAATTCGGCCAGATCACCAAGGTTCGCAGAGCCTTCTGTCTTATGGGGCTCGCGCATCTTGAAGCGCGTAACAAGCTGGCAAAGATTCTGATAGCCAACGCGCGATGTGCAGAGAAGCGGCAATCGTACAGGCTGCGCAACATGCTGATGTGGCTGCCATACAGGCGAAGATAGACATTGACCAAGATCGCTGACGGCGATCTCCGCACCGATATGTGCACGAACTCCATTTTCCTTCGCCGAAGCATGAAACCGAGCCGCGCCATAAAGGCCATTGCGGTCCATCAGCGCAATGGCTCCCATCCCGGTTGCAACAGCGGCTTTAACTAATCCTTCAGGTTGCGAAGCACCCTCAAGAAAGCTGAAGGCGCTGGCAGCATGCAGTTCGATATACTCCGCACATTTGTCAGTCATACAGTGCCTCAAGCTGCCATTGCTGGCGCAGAAGATCGTGCGTGAGCAGGCAAAGCAACATCTCCTCCGCATTGGCCACGGCACGTACATCCCACTCTTCGTGAGACCACACCTCAGACGACCACCACTCGCCGCTCTTACGCCAGGGACCATAGGCCTCCTGTACGGCATAGCGTTTTCCATGAAGCACGAAGGCAGCAAGACGCTTGCCTTCATGCTGAACCATGAGGATCAGTGGCGGGCGATAGCGACGCAGAGCGACAGCGTGTTTCGTGGCAGTAATTTTTTCCGTTGTCGCGTTTGGAACAACAAAGCGCTCCATCACGAAGCTGTCCGGACGGTGTGCATCCAGCAGTCTTGCTCGGCCTACACGTTCTTCGCCAACGAGTTTTGCAATGCGAGCAAGCGTTACATCCAGACGCAGCGGCTCCGGCAACTGCGGTGCAAAAAGGCCAAGCTGCACCTTGCTGCGGTCTCCCGGCTCGGCGTGCATGAAGACACTCACCACGCCTGCGGTTGGTGGGTGTACCTGAAGATCGAGGTGCAGCAACTTCAGAAGCACTTCACGTTGCAGAACAGGAAGGGCAGGTTTGACGGTGCGTTCGTGCTCGCTGCCTCCCTCCAGACCAAGCTTTACGGTGATGCTGGCAAGTGCGAAGCAGTGGTTCTGCGCTCGGGTGAGAAGCTGGTCGATCATGGCGCCAAAGACAAAAAGCAGCGAGTCGAGAATCTCTACCGGCGTGTCGAACGCGAGGAATTCTTCCAGCGTCAGGATCGGTTCTTCCGGCACCATAAGGTGCGGAGACTCACCGCGAGAGAGCAGCCACAAACGCTTGCCCTCCTGTCCCAGACGAACCACAATCTCCACCTCCGGCAGGCTGGCGAGTTCACCGAGTGTATGTAAGCCCCAGAGTGAAAGCACGTCGGCCTGATGTGAAGTGAGGTTGAGCGCGACAAGCGGAAGCTGGCTCAGGCGCTCTCTTTCTCTGCCCACTGGAAGCACGATGGGCCCTTTGCGAGCCGCAGGTGCCATGCAGACGGAGGCGTGTAGATTCGCACTTGCCGCAAGCTGCACAAAGAAGTGAAGCGCCTTGAGGGAAAGTGCAATCTTCCCAACCGCCTGTTCTACGGGGCCAGAGATGCGTGTCGTCCCCGTCATGTCCAGCACCATCACAAAGGCGGAGGCCGTAGCATCTTGCACTTCAATGCGAGGCGTAAATGCTCCGGCCGCTTCCAGCAGAACAGTACGCGCGATTCGCTCTTCCACGACGGAGCGGCGTAGCACAGAGAGTCCTTCAAAGCCATCCAACTCGGCGCGTGTCATCCCCTGAGACACACCGAGCTTTGCAGCCAGCGTGTTGACACTGCACACCTCTTCGAGCGGCGGTTCACCCGCCAGCACAGCTACCGGGGAAGCCGCTAAACCGGGTCGCAGACGAAGCAGTGCCTGCGCCGAAAACTCCGGCACATGCACACACACGTACAGTGGAGACTTTACTTCGCCTGCGCCCATGAGGCCTCGCTCTTCCACTGGCCGGGCCGTTCGCTCACCGGCGGCTTACGAATCGGAACAACACGAGGCCCGCTTTCCTGTGAACGGTTGCGTTCGATAGCAGCGTGATACGCAACGCCGGTCATCACCTTGCTTTGGGCTTCCATGCTTCCCGTCTGCATGCGTACAACGAGCTCTGCACTACTCCGCGCGCAGGGGTGCTGGGTCAAAAGCAGAAGGCTCACGCGCGTCCGCTCGCAGGCAGTGCGAAACCGAAACCACGTCGCCAAAGGGATGCGCCACGCCAGATCCGGCGCTACACTGCCAAGGTCGAGAACAATCGCGCTAAAGCCCCCACCCTGCAACAGCAGATCGGTAGTGCGCAGCGCCTGATCCAGTGCCTGCAGCGATCTCCCTGGAGCAGACATGCCAGTCTTCAAGCGTTCCGATGGCTCGAACGGTAGTCGCCTGCCCGAAGGAAGCTGTGCGCTACGACGCGGCTGTGGCTCAGCACAGCGTGGCGCCAGCGAAAGATTCTCTCCCCGGCGCGGCGGCAGGCGGTCAGAGTTGACCTGCTCCTCGCGGTCTTCGGAAGAACGTGTCAGCAGTCGGTTTGGTGCACCAGGAGTGCCCAGAGATCTCTTCTCGCGGCGAAGCTGCTTGTCGTACAGACCTCCGTGCGCGTTGAGCAGAGCGCCGATCGCTTCAGGCATATCCCTCCCCTCAGAGCGCGGGTGGGGGCTGCCTCCACCGGTATGCCGCGATGGAGACTCAGTAGAAGCAACGACAGTCGATTCGCGTACCTGCACGGGATTCTGCTTTGCCTGCGAAGTCGCCTGTTCCGGACCGCATCGCACCCACAGCAGACGTTCCAGATCCACACCGTTCGCTGCCACGACCAGCGGATCGAGCGAATCGGCCACGTCGATCCAGGCACAGACGCCTCCGCTCCGCGTGATCGCGGCCATAGATGCAAGCGCCATCGTCGTGCGTCCGCTGCACTCTGTGCCGACCAATTCGGTGATCGTGGCGCATGGAAACCCGCCGCGCAGAAGCTCGTCCACAGCAGGGATACCCGTCGGGATCACAACCGGCGCAACGCGCGCAGCCGGCGTAAGCGCAGAGGGAAACCTGTTCGCGAGGGCAGCTTCGATCTGGTGGCGTAAGGCGAAGGAGGGCGGCATATCTTCGCCTTATATTCGCCTACAAAAGTTGCCTTTGCAAACCTGTTGTGCACTGCTTATGGGGCAGAGGAGCCGTAATTGAAGGGAAGCAAATGACTTAGATTAAGTCTGGCTGAAGGAAAGCTTCGTCGCATTCATTGCACGATGTAACCAGTCTCGAAGAGGTTTGTCGTAAAGCCTGTCCATTACCAGGGCAATGAGACATGCCAGCACCACAAGCCCTGTCCCTTGCAGGAGAGGATAGACTCGCATTCCGTGCGTGGCGGACCAGGTGACGATCTGTGCGAAGAAATTTCCGAGAGGTGCATGCAGGATGTAGAGGGGATAGGAGATCCGCCCCAGGAGTCGAAACGCGGAGGCGAGTTGCAGGCTTGGCTCAGAGGATGCGCTCGTGACGAGAAGCAGAGGAAAGGCCACCAGCATAAGGGACAAGTCATAGACGAGCGAGAATCGTCCCACGACGGGTGCCGCTAGCAGCGAGATCAGCAGAACGACCGCGAGTAGCGGAGTAATTTTGAACTTCGATCTCTTCCAGCTCCAGAACCGGAAGAGGAGGATTCCCGTGAGATAGGCAAAGAGAACACGGGCCAGTGCGTAAACGGACTCTGCCCTGTTGATGCCATGATCGATGGCTCCAAGTCCATGCAGAAGGTAGAAGAAGACACCTCCGGTTAAGAGAAGAATCACTCCTACAAAACCGAAGCTTCGTCTTCGAAGGACGAGGGCGTGAAAAAGGTTCGCTATGATTTCGAAAAAAAGAGTCCATGCCGGAAAGTCGAGCGGATACGACCATGGTTCGGTCGGTACTGCGAAGACGGGGGAGGGTAGAAGCGTCAAACCGGCCGCAGTGATCTCGGCGAGTCTTCCACTCTCGAGGTGCGTTTTTCCAAAGTGGGTTCCGAGTACGCGAAAGAGAAGCCCAAGCAAAAGTCCGCTCAGGTACAGGGGGTAGAGTCGAATGAGCCTTACCTTCATGAAAGAGCCGGTCGACCAGCCATTGTCCAGGCGCTTCTGATAGGCATACGTGAGCACGAAGCCACTCAACATGCAAAAAAAATCCACGGCCAGATAAGCATGGGGAAGCAGGAACGAAGAACCAAAGAGGTGCTGATAGTGAAAGGCGACTACAGCAATCGCGGCGACCCCGCGCAGCCCATCGAGCGTCGAAAATGTGTGGCTGCGCTCCATGTTGTGTAAGCCAAAACAGTCGTCTTCTGCTGAGTGCCGATAGCTCCCTTCCCTGAGTCTAGGGTTTGGTCGCCGCACTTTTTTGGCTTTGCTGCGGATCGCATATATTCGTTTGATCCCATAGAAAACACTTTGTATGGAGCCAAATCACCAACAGTGCCATACAAAAAGTATTGATCCCGAGGGATCCTGAGGCTGTGGTCGTACGCGCAATGCGGATCGATCCCGCGGTCGTGTTGCAAGCGGAATAAGGATGATTTGTCGCGCGTACGACCTTGTCTTGCTGTTAAGCCCCTGCCCCGATGGAATCGAGCTCGGCAAGCACCTCAGGGGGAATCTGCAACGTTGCAGCTTTCAAATTCTCGCGAAGGTGTTCGACGGTCGATGTGCCAGGGATCAGCAGGATGTTGGGCGAGCGCTGTAGAAGCCATGCGAGCGCTACCTGCATCGGCGTTGCCTGAAGGGAAGCCGCTGCTGTGTTCAGAGCATCGGACTGGAGCGGTGTGAACCCTCCCAGCGGAAAGAAGGGCACATACGCCACGCCTTGCTTTGCAAGCTCATCGATAAAATCATCGTCGCGACGATGGGCCAGGTTGTACATATTCTGTACGCACACGATCTCGGAGATCGCCTGCGCTTGCTTGAACTGACTAGGGGTGACGTTGCTCAAGCCGAGGTGGCGAATAAGACCCTTCTGCTTGAGTTCGGCAAGGACCGTCAGAGGCTCTTCAATCGAGCCTTCCGATGGCTCTGCGATTCCCCCTACACGCAGGTTCACAACGTCCAGCGTATCGAGTCCGAGGTTGCGAAGATTGTCATGCGCTCCGTCGATCAGTTCCTGACGCGAAAGGGCATGTACCCAGGATTTGTCTGCCTCCCTGCGAGCGCCTAACTTCGTCACAATCGTCAGGTCATCCGCGTAGGGATGCAGTGCTTGCTTAATGAGCTGATTGGTTACGTGCGGACCGTAAAAGTCGGAGGTGTCGATATGATTCACACCGGACGCAACGGCTTCCTTCAGAACCGCAAGCGCGCCGTCCACATCACGCGGCGGCCCCCACACCTGCGGCCCGGCCAGTTGCATGGCACCATAGCCCATACGGTTCAAGGTCATCGAAGTACCGGGAAGGGTAAAGCTTCCACCGAGATCCATCTGCTTCGTCATTTGTTTCTCCTTGTGATTAGATGAAGAAAGCTTCAGGTTAGGAGTTCGCATTTGCCCCTGCATCCCTCAGCACTCTTAGAGCCTCGTAAATCGCCTGTACAAGCGCGGTCCGCAGCGAGCGTAGAAGCCATTCTGGAAGCGACCATTCAGGTTCTGGTAGCCGTGGGCAAGGAGCGCTTGACCACCACAAAGGTGGCGCTTAGAGCGGGTGTGTCGGTGGGAACCTTATATCAATATTTTCCCAACAAGAGTGCGCTTCTCCAGGCCGTGATCCAGCGCCATCTCGATGAAGTGACGGAAGCAGTTGAGCGTGCCTGCAGGGAGCAGGAGAGCGCTACTCTTCGACAGATGGGAACAGAGCTCATCAATGCATTTCTTGAAGCAAAGATGAGGAACGATCCGAAGACAAGCGTCGCGCTCTACTCCGTAAGTACCGACGTGGACGGGGCGAGGATCGTGCGGCAGGTGGGAGTGCGGACCAGCAAGGCGATCGTCGGCATGTTGAAGACCTCCTGCGAACCTCTCGCGCGAGATCCTCAGCTCGTCGCCACCATGCTGCAGGGTGCGATGGCCGGCATCAGCAGGAGGCTGCTCGAATCCGCTTCTCCTGAAAGACAGTTCGAAGGCTTTCGGCAGGAGCTGATCTTCTTCGTCTGCTCCTATCTGGAGGCATGCTCGGCGCGGCCACGAACAAAGCCATCGAGCAGCAAACGGGCAGGAGCCTTTACCATCGCTTGATGCAGCGCATCCCTTTCGCCCAACTTCAGTCCACGATCTCAGCCGTACTCCAGCGCGCGGGTGTTTCGCCCCAACGCGCTGACCGCTGTGCCACGCTCTTCGCGGAAACCACACGCGACGGCGTCTACACGCACGGTCTCAACCGCCTTCCGCGGATGCTGGCCATGATCGAAAACGGCTCCGTCTCTACCACCGCAGAGCCCACAGTCGTTGCGTCCCATGGTGCGCTCGAGAGCTGGGATGGCCATCTCGGCATAGGCAATCTCAACGCGGAAGCAGCCATGGACCGCGCCATGGAGCTGGCCGATCAGTACAGCCTCGGTTGTGTTGCGCTGCGTAACACCTCTCACTGGATGCGTGGTGGGACCTATGGCTGGCAGGCTGCGGATCGTGGATACTTCACTCTGAGCTGGACGAACACCAACCCCAACACCCCAGCCTGGGGAACCGCCGGCGCAACGCTGGGAAACAATCCCTTCGTCGTCGCCATTCCGCGGATCAATCCGGAAACGGGAGAGTACAAGGGCGGTCCGCACGTCGTCCTCGACATGGCGATCAGCCAGTTCTCCTATGGCCAACTCGATGCTCACATTGCGCGCGGGGAACAGCTCTCCGTGCCCGGCGGTTTCGATACCGAGGGAAATCTCACGCGCGATCCCGCGGCCATCCGCGCCAGTTATCGCGCTCTTCCGATCGGTTTCTGGAAGGGCTCCGGCCTGGCTCTCACGCTCGATCTCTTCGCGGCCATGCTCTCGGGCGGTAAGGCTACGCATGAGATCTCGCTCGATCCGCTCTTTGAAACCGGCATCAGCCAGATCTTCCTCGTCGTTTCGCCTGCCAATATCGCTCAGGCCGAGGCAATGACTGAGACTGCGGACGCGCTCATACAGGCTCTGCGGTCGGCGCCACGTAGCGATCCAGACAGGGCGGCGCGCTATCCCGGAGAAGAGACCCTTCGTCTGCGCCAGGAAAATAATCGTCTCGGAGTCCCCGTGGACGAGAGTGTTTGGGCGGAGATCCAGCAGAGGATGTCGTAACCGTCGAGACAGATCGGGAGTTCCCTCGCCCGAGGGCCCGGGGTTAGTCAGGGGTGGGGCCTGCAGGGGCAGATCCAAGGGATATTCCGAGGCAAAAAGAAGAAATTTCTTTCTCCTTCAATAAGAGCGACGCCTTTTATCTTATTGATTTATTTGGAGACAGGTTGGATCGCGAAATGCAAAGGTGGAAGTAGCTCTCCCTTGACCCAAAGAATCTTCTCTGACTTTTTCGAAAGACTGTAACTCGAAGGGGCAGCGAACAAGAACATAAACAGGTCCGAGGTCGGTTATGAATCTTTCTTCAGTCGGAATTCCTTCGAATGCAAACGGACAAGATGCCGTAAACCAGAGCTTCTCTCTTCCGCGCGATATCAGCAGCAGGTTTGGAAGACGACTCAGGGAACTCAGGCAATCACGCAATCTCACGCAGCTAGCCATGGCGGAACAGTTTGGGATCGACCGAAGTTTTATAAGTGACGTTGAGTGCGGGCGGAAGAGTATCTCGCTGCCGACTCTGGAAGTGATGGCGTTAGGTTTCAAGCTTTCTCTTTCGGACATTCTTCGCGGTATTTAGGCAAGCGTCACAGGGATTAAAACGCAGTAGGCAACCACGAGGATCTAAAAATGAAAAATGTGAGCCAAACCAGTTTAGAAACGTACCGCCCACTTACTGGCCGCTCCCTTTGGTCTGCGTGGCTGTCAAGTAAGCACTTCACCGTACATTTCATGTTTATCTGGGTAGCTGCCATGTTGCTTGTTGTTCTCGCTCTGCTCTGACCGATCGAAAGGCTTCAACTTAGAAGAGCCCGGCCTGGCGAAGGAGGGCATTCCACGCATCGCCCTCTACCTACGATGGCGGTAGGAGATTTATGAGGGTTCTCGGGCTCCGCGCTTTTTATTTCTGGATCGCCGTGGCCGCTTGTTATGCGGTATGGGCCCCGTTTCATAGTGGACATGCCTGGCAGGTCTTCGTCCAGGATGACTGCTTTTACTACCTGAAAGTCGCTCAAAACTTAGCGACCGGTCACGGCTCCACCTTCAACGGTCTGGTTGCGACGAATGGCTACCATCCGTTGTGGCTTCTGCTTCTGGCGGGAGTCTGCGCGCTCTTCGGGCCAACGGCTTTCTTTCCATTAATTGCGTTCATGGTCTTTGCCGCCATCGTCGGCACTTACTTCGCAGCGCGGATCATCCTGTTACGAACGGGCATCTCGCCGCTGGTCGCGAACACACTCGCGGCGCTGGTGGCCGGGTTTTCCATGCCGATGTTTTTTACCGGAATGGAGGTCATTCTCACCATTCCGATCGGGCTTTTTTTTCTTGCGCTCTGCATCAGCGCCGACCCGGATCGTCATGGGTTTTATCACGCGCTGGGTCTGGGCTGCGTGCTCTCCTGCCTGGTCCTCTCCCGGCTCGACACGGTTTTGCTGGGGTTACTTTTGCTGGCTGCACTTCTTCTTCAGCCACATCTGCGGTCACGGATTCGACGCCAGCACGTTGTTGGAGTTCTGCTCGGTTTAATTCCGCTCGGCCTGTATTTTGTTTCCAATCAGGTTTTCTTCCATACATGGATGCCCGTCTCCGGCATGGCCAAGCAGATGCGCTGGCATCACTTTCCCTCGCGCCAGGTGTGGCACAGCTTTTTCATCGGCCCAGTGCGTCACTACGGAAGCTTTCTGCCGATTGTGCTGGCGTTTCCTCTTCTTTTTAAATGCTTCCGCAAGCTCTCGGACACGGAGAAGGTGGTCTACTCCGCCGTGCTTGTATGGCCCTTTGCGTACATCCTTGTGCTCTCCTGCCTGAGCGACTGGATGCTCTGGATGTGGTACTTCTATCCGTTCCGTCTTGCCTTTTGCGTTTCCCTGGCTCTGATCTTCAGCTGGGAGCCCGTCGTTCGTCTGACCCGCAAGCCTGCCATCATCGTTCTGCTTGCCATGATTGCGGTTGCGAAGCTGTTTACCGCGCGCTGGACACCGGGAGACGTTCCGGAGATGGTCGAGGTGGGGCAGCGCGTAGCTGCGTTTTCCCAGACGCATCACGGAACGTATGCCATGGGAGATCGCGCTGGAAGTGTTGGCTTCCTGATGCAGGACCCGCTCGTTCAGACGGAAGGTCTTGTGATGGACCGGTCCTATCTGGAGTCCATACGCAGGCAGGGAAGCCTGCGCAAGGCGCTGCGCGTTCGTGGCGTTCGCTACTACATCGCAACAGCCCCCGCACCGCTGCGGGAGTGTTTGCAGGTAAGCGAGCCGCTGCAGGCCGGCCCGGATTCTCCGCATCTGCAGGATATTTTCTGCGATACACCCGTGGCCAGATTCGAAGAAGGAGACAAGACGACAGCTATCTTCGATTTGCAGGCAGGTGAAGATCGAGATGCAGTTCAGACGTCAAATAGTGGAAAAGGCGGGGAAGACTAGGCAAAATTTTGCTTAGTGGTCTGGCCCTTGTATCAATTTGACACAGAAAATGCGTGAAAATAAGAAACCTGTTTGGCGCGTGAAATGCCATACGGAAGATATGCATAATTTGAAGCGCTGCTTTCTCGTCTCTCTCCTTGGTCTGTCTCTCGTATCCGTGGCGGCCCGTGCCGACTCGGTGAATCCGTTCGGCGCGGCAAGCGCCTATAACCTCGTGGCTCTCGGTGGCGTAAATACCAAAGGTGTTGCCGTCGCCGGAACGATCAACACGCAAGCTGACATCACCGGCCGTATTGCGGCAGCGGACAAGGTGCTCAGCGGCACAACAGTGGGCAGCAGTCTCGGCTCTGATCCTTACGGTGCATCGGCGAAGTATGACATTGTTTCCACCAACGGCTTCAACAGTGGCGCGCAGTTCAATGTGAACAGCCACGGAAACGTCTACGCTCCCGGCACCAACGGCAATATCAACTTCAACGGCGGCGGAAAGCGCGTCACGACCGGCGGTTCCGGAATCGACTTTGACGCACTGAAGACGAGTCTCGTCGCTGAGTCGAACGCTCTCTTCGGTCTGGCTCCCAACGGCACAGTCTCGCTGGGAACAGGCGCGAACCCTTCGTGGCTCGTTCTTCAGGGGAACAGCGCGACCTTGAACGTCTTCACCATCACCGCTGCACAGTTCGCCAGCACCAATAACAACATCGATATTGAAGCGCCCCTTGGATCGACGATCATCGTCAACGTCCTCGGTGTAAACGTGACCCTCGGCACAGGCCTCTACTACAACGGTGTGCAGCATGCCGGAGACGATGAGACGGACAATCGCATTCTCTTCAACTTCGCTCAGGCTGACACGGTTCAGATCAACGGCCAGTTCAATGCCTCTGTGCTCGCACCCTTCGCCATTCTCTCCGGTGGCGCGCAGATGAGCGGAAACTTCATCGCCGCCCAGATCGGTTCTACCGGTGAGGTACACAATGGTGCCTTCATCGGAGACCCGCGCACCCCGGCGCCAACGCCAGAACCGTCGACGCTCGCGTTGCTCGGCACTGGTTTGATCGGCCTGGCTACAACCGTGCGCCGTCGCGTACGCAAAGCCTAGCGTCTACCTGCGGTCCCGCTCTGTGCCCCATTCTTTCGCCAGCGTCATCGGCGAAAGGATGGGGTCGCGCGGAGCGCACAATTCAGATCTTTAACGAACTTGAACTGCGGGAAGCAGCTCAGACCTCAAGAGCAAACCTACCCGCGAAGGCGGTTCTTCAGCGTCGCCAGCAGAACCTTGAAACGGCGTGACGGCCAGAACGGCGACGGCCACGCAACATAAGAATCCCGAAGATACCGAACTTCTTTTTGCGTCTCTCCCGCAGCCCGCGCAGTGAGCGCTGCCTTGAAGTTCTGGAAGCCCAGGATGCGTCTTCTCCATACGCGTCTGTTCCAACCTTTCAAGCCAGCAAGCAGGCTGGGATCGAGAATCCGCAGGAAGTCACGGAAGAGAATATCCGCACTTGAACTCACACCGGTGTTACTCACGCGGTAGTTCGTCAGAGGCGCCTGGACCGCGCAGAAGGTACCGAGCTGCCGCAGACGAACCCACAGCTCCCAGTCCTCACACCCATCGGCTTCCGGATTGAAGCCCCCCACGGATTCATAAGCGTCCCGCCGAAGCATTACGCAGGACGGTGTAATGCCGGGGTTGTGGAGCCGCAGCGTCTCCAGAATGGTGGACGCCTCCGCCGCATCCATGATGGTCTGCGTCCCATCCATATGCTCCTCGGTCAGGCCGGTGTAGCAAAGAACATGGCGCGGATCGCTCTCCATCGCAGCGAGCTGTTCGGCCAGTTTGGTGGGATGCCAGGAGTCGTCCGCGTCCAGAAAGGCGATGAAGGTACTCTCCGACGCCGCTACGCCACGGTTCCGCGCCACAGCCGGTCCTGCGTTCTTCTGCGTCAACAGGCGGACAGTATCACCGTACCGCTCCACAACACGGAGAGTCCCGTCCTTTGAACCATCGTCCACGACAAGAATCTGGTGGGGCTGCACGGTCTGCGCCAGAACACTGTCCAGCGCCGTAGCAAGAAAATTCTCCGCGTTATACGCGGGAATGACGACATCAATCGACAAGCGGTTCTCCGTAGGTGTCTTTGGTGACTGTCCCAAGGGAAAACGATACTCTGCTCCAAAGGAATTCCTGTAGCTTTTAATAGAACGAGCGGAGAGACATGTCGAAGGTTCTGATTACGGGAGTGGCTGGATTCATCGGTTCCAGCATTGCGCGAGCTCTGCTCGCTGAAGGCGCTGAAGTTCGCGGTCTGGACAACCTGAGTACCGGGAAGCTCGAGAACATCGAGCAGATCCGCAATGCAATCGACTTTCGTCATGGCGATGTTCAGGACGCCGCTGCCGTTGCGGATGCGTGCAAGGGCGTGGACTTCGTCTTTCACGAGGCAGCCATCCCCTCGGTTCCGGTATCCGTAGCTGATCCAGTAGGAACGAACGGACCCAATCTGATCGGCACGCTGCAGGTTCTGGAGGCCGCCCGGCACGCGGGTGTAAAGCGCGTGGTCTATGCCGCATCGTCCGCTGCCTATGGAGAATCGCCGGAGCTTCCCAAGCGGGAAGATATGGCGCCCGCACCCCTTTCGGCCTATGCTGTCCAGAAGCTGACGGGAGAGTATTACCTGACCAGCTACGCCAAGATGTACGGCCTGGAGACGGTCTCCCTGCGCTACTTCAATATCTTTGGACCGCGGCAGGATCCTACGTCGCAGTACTCGGGTGTGCTTGCCCGCTTTATCTCGCAGATGCTTGCAGGTACCACGCCCACCATCTTCGGCGACGGCTCCACCAGCCGGGATTTTACCTACATCGATAACGTGGTGAGCGCGAATCTGCTGGCCATCAAGTCGGGCTCGCACGTTGCGGGCAAGGTCTTCAACGTCGCCACGGGAACGTCGGTCACACTGCTCGAAGCGTACGAAGAAGTACGCCGCATCACGGGATACACCGGTGCTCTGGACTTCAAGCCCGAGCGGGTTGGCGACATCAAGCACTCCGTCGCGGATATCTCGCTCGCACGGAAGGAACTCGGATATGGTGTGGTTGCGGAGTTCGCCGCCGGTCTGGAAGAGACGATCGCCTGGTACCGCACGCAAACGTTCGCTACGGTCTAGGGCTGGAATCGCACAAAACTAGAGATCGCACAAACTAGCGGCAGGGCGAAATAGAGCCCGGGCTGCTGGCTTTGTGCAGACCGAGGATGTGAAACTCGCGAATCTGGTGGCGCATGACGAAGACCAGCCAGTTATTTCCCGTCGGGTCGGTAGGCTTCAAGTAAAAGCCCTTTTCCTCGAGGATTCCCATGGAGTTGTCCGTCATACCTTCCAGGATCTCTCCGTCGTTGAAGGTGATCTGAACCCACAGGCACTCCGCTGGTTGGCCGTCGTGGAAGCGGATATCGTCGTGGTCCCTGTCTCCTTCAAAGCTGTTTACAAAGAAGATGCCCTTGGCATCCTGAATGGAAACGTCCTCTGGAGTGCTGGAGCCTTCCCGCGTGATGGTCATCATCCGTTCCTCCGAGTGAGGAGAAAAGAAGGATGATTCCGCAGTCTGGTTCCAGTGGCTACTGTCGAAGTGGCCCTTAACAATGGAATCCGCATAACGGATGACTACTTTAGTGTCGGCGGCGATAGAGGTGTCCTTTGGCATAGCTCGAATTTACCTGCGTGCCAGATCATATTGTTTGATCTTATAAAGCAAAGCCTTATAGCTGATCTGCATCTTGTGGGCTGCTGCCTTGCGGTTCCACTTCGTCTCTTCCAGAGCCAGAGCGATCGCAGATGCCTCGGCATCCCCCTTCAGACTTTTTACAAGCTGTTTCAGGCCAACATCTCCGTTCGTGTCGGCAGCTCCGTTGGTGGGCGCAGCTGTGGGCGTCCGTGTGACGATATCGGCCAGAATGGACTCTTCGTCTCCGATGATGAGATACCGGTTCATCACGTTCTCCAGCTCACGCAGATTGCCCGGCCAGGTGTAGCGAGTCAGCGCTGCCATCAGAGCAGGAGAGATCGGCAAAGGATCGCGGCCATACTTGTCCGAACCCTTCTGCATGAAGAAGTTGGTGAAGGTGGGAATCTCTTCCGGGCGCTCCCGAAGCGGAGGCAGTGTGAACGAGAAGCCGTTGAGGCGATAGTAGAGATCCTCGCGAAAGGTCTTCGCGGCCATCGCCGCTTTCATATCGATGTTGGTCGCAGCGACGACGCGGACATCCGCTTTCATCGGAGCGCGGCTGCCGAGCCGGGAAAAGGTGCCATCCTGGAGGACGTGCAGCAGCTTTGCCTGCAGAATCGCGGGCATCTCTCCGATTTCATCCAGGAAGATCGTGCCACCGTTGGCGATCTCGAATTTACCGGGCTTCGTCTTCAGGGCGCCCGTGAACGCACCCTGCTCGTAACCGAAGAGTTCGCTCTCCAGAAGGTCGGCGGGCATGGCCGCGCAGTTCACCTTCAGAAAGATCTTGTCGCTCCGGAAAGACATGGCGTGGGTGTACTTCGCCAGAACTTCCTTGCCGGTGCCGCTCTCGCCCAGGATCAGGACAGGGATATCTGAACGGGCCACAAGCCTGGCCTGCGTCTCAATATCGCGCATGCGCTTGCCCGAACGTACGAAGGAGGTATTGTCCCCAAGGGGAGTGACCACTACCTCGTTTTTCGTCTCCGGCGAGACGATCTCTTCGATCTGGCGGTCGATGGCCTCTTGCAGTTCCAGGGCGGAGAAAGGGCGTCGGACGATCTCGCGCACGCCGGCGGCGGCAATCTGACCGATATCGTTTACATCTGAACTTGAAGTGGAAAGAATGACCACTGCTTTAGAGGCGATCACCTGGGAGACAAGCCCCATGGACTGGTCCTTGCTGATCCAGGGAAGCAGAGCTACGTCCGGAACATTGCCACTTTCAATCTCGGTTAGGAATTCGGCCTGATCGGAGAACATGCGTACGGCGTAACGATTCCGCAGGATGTTGTCCATGTACTTCAACAAAGGGAGGTTCTGCTCGAGAACAAACACCTCTGGCTGGCCCGACTCCGATTTGTTCTCGTGCGACTTGAGGGAAGACATCAGACTCCAAAAACTCTAAAGGATAAATGCATTCCATTGTTGCTCAGCGCTTTGCCGTTTTCCGGACGGTAGTCGTCACCTACTTTAGAAGCCAAGCGTCAAACGGGGCTACTGCAGGCACATCATATTCTTTTTGACACATTTCTCAATGCAAAACTGTGCACTTGTATGCCATAGGCGGCAGGACTGGGTTTATTATCCGCCCAAAACGATATAAACTCCCGCAGAACTTGCACACGATTGCGGATCTTTAGAATATAGGGCAAAAAGTTTTCCACCCATACCCATAAGGTGGAATATTTATGCCCAAGGGGAGTCACCTACTGGTTACTTTTGTTCATGGTATGGGCTTTCTGTGGAAATCATCCAATTTGGGAATGGCCGTCTATGTGCAACGGATTACATCGGAATCCAATCCAGGCGCAGGCAGGGCATGACAAGCGAATCTCCCAGGGATCCTCAACTGCGTGTCGCACAGAGATCCCCCGTATTTCCTCCCATGGACGTGATGTTCGGGAGCACGAGCGTTATGCAGGATATCCGCAAACGCATCGAGTTGATCGCAGCAACTGATGTCGCGGTACTGCTTCAAGGCGAAAGTGGAACGGGGAAAGAACTCTGTGCCCAGTTGATTCATGCGCTCTCACCGAGAGCGAAGTATCCCTACGTCAAAGTAAGCTGTCCGGTCATCCCGAACGCCCTCATTGAAACCGAGCTCTTTGGCTATGAGCGAGGCGCCTTTAATGGCGCACTCTCCGAAAAACGCGGTCGCGTGGAACAGGCACACAAGGGCACCCTGGTGCTCGACGAGGTAGGGAGCCTCGACCTGACCGTGCAGGGGAAGATCCTTCAACTGCTTGAAGATGGAACCTTTACCCGCGTAGGTGGACACGAAACGCTGGGCATCTTCACCCATATCATCTCCATCGCCAACGGCGATCTCTCCCGACAGGTAGCCGAGGGAAGTTTCCGTCTGGAACTCCTCTATCGCATTAACGCCGTCACGATTAGCCTGCCCAGCCTGCGGCAGCGCAAGGTCGACCTTCCCCGTCTCGTGGAGTACTTTGCGCAAAAGCACGCCAACGAATTCCAGGTTGCGCCCCGAACGGTCTCCAAGGACCTTCTCCAGCTCATGCTCGCCTACGACTGGCCGGGCAACATCCGGCAGCTCGACAACCTGATGCGCAGCTACACCGTCATCGGTGATGAGAGCCTGGTCGTGCAGGAGCTTGCCCCTACAAGCACGGGCCGGGATAAGGTCTCGGCAGAGATTGACGTGACCAAGCCGCTCTCGCTCAAGCAGATCACAAAGAGCGCGACCAAGGATCTCGAGCGCCAGATCATTCTAAAGGTCCTCCAGGCGAATAGCTGGAACCGACAGAAGACGGCCAAATGGCTGCAGATCAGCTATCGGTCCCTGCTCTACAAGCTCGCCGAAGTGGGTATCAACCATCCGGAGACAACGGAAGGTCATGAAGAAAGCCCGCTCCAGGAGGTGGTTCGACCTGCCCCCGTAGAGATCCGGCGTCTTAAACCCTCTCTCCTCGAAACGACGATTCAACTCCCCGTACGAGCCTAACCTCGTACCGCTAAGACCGGAAGTCGCTCAGGGTCTCCTGAAGCACGTGCAACACGTCCGTTGCGACATCTTGCCAGCTCCTTGTGTGCCTTGAGGCGATATCCGCAGCATTCCAGCGAATCTCCAGCGTCTCCCGCAAAGCCACTGCCAGGGCCGGAACATCCATGGGCGGCACTAAACGTCCGCTGGTAGCATCCATCAGCTCGGGGATGCCTCCCACGTTCGTTGCAACCACTGGACGGCCCGCACAGAGCGCCTCGATCACTACATTGGGGCAGCCCTCTTTATAGCTGGGCAGCGTCACCAGGTCGGAGGCGGCCATCCAGCGAGCGACCTCGGCGGTTGGCTGCGGCGGAACGAGGGTAATCCAATCGCCCGCACCGTGCTTTTCTATCGCAGATTGCAAAAGCGCTTTGTCCGGTCCATCTCCGACGAGATAGCAGCGAAGCCCGGACGTCTGTTTCTTGACGAGCGCCGCGGCTTCTATCAATTCGATCAGGCCCTTGCGAAGATCGTAGCGACCTACGTACGTCACAATCTTTGCGTCCATCGGCAGGCCAAGAACTTCTCGTGCTGCATCCATAGCCTGCGGGCGAAAGATCTCCGTGTCGCATCCGTTAAGAATCGCTGCACTCGCGTTAGAAGAAGCGCCCAGCCTCCGTGCCGTCTGTAGCAGGTCTCCGCTCACTGTGACGGTAAAGTCCGCCTCGCGCAGTGTTCTCCTGGTCAAGGAAGCGCAGAGCGGATCGCTCATCCGGTTCAGGTCAGATCCAATGGCAGTGAGGACGACGGGCTTATGGAGCGAGTGGCCGATTCGCATCGCGGCGAAGCCATCTGGATACGCGACGTAATTCAAAATAATGTCAGGATCGAAACGCCGTACGTGCGGAAGAAGCCTGCTCGAAGCAGACCATCCGTTCAGTGGTCGCGTGACCAGCGGCAGAGCCGGATAGGGGATGTACTCCACACTGACGTCGGGCGGCTGATACGTGGGATCGATACGCGGGGCTCCCTTCCCCGCCAGATAGTGAACCTCGGGGTAGAAGACCTTCAGATCGCAGCTCTTCGCCAGAAGCCGCAGTGTCTGATACGCGGAGTGGCCCGCCCAGGGCTGTAGTGAGGTGGGAAAGTATTGCGTTACGGCGGCGACCTTCATCGGCCCTCCCCGGCGAGCGAGTGTAGAAGCTCTGCATACTTCTCCGCCAACGGCGCACGATGAAAGCTCGCGATCACGCCGAGATCAGGCTGAAAGATCTCCGCCAGACGCGGCGCTTTTTCGACGGCCTCCACAAAGAGCTGCGTCATCGCCGGAACATCTTCAGAGTCGGCCCACCATCCTGCTCGTGTCTCCTCTATGAGTCGGCGGATGTCGCCCTCGGGCTTCACCGCAGCAAGAATCGGCTTCGCTCCACCCAGGTAGTCGTATAGCTTGGCGGAGACGTTGATGGGATCGTGCGAGATCAGCAGAAGGTACGTTGTATCGTCCATGGCGCGTAGAGCTTCGGCCTGCGGCAGAAAGCCTTTGAGTTCGACGGTCTCTCCAAGCGACAGAAGACTGGCGCGGGCAGCAGCGGTTTCAACGTGACCGATGAAGCGGAAGAGAAGGCGAGCACGCAGTGCGGCTGGCATTGCATGAACGGCTGCTACGAAGGTCGATGGATCCGTCGATCCATATACGGAGCCGAGAAACGTCACGATGACGCGGCCATTCTCCGCGCTTGTCATAACGGGCGATGCTGTTGGGGGCTCGTTCTGAAATCCGTTGGGAACGCAGTGAAACTTCTCCGCACTCTGGTGAGGGTAGCGCTTCCGCAGTTCACGCTGAGCGGCTTGCGTCACGGCCACAACGGCAGTAGCATCGCGCACGGCCTCGGACTCAACCGTATGCGCAACAAGCTTCGCGCGTTCACTGCGATTGAAGCTGACGAGGTGGATGGTGGAGGTCAACCACTCATCGCGAAAGTCGATCACGATGGGTAGAGCAGGGAAGCGATGTCGCAGCTTCGTCACCAACCGCGCGGCGGAGAACGGCGGCACGGTGATCAGCACGAGATCGATCTTGCGCGCGCGGATCACCTTCACTGCCTTTGGAAAGGCAAACGGAAGCCAGCCAATCTGCGGGTCCGGCAACAGCAGGTCCGCAATCAGACGCCGCAGCAGCGGCTGCTTCTTTGCGCTCGGTGTCGATGCTGCAACGGGCGCGCCAGCACTCCGCTTCGACACAAACTTCTTCACTGCCTTACGCAGGCGGAATGGAAGATCCAGTGTCCATGTGCTCTGCACATCTACGCCCGCTGGAAGCTGTTGCAGGAGCAACGGGTCCACGCTCACGGCAGGCGCATTCTTCGCTGTAAGAACGGTTACTTCAATATCGTGCGAAGGAAGATAGCGCGCCAGGCTCAAGGCCCGCAGAACGCCAACGCCGCCGATGGGAGGAAACGAAAACGTGATGAGCAACACCTTCAAGCCGACACCTCGGCCTCGCGCGCCGCGCCACGCGTCATCCGGTCGACGGCATCGAACATCCCGTACGCGCTCACCCAGCGGGTTTCGATGTTCCGTGCCCTGGCTGCTTCATCGATCCATCGAAACATCGGAGCGAGCGATCCCGGCTTGCCATTCGTGCCAAGCAAAGCGCCGGCGTTGTCTTCGCGCGCTCCGTGCGCATAGAGCTTCAGAAAGATATCGCCACCGATCCGCGGCGCAAGATCGATCCATCTCTTCACGCGATACGGCGTCGCCGGATCGTAGACTGCAAGCTCGCCGGTCTCCGTGCGCGGAACCAGGCGATCGCGATAGCGCAGGCCAAGCGGCCCCGGAATCATCAGCAGACCATCCTTCGTTCCTCCACCGCGCGTCGCGGGGATACCTTTGTCGAATCCACGCGGCGACGCAGGATCGCCCGCTGTCCAATAGATCTGGTTCACCACGCGCGACTGCGTCGGCGAAGGCAAGGAAGGCATGGTGAAATCGGCATAACAGCCGAGATCTCGCAGCGCCTGTAACTCTCCTTTTACGCCGCACCAGCGGCCATCGGGACGCGAATTATCCAGCGCCCAATTGCCGTGGATGAAGCCGAAGACCAGACGGCCCTCGCGCGTGCGCAGCAGCCCATGGTCTTCGTGGAGACGTCTGCAGAACTCCGTCATCTTCTGGCGGAAGCCAGCGTTCGTCTCATGGTCGTGATGAATATGAACATCGACATCCGCCGTGCCTGTCCGAACGATTTCCGCAATCGCGTCGAGAATGTCGCTGCGATACTCCTCCTGCGGATAGAAGAAGGTATAGCAGGGCGCGTTGCCAACCGCATCTTTCGGAGCCGCCGCAGCGATCTCCGGCCAACGCTCCTGCCACGCACGCACGCGAGCCGTTGCGATCTCCGTCGAAGCGTTTCCTCCGCATGGTTCGTAGTGGTCTGCGATGGTCACCCATAGGCGCTCCGGCTTGCCGGGACGCGTGAAGTGGGCAGCGCGATCCTTCAGGTAAGCGGGGAGCCACAGGTTGAAGTTCTTGAAGGCCATCGGATCTTTCTTTCGCAAAGGTAATAGGTTTTGGTGAGTGGTCGGCGGCTTCGGCGCGGCGCGTCCTGTAGGCTAAACAACGTCTCCCGTGATCCTGCCGTCGGGAGTTGGATACGCATGAAGATCTGCCACGTTGTTTATAGTCTCGAGATGGGCGGCGCGGAAGTGCTGGTAGCGCAGCTCTGTCGCATCCAGCGCGCGCACGGCCACGATGTCTCCGTCTGCGCGTACAGCAAGCTCGGCCCCATCGGAGAGCAGATGCAGGCCGAAGGATTTGAGATCTACGTTCCCGGTGAAGCCCATCCCGCGCGGACGATGTTTCGCTATCTGGAGCACTTCAGGAAGCTTCGTCCCGACGTGGTGCACTGCCACAATCCCGCGCCCACCTTGCAGGCCGCGCTCAGTGCTCGCCTCAGCGGAGCGTCGCGCGTGCTCGCCACGCGGCACAGCCTCGTGGCTCCTCCGTACGATAAGGGTGCGGAGATCAAGTTCAGCATCTTTGCGCGCTTCTGCGACTGGATCACCGGCGTCTGCGAGACCACATCGAACAACCTTCGCCATGCTCCTCTCGCCGCAACGTCGCGCATCGTGACCGTCTACAACGGTGTCAGTCCCGTCGAGCCCCTCGTGGACAACGCTCGTACCCAGGAAGAGTTCACGCTGCTGTTCATTGGCCGCGTCGCCGTCATCAAGGATCTGCCGACCATGCTGCGCGCGGTCGCTATCGCTGTGAAGCAAGTGCCCCATCTGAAGCTGTGGGTGGTCGGAGACGGGCCTGTCCGCAATGATCTGGAAGCGCTCACTGCAGAACTCGGCATCGGCGACAACGTGCGCTTCTGGGGGCAGCAGATGGACACAGCGCGCTTCTACAACGCGGCGGACGCCTTCATCATGTCGTCCGTCTCGGAAGGCGTGCCTATGTCGCTGCTGCAGGCGATGTCCCTCGGCCTGCCCGCTGTGCTTACCGACGTGGGTGGCATGGGCGAAGTCCTGCGCCTGTCGCAAAGCGGCCTGCTGTCTCCGGTGGGAGACGCGCAGGCGATGGCGGACTCCATCGTAAAGCTGGCCAGCGACGCCTCTCTGCGTGCGGAGTTTTCCACGCGAGCGCGCATCAGTTACGAAGAGTACTTCACGCTCGCAAAGATGGACGCGGCCTACATGGACCTCTACCAACGCAGTCGATGATGTAGAAGAACCTCGCATCATCGCGCGCTCCCGGCCTGCTTCTGCGCAAGCGCGCGCTCCGCGTACCAGCCCTTGGTGAGCGGCTCCGAGGAAAAGAGAAACGTATACAGCCCTACGACCGCCGCAACGTTGAGCGCAAGAAATCCGCCCGCTGCTCCACTGAGTCGGTGAATGACAGGAAGCTTCACCACAAGCCCCGCCGCCGCCATCGCCCAGAAGGCCCACTGCATAAGCGCTACTACGAGCCAACCCGCCTGGTGCAGACCCAGGACCGTCGCTACAACGAGCGTGATGAGAAAGCAGTAAGGAGCCACCAGACGCAAAAGCTTGTGGGAGATGAGTTGCACCAGCAGCCGGTTCTTCGGTGTGATGAGCCATGGAGCCACGGTGATCAGTTGGAAGTTGCCCGCAAGCGTACGCACCTTTCTGCGAAACTCGCCCTTCATCTCCGCAGGCCACATGTCGACGACATGCGCGTCGGGATCGATGACGCTTCGATAACCCTGCCGCGTAATCGCCAGCGGCTGAAACATATCGTCGAGAACGAGACCCTCTGGGAACGGCGTAAACAGACTGCGACGCACGGCGTAAAAGCCGCCGTACACGCCCAGCGGCGAATCGAAGGCCGCCTCGCACTGGCGAATCCACTGCTCGTAACGCCAGTAGAGACCACTCACCGCTGACGCCGCGCCGTCATGCCCATCGGTGCGCAGGCTGAGTTCCCCGGTCACGCATCCCACCACAGGATCCGCGAAGTTGCGCAGAAGCTTCTCCAGAGCATCGTCCTGTAACTGCGGACGCACATCCACAAACAACAGAATCTCTCCTGTAGCAGCAGCCACTGCAAGGTTCAAAGCTCCTGCCTTGCCGAAGTGTTCTTCCAGAATGATGGTCTTGCAGCGAGGATCCGTAAGCTGGTGAAGAATCTCCGCTGTGCGGTCCCGCGAGGCATCGGAGACCACGACGATCTCACGCACAAGATGCGGAGCATGCGCGATTAGGCGTTGCATCTGTAGCGGCAGCATCGATTCGCCATTGCTCACGGACATCAAGATACTGACGCTGGCATCGTAGGGAGCTTGCAGCCGCTTCCTGGGCCGCATTTTGGCCAGAAGATAGATCGCGACGGGATAGCCGACGTAGGTGTAAAGGATGACGCCAAGCGCGATCCAGAAGGCCAGCGTCACTGCGCGCCTCGCCGCCGCACAATCGTTTTGATGGTCTCGAACATGATCAGCAGGTCGAGACCGAGCGACATGTGCTTCACGTAATAAAGATCGTACTCAAGCTTCTCGCGGCTGTCGGCCAGCGTAGCGCCGTACTTGAAACGCACCTGCGCCCATCCCGTTAGTCCCGGGCGAATGATATGGCGAAGATCGTAGAAGGGAAGCTGCTCCGTGAGCCACGGCACAAACTCGGGCCGCTCCGGACGAGGCCCGACTAGGCTCATATCGCCCCGCAGCACATTCCAGAGCTGTGGAATCTCGTCGATGCGCGTCTTGCGCATGAAGCGGCCAAACTTCGTCACGCGTGGATCGTCCTGCGTCGCCCACTTCGCGCCCATGGCCTCTGCGTCGGTGCGCATCGAACGGAACTTGACGACCGTGAAATGGCGGCCCGCATAGCCTACGCGCGTTTGTTTGAAGAACAGCGGACCCGGCGCCGTCAGCTTCATCGCGATGTAGACGAGCGGGAAGAACGGGAGAAAGAGAAGCAGACCGATCGCCGCCACAATGAAGGATGCGATGCGGCGCGAGAGCTGCTGCGAAGGTTTGATGCGGAATCCCTCGGAGAAGAGAAAGGTACTTGGTCGCAGACCATCGAGCTGAATCTTTCCCGAAAGCCTTTCGAGGAACGCGCCCGCTTCTTCGATCACAACGCCGCGGAATCGTAGCGCCAGCAACTCCTGCGTGGGCATCTCGGCACGGCGATCTTCCATGGCCACAATGATGCGATGGATCCCGGGCTTCTGCGCGGTCAGCGTCGCAAGTGCAGTGGACGCCATCCGCTTGCGCTCTTCACGGTCCTGGGAGACACCCTCCCATCCACAGACCTCCATGCCAAGATCTGTGCGGGATTCAATCGTCTGCATCACGGAGAAGGCATAGTCGCCACCGCCCATGACATACACGCACTCGCGAAACATCTTCTTGCTCAGGATCCAGTCGTACGCCTTGCGCCAAGCAAGGAGCGCGCACGTCAGCAGCGTGAAGCCCAGAGGAAAGATGTATCGCTCCATGCCAACGCTGGGGAAGAAGTAAACGACTGCAGAGAGAAGAAGGCAGACCACGCCCACGACCAGAAGGACGCGGAAAATGATCTCTCTCCGGTCCAGCAACATCTGCGGCTCGTAGAGGTCGAAATAGTACGAGCACAGAAGGGTAATGGCGGTGAGCAGGAGGACCTTGGCCGAACCGTACTCATAGTTCAGCGTGATGAAGGCATCCGAACCCTGCACGATGATCGTCGCTGCAAAGAAGCATCCGGAGACGATCAACGCCTCGCAGACGAGCAGCATGATCGTTCGCGTCGGATAGTAAACATTCAGAATGCGAATCATTCTTCGTTATGCCTTTACCGTGTCTTCGCCATAGTAGCCGTAGTAGCCGTTTCCTTTCGGCGGAGCGGCAGCAGCATTCAGAACAAAACCAAGCAGATTGGCCGCTTTGAACTCTGCAACGGCCTTCTTTGCAGTCGCCAGCTGTGTGTTGGCGGCGCGAGCCACCAGCAGAACGCCATCGCAGGCGCGACCCAGGTTCGCCGCATCGGACACAAGATTGATCGGAGAAGAGTCCACAATAATCCAGTCAAAGTAAGGCGAAACAGTGGCAATCAGTTCATCGAAGCGCTTGTTGCTGGAAAGATCGGAGGCGCGATCCGCACCGTTGCCGCCGGACATGAACGTCAGCGCCTCCAGGCGTTGATCCAGCTTCTCGCCAGAGTCTGTCGCGACCATCGGCTGCTGCATTACATCCAGAAGACGCGATTCGCCGGAGAGATAATCCGACAGGCCCGGCTCCAGCGCACAGCCGAGAATGGAATGGAGCGTAGGCCGTCGCATATCTCCATCGATCAGCAACACCTTGCTGTTCTTGTGCAGAGCAAGGCTCAGCGCAAGGTTTGCGGCCACAAAGCTCTTGCCCTCTTGGGGCAGACCGCTGCTGACCAACACGGACTTCAGCGTCTTTGCCGCGCGCAGTTCGTACAGGTGCGAGCGCAGACTACGGAACTGCTCCACCGAAGCGCCCCTCTGCATCAGGGAAGGAAGGCTCTCCATGCGTGGCTTCCAGACGCTCTTTCGAATCTGACCGAAGACCGACGTTCCACCGTCGAAGGGCGACACAAGCTGGTCCGGTTCCGCGTATCCGGTGGGAGCGGCTACGACCTCTGCCTTTGCCTCACTGGCAATCTGAAATGCGCCCTCAAGGGAGTCTTTCTGTTGCAACTTCGAGTCGCGGCCCTCTTGCAGGGCGACACGATCGAGCTCGGCTCGTAAGAGCGCTTCATAAATCTTGCTCATCGGATCGTCCTTTCTTGCTCTCTCTCAAAAGAGCCTTCGTCCGAAGACGTGTGATTTATGGCGGATGCGGATCTGGGGGATTCAGCCGGTTCGTGCGCTGACGCCGACGAGTTGGTCGTCGGTTCAGGTTCTGGCAGATCCAGATCGCGCACGACAGCTCGAATCACCGCCGCTGGAATATGTGCGATGCGATCCACAAATCCAAAGATCAACGCATGCTCGCAGATGAGATTGATGATGCGCGGAATCCCCTGACTGTACAAATGCACCAGCTCGACAGACTCCTTGGAAAAGATCTGCCCGCTCGTGCCGGACACTTCCAGGCGATGCTTAATATAAGCCGACGTATCGGCGAGCGAGAGAGGAGAGGTGCGGGCCCAGAGGGGAACGCGCTGACGAAGCTGACGCAGTGCCGGTAGCCGCAGCTGTTCTTCGAACTCAGGCTGGCCCGAAAGCACGATCTGCAACAACTTCTCGGAAGATGTCTCAAGGTTCGTGAGCAGACGGATCTCTTCGAGCATGTCGCGCGACAGATTCTGTGCCTCATCCACTACGATCACGCAGATATCTCCCTGCGCATATCTTTCGATAAGCCACTTGTTCAGCTGCAGCAGCATGCTGGATTTCGTACGCGTCGTCGGTGGCACACCAAAGTCGGTCAGAACAAACTCCAGAAAGTCGAGGATGTCCAACCTGGGATTGAAGACAAAAGATGTGTGCACCTTGCCCACGTGCAAAGACTGCAGAGCGCTGCGCAGAAGGGTCGTCTTGCCTGTTCCCACCTCACCCGTGAGCACAACAAATCCCTTGCGGGAACCGATGCCATGCTCCAGGCAGGCCAGGGCTTCTCGCGTCGCTGCCGTGCTGTAGAGAAAGCGCGGATCTGGGCTCATGCTGAACGGTGCAGACTTCAGATTGTAGAAACTCTTATACATGCTCAGCCGCGGGCCCCGGAAGGAGCAATAGCATCTTTGGGTGATCGTTGGAAGAGCTTCTTCAGACCCTTGGGCTCGCCCGCATCCGGAGCTTTATCACCCACCCACGAGATGGTGGCGAGCGTGGGGAGGTTCAGCGTCTCCCAGATGTCGGCCTCTGTATTGAGGGACTGATCCCGGAACTCCAGCAAAGCTGCTGTTCCAAGACCGATCAGAAGTCCCAGGACCAGGCCTCCGCCTGCGAAGAGTGGCCGCTTCGGTGTGGAAGGAGAGTCCGGAAGAGTCGGTTCATCCAGCAGCTTGAACTGCTCACCCTGCTGGCGCTTCTCCAGATCGGCCGCCATCTTCGAGTGATTCACCTTGGTCAACAGATCGTCGTAAAACTGCTGTGCCGTCTGATAGTCGCGCGTGATCTGTTTGTACTCGGCTGCCACCAGAGGTGTGGATTGAATACGATCCTGATACATGCGCACAGCATTCTGAATCTGTGCCTGCTCCTGGCGCTTCGCTTCGATCCCCTGCGTCGCCGCGCGGATCTGCGCACGAAGCTGCTGCACTCCCACGGACTCACGGACAGAAGGTGCGGCGGTGGCGGAACGCGTGGGGCCAGCGGGTGTGGCCGCCATCTTTGTGCGCAGCTCACTCAGCTTGCGCCGCACGGCGATCAGGTCGGGATAGTCTGCCGTGTAACGCGTCGAAAGCTCGGTCTCCTGCGACTGCAACTGCGCCAGTTCGATCTGCTGAGGCGACGGCACATAGCCCGGAGCGTCGCCCGGGGCTACATCGTGGGTCTGCTGCGCCAGCATCGATTCGGCATACGTCTTGTCCTGCTGCATACGTGCGAGCTGCTGCGTAGCCGCTTCCAGCTGCGTATTCAGGCTCGTCAGCATATTCAGATTGGGCGACTCTTCTCCGGGAAGCTTGCCGACATACTTTCTCTGAAACTCTGCGAGACGCGCGTCCTGCTCGTCCAGATTGCGCTTGGCGTCATCGAGCTGACCCTTCAGGAAGTCGGTCGTTCCCTGCGTGGACTGCTCGCGGTCCAGAGTGTTGGCGTTGATAAAGAGCGACGTGATCTCGCCGCAGACGATCTGCGCTGTCCGCGCATCGCCGGATTTGAACGCGATGGTGAAGCCAGGAAGGCCTCCGGAGCGGGCGATCTCGGAGTGAATAAGCTTGATCACAATGTTCGTCCGCGCGCTGTCGATGCGGTTTTCCATCGATTGCCCTGGATACAGGTTCAGGCGCTCGATAATGGGCTGAAGGCGCGAACGGCTGAGGATCTGCTCCTTCATCGTAGCCAACCTGTTGTCCAGATCGGCGGTCACGACGGGTTTGACGTAATCGTCCGGAACCTTCTGCTGATCGATCAGCACCGTGGTCTGCGAGACATACTGCGGCGGTACAAGATAAGAGACAGCAAGCCCTACCAGAGGCATCACAAGCGCTGGAACCAAGACGATCCAGCCGCGGCGTTTCAGTAGTTGCCAATACTCATTCGGTTTAAGTTGACGATGTCCAAGCATGAAAGATCCTTCTAGTGACGTCCGATATGAATAGAGCTGGGAGCAAAGGTGATGCCGATGCCGACGACGTGTGTTACGCCGTTGTAGGCGTTCAGCGTTCCTGCCACGCTACTGATGCTCTGTGTAAGAGCGGTGTAACTGAGATATGTCGAAAAGTTGCGGCCGAGTCTGCGTGAAAGCTGCAGGCCACCGTAGAAACTGTTTGTGGACGGCTGCGGCAGAGCCGAAACCAGCAGCCCCGAGTTGTGCGCATAGTTTCCCGAGACAGAACCGGACCAGTTGCGGTCGAGCTGGCGCTGCACGGCAATGCCGACGTTGTCCGTCGAAGCTCCCACCAGCACACCTGAACCCGCGTTCGCTCCACGGTAGTATCCCAGGCTCGCCTGGGTCCGCTCACCCCGATAGTTCACGGCCGCACCAATGGAAACATTCAGACGCGACGGAAAGGCGGCTCCGTTCGAGCTGCCTTTGGTCCACTGTGGGCCGGCTGAGAGATTCATCGAGAACCTTCTGTTCAGGGCCCGCTCGAACGTAACGTTGACACCGTTCGAATCAAACGAGGGATTCAGTTGGCTCGAGAGTGGCGAGGAGCCATAATTGAACCGCGAAAACATATAATTCAGACCCACCGAGTCCCGCGCATCGATCCGGTGCTGGACACCGACGGTCGCCGAGGCCTGCGAATTGTCGATCCCGATGTCGCCGATGAATCGTTGGATCGTATATAAACCCGAAGCCTCAAGAGAAGTGCTTCCCGTGAGTTTGTACTCTGCACTGCCACTCACTGTATTTGTGATGCGTGTGGAGTAGTAGCTCAGAACGCTTTGGCTGCCGATCGGGTTGATTGGAATCGTCCCAATGTCTCCCACGCCCGCTACGCCCGAGAATCCGGTGGTCGGTGAAGAGGGAAGATAGCTGACAAAATCCGATGCAACCAGTGTCCACTTCCGCGTCGCAAAGACCTGGGAGATACCCAGATTCTGAAAGGTCCCAGAGGGCTGTCCCGAGGTGTTAGCGAAGAGATAGCCGCCGGAGTAGAGAATGCTTGTCGGATGTCTCTCGCTCGCCGTAATCAGGGACGCCGTGCCGATGATGTTCGTCGAGCTTGTGGTGCCGTTGTTTCCATTTGAGCCGACGAGGACGGTCTCAGAGGCGCCGAGAGAGTAGTTAAGCGTGCCGCCAAGCTGAGGTGCGCCCAGCGAAGGCCCGGCCTGAATCGGCGGGACGACCACCGAGGGTGCCGCCTGCGAGTAAGCGCGTTGCACCGCGAAGACAGTCAGCAAGGAAAGGGTTGTAAAGAGAGTCTTTTTCATTACGGCACCACGATCGTGTCGCCGGACTGGAGTGCGATTCCCTGGACATCGCCCTTCAAAGCGCTCTTGTAATTGAATGGAATTTTGACCTGTTTACCCTGGGCCCCGCGCAGGATATAGATGTGTTTCGAGTTGGCAAACGCAGTCAGACCGCCTGCCGCTGCAATGGCCTGCAGCGGAGTCATCCCCGCAGAGAGGGGGAGCGGACCTACCTTCTGCACCTCTCCCACGAGGAAGATGCGATGGCTGTTCACGGCTGCCACCAGGACCGTCACGTTGGGGTCCTGGATATATTTCTTCAGGCGCGTGCTGATATCTTCGCCCAGCTGCATGGGCGTCCGGCCAGCCGCCATCAGATCGCCGAGAAGGACGAGCGAGATCATCCCATCCGGACGGACAGGGAAGGTACCCGAGAGGCTCGGTTCTTTCCAGACCGTGACCTGGAGAGAGTCATCCGGACCGATGACGTAGTTGGCGGCTATGCCTGCGTCCGGCGTGCTGGCGGGCCCTGTTCCCTCCGTCGTCACCTTGGGCGCCTGCGGTGCTGGCGTGACCAGGGGCGTGACCACCTGGGCGGGTACTACGCCGCCCGAGAGTAAACAAAGCAGTACAAGGGTGCAAACTGTCAATCTCATTGCTCTTCCTGCTGACGAACCCACAACTGTCCTGAATCCTTTGGATCCACGGCGCGTCTTGGCATAGGACAATGCACAACAGTGGCCAAACGCGAAGTTTTCGGGGTGTGGAATAAAAAACTTGTCTGAAGCTAAGAATCGCATCAATGCCGGGGAGATGTATATCCGGCAGTGAAAAGTTTTGCAGGATCAAATCCTAATTCTTTGACACTAGTTGCTAAATCTTTACCACTATACTCAGCTGCATGCACTCCAGATACAAAATACTGCGCGCTCACGGACGTGGCCTGTCAATTGCAGTGATGTTTCCGTGAGCGAAATTGGAAATACGGCGGTAGTGGACCAGATGGGCACTTCCACGGAAGCAGGCATCCTGTCTCCGTACACCGGGACATGGAAGCAGCAGTCCCGTGCTCTCTTTCCGCAGGCCCTGATCGTCAGTATCTTCCTCGTTCTTCTGTATTGGAAGGTCTGCATCAAGCTTGTCTCGGACTGGTATCTCCTGCCTGACTTCTCCCACGGATTTCTCATCCCGTTTTTTGTCTTATTTCTTCTTTGGGACCGGCGGGAGCGTCTTGCAGCGGTGCCGATTCGTCCCAGTTGGGCCGGTTTGCAGCTCGTGGTCTTCGCCATTGTGGTGCTCATGCTGGGGATCTATGGCGCTGAACTCTTCCTCTCCAGGATCTCCTTCGTCTTTCTGCTCGCTGGTGTCGTCTGGACCCTGGCCGGATGGCAGATGCTGCGTGAGCTTCGTTTTGTCTTCTTCGTGATGTTCCTTGGCATCCCTCTGCCCGCCGTTCTCTTCAATCAGATTACGTTTCCTCTCCAGCTCATGGCCTCGCGTGTGGCCAGCGCTATCCTTCCTCTCTTCAATGTGCCGGTGCTTCGTGAAGGGAACGTTATTCAACTGGCCTCGATCCAGTTGGAGGTTGCGGAGGCCTGTAGCGGCATCCGGTCTCTGATGAGCCTTTTCACCGTCGCCGTTCTGTATGGCTACTTCATGCAGAAGTCGAGAAGAAACAGAATTTTGCTCGCACTTGCCAGCGTTCCCATCGCCGTCGCCGCAAACGTCTTCCGCATCGTGGGTACGGGACTTTGCGTGCAGTACTGGGATCCGGACAAGGCGCTTGGCTTCTTCCATGAGTTCTCCGGGTGGCTCATGTTCGTCCTCTCGCTCGTCTGCCTGCACCTCGTGAATACACTGATTTCGATCCGACGTTGGAACAGGGGGAAAGCAGTATGAAGTCTCCCCGGTTTATCGTTCTGACGCTGCTGCTCATTTTGGCCACCGGCGTCGTCTACTCCCGCGCTGACACGGACCGCGTACCCGCCAGCACGCCGCTGGACCAGCTTCCCAAGACAATCGATGCCCGCTCCAGCCAGGAGATTCCCATCAGTCCGGACACGCTGCGCCTTCTGGGAAGTGGCAGTTTCCTCCATCGCATCTATAGGGGGACAACGCCGTACGGCCTTCCGGACGATGCAAACTCCATCGGCCTCTTTATCGGATACTTTCCCACGCAGCGGACGGGACAGGCGATCCACTCGCCACAGAACTGCCTTCCCGGAGCGGGATGGACGTTTCTCTCCTCACGCAAAATTTCGCTTAGTGGTATGGAGGGCGATGTCGGAGAATATGTCATCACCGACGGAACCGCGAAACAGCTTGTCCTTTACTGGTACCGTTCCCATGGAAGAAGCATTGCGAACGACTACGCTGCGAAGGCCTATATGATGGCAGACGCCATCCGCTATAACCGTACGGATGGTGCTCTCATCCGCGTCATTACGCCCATGCGGGAGCAGGAGTCGATAGAAACAGCGCACGATCGCGCGACGAAGTTTGCCTCGCAACTGGCCAACCTGCTGCCAGAGTACGTACCGAATTAGACTGCGAACAATGCGCTCACGGACGAAGCGCGAAACGATTATATTGACTGACTTGGAAGGAAACACTCGATGTCGAAGCCAACGAATCGCCCCAGAGTTCAGACCTCGGGCCTGATTGCACTTTGTCTTGTGACCGCCGGTATGGCCGGATGTTCGCGCGATCCCAACGTGCAGAAGGTCAAGTACCTCGAGAGCGGAAAGCGCTACGAGAAGAGCGGCAAGTACAAAGAGGCAGCCATTCAGTTTGCAAACGCTCTGAAAGCGGATAAGAACTACGGCGACGCTCATTATGAGCTGGCCAAGAGCTATATCCAGATGGGCATGATGCAGGCCGGGTACAACGAGTTGGTCAAGACCGTTGAGCTGAGCCCCAACAACATCCAGGCGCGTATGGATACTGGCAATCTCGCTCTTGCGGGCGGACAGCCGGATGCGGCCGCAGTGCAGGCCAATGCCGTGCTCGCCGCGCAGCCGAACAACGCCGATGCGTACGCCATGCTCGCAAATGTCGCGATCCGTAAGGGCGATTCCGCCACAGCTCTCACGCAGATCGGCAAAGCCCTCGCCATCGATCCCAACCGCGCTGCCTTCCACGCAACGCTCGGCATGCTGCAGACCCTCAACCCCTCTACCCTCGCACAGTCGCAGGAAGAACTCACAAAGGCGGTCCAACTCGATCCGTCCAACGCCGCCGCACATCTCGGCCTTGCTGCCATCATGGAAAAGAAGGGTGACATACCTGGCGCGGTGCAGCAACTGAACGCCGCCATCTCGGCCGATCCCAAAAACCTGCCTGCGCGTACCAGCCTGGCTACGTTGTACATGCGCTCCAAAGATCAGCCGAAGGCGGAAGCGGTTCTACGCAAGGCCACGGAAGACCTCTCCGAATCGGCCCAGGGCGCCGATCTTTTGCGCAGCTACTATGCCCAGCAGAATCAGATGGACAAGGCGGAGACTGCCTATGCCGATCTGGCATCCAGGCACCCCGACAGCACCCAACTGAAACTCGTGTACGCACATATCCTCGTGGCTAGGGGCAAGGTCCCACAGGCAACCGAAGTCTCGAAGGAACTGACAAAGTCCAAGCCGAAAGATCCCCAGGTTGTCGTGCTGAACGCCATGCTCCTGCTCAACGCGGGCAAAGTGGATGATGCAAACACGGCCCTGCAGGAGGCGCTGAAGGACTCTCCGGACAATGCGTCCGTCCGCCTCTGGGCAGGCATGACGGCCCGGGCCAAGGGCGATATTCCAACGGCGCAGCAGAACTTCCAGCAGGTGCTGCAGGTCGAACCAGGAAACTTCGGCGCGCAGAAGGGCCTCGCTGAGATCGCCAGCAGCAAGGGCGACTTTACCCTGCTCCGTCAGATCGCCGCGTCCGCGATCACACGCTTTGGCAATCTCCCCGATGGCTATCTCTGGCGCGGCACCGCGGAGGCTAACGAACACGATCTGGACAAGGCGGCCGCCGACTTTCAGATGGCTTTGACGAAGGATCCCAATAACTCCGCGGGTCTGCTCGAACTCGCGCAGGTCCGCATCGCGCAGCATCGTGTCGATGAGGGGCGGAAACTCCTCGAGCAGTCAGTCGCCACCAGCGGCAACGCCCAGGCACTTCATCTTCTAACAGCGCTGGACATGCAGGCGAAGCAGCCAGACAAGGCAACCGCTCGTATTCAACAACTCATCAGCCGATTCCCTCAGAGCGGTGCGCTCTACGACGAACTTGGCGCGGTGCAGCTAAGTCAACGCAACGGTGCCGGGGCATTGGCCAGCGCGCAAAAGGCGATGGATCTCAATCCCTCAGACTCCCTCGCGGTCAAAACATACACGCAGGCGCAGATTCTCACCGGCAACGTTGGACCGGCCATTACCAAGTGGGAGCAGTGGGTCTCCTCGCATCCCAAAGATCCGCAGGGATATGCCGTTCTGGGCCTTCTTGAGGAATCCGCCGGCGATGCCACGAAGGCGATGGAGTATTACAAGAAGACGCTCGAACTGCAGCCGCAACAGCCAGCGGCCTCCAACAACCTCGCTTACCTGATGGCGGAGCATGGCCAGAACCTTGACGTCGCTCTGACCCTCGCACAGACGGCTCGTCGTGGCCTTCCCAACTCCGCCAGCACGGACGACACGCTTGGCTGGGTCTACTTCCGCAAAGGTCAATACGATTCCGCGCGGAACTACCTCGAAGACGCCGCCAAGCTGGACCCGAATAACGCGTCCATTCACTACCACCTGGGTATGACCTACAGCCGTCTTAACAGAAAACCGGACGCCCAGGTCCACCTGAACAAGGCCATCACGCTGGCTCCGAACACGCAGACGATGAAGGATGCCACGCAGGAACTACAGCGCCTGGGGTAAGTTTCTCCCGAATGAAGGAGTGGCCAGCTATTTAGCTGGCCACTTTTGTCTGTGCAGGGTCGCAGGAACAGTCCCGTCAAACCCAGAGCACATGCGTGTCGACGCTCTCCGCGTGAGCTCCTGCGCTCTCTATTCTCGGCAAGGCACCAGGTCAGCGCTCCTCGCCGTACCTGACGCCGGCCCACCGTAGAGGATTTGTCGTCCTGTCCCTTTGTCATTCCGTAGCGTAGCGAAGGAATCTGCTTTAGCAACCTGAAGCAGCGTCCGAGTCATCCGCCTATGCGGTTCTTCCCAGGACCAGCCAACAAATCAGAGAGCCTCACAGAGCTCACATGGCCGAGCAGAACCACACGCCTTCCAAGGAGAGCAACGCAACTGGCGATGGTGCGACCCCGGAACGTCGAGGTGAACACGCAGCAGTTCAGTGCATGGAAGTAGGAGAGGGACGCTCTCTCTTTGAGAGGAGGCTTCTACTCGAAGGAATGGAAGTGTGTTGCCGCTTTTTCCAACTTCCGGGCAAAAAAATAGGCCCGTTTGAGAGCGCCAGGTTCGGCTCTCAAACGGGCCTATTTTAGGAACTAAGCAGTTACAGTGCGGCGACGACGGAAGAACGCGCCCGCGGATCCAACCAGGCCAGTGCCAAGAAGGAAGAGCGTGCTGGGTTCAGGCGTCGGTGCCAGTGCTGTTGCCGAGAAGGTCACGTTCTTCTCCTGGCCACCCTGTGTGCTGAGCTGGAAAGTAGCATCCGTGCTCACACCGTTGAGGGTGAGAGTCGCAATGCCATCCAGCGTGAGCGAGTTGAAGGCCGTCGAAGTGCCCGTCAGCGTGATGAAGTCAACCGTGAGTGTATTTCCACCCTGAACTACCGTGAAGATCGTGCCGGGTGTGAAGGGGTTGTAGGTGAAGTTAGTTGCGGTAACGGTGGCAGAGGGATCGAAGACGGTGAAAGAACCGGTCTGCGTGGACTCGCCAACGTGTGGTGTCCCAACGAATGAAACCGTTGAAGAGTTGTAATTGCTGGTGCCTGTGAAAGAGATGTCGCCGCTGATGGTGTCAGCAGAGGCATAGCTAGAGGAACCAAGCAGAACGGCAAGAGCGACGAACAATTTAACTACGAATGATGCTTTCATGAGCACTCCATATAACCGCTATCGCGGGAGGTTGTCTTGCAGAGCATCCCGCAACCAGTGACTTCTCTACGTGCCGTGCGAGAAGGAACTCAATGGAGATGGCTCGATATAACATCTAGCAACTGATGTTCCAAAGTGGGCATTTAGAAAGTTCTTTTATTGCCAAAGAAAAGCAGGAAAACAAAGGTAAAAACTTGCAAAATAATGCTCAACCGAGAGGCAAATACCTGCCATCTTCTGTTATCTGACGAAGTAAGTTTGGTCTGACCTTGCTATCTGCGTTTGCGGTAAGCCATACGCGCTAGTCCAGCAACTCCACTGGCAACCATCAGCAAGGTGTTCGGTTCAGGTACCGCCGGCGGAGTCGGTGGAATCACCGGAGGTCCGATCGGGGGAATCCCCGGCCCCGTCGGGATCGACGGGACAATAGGAGATACCGGAGGAGTCACTGGTGGAACCAGGCCCGTGATCGTGGGCGGAGGTGTATCCACCGGAACATTGTTCTCCACTCCCGGTGTGAAGGGACGCGCAAGTGCAAATGCGGGAGGGAGTTGCGGCGGGAGAGCAGTTGCCGTCTCGTCGTCCGGAAGATCTCCGCAGACTATCTTGAAGCGCTTCATCATCTCTGCCGGCGTCAAGTGCGGACGCCGTGGGCGGGGATGGGTGGACGCCGTGATGACACGCGGCTTCGGCTTGATATAGCCCGCAACCTTGCGCTTGGCATAAGCGCGAGCGCGACGCTGGGCAACGACGGCGCGACGGACGCGCTGGTCGTTCTCGAGCTTCTGTCGATACTCAGCCACCCATTTCGAACAGTCGGGTGAAGCCGCGACTGTTCTGGCTGTTCCTACAGACACAGTCAGCAAAAGAAGGGTGAGGATAAGACGACGACGCATTTAGAGGCTCCCGGGGCGGCAGCAGTCAAGCTGTGCACTACACGTGTGTATGCAGATGGGATGCCAAACACGAGGGGAGGAAGTGGTCAACCCTCGGATGGGAATAAAAGGAAAAGCAATTCCACTTTTGGGTGACTCTTTCTCGGAGGCCGTTTGACCTATTTTTGCAGGCGAAAGACCCTCAGATCTCCATAGTAAGGATCAACGATCTCTCCAGCGAGCTTGCTCCGTGCCTCGAGCGCTCCCATGTCCTGATTCAGCTTGAGGTAGAACCAATCATCCGATCCGGTCTGCGTCATCATGCGGTCGCCCACAATAAAATATTCTGCGCCGTATACCTCCGCGGCCATGCGCGGTGTGGTCCTCTCGTAGGAGATAAAGGGCTGGTCGTGGAAGGCCAGCCAGAAGGTGATGGTCCCGAAAACCGTTGCATTTGCTGGCACAATGGCACGAAACTTTGCACTCAGCTCTGAATAGTTCGCTTTGCTGGCACTGTGCAGAAGGAGCAGATTGGCAGCGCCTTGGAGCAGGCATACCAGCACCGCGCCATAGGTCAGCCACCTGGAGAGACGGGCGCGACTCTCCGTTGCACGAATCGCCGCTCCAATCGCCAGGGCAAACAGCGGACCAAGGATCGCGACGTAGCGGGAGGATTTGTTTACGGTATAGATGAGCCAGAAGATGGAGGGAACAAGAAGTACAAGTTCCAGGTAGAACCAGCTCCGCTTGTATCTCCAAAGCAGGTAGGAGGCGAAGAGGAAAAAGAGGGGAATCGGCAGCCGCACTGGAAGTGAGCCGAGGTGTCCTGAGAGCATGTGGAATCCAAGGACATCCGAATACCTCTGACCCTCATGCAAAAACTTTTCCAAAAGTGGTATTTTTATAGCCCTGTTGAGGAACTCTTCGTGAAAGCCCTCCACTCCCAGCGGAGCTGTGAGAATCCATAGGGCGAACGGCACAAGACCTATGACAAACCCTATCGAATAGCTCAAAACGCCGCGAAAGCTGAAATCTCTCTGTTTCTTGTCGAGAAAGAGGAAAAGTAGACCGAACGAGATGAGATAACCCAGCAGGGTGATGTGAAACATCGTGCCCGCCGCCATCACAAGTCCGCAGGCAAAGGCATACGCTGGCTTTCTCAGGTTTGCATATTTTTGCAGTGCAAGGAGGCCAGCGAAGATGCACATCGTCGTCAGCGCCTCTGGCCTGGCTGCCCGCGAAGTCAGCACGAGGAGATTGTCCGTGGCGATGATGAAGGTGGCGCAAAGAGCTCCCGCCGATCCAAAAAGCTCGAGTGACAGCCGATAGACAAGGACGACGACCAGCAAACCGGCGAGAACGGATCCCGCGCGCGCCGCAATCTGTCCCGTGCCGAAGAGTTTGAAGCCTGCAGCGATCACAAGGGCTGTGCCCGGTGGCCGGGCGTCAAAGTGGTTTTCAAGTTCATTCGGTCCCAGCGCCGGATCGCGCATGCCGTTGCCATGGACCAGCGAGTAGGCCGGTGCCGCATACCAACTTTCGTCCGTCACCCATCGATAGGACAGGAATGGAAGCGTCTGTAGAAGGAAGAGGGCGATTGCCGCCAGAAGCCAGAGGTGTGTCCGCCTGGAGATCGGGTTTCCGCTCAGTTTCTGGACGGGAGGCGTTAGTGGGTCAGGCTGGTTGGGACGAGACAATGAGACCTCCGGAGACAGAGTCATCTTACGATGTCCCATCCAGCGAAGCCCCGGTGCTCAAGGAAGATTTCCCCGGAAGTAAGGCGTCGGGATTCTAAGTTGATCAATAAATTGAAGTTACACTTCATTGCACGGAAAGAAAGCCCTATCTCTGCCCAAAATGCATGCAAAATATTGCGCATAGTGGAATTTATATTCCCAAATTAGGTAAATAAAAGGACATTTCTTCGTTGGTTAAAGGTACTTTGAAGGAACTCGCTACTGCGGGTGTCCTTTACAAGGAACCGGAGCCTGGTTATGAAGCCATTTCTTACTGCCACCGTTCTCACGCTCGCACTTTCCATGTCCCAACTCGTCTCCGCTGAAAACCGCTTTTGCCTTGGTGGCGAAACGGAACATCTCGACGCCGCCGGAAAACAGGCTTGCGCCGCACAGATCAAGTCCGCGCAGAAGTTGGTCTCCCAGCATCCCGGCGTTAATAACTGGCACTTTGTTGTGGTCTGCGGTGAGAGCGGGTGGAGCGACTATGCCCTCTTCGCTCATGACAGCGCCAGTTCGCTTCGCGAAGCGTCGCTTGATATCAGCTACACCGACCGCACCATCTATCTTCGCGGCGATCGCCTTTCGGCTGAGCCGACCAAGGCTGACCCCAAGCTGACCATGGCGCTCGTTGCTCTTTCCTCGGGACCCCGTTCAACTACCACCCAGGGCGCAGAGTAATCTCCTCGACTACTCTCTGTGCTGCTTCCAACCCGGCGTAAGCGGGCTTATACTGGGCAAGTCGCGGGAGTAGCTCAATGGTAGAGTAGCGGCTTCCCAAGCCGTTGGTTGCGGGTTCGATCCCCGTCTCCCGCTCCAGACATAGAGAAGCCCGGCCACCCATGGCCGGGCTTCTCTTCTTTGCTGGAACCCTTGTTTACTGCCGAAGACCTGCGGTCTTCGCTACCTGGGGTTTCGTGGTCTGTGTATGCTCTTCGAGCGCCTGCGCCTCGGGAAGATAGGTCAGAGCCTTGCTGATCGTGGGATCCCAGTCGGCGACAACCTTCAAACCCTCAAGTTGTCCAAACTGCGAGGTCATCAGGTCCTTCTTTACCCGCATCTTCACCCAGTCGATGTTTGCCGCCAGATCCTGATCGGTGTAGTCGATCTTCTGATCCTTCAGGAAGGTCTTGAACTCCTGCAACATGGCGTCATCGACCTGGAAGTCCTTTCCTACCGTGCGGTTGGAAAGATAGTGCTTGGAGAAGTTGAAGAAGGAGTAATGCTGTTCAAGACCGTTTTGGAACGGGTTCGACTTCGGTGCTTCGATCTTCTCGTCCGGTGTGATGCCACCGCCGCCATAGACCGTACGTCCGCTGTCCGTGAGCTTTACCTCGCGGTTGGCGTTATCTGCCTTGGTCTTCCCATCGCGCACATAGTAATAGTCATAGAGCGACACATTGTTGTAGTTGCGCTGGATCAGGCGTCCGCTCGGCGTGTAGTAGTGGAAGGTCGTCAGAGCCAGACCGGTGTTGTCCGCCACCTGGAAAACCGTCTGTACCAGGCCCTTGCCAAAGGTCGTCTCACCGACGATCAGGGCACGGTCATGGTCCTGCAGGGCTCCGGAGACGATCTCCGCCGCCGATGCCGTGTTCCGGTTCACCAGGACGACGATAGGATAAGGCTTGCTGTCGGTGCCGCGGTTCGCGCGATAGACCTGGTCGGGGTACGAACGGCCCTTCTGGGAGACGACGACCTGTCCGCGCTGCAGAAACTTGTCCGCCATGGCCACGGCTTCGTTCACCAGGCCGCCCGGATTGCTGCGCATGTCGATCAGCAGGCCGTTCAGAGGTCCAAAGCGGTCCAGAGCTTCGCCTACCTCATGGCTGGTAGTCTCCATGAACTGGCTCACATGGATATAGCCCACACCGGGCTTGATCAGGAAGGCGAGATCGACCGAGGGGCGTGGGATCGAGTCCCGGACCAGGGAGTAGACCAGCGGCTTGGGAGCGCCTTCGCGCACCATCGTCACCTGCACCGGCGTTCCTTTGGGGCCTTTCAGGGCCGAAGAGACGGCCACGGAGTCCATACCGTCCGTGGACTTTCCGTCCACCGCAGAGATAATGTCGCCCGGGCGGATGCCAGCCTTATAGGAAGGTGTTCCTTCAAAAGGAGCCACAACGACGATCCGCTGCACACCAGCGATCAACTGGGGCTGAATGCTCATGCCGACGCCGTAATACTGTCCGTGCTGATCCTCGCGCATCTGCGCGTACGCCTTCGGGTCGTAAAAGCTGGAGTGGGGGTCCAGAACATGGAGCATGTTCGGGATCGCGCCGTCGTAGATGATCTTGTCGACCTTCTCATTATTAAGAGGGTCGGCGTAATTCTGCTCGATCACGCTGTAGACGTCGGTGAACTGATGCAGGCTGTCGCGCAGGGTGGACTCTTCGGTCGCCGCCTGTGCGCTTACCTTCTGGTTCATCAGGGACCCAACAACCGCACAGGTCGAAAGAAACAACGTCAGGGAGAGTACGGCGCGGGGTGTGCGGGAAGCCATCAGTCGTTTACCTCTGGGGACGCTACCGTAGGGGACTCGCTCGGCAGCGGCTACCTTGGGATGGGGAGTCTTGGTGAGTTCCTCCACCCCTCGTGGGTAGGACGAAGTATAGCACCGGAAGGTTATCGCTTTCCCTGGAACACCTCCCCAACGGGACACCCACCACACCAGTTTGCGCAGTAGAATAGGAGCTAACCCGATTACCGTCCGCCGTCACCGTCAGTCCAAACAGCAGGCACACCGGTGAAGCACAAAACGGCGTCACGGGAAAGATTCTCTTTGCAGGTATGAATGACCGTCCGAATCTCGCAGATCCGCTCCACCGCAGCCATTGCTCTTAGCGCGCTTCTGGCCCTGTCTCTTACGGCATCCGCGCAGCTGAAATCGCCGCGTTATCAGAGCCCGGGAACACTTCCCCCGGAGCCGCAGAGCACCACGCTGCCATCGACTCCGGCCATCACGCCCGACGGTGTTGTGGTGGAAGATGTGGTTGTGCGCGTGAATGACCAGATCATTTCGCGCTCGGATGTGGAGCGTCAGCAGCAGCAGCTTCAGCAGGAACTGCGCCAGGGTGGACCCCAGGCGGGCGATCCGGAAGAGCGGCAGAAGAACATGCTCCGCGATCTCATCGATCAGCAGCTTCTCCTCTCGCGCGGCAAAGAGCTCGGCATCACCGGCGACACGGAGCTCATCCGCCGCCTCGACGACATCCGCAAGCAGAACCATCTCGACAGCATGGAAGACCTGGAAAAGGCTGCGCGCGCGCAGGGCGTCTCCTTTGAAGACTTCAAGGCCCAGATCCGGAACAGCATTATTACCTCCAGCGTCGTCCGCGACGAGGTCAGCCGCCATCTTCAGATGTCGCAGAGTGAAGAGCGCAAGTATTATGAGGCGCATAAAGATCAGTTCGCTCAGCCGGAGCAGGTTCGTCTCTCCGAGATCCTGATCCCTCTGCCCGCAGACGCGAATGATGCGGCCATCGCCCAGGCGCAGGCCAAAGCCGAAGAGACTGCCGCCAAGATTCGTGCCGGTGCCGCCTTCGCTGACGTCGCGAAGACCACATCCGGTGGACCCACTGCGGCGCAGGGAGGCGATCTCGGTTTCTTCAAGCGCGGCGCTCTGGCTGCGGTACTGGAAGAGAAGACCTTCCCTCTGAAGCCGGGAGACTTTACCGCGCCCATCCGCACACGCCAGGGCTTTGTTATTCTTCAGGCCACGGAGCACCAGCAGGCTGGCGTTCCTCCCCTCGAACAGGTCGAGCAGCAGGTCCAGGAGGCGATGTACCAGGAGCAGATGCAGCCCGCTCTGCGTGCGTACCTCACCCATCTGCGTGAAGACGCCTACATCGATATCAAGCCCGGCTTTGTAGACTCCGGCGCATCCGCGCTTCAGACCAAGCCTCTCTTCAGCGCTTACACTGCGCCAGCACCGAAGAAGAAGGCAGCTCCTGCAAAGGCCCGCTTCGATCGCCACACCACAACGGCCGCAGCAGGTGTCGCTCCGGCCGCGACGCTGGCGACGGTGCAGCTCGACAAGAAGGGCCGTCCAAAGAAGATCAAGAAGGAAAAGATCCGCTACGGACAGGCGCCGCGCCTTGCTCTTCCCGCTGCTCCTGATGACGGTACCAACACTGCCGCAGGTGGAACGCCTGTCACCGCCGCACCGGGCACGGCGATTGCACCTACGACCAGCGAGAACACGGTCTCGGCGCTGAACGCCAGCGACGATCCGCTCGCGCCACAGGCTGCTCCCGCAAAGAAGACGCGCTTCGCCTCTCGCGCCGTGGAAGTCAAGAAGGAAAAGGTTGAGAAGCTGGAGAAGAAGCAGGCCGACAAGATCGCGGCGACACCCAACGGCCCCAGCGCCGACGAGGTGAACTCCAAGAAGGTGCAGGCCTCACCGCTTGGCCTGAATGGGGACACCGCGACCAAGAAAAAGAAGAAGCGCAAGAAGGGTGAAGCGAAGGAGCGTTACTCGGAGAAGCCGATCGAGAAGCCCGCACCTCTGATCGACAACACGCAGCCGCGTCTGCCGAAGACAGATACGAGCGCACCCACGCCGAAGCCCACGTCCGACACGACGACGCTCCCACCGGCCAATCAGCCTGCGCCGGGCAGCACGGCACCGCCCACCGCGACTCCGGGAAGCCCTGCTCCCACCAGCAACACGACGCTGCCTCCGCAGTAAGTCACTCACGGTAAGAAACCTGTGCCCCATCCTTTTGCAAAGGGATGGGGCACACTGGTTTGGGGCGAACGCGTTATCCTTGCCTTGCATGAAAGACTTCTACATCGCAGACGCGGCGAAGCACGAAAACGCCTACATTACCTCTTATTTTGCCCTTGCCAGCATCAGCGCGCGCGATAAAAAAGGAGGCGGAGGACAGTACCTCGCGCTTACCCTCGCGGACAAGACAGGCAGCTTCGAGGCACGCATGTGGGAAGACTTCGCCGACGCTCTCTCCACCTGTAGCTCCGGCTGTTACGTCAAGGTGCAGGGACGCATCGACAAGTATCAGGGCCGTTTTCAGATCACGCTTTCGAAGATGCGCTCCGCTGCCGAGAGTGAGATCGACACGGCAGACTTCCAGCCCACTACGCAGTACGACATCGCCGCTCTCTCTTCGGAGCTCGACGCCTTCGTCGCCAGCTTCACCAATCCGCATCTGCAGGCGCTCGTTCGCAGCTTCCTTGACGATCCCGATCTCGGCCCGGCCTTCCGCTCTGCTCCTGCAGCGAAGATGCTTCATCATGCGTGGATCGGTGGCCTGCTCGAACACGTCGTCTTTCTTCTGCGCCTCGCGGAGCGCATCGCGCCGCAGTACCCCGAGGTCGACCGCGACCTGCTCATGACCGGGGCGATCCTGCATGACTTCGGCAAGGTCCGCGAGCTTGCCTGGAAGACCAGCTTCAGCTACACCGCGGAGGGACAGCTCCTCGGCCACATCACCATCGTGATCGGCATGCTGCGCGACAAGATTCGTCTGCTGCCGGAGTTCCCCGACCGGCTCCGCATCCTCGTGGAGCACCTGATCCTCTCGCACCATGGCCGCTTCGAGTTCGGCTCGCCCAAGCTCCCCATGACGCCGGAGGCCATCGTCTTCTCCGCCATCGACGACCTCGAAGCGAAGATGCAGAACATCCGCGCCGAGTTCCAGAAGGCCCTCGACAGCGGTAAGGCGCCGGATGAAGTCACAGACTTCTCCCGCAGCATGGAGCGCGCTCTCCTCAACTCCAAGGCTTACCTCGCTGGCGAATGATCTCCATGGGCAGAGGCCGTTGGGTTGCCGCTCTCTTTGTGGCGCAACTCACCTTTGCCCAAAACGCTCCCACACCTGAAACACCCGAGATACGAAGTACCTCCACGCTGGTGCTTGTTCCCGCGCTCGTGCGCTCTGCCTCTGGAGAATTGCTCCTGGGCCTCAACGCGAACGACTTCAGCATCATGGATAACGGGGTCGAGCAGAAGGTGACGCTGGAAGAGGTAGAGCGCCAGCCGGTCTCTATTCTTGTGGTGATGCAGACCGGCGGCGCGGGCCCGCGCCAGTTCGAGAACTACCGTAACCTGCCAATTCTTCTCGACGCGATGGGAGGGAGCGCAAAGCACGAGGCTGCGGTGATGACCTTCGACAGCGCGCCGGAAGATCTCTTTCCCTTCGTCTCTAACACCGCACGCTTGAAGGAGGCCTTCACGCATCCGCACGCGGGCGATCATGGCGCAGCCGTTCTGGACGCGGTGAACTACGCCATCGATCTCTTGAAGGAGAAGCCCGCGACGACACGGCGCATCCTCCTTCTGCTCAGTCAGCCGCAGGACGACGGAAGCAAGGTGCATGCGGAAGAGGTCGTTCGTCGCCTCGGGGAAAATAACATCACCATCTTCAGCGTCTCCTTCTCGCCGGAGAAGACCTGGCTGAAAGATCAGTTCACAAAACCTCGCCAGGGAAATGCACCGTATGCACTGCCAGCCCATGCGCCTCTACTGAATACCTTCAATCTATCGACTCCGCTCGGCGTCGCTCTGAAGGCCATGCGCGAGGATGCAGCCGCTGAGGTCGCAAGCCTCTCCGGCGGAGAGCATGTACGCTTCGACGACACGCGCAGCCTCGAAGAGCAACTGGTTCTCATAGCGAATCAGATCCCGAATCGCTATCTTCTGAGCTTCAGCCCCAACTCAAGCGCACCGGGTTTTCACGCGCTCAAAGTGCAGGTGAAGGGACAAGCTGATCCAGTCAGCGTATCCGCGCGAACGGGGTACTGGTCAAGAACTAAGGCGGCTTCGGCTGCGACTAAGTAATGATGCGTCACCCATAGTCCTCTTTGTCATCCCGTAGCGAAGCGGAGAGATCTGCTGTTCTTGAGACATCTACCGCAGCACAGAACTCGCTTCGGCCTCTGCAATCATCTTCTCCGCATCATCCTGCAGCAGCAGACGCTCGCGCACCTGCCTCATCGCAGCAGAGCGTATTCGCTCGACGTACTGCGCATGCGTTCGATAGCGCTCTTCGATCGATAGCCGTGGATCATGCTTCGCCTTGCGCTCCTCCGCCGTCGCCGCGAAGGGAATATACCCACCCGTCAGAGCGCAGAACTGTCCCTTGCGGAATCCACTCGTCACCACGTTCCAGCCTACGTAGGTGCCTAGCGGAGCATCGCGGAGAGCGGTATGCAGGCCGCCGATCTCGTTGCCATCTGCATTCAGAGTAGGCAGCACGCCCTTCGCTACACCGATCACGGGCTGCGGGCGCGTCTGGACCACGCCGGAGAGATCGTTCGCGTGGAACTCCGGCCCAAGCGCGTAGGTCAAGTTGGGATTGAGCACTGGCATCGGTTCGCCGGGAATATGCGGAAAGCTCGCCATCACATTGCTGGCAGGCGCCAGCGTGCCCGCAGCGAGTGTGGGGTAAACACTGGCCGGCGGTGGCGTGTCCTCCAGCACCCATTGTTTGAGTGCGAGCAGGAGCGCGCGCCGCGTTGGGCTCTCGGGATTCGGATTCGCCTGCAGAACGCAGTTCCTGACCTCATGCTGCTGCAGGTTGAAACCGCCGCCACCTCCCCCATGCGTCGTGCTGTTCACGTAGTATCGACGCACGTTTGCAGGCAGAGGGAGATCTGCCTTTGCGTCCGTTCCGACAAACGCCATCGAGGCACGCAGAGAATAGAACTCTGCGGAACCCAGCAGATCGACGATCTTTGGACAGTTTTTCGCCGCCGTACATCGATCCAGCAGACCACCTGCCGGATTGCCCCGCACAGGGTCCGCAGCGTGCGTCCACCAGTTCACGCCGTCTGTGCCCACGTCGTAGATCATGCTTGTCCCGCCCGGCACACCGAAGCGTACGTTTTCGGGAGTCTGCCGCGCCGCGATGATCGACATCACACCGTCCCACACGTTACGGCCTTGTTCATCGTCGTTGAAGCCGAGATTGAGCATCGCGCGCAGCGTATTCCCAGATTGCGAAACCCCGGTAGAGATCGCCGAACGGATATGCCCCGACACAGGGTTCGAGGTTCCAACGCTGTCCTGCTTTTCATAGCGAAAGAAGGTATTCACATCCCGCATCGCGGCAAAGCCGACGCCGAGCACCTGCGGGTCTTTTGCCGTGTAGCGCAGTTCGTAGAGAAGCGAAGAGTCCGCGCCGTTCTTCAGGCAGATCTTCGTGGCGTCGGTCTTACCGGGGAAAGACGATCGCTCGCAATCGCCCCAGGCCCAGTCGCTCTGCGGCACCTCCGTTACGCCGCCCGTAGCGCCATCCACATCCTCATACTGCTTCGTCACCAGATGCGCGTGCGTGGTGTCCAGATCTGCGGGAGTTGGAGGAACACCGGAAGAGCTATACGTTGCAGACTCCGCCAGGGCCAACGTCTTTTTACCCTGCGGAAGATCGTAGAAGCGCGCCACTGCGGCTCCAGTGACACCACGCGCGACGGGGACCTTTACTGTCTCACCGGGTCCGCCGGAGATTGCACGTCCGCCAAACGCGATATCGCCCTGCCAGCCGGAGATCAAAAAGTAGTCCCCATTGGCGTACTCACGGGGCATAGCCGCACCGCCACGGTTCACCACGTCGTAGAGCAGAACAGCCTTGGGCGCAGGATGCACGGGCGCGTAGAGCGTGAAGGTCGCAACGTACTCCACCATGCCGCGACTGTCTTTTTCCGCCAGATCGATATCCGTGATGATGCGGTTATGCGGGTCGCGCGGGTCCAGTTCGCCATACGCGCGGCCTTGTAGAACGCGGTAATCCGCAGGCACACCGCGTCGTGCCTCGGAGCCATCCTTCTGCTCGTCCATCACGATCCGTACCACTTTTGCCTCTGCGACCTCTGCCGTGGCACATAGGCTCAACAGAATCAGACCCCTCGCAATCGCTCGTACCCTGTACATTCCCTGCCGTCTCCTCGTACCTGCTCTCGCATTGTTACAATTTCTCTTTAGGTAAAGGATAAAAATGCTTCGATTTTCTACAGCTGGCGAGAGCCACGGAGAGGCGCTCATTGCCCTCCTCAGCGGTCTCCCCGCAGGTGTTCCCGTTGACCAGGAGTTCCTCTCTCACGAGCTCTGGCGTCGCCAGCAGGGCTACGGTCGCGGCGGACGTATGCGGATTGAGCGCGACGCAGCGCATATCCTCTCCGGCGTGCGCCATGGCAAGACCATCGGTTCTCCCATCGCCATGCAGATAGCCAATCGCGACTGGAAGAACTGGGAAGAGATCCTTCCCGTCGAAAGCGGCGATGCGGAGAAGCACAAGGCAGTGACCTCTCCCCGCCCCGGCCACGCCGATCTGGCGGGCGCACTGAAGTACGACTTTCCCGATGCGCGCTACATCCTCGAACGCGCTTCGGCGCGCGAGTCCTCTGCGCGCGTTGCGGGCGGAGCCATCGCCAAGATGCTTCTGCGCGAACTCGGCGTTGAGGTCCTCTCTCATGTCATCCGCGTCGGACAGGCAGAGCTGGAGCGCCCTTACGTGTGGCAGGAGCTCGTCGATCTCTCGAAGAAGGAGACGGTCCTTCTCAACTGCATCGACCCCGAAGCCGAGCAGCGCATGAAGGCGGAAGTCGATAAGGTCCTCCGCACCGGAGACACGGTCGGTGGCATCTTTGAGGTGGTCACGCACGGCCTGCCGCCGGGCATTGGAACGCACACGAACTGGGACGAGCGCCTCGACGGCCTGCTCGCACAGGCGGTTATGAGTCTCCAAGCCGTCAAGGCTGTAGAGATCGGACGCGGCGTCACCGCTGCGGAATCCATCGGCTCCGCTGTGCACGATGCCATCGCTTACACAGAGTCCGAAGACGCAGAGAAGCACACACGCTTCTCGCGCGAAAAGAACAACGCGGGCGGCATCGAAGGCGGCATCTCCAACGGCGAAGACGTCACCGTACGCGGCTATCTGAAACCCATCTCCACGCTGCGCCGTCCGCTCGCCTCTGTCAGCTTCGCTACACGCGAGGTCACCAAGGCAGCGTATGAGCGCTCCGATGTCTGCGTCGTTCCCGCAGCGGGCGTAGCTGCAGAAGCCATGGTCGCCATCGCAATCGCACGTCTCGTTTTAGAGAAATTCGGCGGCGACTCCCTGCGCGAACTCAAGCGTAACTTTGACGGATACCGCGAACAGATCAGGAAGTTTTAGCCATGCTCTACGAAATCATCAAATTTCCGGATCCCGTTCTCGAGAAGGTCGCAGAGCCTGTCACGCTCTTCGACGACACGCTGAAGAAGCTCGTCGACGATATGTTTGAGTCCATGTACGCCGCGGAGGGTATCGGTCTGGCTGCGCCGCAGATCAACATCTCGCGCCGCATCACGATTATCGATCTCAGCTTTCAGAAGCGACCAGAGGAGAAGATCGTGCTCATTAACCCAGAGGTCATCGCGGTCGAAGGGCGGCAGCACGAAGAAGAGGGCTGCCTCTCGCTTCCCGACATTCGCGAAAAAGTAACGCGCGCCGCATGGGTCAAAGTCCGCGCGCAGGACGCTACGGGTAAGCACTTTGAAGTGGAAGGGACCGAGCTTCTCGCCCGCGCCTTTCAGCACGAGATCGATCATCTCAATGGAATCCTATTCATCTCTAAGATCTCGCGGCTGAAGCGGGACCTGGTCAGCCGTCGCATCCGCAAGTTGATGAAGAACGGTGAGTGGTAACGTGAAGCTCGTCTTCTGTGGCACACCGCAGTTCGCTGTCCCTACGCTGGAAGCGGTCCTCGCCGCCGGACACGAAGTTGCGCTCGTTCTCTCACAACCGGACCGCCCTGTAGGCCGCAGCGGCGAAGTGCAGCCGACGCCCGTCAAACAGGCCGCGCTCGCGCACAACCTCCGCGTCGAGCAGCCGGAGAAGCTGAAGAATAACGCCGAACTTCGCGAGCAGATTGAAGGCATCGCGCCGGATGCGATTCTCATCGTCGCCTACGGCCGCATCATTCCTCAGTGGATGCTCGATGTGCCTCGCTTCGGCAACATCAATCTGCACGGCTCGCTTCTACCACGCTGGCGCGGCGCAGCGCCCATCCAGTGGGCCGTTGCGGCGGGCGATACGAAGACCGGCGTCACCACCATGCGCATCGATGCAGGTCTCGATACCGGAGACATGTTGCTCAAGCGCGAGGTTCCCATCGGTCCACACACCACCTCGCCAGAGCTCTTTGCGGAGCTTGCGTCTATCGGCGCGCTTCTTACGGTGCAGACGCTACAGTGCCTCGAAGCGGGTAACATCACACCGATCAAACAGAACGACGCCGAAGCCACGCTAGCGCCCATCCTCACACGCGAAGACGGCCGCATCGATTTCACACAGACTGCGGAGACCATCTACAACCGTTTCCGTGGCTTCCAGCCATGGCCTGGCGCGTTCACTTCGCTGCGCGGCAAGAAGCTCATCGTTCACGCCATGCGTCCTTGCTCGCAACCCACAGAGCATGCACCCGGAACGCTCTTCGTCGAAGAGACGCACCTCCTCGTAGCCTGCGCCAGTCAGACCGCGATCTTTCTCGAAGAGCTCCAGCTCGAAGGCAAGCGCCGCATGCCCGCCGAAGAATTTCTTCGGGGCTTTCAGATTAAAGAGGGCGAACTACTCCAATGACCGAAGCGCCCGCCAGAATCTCCGCCGCCCGCACAGCGGCTTTTACCATCCTCCACCGCGTCGCCTCTGGCAAAGGTCACTCTGACGATCTACTGCATACCATGGCAGTCAACGCGCTCTCTTCAGAAGATCGCAATCTCACAACGACGCTTGTGCTGGGTACGCTGCGCTGGCAGCTCGCCATCGACAGCATCCTTCGGCCGTATCTGCAGCGTCCGTTTCAAGAGATGCCCGCGCCCGTCCTTCTCGCACTTCGGCTCGGCACCTTTCAACTCCTGTTGCTCGACCGTATCCCGGATCATGCCGCGCTGAACGAAAGCGTCGAGCTGGCTCGCGCCAACGGTGCGCCGCACGCCGCAGGTATGGTGAATGCTGTTCTTCGTCGCGTGCAGCGCGAAGGCGCGGCGCTCAAGAAGAAGCTCGATCCCGAAGCCGCGCATCCACAGTGGCTCCTCGATCGCTGGAAGCATACTTACGGCAACCGCACAGCGCACTCCATTGCGGAGGCGGACCAGCACGAACCGAATATCCCTTCGCTCTTCAACGCTCCTGAAAACGCGCAGCAGATGGACGATGGCTCACGCCTCATCGCAGAGCTTACGGCAGCTTCGTCCGCTGGTGCGCAGCGTATCCTCGACTGCTGTGCCGCTCCGGGTGGCAAGACCCTTGTGCTGGCAGCGCGGCATCCCGAAGCGAAGATCGTGGCTGCGGATCTTAGCCCGCGACGCCTCTCCGCGATGCAGCGCCGCGTAGAAAGAGCGGGCCTTCCGAACATAGAAACCGTCGTCGCCGACCTTACCGCGCAGCAGCGCAGCGGACCATTTACGAAGTCCTTCCAACTCATCCTCTGTGACGTTCCCTGCAGCGGTACAGGCACGCTGGCGCGCAATCCGGAGATTCGCCACACCATCCGTCCAGAAGAGTTCGCACGCCAGGCCGAACGCCAGCGCGCGATCCTTTCGATGGCGCTCTCTCTCCTCGCTCCCGGTGGACGCCTGATCTACTCGACGTGCTCACTGGAGCCGGAGGAGAACGAGGATGTCGTGCGCTCTGTGTTGAGCCAGCCGCAGCACGCCGCTCTCAAGCAACTGGACATCGCTCCGCTCTTCGCGCGTCTTGCAAAGGAAAACATCCTGTCTGCGGAAGCCGCCGCGAATCTCCGCGATACGGCCCTCCGTGGCACCACGCTCCGAACTCTGCCGGGAACCCATGCGACTGATGGCTTCTTCGCCGCCCTGATCGAGCGCCCTGCCTGAATCTAAGTGGTCGGGAAGACAAGAAACAGCAGATCCCTCCGCTTCGCTACGGGATGACAAAAAGTAAGCGGGGTGACAAAGAGTAAGGGGCCCCACAAAACTGGGTGCCCCATACATCGCGTTCTTTGCGATGTGTGGGCGGCCATGCGCAAAGCGCATCCTTCGCTTAAACAGCGACCCGACCTCTCAAGGTTGCGAAGGAGCAGCGACCACAGCCGGAGCATTCCGCGCCCCATTCAGATAGGCCTTGATCGTATCCGCACCCGTCACACGTGCGCCCGCCAGCGGAAGCTGCGAGGTCACTGTGCCGCCTGTTACGGTTGGAGGAGTCGGTGCCACAGGAATCGCAACAGGGGCCATCTGCCCCACTACCTGCGCTGCCGTAACCTCTGGGATCACCGGTGGAGCTACATACGGCGTAATGGCCAGCAACCGCAGACCAGCAGAAGACATACGCGTCTGCGCTTCATGCCAGCTCAGACCCACAAGATTCGGCATCACATAGGCTTTTGTGGTCAGCGTCTCTCCGGAACTCAGCAGAAGGCTCACCTGCGGCTTATCCACGCCCTCGGCGTTGGGAGGCGGCGTCTGCGCCAGCACCATCTCGCTCGATCCAGGAGCGGGGATATGCGCCAGGGCACCGAGATCCAGAAGCGCATGCCGAACCGCCATCGCCGCATCGCGTTCTGTCATGCCCACGGTGTCAGGAATCGAGACCTTCTGGCCGCCCATGCTTTCGGTCACACGCACATGCCAGTCAGGGCGCACCTTGCTTCCCGCGCTGGGAGACTGCGACAGAACGCGCCCACTGGGTACAGTGGTGGAGTAGAACTTGTTCTCCAGCGTCAGGTTAAGGCGTGCTTTTGACGTCATCGCCGCGGCTTCTTCCAGTGTCAGACCGCTCAGATTCGGAACTTCCACCTCCGATCCGTGGATGGCAAGGCGCATCGTAAGCAGCGCAGAGACAAGGGCCACGGAGAGCATCGCCAGCACCGTCATCACGATGTGGAAGTACCGGCGCGCCTGCAGCATGCGCCAGCTCGGCTTCTTGACCGGACCTCTCTTCCATCGCACACGTATCGCCACGTCGTCTCCGTCCTATCGCATGTTATCTGTTGCTGGTTCCGGATGGATCAGAAGGCGTGCCACCTCGGGGCAGCTGCGGCGGAAGCTGGCCTCCAGTTCGGAGATGATGGCGTGCACGCGGCTCATCTCCAGGTCGTCCGGCATGGTGCAGTGGCAGCTCATCTGAATGCGGTCGCCGACGCGAATCGTCTTCACGTTGTGTACGTCCAGTACCTCTTCAAAGCCCTCCGCGGCCCCGCAGAGAAGAGCGTTCAGGCGCTCGTTAGAGACCGTCTCCGGGCGTTCGATCGTCGCCTCTTCGCTCTCGATATGGGTGGCAATGGCCGCGATCTCCGGCACTTCGCTGCACATCTGCGCTTCGATGCGCGTCACCAGATCATGAGCCTCGCGCAGAGACATCGTCGCAGCCAACTCAAGATGCTGTTCGACGTGCAGGCCATCGTCATACTCCTGCACCGTGACATCGTGAATGGAAAGATCGTTGCGCTGCGCTACGGCACGGACGCGGTCAAAGACGCTCTCTTCCACCGTCGCCACAGGCACCGTGCGAATCATCACATCGGAGTCGGGAAGTGACTTCTGCACCGCGCGGGTCGCGGCTTCGACGAGCTGTTCCGTCCGCTGAAAGGTCATGTTGCGCGGCATCTCTACGGTGACATCGGCAAAGTACTTTGCGCCCGAACGCCGCATACGGACGCGCTCCACGCCAAGGACACCGTCCACGCCCTCGATGGCTTTGGCTACGTCGCGCTGCAGCCCCGGAGGTGTGCTGTCGAGAAGGGCATTGACCGTCTCCCGTGCCAGCTTCCAGCTCACGCGCAGAATGATGCAGCTTACTACCAATGCCGCGAAGGGATCGGCGAACTCCAGCCATCGCAGTTGCCAGTGTTGCCCGGCATAGGTCGCGCCCAGGCCGACGAGCACTGCCGCGCTCGACCAGATGTCGGTGCTGAAGTGCATGGCATCGGCTTCCAGCGCCTGCGAATGGGACTCGCGCGCCACGCGGCCCAACTGCCTGGAACGCGTCCAGTCCACAACGATGGAAAGAAGCAGAACGACGACGGGCCAGATGGAAAACTTCAGCTCCAGCCGGTCGCCCAACATGCGGCGGATGGCTTCGACCACGATCCATACGCACGAGGCCAGCATCAGCACCGTCTCGATAAAGGCAGAGAGGCTTTCGATCTTGCCATGGCCGTAGGTGTGGTCTTCGTCGGCGGGCTTGTCGGAGACGCGGACGCTGAAGAGCGTGATGGCTGCCGCGATCAGGTCAATGCCGGAGTGGGCTGCTTCACTCAGCATGCCGAGAGAGCCGGTCATCATGCCCGTGATGATTTTGAGGATCGTAATGAACGCCGCGCCGATGACGCTGCTCAGCGCCGCGCCCTGCTTGGCGGCACTCTGCGCGGAGATCGCGTTCATTTCGGCACTCCGGATCGGGTCCTTCATCGCTTCCTCAGCCTACACGGTAGCTTTTAGCGGAGATCGCCAGCAATGCCACGAAAGAGCCCGGCCACGCCAAAGAGGTAAGGCGTCCAGGCGGCTTCGGCGAAGCCCGCCTCCGCCATCATGCCCAGCATCACTTTGGGCTTCGGAAACTTTTCCACGGAGGCGGGCAGGTAGGTATACGAACTCTTGCTCCCGCTGATTACTGCTCCGATACGCGGCAGGACCTGTTTGAAGTAGACGCGGTACGCCTTGCCGAGCAGGCCCTCAGGCTCGCCGAAGTCGAGAATCCCGATCTGTCCACCAGGCTTGAGGACGCGCCGGATCTCGCGCAGGCCAGCTTCGTAGTCGGCTAGATTGCGGAAGCCGAAGGCGGAGACAACGAGGTCCTGCGTCGCATCTTCCAGTGGAAGGTGCAGCGCATCCGCTTCCACGAAGATGGCGTTCTCTGCATCGAGCTTCGTGCGCGCAAGCTCGATCATGTTGTGGGAAAAATCGATGGCCAAAACCGGCTCTGCGCCCGTAGGTCTCCGCGCGAGCAGCGAGCGCGTCATATCGCCTGTGCCGCAGCAGAGGTCGAGCACCTTCGCCTCTGGCCGCTTCAGCGTTGCGTCAAAGGTCTTCGCCGCCTTGTTCCACCAGTGCTTGTCCACTCCCGCGGAGAGCACATGATTCAGTAGATCGTAACGCGGAGCGATCTCGTCAAACATCTTCTGCACCGCTGCCGCGGCGGAGTCCTTATCCTTCGCGCCCTCGGGAGTAGCGCCGATGCGAGCGCTCATCGCTTCGCCTGTTTCTTCGGCTTGGCCATCGCAGACATCTCCCGCAACATGGCGGAGGTCGCGGCAATCATTTCTTCCTCGGTCACATCGGTCACGATCTCGACCGTGCCAATTCCCGTGGGCAAAATAAAGCGCTTCGCCCCGCCGCGATTCTTCTTGTCACCCGCGCTCAGTTGCACCAGCCGCTCCGCCGTCGCCTTGAAGGGCGGCAGAGGTCCATAGCGATGGATCAGATCCACAACGCGCTTCGCATCCTGCGCGCTCATAGCTCCGCGCTGTTCCGCGAGACGAATGGCGGCGATCATGCCCCAGCCGATGGCTTCTCCATGCAGAAGAACGGTGTACTTCGTGGTGGCTTCGATGGCATGGCCGATGGTGTGCCCGAAGTTCAGGATCATGCGCAGGCCGTTTTCCAGCTCGTCCTGATTGACCACATCGGCCTTCACGCGAAGGCTGCGATCCACGACCGTCTGCAGCGACTTCGCGTCGCCTGCCAGTACCTTGTCCGCATTCTTCTCAAGAAACGCAAAGAGCTTCCGATCGCGAATGACGCCGCTCTTGATAGCCTCCTGCAGACCCGCACGCAGCTCGTTCTTCGGCAGTGTGCCAAGCACGTCAATGTCTGCGATGACCGCCACCGGATGATGAAAGCTGCCTACGAGATTCTTGCCTGCGGCTAGATTCACACCGGTCTTTCCGCCAACAGAGGAGTCCACCTGAGCCAGCAGCGTCGTGGGCACCTGCACCACGCGTATGCCGCGCATGTAAATCGCTGCAAGAAACCCGGTGAGATCGCCGACGACTCCTCCACCGAAGGCTACGAGAATCGAGTCGCGGTCCGCGCCGTTGCGCGCGAGCTGCTCCAGAAGCTTCTCCACCGAAGCGAAGCGCTTGTGCGACTCGCCTGCCGGAAGAAACAACACCGTCGCCGATTCGAAGCTCTCCGTCACGGCTTCTCCCCACAGCTTCCAGAGAGCAGGGGACGTGACAAAGAAAATACGGCTCGTCCGCGATCCCGTGGCGCGTGTGATCCGCTGCCGCAGGGTCTTCAGAAGCGAGGTTCCGAGCGTTACGTCGTAGGAGGCTGAGGGCGTTTTCAGAGAGATAGAAGGCACAATTCCATCTTAAGTCATGCGCGCACCTGGACGCGCCTGGACCGTCGATTTGATCGAAAACGAAGGTCCTAAGCCCTCTTTGGCTTCTTTTCCATCCGTTTTTCGACCACGATAGAGATCGCCGCCGTAACCACCAGGATGGCAAAGATCACCACCAGAGAGATCGCAGGCGAGATCTCGTACCACTCCGCCACGATCATCTTTCCCGCCGCAAAGGCCAGCACAGCAGCAAGCCCGTAGTGCAGGTAGCGCAGCTGCTTCAACATATGCGCCAGAACGAAGAAGAGCGACCGCAGGCCCATCACCGCCATGATGTTCGAGCTGTAGGCGATGAAGGTGTGGCGTGTGATCGAAAGAACCGCAGGGATAGAGTCCAGCGCGAAGACGAAGTCGGTGAAGGCAATCGCGATCAGTGCCAGAAGAAGCACCGTAGGCTGGCGGCGGCGCTTGCCGTTGCACTCCTCCATCGCAAAGAAGCCCGTCTGCTTGTCGCTGATGGGCGTCCAGCGCTCGATCCATTGCGTCCACTTCGGCTTGTCGTGTTTTTTTGATGCGTCTTCGGGAATCACCAGGCGAACAGCGGCGATGAGCAGTAGGACCGCAAAGATATAGGTGACCCAGGCGAATTTTTCGAGCAGCTCCACGCCGAGCACGATGAAGCCCGCGCGCATGATCACCGCACCCAGAATGCCCCAGAAGAGAACGCGGCGCTGCTGCGGACCCTCCACGCGGAAGGTCTGGAAGAGAATCAGGAAAACGAAGAGGTTATCGATCGAAAGCGACTCTTCCAACGCGTAGCCCGCGAGGAACTCCGTTCCCAGGCGCGGATGCAGGCCGGTGTAGAGCACGGCCGCAAAACCGATCGCCCCTAAGATCCAGAGGGCCGTGGCGATATAGCTGCGCTTGGCGGTCTGTTTGCGCAGGAGCAGCCACTCCGCTCCAAGAATGACGAGGAGCAGAACATGGAAACCTATCCAGAAACTAATCGGGGCGTTGGGCATCGTTCGTTTGATGCTACTTGACGCAGGTTAGTGCTGGTTGATGAGGTGAACAGTTTCCAGCAGCAGATCGCCCGAGATCTGAAGGCTACGGGCAGAGATCTTGTCCAGCGTGTCCTGCGGCGTATGGTGCCAGCCATCCGGCGTGGCCGCCGTGCGGGGGCCGTAGTCGATGTCGATCATGTCCAAAACGGGAACGCCACGCTGTTTGAAGGGGAGGTGGTCGTCGCTCACCTCCTGCTCGTTCTTAAAGATGGAGGCGAGATGGCCGGTGTTCTTCGCCGCCTGGTGCAGCGTGTCGCGCAGCCAGGGGGTGGAGTTCAGCTCGTAGTTCAGGTTAAGATCACGGTCGCCGATCATGTCCGTGATGATGAAGGCCTTGATCTTCTTGAGCGTCCCATCGTTCGACCACTTGGCCGCAAGGTGGCGCGTGCCGTAAAGCGAGTCGGTATTGGACCAGCTCTGGATCGCCTCTTCGCCGTCGTCAAAGAGCAGGACGAGCGTGTAGCCGTCGTTCGGATGCGTGCGGTAGTACGTGGCCAGCTCCAGTAGAAGGCCAGTGGTCGCGCCGCCGTCATTGGCACCGACAAAGCCTGTGTCCTTCAGAGGATAGTTCGTCTCATAGTGCGTCGCCACGACTACCAGGCCGTCCTTCTTACCCGGATAGCGCACGATAAAGTTGCGCATCGGCAGAAGACCGATGGGCGTGCTCATCGAGAAGCTGTCTTCTTCGAAGGTCCCTTTCTTCTTTTCCGGGGCAAAGAAGGTGCGGAGAAAGTCCTCCGCCTTCTGGTGTCCAGGAGAGCCGATCCAGCGCGGTCCGCTCGCCGTCACGAACTGCTTCGCAAACGTGTAGGCGCGGGGACCGGAGAGCTTCTGCGCGCCGGAGGTCAACGCGCAAGAGCAAAGGAGGGCGGTAAGCAAGCGACGCATCAGGCGGCGATCTTCTTCTTATCCCGCGCCGTGGGGTGAACGAGGAACGCGATTACGACACCAAGGAAGTAAAGCACAAGCATCGGCGAGGCGAAGAGGCACATCGCCACGGGCTCCGGCGACGGGCAGATGACTGCCGCGATCAGGAAGATCGCCAGAACGGCATAGCGGAAGTGCCGCAGGAAGAACTTGCCATCCACCAGGCCGAAGAGCGCCATGAAGAACATCACCACGGGAAGCTCAAAGCAGAGGCCCAGCCCCAGAATCACCGAGAGAAAGAAGCTGGTGTAATCCTCGATCGTGATCATGTGGGTGAAGTTCTTGCCAAAGTCCACGATCAGGATCTGCATCGCTCCAGGAAGCACGTAGCGATAACCAAACCACGCACCGCCCAGGAAGAGCAGAACGGTGACGCCCATGAAAGGGACGACGTAGCGCTTCTCGTTCGCGTACATGCCGGGCGAGATGAAGAGCCACACCTGGTAGAGGATGAACGGGCTGGCAAAGATCGCGCCGAAGACGATGGCTGTCTTGATAAAGAAGTTGATCGCATCCGTGGGGTGCGTCATCGTCATGGAGAGGTGGATATCCAGCAGCGGCTTCTGGATGAACTTCACCAGCGGCACATGGAAGACCCACGCGACGGCCATGCCGATCAGAAGGTAAACGACGGAGTGGATGAGACGCTTGCGAAGTTCGGCAAGGTGCTCCATCAGGCTCATGCCGGGAAGATCTGCGCGATCGGACACAGCCGCTCGAACGCTGTCGACGATATCAGCCAAGGTGATCGCGCTCCGTTACAGGGATATGCAGTTCGTGGGACTCGATCTCCTGGTAGAAGTGATCCTCTGTGGCGATCACGCCCGCGTTCGAGGTGGCCTCCGCCGCGGTGGCGGACTCGCCGTCGGCGACCGCAGGAGCGGTGTAGTTCCAGTTGGTCGAAGGTTCAGGCAGACCGGTGCTGGGGGGCATCATCTTCACGCCGCCCGCTTCGGCAATCGGTGTCTCCGAGGGCAGGTGCGGATGCTCCAGAGGCGCGTCCGCGCTGTAGTCCACGGGAACCGGCGGTGCCAGAGCGTCGATCTTCTTCTGATGCTCTTCCTGCTCGGAGATACGGAGTTCGTCCTCCATCTGCATGCGGAAGTCGTTGGAGGCGCGGCGAAACTCTCCCATAAGCTTGCCTAACTGCCGGGCAAGCTGGGGAAGCTTCTTGGGGCCGAAGAGGATCAGGGCGATCACGAAGATGACGGCGCTGTCGGCAAAACTGGGCATAGGTGATTATTCTAGTGCAACATGAGCGAGTCAGCTGGACAGCGAGCCAGCAGGTCACGGAAGGGCGGTTTCGCGTGCCAGCTCTTACTGCGGCCTGTCGTTCCGGGTGAAGCGGTGGTCGAGGAGTTGGCGACCCGCAAAACCGGCTTCCAGCGAGTGCCAGTGGGTGATCGACACTTCGCCCTGCAGCCAGCAAAGGAGAACTATGCTGTCGTCCAGCTGGAAGGGGAAGTCCAACAGCCCCTTTTCCAGGTCCTTAATCTGCACGCCAATCGCATCGATCTCCGCCAGCGCATCGCGGGCTTCCGTCACGGCCTTTTGGTGATCGTCTTTCAGGCGCGTGGCCGCAACGACATCCACACGCATACCTCCGGAGAGATAAATCGCGTGCGAGAGCTGCTGCTGCCGGTCTTCGAGCGCGGTAGCCTTGGCGGCGGCGGACTGGGCCCGCTTGAGGAGAGAATCCACGAGCGGAAGAAGCGTCTGGGCTTCCTGGAGGGTGAAGGTACGCATGTCGCTTTCAGGATACCCGGAGGTTGGGCGCTCGGTAACCTATTTCTTCCCCGCAATGCGATTTTGGCGCAGGGATCGAGCGTTTGGAAGACCGATGTAAAAGAGGTTGGCAGATGCTCAAGCTAAATTGGAAGCATGCAGCGCGTCCTCATCCTCGGCTGTCCAGGCTCGGGTAAGTCCAGGTTGGCTAGGGAGCTTGCCGCGCGGACGGGGCTTCCGCTGGTGCATCTCGATCAGATCTATTGGCGGCCCGGTTGGGTTGAGCCGTCCAAAGAAGAGTGGCACGCGCAGCTTCCGGAGATTCTCGCTCGGCCTGCGTGGATCCTCGATGGCAACTATGGCGGATCGATTGCGCTGCGGCTGGATGCTGCGGACACGGCCATCCTCCTCGATCATCCGACGTGGCTCTGTCTCTTCCGGGTGTTTCGCAGAAGTGTGCTGGGATGGGGCCGAACCCGGTCGGATATGGCGGAGGGCTGCCCGGAGCGGTTCGATCTCCAGTTCATCAGATACGTTCTGAACTTCAGCAGAGCGAAACTGCCGAGGGTGCTGACCCAGTTGAGAGCATTTCGTGGGCAGCAGGTCGTGCTGCAAACGCAGGCGCAGAGGAGGCAGTTTCTTCAGTCGTTTTCTAAAGAGGTCTAGAAGAGGTTCGCTTCCTGGAGCGAAGCTCGGTATGCCTTCCCTGAGTCACCTTGACACTGCGGAAACTGCGCCGGGATACTATAGAGAGTGCCTACTTCCGCCAATTCGTTTCGCCGTCTCTGCGCTGAGCGTGGCATTGCCGTGACCCAGCAGAGGCAGGTGCTCTACGAGACAATGCAGGCGATGGAGGGACATCCCTCTCCCGAAGAGGTTTACGCGCAGATGAAGCTGCGGATTCCTTCGGTTTCGCTGGCGACGGTCTACAAAAATATCCACCTTTTTGTGGCCAGCGGCGTCTTTCGCGAGATGAGCATGCATCACGGCACGTTGCGCGTGGAGATGAATCGTGAAGAGCACCACCACATGGTCTGCTCGGTCTGCCGGTCGATCTGCGATCTGGAAGACAAAGATCTGACGCTGGAGCTTCCGCGTGAGCCGAAGATGGCTGGCGGTTTCCTGGTGGAGCGGTACGCGGTCGATGTGATCGGTGTCTGTGCGGCGTGCCAGATCGCAACGTCTGGTGGCCAGTCCACTGCTACGATTGAAGGCCAGCAACGTCCAACCGTGTAGATGAAAACCTCGAGAAGGATCCGTCGAGTGGTTGCGCTGTGCATGGCGTGTATGGCCCTGGTAACGCTCACGGGCTGTGGGGGCTTCTTTTTCAAGGAGACCGGCGGAGGCGGCGGCGGGGGAGGCGGCACGGGTACAGGGAACTATCTGTACGTTGCCAACTCCGGATCGAGCACACTGACTGGTTTTCAGATCTCCACCGCGGGCGCACTGACAGCGATCACGGGCTCGCCCTTTTCCCTGCCTGCGGCTCCGAATACCGTGACGGTCTCTCGCGCCAATACCTACGTCTTTGTGGGAACGCCGCTGGGCATCTACGGCTATGCCATTGGGGCGGGCGGCGTTCTGACTGCCTTGAACTCGGGAGCCGCCCTGGTGCAGACGCTCAGCGGTGTGCAGTGGCTTGAGATCTCTCCGGATGGGCAGTGGCTCTTGTCGTTGAACCAGGACGGAGTGACGATCAGTGAATATTCGATTGCGGCAAGCACAGGGCTGCTGGCGCTGGCGCAGACCTTTACGTATCAAGGTCTAAGTGGAATCGCACAGCCGAAGATGATGCGCATCGCTCCCAATGGAGCGTCTGCCTTCGTCACGCTGGGGACGGGCGGCGAGGTGGCCTACACCTTCAACACTACGACTGGGCTCTTAGCGCAGACCGGGATTCTACCTGCGCCGAACCAGTCGAGCGACGCCGCGATTACGATCGATTCGAACAGCGCCTATCTGTACCTGGCGCGGACGGGGACATCGCAGGGGCTGAGCGTCTATACGATCGGAGCCAACGCGGCGCTGACCCAGGTAGGGGTAACCTACGCGACGGGTTCGCAGCCCGCGTCTGTAGTCATCGACCCGACGAACGCCTACGTCTATGTGGCCAATGCGAGCGATGGAACGATCAACGGATATGGCGCGGCGACGCCAAGTGTACTGACGACGCTGCCTGGATCCCCTTACAGCTCAGGAACCGGAGTTGGGGCGTTGGGGATAGATTCGACGGGGAAGTGGTTGCTGGCCGCGGCGCAGTCGGGTTCGCCCGACCTGACTCTCTATGGCTTTGATGCGACCAACCTGGGGCGAATTTTTTCGGTGAGCACGTCGGCTTCAGGCACCACTCCGATCGCGATCGCTCTAACGCACTAATGGCGAAGCCTCGACGGGCTTCACAATGAGGCCGCGCGCGGCCTCTGTCTCCGAAGCGATTAAGTGCGCTCAAGTCTCTAGCCATCTTTGATCCTTTTTCTGTAAGAAGTGATTTGAGGCAGAGGCTTGAACTCACCGTCTGTACACCGCTAACCCGTGCATCTTTCCCTAACTCTGTAATACCGCGACCGTGGATTATTCCCATGGTTGCGCAGAGCCCGGACGCGGTGAAGTTCGCGATCAGCGAGCGCCACGTAAGGAGGTCTGCGGCATCGCTACAATGAAGGCATGGGGCGGATCCGTGTTCTTTCCGATCAAGTAGCGAACCAGATTGCCGCGGGCGAGGTCGTGGAACGGCCTGCGTCTGTCGTGAAAGAGCTTCTGGAAAATGCGGTGGACGCCGGTGCGACAAGGATTCGCGTGGATGTCGAAGCCGGTGGACGCAAGCTGATTCGGATCGAAGACAACGGTTCCGGCATGGTGCGCGACGACGCGATGTTGGCCTTCGAACGGCATGCAACGTCGAAGCTGCGGAACTCGGAGGATCTGCTGTCGATCTCCACGCTGGGATTTCGGGGAGAGGCGCTGCCTTCCATCGCATCCGTAGCGCGTGTGGAGATGGATACGCGCGCGGCAGAGGATGAGGTCGGCACGCGCATCGAGATCAGCGGCGGTAACATGCTGCGTGTGGAAGATATCGGGCGTCCGGTGGGAACGACGATTGCGATCCGCGATCTCTTTTTCAATACTCCCGCGCGCAAGAAGTTCATGAAGAGCGAATCGACGGAGCTCAGCCACGTAGCGGCGCTGGTGACGCACTATGCTCTGGCGCATCCGGAGAAGCACTTCGAACTGCATACAACGACGCACGCTCTGCTTGTGGCTCCCGCAGTGAGGGACGCAGGCGAGCGCCTCTTTCAGATCTTTGGCGCGGAGACGCACAAGGCGATGATCCCTGCCGTGGCCGAGGTGGATTTTTCGCGGATCGGAATACCGGAGCCGCCGCCATGGAAGCGCGGCGAGGACTATGAAGCGCCCACGCCGGGGTTTCTGCGTGTGCGCGGATTCGTCTCGAAGCCGGAGCTGCAGAAGCTCAATCGCAACTCCATGTATGTCTTTGTGAACGGCCGCCAGGTGCGGGACAAACTCATCCTCCACGCCATGGGCGAGGCTTATCGCAACGTCATCCCACCGACGAGTTTTCCGGTCGTTCTGCTCTTTCTGGAGATGCCACCGCAGGAGGTGGATGTGAATGTGCATCCGGCCAAAACGGAGGTGCGCTTCCGGCAGAGCGCGTTTGTGCATGACTTTGTGCGGGATACGGTGCGGAATGCCGTGATGAAGGCGCGTCCCGTGGCCAGTTTCGCCATGGCGCTGGAGACGGCTCCGCGCGCGAGCGAGAGCCTGCTGCTCGACGTCGGCGCGATGAGTGTGGGCGCCGTGCCGTGGAGCGAAGCTCTACCGGTGAACGGCGACCGGCCGATTCCGCAGAGCGAAAGAATTGGGGCGGCAGATGCCGAGGAATTTTCGCTCCGCGAAGTTGAGCTTCCCGCGATGCCGGTGCGCCTGGATTTTTCTGCCTCACCCGCGATTTCTCCCTCAATTGCGGGGCTGAACGCAGAGCAGGTTGCCGAAGAAATGCGTGCTGCTGAAGAGACGCCCGTGACGCTGAATGCGCTGGCGAACCTGCGTCCTCTTGGGCAGTTGAAGGAGTCCTTCATTCTGGCCGTGAACGAAGAGGGTCTTTGGATCGTTGACCAGCACGTGGCGCACGAGCGCGTCCTCTTCGAGAAGATCCTGAAAGCCCGTCAGGTGGAGCATGTGCAGCGGCAGCGCTTGCTAATGCCTCTGCTGATCGACCTTCTGCCGGAGCAGATGGCGGCGTTTGCGGTAATGGCAGAGGAGTTGGAGCGGAACGGCTTCGAAGCGGAACCCTTCGGCCCGCGCACGCTTGCGGTCAAGGCAGCTCCTGTTGGTCTGGAGGGGCGGCAACTGGAGCTTACGCTGGGCGAAGTTCTGCAGGTGGACGAGCGCGAGCGGCAGGTGGAAAACACCGAGTCGCGGCGGATGCGTGTGGCGGCATCCATCGCATGCCATGCCGCCATCAAAGTGAATATGGCCCTGGAACCGGAAAAGATCGCCTGGTTGCTCGAAGAATTGGGCAAAACTGAGAATCCTATGAGTTGTCCGCACGGCAGACCCATCGCCTTGAGGTATTCTCATAAGGACATCCAACGCGCGTTTCAGCGCATTTAAATACGAGCAGGCCTCAAAGGCTGCATCTCTGGCCGAAGTTCCGTTGCGGGTTGTCTCCGCGATGGCCGGCGAAGACCGAAGAAGGACACCCCCCAATGAGCACGAATGAGACGTTTACGCCGCGGCAGTTATCAGCCGCGCGCAAGGCCCTGTGGCATCAGGACGGAACCGCACTGTTGACCCAGGTTTCCGCACGCGAGTGGCTGGAACAGGCTGGCCTGGTTCCCTACATGCCCCACATGCAGCAGTTTCCCGGGCCTTCGCCGAGCTTTGTCGAAGCAATCCTGGGACGCCCGGAGATCGGTCACCGCGTTCCCTATCTCGATGAAAACGCAGAAGTCGCTGCACCGTCCGAGGATGAAGCCCTGGCCGTCGAAGCGGAAGAGGCGGATGAGCTGGAAGAGGGAGACACCTCCGCCACCGACTCAGAGATCATGGTCGTCGAAGAAGACGAGGCCGAAGAGGACGAGGGCGATGAGATTGCTGAAGTCGATGCGATCCACGCTGCTTCTGAAGAGGCCGCTGCCGCAGAGCCTGCGAAGTCCGAGCCGGTGATGCAGATCGTCAGCGGATTTACAGCAGAGCAGAAGGAAGAAGCGCGCCGCATGCTGGCGAGACTTGTAGCGGAGGGCGCGGCGGTGCCGTTGAATCTTCTGGGTGGACCCGGCGAACTGCCTGATTTTGTCTGCTCGGCGCAGGCTTTTTCGTTCGTGTACACGCTGCGTGGCGACAAGGGATGGAAGCTGGCGCCTTCGACCTCGGGTGCCCTGCGGGTTTCGCAGCTTGCCCTGCATGCGTGGGAGATTCTGAAGGAAAAGGGACCGCTCACCGCGATGGCGCTTGTGCCTGAGTTGGGACGCGAGGTCACGGAGGCTGCGGTTCTTCGCGCCATGACCGAGCTCTGGGCCATCCAGCGCGTGATCCCTCTGCCGCAGGCGGATGGTTCCGCAACCGTCTGGGAGCTGGTGACGGGCAAGTTTATCCGCCATCTCAAGGCGGGATCGAATGCGGGCCAGCCGACGGCGTTGAGCGCTTTGCTGTCGCTCTATCTTGGACAGGTGGTTGCCGCGACGACGGAGGAGATGGAAGTCTTCCTCTCCCCGCTGGCAGCGCGTTCGCGCATCCGCGAGATCGTGAATGGGCTGGGGGCGAGCCGACAGCTCGACGAGATCGTTTTGGAAGGAAAGACCCTGCACTACATTGCGGGCGATCTCCCCGAGTTCCCCGATGTGGTGGAGCCGGTGATGGCTCCGGCTGCACCGCAGTTCTCTCGCTACGAGCCTCGCGAAAAGGTCGTCTACCCGGTACGCAAGCCGGCAGGCGCGCGTGCCGCGACGGAGGGCAACTTCGCCAACAAGCGCAGCGGTCCACGCAGCGACTCTGAGCGCCGTCCGTTCGTCCGCCGCGATGCCGCTGAGGGTGACGCACCCAAGCGCGAGTACACGAAGCCATGGAACGACGACCGTCCCTCAGCAGCTCCTCGTAAGCCGTGGACACCGCGTGAAGGCGGGGATCGCAAGCCCTACGCTCCGCGTCCTTCCTATGGAGCAGGTGGCGGCAGCCGTCCCGCGTTCAGCGACCGTAAACCCTATGCTCCTCGTGAGGGTGGCGAACGCCGTCCTTACTCCCCGCGTCCGACCTTCGGTGGATCGAGCGATGGCGGCGAACGCAAACCTTACGGCGACCGCAAGCCCTTCACGCCGCGCGACGGTGGAGACCGTAAGCCCTACGCACCTCGCCCATCCTTCGGTGGATCGAGCGATGGTGGCGAGCGTCGTCCTTACTCTCCACGACCTTCGTACGGTGGATCTGGCGGCGGTGAGCGCAAGCCCTTTACGCCCCGCGATGGCGGCGAACGCCGTCCCTACTCGCCGCGTCCTTCGTTTGGTGGATCCCGTGAGGGTGGCGATCGTCCCGCGTTTGGCGAACGTAAGCCATTTACACCGCGTGAGGGTGGAGAGCGTCGTCCTTACTCCCCACGACCTTCGTTTGGTGGATCGGGTGGAGGCGACCGCAAGCCCTTTACGCCCCGCGATGGCGGCGAGCGCCGTCCGTATTCGCCTCGACCGACCTTCAGTGGATCGAGCGATGGTGGTGAGCGCAAGCCTTACGGCGACCGCAAGCCTTTCACGCCGCGCGAGGGTGGTGACCGCAAGCCTTACTCTCCACGACCTTCGTTTGGCGGATCGAGCGATGGCGGCGAGCGTCGTCCCTACTCGCCTCGTCCCTCCTATGGCGGGTCCGGTGGCGGAGATCGCAAGCCCTTTACTCCCCGCGATGGCGGCGACCGTAAGCCTTACTCGGCGCGTCCTTCCTTTGGTGGATCGGGTGGAGGTGGCGAACGTACGCCTTATGCGCGCAAGCCCTTCACGCCCCGCGAAGGCGGTGGTGGTGGTGACTTCGAGAAGCGTCCCTTCGTGAAGAAGAGCTTCGGTGAGGGCCAGGATCGTTCTCCCAAGGCCTTTGGCGAGCGCAAGTTCGCGGCGAAGAAGTCTGGCGGAAAGCCAGGCGGATTCGCGAAGAAGGGCGGTTCGTTTGGAGCTCGCAGCGGTGCACCGAAGAGGCGTCCTGAATGAGCTCTGGCGTTAAGCAGGAACGCGCAAAAGTTGTAGCCATCGATGGGCCCGCCGGTGCTGGAAAAAGCACCGTCGCGGCCCATCTGGCGCGTACGTTCGGTTTACTGAACCTGGAGACGGGGGCGATGTACCGCGCCTTGGCCCTGAAGATCTCTCGCAAGAATGTAAATCCTGATGATGCCGCAGCCGTGACCGGTGTGACGACGGAGACGAAGATCGTTCTGGAGCCGACGGATGCGGGAAATCTCGTCCTTCTGGACGGCGAAGATGTAACGACCCTTCTGCGCGCGCCGGAGGTTACGGCGTTGGCTTCGCGCGTGAGCGTGCATGCCGATGTGCGGCGATGGATGGTGGCCGAGCAGCGGGCGATGGCGCTCTCTTCCGGTCAGGGAGTGGTGATGGAAGGACGCGACATCGGAACAGAGGTCTTTCCCGATGCGGCCGTGAAGATTTTTCTGGATGCCTCTGCGGAGATGCGCGGCGAGCGCCGCTTCGAGCAGAATCCTGTGATCTCTCTGGACGAGACGGTCCGTGAGATGAAGGAGCGCGACGCGAGGGATCGGAGTAGGGTGGAGTCTCCCCTGCGTCCTGCCGCGGATGCTGTCGTCGTAGACACTACCGGTATGAAGCTGGATGAGGTGATGACGCGAGTGGATGACCTGGTGCGTGTCGCTTTTAGCCGATAAACAGGGCTTACTAAGCTTAAAATGCTGCGTCGATTTGCGAAACTAGCCCAAGTTTTCAGCGCAACTTTTTTGAATCGTGCTAACCTTACCGCAATCGATTGAAGCAACTGGATTTTTGGCACAGCAGTTTAGTCAAAACCATTTGTATTCAACGGCATACTCGCTCTGAAGGACTGCAAGATGGAACAGGGAACAGTGAAGTGGTTCAACGACGCTAAGGGATTTGGATTCGTCAGCCGGCAGAATGGTGAAGACGTTTTCGTGCATTATTCCGCGATTACCTCGAGTGGGTTCAAGAGCCTGCAAGAGGGTCAGGCAGTTCAATTCAACGTGGTCAAAGGTCCGAAGGGCTGGCAGGCTTCGGATGTACAGCCTCTGTAAAACACTTCCAACCTGTTCTGAGCTTCTTTGGAGGCAGAGGACTTTTTGATAAAGGGCGACCTTCAGGTCGCCCTTTGTCGTTGTCCGTTAACGTTCCATTTTGGGTTCCATCATTACACTGGTCTTGCATGACTCCCGAAGTTGACGTGGCTTTGCGATTTGTTCCGCGCCGGTGGGTGGCGTTGTTGATGGTCGCGGGGGCAGCGACGATGTTCCTTGCACCCTTCGCGCATGCACCCTCGCAGCAGGTCGCTTCCGTGAGTTACGTCGCCGGTTGCGACAACCGGATCGCCTCCGTCGGCCTGGCGCTGCTGAGCCTGCTCGTGGTCGCGCTGGTCTGGCGTCGCCTCGTTCCGGCAGAGATCTCTGACGAGCGCCGCAGACTTCCCCCCGCGCTGGTCTTCTGGTCGATCGCCTTCACCGTGGTCTTTACGCTGACCCTGGGCTGGGCTATCCATCGGGCGGATGTGCGTTTTGCGGAGTCAAACTACTTTCTGAACCGCATCAGGAACATCCTTGAATTCCAGATGAAGATCTATCGCGATCTTGAGTTCCCTTATGGCCCCATGCTGCTTTATCCGTCCGTGTGGATGTACCGCCTGTTTGCGCCGCTGGGGATGTCGGTCGTAACGGCTTACTTCGCAACGCTGGCGGTAATGAACGTGGCGGGCCTGGGCATGGTGGCCTACCTGGTCAATCGACTGCCGATGCTCTATCGCTGGCGCGTTCTTCTCTTCGTGGCCTGCGTTCTGCTCCAGACGAATACGCTGGCGGGGCCGAATTATTCTCTCTACAAGTTTGCCCTGCCCTTTGCGGGAATGATGTGGGCGTCGCGACGGAGCACACAGGGGGTGCAGTTCGGCGCGTTCGTTCTGGCTGAACTCGCCGTTCTTCTTGTGTCGCCCGAATTAGGAGTAGGTATGACGGCGGGCGTTGTGACCTACGCAGCCGTACGCGTCTTCCAGGGGCAGAGAGGGGCAGCGGTTCTGTTCCTTGCTCCCATCGCGTCCGTGGCTCTGTTTCTGACGGGATTCGGGCGCGCTTTTCTGGACCGGCTCGGACAGGCGTCCAACGGAGCTTTGAATCTGATCCCAGAACCGAGCCCCCACCTGATCGTCTTTGCCTTCGCCATCCTTTTCCTGGTCCCTGTGTTGGTGGGGTGGATGTTACGCGGACGCGCGGAGATTGGCGCGCTGATGGCGGGAGCGTATCTGCTGTCGATGGGTATGCTTCCCGGCGCCCTGGGGCGATGCGACCCGCTGCATATCTTCTTCTATGGATTTGGATTCTTTGTTCTGACCTTCGTCGCGATCGGAGCCTATAGCCGAAGAGCGCAGAAGATCTGGGCGACGGTCTTTGTTCTGTTTGCATTGCAGGTGCAGACAACCAACCTGAAGGTGGCCCTGCCCTCGCTGCGCGCTCTGCTACATGTCCAGGAAGCGAACGACACCTCTGACATCGACGGTCTACGTGCCATCACGGGAGGAGCGCCGATTAGTACGCCGGAGATCTACTCTGTGTCGGTACGGTTGGAAGAGCAGATGCGCGCCGCAGGCATGTTTGTTCCGGACTTCTATCCCGGCGTGGCCGAGGTGTGGGACGCCGCAGGGGAGAAGCGGGTGATCGCTTCCATGCGGAAGGAGCGCTGGGCTCTGGCGGCCAACAGCGATGGGACTTTTTCTGAGACCCTGCCCAATACGCCGATCAAACTTGTGATGCGCCTGGGTTATCGGTACAAAGCCAGGAACCCGCCGTTTGAACTGGGAACGTTGCTGCACGAGGAACTGGCTACGCGTTGGACTCCGGTGAAAGAGTTTGGCGCCTTAACCCTCTATCGACAGTTGCAGTAATCAGGGTTGTGGTGCGGGCTGAGGAGTCCCGGAGTCTGGTGCAGGATCGGGAACCTCGGTGACGCCGGGAAGAATTTTTCCTGAGCTTTGGAACTTGCGATAGTCGTAGAAGGTGGCGTGGCCGCGGCCTTCGTAGTGCACCAGAAGAAGCACACGCACGGAGCCCTGGCCGCTGATCTTTGCGGGCAGCCAGACTTCGTTGTTCACGAAGGTCGTCTCGTAGCTGAAGCTGGAGTCCTTCCGGACGTTGGCCACCAGGCCGCCGCCGACTTTGAAGTTGTCCAGAAAGTGCCCTTCGGCGCGAACTAGGTTGCGCGTCTTCTCATCCACCCAGACGGTGCCGACGAGATCCTTGAAGACGGCTTCGAAGGCGCTGCGCGACTTGGCCTTTTTGTCGCCCGCGTAGTCGACGAGGATGGTGGAACGCCCACGGTAGATCTGGCGACGAGGGTTGGAGAAGGTGCCGAGTTCGAGGATGCGCGCGGCGGAGAGCATCTCGTCGCCGCGCGCGTTGGTAGACTTGCCTTGAGAGGCGGCCTTGGCGCGCTTCTCCTTCTCCTTGGCGACCTCCTTCTCGACGCGTTCGTCTTCCTTTTCTTTTTCCTTGTCCGTGAGCGGCTTGCCGTTTTTTTCGATCACGCGTTCGACAAGTGCTCCCTGTGTGAAAAGAATCTCGCGGACGGAGGATTCCGTCTTCTTCACACGCCCGTTGCTGTCGGTCTGTTCCGTGAGCGAAGCTGCGCGGTAGGTGTATTTCTTTCGCAGCTCATCGGAGGCTCGCTGATTTTTTTCCACATCGTGCATGAGATCGGAGATATCGGGAAGCGGTGCGCTGAGGTCGACGCTCTCCGTCGTCTCTGCCTGCTTCTTCTCCTCGGGCGCGGGAGAGGTCTGCTGCGCACACAGAATGCAGGACAGGGCAAGCAGAGCGGCGGCTGCGGAACGCATCATACGGTCAACTATATAGAGGGTGTCCCGTTGTGCCGACAGCGGCTATGCTGAACCTATGCAAAAAAAGGAGGTTGGATGCATTTTCTGATCGGTTTGCTGGTGAGCGCCATCGGTCTTCTGGTGGCGGCCTATCTTCTGCCTGGGATTGAAGTAGCTGACTTCACGTCGGCGCTGTGGGCCGCGTTTGTCATCGCGATTCTGAACGTAACGCTCGGATGGCTGCTGAGCCTGGTGGTCTTTCCGTTGACGTGGCTTCTGCCCAACCTGATTTATTTTCTCATCGACGCTCTGATGATTTATTTTGCGGGGCGAATCCTCAAGGGCTTCAGAGTGAAGGATTACACGTCCGCTCTGCTGGCAGCGCTGGTGTTGACGGTATTACATTTCCTGCTCGGCGCATAGATCGTGCGCCGGTTGAATTTGCATTCAAGGGTAGTTCATGAATCCTGAAGTTGGAGCGGAGACGCCGGTTGAGCCGGTAAAGATCGGACCGGTTGGTACGATCTCGGGAGACCGGAGCGGATTTGCACCGCTGCGTCTGCCGCTGTTTCGCAATCGTTGGATCGCGTCGACGGTAAGCGGTGTCGGCACGTGGATGCAGGACACTGCGGGCACATGGCTGATGACGGCCCTGACAGGATCTCCGCTGCTCATTGCGCTGATGCAGACGGCGGCGAGCGCGCCGGTCTTGATCCTGGGACTCTTTGCGGGTGCGACCGCAGATATCTTTGAGCGTCGCCGGCTGCTGATCTTCTGGCAGATGTGGCAGCTTGCGGTGGTAGCCGTGCTGGCGGTGCTGGCTCTCTTTGGTGTGATCGGGCCGTACATGCTGCTCGGTCTGACGTTCCTGATGAACATCGGTTCGGCGATGAACAATCCTGCGTGGCAGGCCATTGTTCCGGAGCTTGTGCCGCGTGAGCAACTGCCCGACGCCGTGGCTCTGGCGAGCGCCAGTAACAATCTGGCGCGCGCTGTAGGCCCGGCTCTTGGTGGATTGATGGTGGCGGGGTTTGTGAAGGCCTCCACGGGCGCGGGTTGGGTCTTTGCGCTCAACGCCGGTTCTTTCATCGCGGTTGTTTGGGTACTGTACATCTGGAAGCGCACGCCGTTGTTCAAGAGCGCTCTGCCTGCTGAGCGGATTACAGGTTCGGTCACGACAGGGCTGCGGTATCTGCGGTACTCGCCGCCGTTGCAGGCCGTGTTTGCGCGTGCATTTATCTTTACCTTTTTTGTGAGCGCTGTGTGGAGTCTGCTGGCGGTCGTTGCAGCGCGCGACCTGAAGCAGGGGCCGATGGGATACGGCATTCTGAACGGGTCGCTAGGATTTGGTGCGGTGGTTGCGGCGGTGCTGCTGGCGAAGGTGCGCGCGCGATGGAAGGCCGACCAGATCCTGGTCGCATCCAGTGTGATGTACGTGGGAACACTCGCGGTGCTGGCGTTTGCGCATCATGCGTGGCTGGTGATCGTCTTCCTGATGGCGGGAGGATTTGCCTGGACCTGCACGATGTCGACCTTAAATACTTCCGTCCAGTTGCTTGCTCCCGGATGGGTGAGTGCTCGTGCCCTGGGGATGTACCAGATGGTCTTTCAGGGCGGACTCGCTTTGGGCAGCATCCTGTGGGGTACGGTCGCCGAACATAGTTCGACCACGGCAGCGCTGGCGGCGAGTGGTCTGGGCCTGGCGATTTCAATCCCTCTCACGTCCAGGCTGCACGTGATGCGTGGAAAGATTCCGGACCATACTCCCTATCACTGGCGCAGCCCTGTACCGCATCTGACGAACGAACCTGAGCCCGAAGACGGTCCGGTCCGCGTGCTGGTGGACTATCGCATCCCGATGGATAAGTACGAGGAGTTTGTCGTGGCGATTCACAAGCTGCGCGCCGCGCGTCTGCGGTCGGGAGCGATTCGGTGGGGAGTTTTCCGCGACGCGAACGATCCTGAAAAGCTGGAAGAGACCTTTGTGATGGAGTCGTGGCTGGAGTATCTGCGTTCGCGTGAGCGTATGACGGAGGGCGACTTTACTTTGGTGCAGATGGCCCGGTCGCTCCATGCAGGGAAAGAAGCACCGCGCGTGACGCACCAGGTGTACGCGAAGGAGCGCGCGCACACCCCTTAGATCTGTTTTCACCCTTGCGAAGTCTAATGTGTCGGAGAGCTACTGCTTTTATGGATTTGCGAAATGACCGTTCGTTCTATGACCTGCTTGCACAAAGCTTTGAACGGCTGACCCACCAGTCGCTGGTACCGAAGGAGATTCGCCCCGACGATGCGCCGCGGTGGCTTTATGAAGAGGCTCCGTTCGGCATTCTTGCGCACAGTACGGCAGCGGATCCTATCTTCGTGTACGGGAATAAGACAGCCCAGAGGCGCTTTGAGTATTCGTGGGAGGAGCTGACGGCATTGCCTTCGCGTCTGTCGGCGGAGGCACCGGAGCGCAGCGAGCGACAGCGATTTCTCGACGAAGTCCAGCGCAACGGGTTCGTCGCAGGCTATAAGGGCATCCGCATCGCAAAATCCGGCAAGCGATTCTGGATCGAGGACGCGATTGTCTGGCGGCTTACCAATGCCGACGGGACTTATCGCGGACAGGCAGCGTTCCTGCCACGCACGTCCGACGTGTGAGAAGGACTACCAGCCCTCAAGAACCGTCTTTCCAATCGACTTACCGGACTCCTGCTTGCCGTGGGCTTTCCTGAGGTTCTCCGCGTTGATGGTGCCGAGATTTTCGGTCATCGTCGTCTTCAGCGTGCCAAGGTCGATCAAACGCGCGACCTCCGTGAGGATGTCGTGCTGGCGGAGGATGTCGGGCGTTTCCCAGAAGGAGCGTGCGAACATGAACTCCCAGTGCATGGAGGCGCATTTGCGCTTCAGGGGACGGATGTCGACGGGGTTTTTCGGGTCGTCGATGAGACCGATCTTCCCCTGTGGTGCGAGCACGTCCACGATGGCCGGATACTGCTGGTCCGTGCCTGTGAGCAGGGCGATGTTGGTTACCTCGGGGATCTGCAGCTCTTCCATCTGCTGCTTGATGGGCCAGTTGTGATCGATCACGTAGTGCGCGCCGAGCTTGCGGCACCACTCCTGCGTCTCGGGACGCGAAGCCGTGGCGATGACGCCAAGCGGCGTTAAGCGGCGCGTCAGTTGGATCAACATGGAACCGACGCCACCCGCTCCGCCGACGATCAACAGATCGCCGCGGCAGGGTTCTCCGTAGGCTTTGCGTGGATCGACGTTCCATCGGTCGAAGAGGAGTTCGTACGCGGTGAGCGCAGTCAGTGGGACGGCGGCTGCTTCCGCGAAGGAGAGCGTCTTCGGTTTGTGCGCCACGATGCGCTCATCGACGGTATGAAACTCCGCGTTCGCGCCCTGGCGTGCGATGCAACCGGCGTAGAAAACCTCGTCGCCAACTTTGAACATGGAGACAAGCGGGCCGACGGCGGTGACGACACCGGCGGCGTCCCAGCCAAGGACTTTGAACTCCTTGCCCTCGTCGGGTTTCGTTTTGGCACGGACCTTCGTGTCGACGGGGTTGACGCTGATGGCTTTGACCTGCACAAGGATGTCGCGGTCGCGCGGAACAGGCTTCTCGATCTCAAGGTCTTCGAGGGAGAGCGGATCTTCGATGGGCAGGGGTTCGCGGTAGCCAACGGCTTTCATGTCTGGAGTTTACCCCGGTTTTCGAAAAGGAACGTGTTGCTGTTGGTTTGTTCTTACTCTAGTCGAACCGAAGGAAGCGCGGTGAACAGGAGAGACCCCTGGGGAAATGCGGGCCTCCAACCCTTCGAACAAAAGAGAATTTATTCCAATTTGGGAAAAGCCGCGCTTAGACAGAGGAATCGACGGACGAGGGAATAATTCGCGGTCTGTTCTGGTCTGCTCTTTCACAGAGGCCTGGGTTTCTTTGGCCATTCTCTGCGTTAGGAAAAATTGGAGGCGTTATGCGCGCAACAAAGTATCTGAGCCCTTCCCTGGGAGCTATAGCCGCTGCGGTTGTTCTCTGCGGCATGCTCCAACCGTCTTTTGCCCAAACCTCCGTCCCCTGGACCGTCACCTATAGCAACGCTCCACAACAGGCAGGTCCCCTGGGAACAGGATTCGATAACTTCAATCAGCAAACCTTACGACAACTCTTTCGCACGAGTATCGCGGGCACTTCCGTCCGGGTCGAGATCTCTAACGTCTTTGGCACATCGCCCATTGTCGTAGGAGATGTGCACGTAGCAACAGGCATCCTGGATGCGAATGGGGCACCCACGTCTTCCACCGTTGCCGGAACGGACCACCCCTTGACCTTCGGGGGTTCAAGTACCGTGACGATTCCCGTGGGGCAGTCGGTGGTGAGCGACGGGGTTGCGTTTAATTTGCCTGCGAATGCGGACGTGATGACAAGCATGTACTTCCCCGTCGGCATACCTTCGGGCGCGAACCTGACGTTCAATCAGGATGGCAGGGAGAATGCCATGTTTCTGGCCCAAGGAGACGTGAGTTCAGACACGAGCATCTCTCCCTACAGCACCTTCAGCAGCGCCTATCTTCTTACGAGTATCCAGGTCCAAAATGCCAGTTCTCTGGGTACCTTAGTCGCGCTGGGCGCTTCCATTACCGCTGGCGACAACTCCAGCTTCAATACGAATAACCGGTGGACGAGCCGCCTTTCGGAGCGTTTGAGCGCCGCAGGCCTGCAGGTCGGTGTGGCGAACAAAGGCATTAGCGGGAACGGCGTGTTGAGTGGCAATGACGATAATCCTCCAGCGGTCAGCCGTTTTACCCGCGATGTCCTGAACCAGCCCAATGTGAAATGGGTGATCTTCTCCGATGTGATCATTAACAGCCTCGGTGGCTCGGGTACGTTGCCCACCTTCGACGCTCTGACCTCCGCGATCGCGCAGTTGATCCAGCAGGCACACGCGAAGGGCATCAAATTTTATTTCTCAACGCTGACACCGAACGGCGGACGCCCTTCCACGGACTGGACTCCACAGGCTGAGGCGATCCGGGAGCAGATCGATGCCTTCTACACCAATCCTGCGAATAACACAGGTGTAGACGGCATCGTCGATCAGGATACGGCGACGCACGATCCGACGATGCCGGTGAACTGGTATCCACCCTATAACAGTGGAGACTCGCTGCATCCCAACGATGCGGGTCACCAGGCCATCGCCAATGCGGTGAATCTAGGCCTCTTCACGGTCAGTGGTGTACCGCCGTTCACGGCGTCGTCCAGTTGCGGAACTCTCCTCGCCGGACAAGGCATGACTCCCGATCATCCACTCTTCTCCTGCAACGGACGTTTTCAGCTCTATCTGCAGGACGACGGCAACATGATTCTCTATGACGGCAACACGATCACGTGGACTTCACGCTCCGAAGGGCACACTCCCTCCGTGGCCACCGTGCTGGCGGACGGGAGCTTCGTCATCCTGGACCAGGCTGGCAAGATCCTCTGGTCCACGGGCACTGCGGGTGCAGCGGGAGGGAAGGCACTGATTGTCCAGAATGATGGCAACCTGGTTCTCTACAACTCGCCGACGGCTCCGAATGCTCCGGTGTGGTCGTCGAATACGGTGGCTGCCGTGCTCACGTACTGAGTTGTCTATCGCCAGAGAGAAACGATCAACCCGCCGCTCACGATCAGCGCGCCTCCAATAAAGACAGGAAGCGTAGGCGCTGTGCGGAAGAAGAGGTAGTTCGTGATCTGGAAGACGACGAACAGCGTTGCGATGTACATCCCCGTGACCGCTGCGAAATCTACAGGAGCGAGGTTCAGCGAAGTACCGTAAGCCGTCAGCAGGGCACCGCCGAAGACGAAGAGAGCAATGCGCATCGGAAGCGAGGCATGATGTAAGGCCACGCGCAGAATCGCATCTCCTGTGGCTTCGAGGATGGTCGCGGCGAGTACGAAGAGAAAGATCTTCATGGATAGGACTCTCTTCTGGTTAAAGTCAAAGACCCTCGGCGTAGGCTGCCGAGGGTCTTCAGGCAGGGTGTGGTTACTTGCTCGACGCGCCCAGGGCGAGTTCGATCAACGCCTTTTCTTCGAGCTCGTGGGCCTTTGCGGAACCGGTTGCAGGAGAAGCAGCGGCGGAGCGTTTGATGGAGAGCACGCGGCGGTTGCCCGCGTCCTTCTTCAGCAGAGGAAGGGCGTAGGTGAGCGGACCCATGTTGGCAGGCTCTTCCTGTACCCAGACGATCTCTTCCGCGTTGGGGTACTGCTCCAGAGCGGTGGAGATCTCCTTCTCCGGCCAGGGGTAGAGCTGCTCCACGAAGACGATCGCGGTGGAATAGTCCCCGCGCTTGGCACGTTCGACGCGGAGGTTATGACCGATCTTGCCGGAGCAGACGAGGATGCGCTTTGGATCTTTGGCTTCGTTATCCGCGAGGACGTTCTGGAACTGCGGAGCGGCGAAGTCCGCAATCGGCGAGACAGCATCCGGATGGCGCAGCATGCTCTTCGGTGTGAAGACGATGAGCGGCTTGCGGAACGGAGACAGCGCCTGGCGGCGGAGCAGGTGGAAGTACTGCGCCGCGTTCGAAGGCTGCGCGACGATCATGTTGTCCGTGGCACAGAGCTGCAGATAGCGTTCGATGCGTGCGGAGGAGTGCTCCGGTCCCTGGCCTTCGTAGCCATGCGGCAGAAGCATGACGATGCCCGAGAGCAGATGCCACTTGGCTTCGCCCGCAGCGATGAACTGGTCGATGATGATCTGCGCGCCGTTGGCGAAGTCGCCGAACTGCGCCTCCCAGAGGGTGAGCGTCTCAGGATAATCGCGCGCGTAGCCGTACTCGAAGCCGAGCACTGCGGCCTCGGACAGCATCGAGTTGTAGACCTCGAAGCGACCCTGGCCATCGTTGAGGTGCTGCAGCGGCGAATAGCGCAGCTCCGTCTCGGTGTCGACGAAGATGGAGTGGCGCTGATTGAAGGTGCCGCGCTGCGAGTCTTGTCCGGAGAGGCGGACGGGCGTACCGGTCTTGAGTACCGAAGCGTAAGCAACGAGCTCGGCCATGCCGTAGTCGAAGGGACGCGTTCCCGCACCCATCTCTTCGCGCTGCTTCAGGAGCGCCTTGACCTTGGGATGGATGTGAAAGTCCGCCGGATAGCTGACGAGCTGCTGCACGAGTGCGGTTACAGAAGGAGCATCGAGGCCGGTTGGGACGTCGTTGGATGCGTCGAGGTAGCCGCCCTTGTACGGCTCCCAGTAGGTCGGTAGCTCGGAGAGATGCGGGATGTGCTCGGCTTCCTTGCCGCGACGCTGGTCTTCGAGGAAGGCTTCCTGGATCTGCTTGATCTCAGCCGACGCGTCTGTTCCGATGGTCTTCGCGTAGCTCTGGTAGAGCGGCGCGGTCTCCTTGATGCGTGCGTAGCGGCGCGGCTGCGTGACCGTGGGGTCATCCACTTCGGAGTGGCCATGACGACGGTATCCCACGAGATCGACGACGACGTCGGAGGCAAACTTCGCGCGGTACTTCGCTGCGATCTCGGCAACGCGAACGACTGCGTCGGGATCTTCCGCGTTCACGTGGAAGATGGGAATCGGAAGGCGCTTGGCGATGTCGGTGGAGAAGCGCGATGAGTTGGACTCCTGCGGCTCTGCGGTGAAGCCGAGGAGGTTGTTCACCACGACCTGAATGGTTCCGCCGACCTGGTAGCCGTAGATGGTGGCGAGATCGAGTGTCTCCGCCCAGATGCCCTGTCCGGCGAAGGCTGCATCGCCGTGGATGATCATGGGCAGGACCTTGCTCGTGCCTCCCTCGCCGAGGCGCATCTGCTTGGCGCGCGCGCGTCCCATCACCACGGGATCGACGGCTTCGAGATGCGAGGGGTTCGATGCGAGATGCAGGCCGATGGTCTTGCCATTGGGCGAGGTGTACGTGCCTGTCGCGCCCATGTGGTACTTCACATCGCCGCCACCGAGGGTGCTGCGGGGATCGACGTCTTCAAACTTGGTGAAGATCTCCGCGGCGCTGCGACCGACGGTGTTCACCATCACGTTGAGGCGGCCGCGATGCGACATGGCGAAGGTGGAGCGCTCGACGCCGAGTTCGGCGGAGACTTCGAAGGTGCGGTCGAGATAGGGAATGAGGGCGGTGAGGCCTTCGAGCGAGAAGCGCTTGGTGCCGAGGTAGCGCTGCTGAATCACCTGCTCGAAGAGGTCGGCCTTGATGAGCTGCGTGAGCGTGCGCGCCTGCTGCTCCTTGGTCGCGGCGGTGGGCTGCTCCATCTGCTCCTGCAGCCACTGGCGCTTCTCGGGCGAAGCGATGTGCGAGAACTCCAGCGCAATGTTGCCGCAGTAGTAGCCGCGAGCTTCCTGCGCGAGCTGCGTGGCTTCCTCGCCTTCGGGGACATCGATCGGAAAGGGCTCTGCCGGAAGATACTGCTGGAGCGGATCGAGCGTGGCCTGGAGGTATCCCCAGCGGCGGAAGATCTCGAATACGGTCTCGCGCGTGGAACCGGAGGGGGCCAGGGTAGCGGCTTTGGTTGTGGTTTTTGCGGTCGGTTTCTGCGGCGGGGTTTTGATGGCCATACTTCCTCATCGGCATGATGCGGGAGGCCTGCAGGGAGGCTCCGCTTGAGGGTCGATGCCGTTCTTCTATGGTAGCCGATAGAAGGCCGGGGCGTGGCGGTTAACGCACGGGATGGGCGGTTAGCGCACGATGCCAGCGAGTCAGCAGGTCAGCGAGTTAGCGGGTCAGCTTGTTCTGGGTAAGGAAAAGCCCATGTCGCGGCTGGCGGACAGGGGCCTTGTTGAGGGTACGAAAGTTTAGAAGAGGAGCTTCAGGCTGAGCTGGAGCTGGCGGCTGGTGGTGGAGGTGGAGGTAATGACGCCTGCGGTGGGCGAGGTAGCTGCGGCCACCTGTGCATCGGTCGGCTGGGCAGTCGAGGTGGCGTAAGCTGGCGCGGAGGCGAGGATGACGGCATTTGGCGTCGAGAAGTTGGAGTGATTGAGGAGGTTGAAGGCCTCCACGCGGAACTGGGCGCGGAGGTGTTCGCCGATGGGTGCGGTGCGTGCCAGCGAGAGATCCACGGTGGTCAGGCCGGGGCCAACGAGAGAGTCGCGGCTTGCATTGCCCACGGCGCCAGCGGTGACGGTGCTTCCGGAGAGCTTGGAGAACGGCGCGGTGAACGCCGTCGGGTCGAACCACTGCGTGACCGTGCGGGGGTAGAGGTTTCCGTGGAAGTTCGGGTTCACGTTGGGACGGACGGGGTTACGCGAGTCTCCTGAGCCGGTGGGGTTGTAACCGAGCTGCGGGGAGAAGGGAAAGCCGGTCTGCGCGGTGATGATGGTGGAGACCGTCCATCCGCCGAGCGTTGTGGTGGCGAGGCGGTTGGAGTTGGCGAAGCGGTGGCCTTTGCCGAAGGGGAGATCGTAGCTGCCGTTGATCGCGGCGAGGTTGCGCACGTCGGCGGCGGAGGGACCCCAATCGAGACGGCTGATGTTCGGCACGCTTACGAAGGCGGGCGTATTCGAGGAGACCGACGTGTTCCACGCCGAGCCATTGTCGAGGTTCTTCGACCAGGTATAGACGCCTCGAAGCTGAAGGCCGTTGGCAAAGCGGCGGTGGAGGTCCACCGTGAGCGCGTTGTAGAAGAGGTTGCCGCCGGAGAACCAGCTTGTGGTGTTGGCTATGTTGGGATTGGCGAAGACGTTCGTCGGGTAATAAACGGTGCCGTTGGCCAGGCCCGCGGGGCAGGCGCTGGAGGGGCAGAGGACGTTCGCGGGTTCGTTGGTGTCTCCTGAGAGGATCTGATGGTTACCGCGTGAACCGACGTAGCCGAGGGTGAGCGATGTCGTCGGCGTGAGCTGCTGTTCGAGGTGCAGCGTCCAGCTCAGGAGCGTGGGCGTCTTGAGGTCGGGCTGCGTGTTCGATGGAGAGATCTTGCTTCCTGCGGGCGCGGGTGTGTTCGGAGAGATGGCCAGCGAGGAGACGGCGACGTTCTTCAACTGCACGGTGGTGTTGAAGGGTGCGGCCTGACCGAAACGGTAGTTGAGCGTATCGAGCAGAGAGCGGTAGACGCCGATGCCTCCACGCAACGCGGTGCGGCCGTTGCCGAAGACGTCATAGGAAAAGCCGACGCGGGGGCTGGGGAGGAACTTTGCATTGTTGACCTGCAAGCCGTTGCTGCCGATGGTGGGATTCGTGTCGATGACGCCGTTGGTGAAGAGGTAGTTCGCGGCGCGTCCGTGTGCTTCGTTCCAACCGTTGGTGCTCTCCACGCGGACGCCGCTGCGAAGTTCGAAGCGGGGCGTGATCTTCCATGTGTCTTCCACGTAGCCTGCGCCCTGCCACGAGCGCCAGTTCAGACGCGTCGGTGAGGGGACAACTGAGAAGGTAGCGACGGTGCCTTGCAGGAACGTGGTCAGGTTGGTGAAGGCGGCCTGCCCGGCCTGATTCTGTGCAAGATTGTCGTTGGACTGCACCCACTGCACGAGACCGCCGACTTCGATCTGATGCCGTCCATGCGAGTAGAAGATGTGGTCGTCAAAGGTGTAGAGATTGCGCGCAGTGGCATTTTCACTGCCTACATTTGCTCCGGCCTGTGTGACCTGAGATTGTCCGTTCGAAGCCGTCGAGCCCGCGATCACAATGGCACCGACGGGCTTGCCAACGACGAAGGGCGTGGCCGTGCTTCCATCATTCGTACCCACGATGCCGTTGAAGAAGAACGAGGCGCGCGAGAATCCGAGACGTGCGGTGTTGAGGAAGTTCGGGGTGATGACGTGCTGCTGTTGTACAGAGACTACTTGTTCCCGGATCGTCTCGTAGATGGAGGAGAGCGGATTTGCTGAGGGCGTGGTGGCGTCCGAATCGTCGACTGTGTAGACGGCAAAGAGAAGATCGCGTGGGGACTGGTTCCAGTCGAAGCGCGTGGTGCCGAAGTTTTCGTGGATGTTCTGAATGGGCGAAGAGAAGGCCTTCGCGATACCGGAGCCGATGGAGGGGCCATTGGCCGTGGGCCAGAGCTTGAGCAGAGGAGCGACGGCGGGGTTTACCCCGACGAAGGTCTCGCCACCCTTGCCATCAGGAAGAAAGCCCTGGCGTGCGCGCGCGTCGGGAACGAGGGTGACGTCGGAGAGGCCGAGGTTCTGGCGATAGCTCTCGTAGTTCGCGAAGAGCAGGAGCTTGTCGCGCAGGATGGGACCGCCGAGCGAAGCGCCGAAGTTGTTGCGCTGGAAGGTGGGCAGGCGCTTGGTCGCGTTGGGCTGATCGAAGTAGTTGCGCGCGTCGAGAACGGAGTTGCGAAAGAACTCGTAGGCCGAGCCGTGCAGCTTATTCGTACCGGAGAGGGTGACGATGGAGATCTGCGCGCCTTGGCGCTTGCCGTAGTTCGCGCCGTAGTCGTCGGCGACGACGTTGAACTCGCGCACAGCTTCAACGCCGAGGAGCTGTCCGCTGGTGCCGCCGGGGGTGACGTTGATGAGCGAAGCTCCGGTGTACTCGATGCCGTTGAGTAGGAAGAGATTGTCCTGTGGGCGGTGGCCGGAGACGGAAAACATGTTGCCCACCGAAGAGTTGGAGGTGCCGATGGAACCGGCGCGCTGACCGCTGTAGTTCACGGTCGCGGGGTTGAGCGTCATGAGCTGGTCGTAGCTGCGGCCGTTGAGGGGCAGCTGCTTGATCTGGCGCTCATCGACGAGGCCCGAGGTCTGCTGGGTGCTCAGATTGACGGCGGGCGGCGTGTCCGTCACGTCGACCTGCTGCGCGACCTCACCGGCTGAAAGCGAGAGATCGACGGTGATGCTCTGGCCGATGACCAGGCCGATCCCTGAGCGGTGCGCTGTCTGAAAGCCTTGTTTTTCTACCGTAATGGCGTAGGTGCCGACGGGGACGGAGGGCGCTGTGAAGTGTCCGTCGGAGCGGGTGGTGAGGTCGCGCTGATTGCCGGTTTCGGTGTTGCGGACGGTGACGTGCGCGTCGGAGACGACGGCTCCGGAGGCGTCGGTGACGGTGCCTCCGATAGAGCCTCCGACGACCTGGGCGTGGAGGCTGAAGGTTGTGACGAGTGCTGTGAGTGCGATTCTGGCTAAGGCTTTCATGGGTTCCTGTAACTCGGGATGATGCGCGCAGGGATGCGGCTTTTGAAGGCTTCTTTGTGGGTTTTACTTTTGGGAGATGCGGCTTTTGCTAGAGGCAACAGCTGGTTGTCGGGTGACAACACGCATCTGTTTGTGCGCTTTGCGCGACCCCATTCTTTCGCGAAAGAGCCGCGAAAGAGTGGGGCACGGAGGTGTGGACAATGTTCGTTTTGCTGGCAGGAGAAGCAGATCCCTTCGCTTCGCTACGAGGTGACAAAAAAAGGAGGCTACAGGATGACAAAAGGAGGCTACGGGATGACGAAGAAGAGATCATCGACCGGCTCCAAGGGAGTGGTACGCCCAGAAGACGAGGCCTAGAGTGATGAGCGCGATGGCGATCTCACCCAGGACGCCGACGACGATGGGACGCCAGCCCTGTCCGACGAGGTCGCGGAGCTGCGTGCGCAGGCCAACGCCGGCGAAAGCGGGAAGGAAGGCCCAGCGCGAGAGGTTCGAAAGGCTGGTGAGCTGTCCCTTGGTAAAGAATCCCGCCGTAGCAAGAACTGAGATCGCAAGGAAGCCGAGGATGAACTTGGGGAACTTCTGCCAGAGGAAGAGCGCCTTGTTCGTGACGTTCGGCGCTTTGCCTTTGGACGACCAGTAGACCGCGTAGCCGAGGACGACAAAGCCGATGAAGGCGGAGCGGGCGGTCTTGGCGAGAACGGCGAAGCGCCCGGCTTCTTCGCCGTAGAGCGCGCCCGTAACGGTGGCCTCTGCGGTGTTGTCCACGGCCAGGCCGGTCCACATGCCGTAGGCCTGCTGGCTCATATGCAGCGCGTGTCCGATGAGCGGGAAGGTGAAGAGGGCGATCGCGCCGAGCATAAGGATGGCGGCGATGGCGGTGGAGGTGTCCTCTTCGTCCGGCTCAATCGCGCCCTGCGCGGCCATGATGGCGGTCACGCCGCAGATGGAGCTGCCGATAGCAAGCAGAGAGGTGAGTTTGGGCGGAAGACGGAAGATCTTGCCGAGCAGCGTCATAAAGCTGAGCGAGAGCGCCAGCTCAATGAAGACGAGGAAGAGCGAGAGTCCGCCGAGGTGCAGGATGTCGTTAAAAAGAAACTTTGCGCCCACGAGGACGATGCCGAGCTTGAGCCAGAGTTCGTAGGTGGCGACGCCGGGGGCGAAGATCTTCGAAACACCAACCGTGTTGGAGATCAGAAGGCCGAGGATGATGGCCCAGAGAACATACTCCATGTGCGGGAAGTAGATGTGACGGGCCTGAAGATTGCGGCCCAGCGTCTCCATCAGTTTGCCGAGAAGGCCGATCCCAAAGAGCAGAGCCATGCCAGGTAGAAGACGCAGAAACCCACTGCCTCCCTCAGAGACATCCTGAGTAGCGTGGCCGTGTTGGTTGCGTTCTAATGTGGCGGAAGGGGACATGGTGGAGGAGCGTCGGAGCTCCTGTTAGAACCCGATACTCGGAATGATGTTGAGGCGAATAAGGATCGCGAGGGTAAGCGCGATGCCGATCGCGAGCATGTCGATCTGTGCAGAGCCGTACTTGTGGCCCAGGGTGGCTTTTACCTTGGGCTGGCTTACAGCGTCAAAACGCGAAACGCGCGCCGTGGAGAGATCTGCTGTGGTGGTGTAGGGCATTGCTGACTCCTGAATCCGTTGGGTGAGGCCTGTTCCAGTGGCCTGCGGTGGGGAGTATCTCCAGAAAGAGAAAACCCACGCTGCCGTTTGGCTCTGTGCGTGGGTGGGATGCTCTTATGTCTGGGGCGAGTGTGTGAAGCTCGACTTACTACAGACAACAACAACCGACGCGACAGAGTGTCCCCGTACAACAGGGGCAACAGCTACAGATCGCGATGGAGTTGGTCAACACTGTAATAAAAATACCTTTGTGGAGTAGATGCGTCAAGATTGGGTGAAGATTCTGGTGCGGGCGATTTTCTGTGTCCGCGGACCTCTATCTGCGCCGGCCACGAAAACCTCCCCTCGTAATTGCCTTATTTCAAAGAAGTACTTCACTCAAGCTCTCCCGCCCTGCTCAGGCGCGGTGTATCCGAAGAGGCGAAGGCGCTCGTTTTCGCGCTCCAGGGATCGATTTCTTCCTCGGAGCAGATCCTTGAGCGATAGCTCGCCGCAGATGAGGCCGGTTTCCCGGTCTACGACCGGCATGGTCTCCAACCCTTCCGTCGCCATGATCTCCGCCGCTCCCCGCGTCGTGGTGTCGGCATAAGTGTAGAAGTCGGGGCGGGGGATGGATGCGGCGTTGGCAGCTAGAGGAGACATGGCTTCCCGGACAAGGACAAGCTCAAGTGGATCGACACCGTACTCCCGGGTCAGATGATAGCCTCGCCGGCTAAGTTTTTCGGTCAGGATGGAGCGCGGCATGACGAGGGCGGTCACAAGATACGACGCGATGCAGGCTACCGTGAGCGGGAGCAGAGCGGGCAGGCAATGGGTTACTTCCAGGCTGAACAGGATGGCGGTGAGAGGAACGCCGAGCGATCCGGAGAGCATGGCCCCCATGCCGATCAGGGCCCAGAACGCCTGCGCCTCATACGGAGCATGAGCCACATGTCCCGCGAGCGCTCCTACCGCTCCGCCGATCATGAGCAGCGGTGCAAGTACGCCGCCCGAGGTTCCCGACCCCAGGGAAAAGGCCCACATCAGTGACTTTGCGATCAGGATTCCGGCGATGAGCTTCAGTGAAGCGCTTCCGTGGAGCAGTTCGGCGATGTTGTCGTAGCCGACCCCGAGGCCACGAGGAAAGAAGAGGCCTCCCACACCAATGCCGAGGCCACCGATGGCAGGCCACCACATCCAGTGGAAAGGAAGATGCTCGAAGAGATCTTCGAAGGCGTACATCATGCGACTCATGGCCGCTGCAACGATGCCGAGGAAGGCGCCCAGAAAGAGCGCTCCGATGGCGAAGGATACGGCATGCGTTCCCCCTAAGGTCGGCATCTCGAAGAGCGGTCCCGAACCGAGCCAGTACGCCCGAAAGAGCCCAGCGGTTGCGCTTGCGATGGCTACCGGCACCAGGCTTCGAGGCCGCCACTCGAAGAGCAGCAGCTCTACTGCGAGAAGGATTGCGGCCAGCGGCGTAGCAAAGGTCGCCGACATTCCCGCAGCCGCACCGGCGACGAGAAGTGTGGTTCGTTCTGCGTCGGTCACATGCATCCACTGTCCGATGAGCGATCCAAAGGCTCCGCCGGTCATGATGATGGGGCCTTCCGCACCGAACGGGCCGCCCGAGCCGATGGCGATGGCGGCGGAGACCGGTTTCAGAAGGGCGATCTTCGGATCGACCTTGGCGCGATGGAGGAGGATCGCTTCGATGGCCTCCGGGATGCCGTGCCCACGTATTTTGTCGGAGCCGAATCGAGCCATCAGGCCGACAAGGAGACCTCCGACAACTGGAACGATCACCATCCAATGCCCTAGCGGGCTGCCGGAGGGAGAGACCGGGGCAGCGCTGAAGCGGTGGTAGTAAAAGACGTTGGTTGAGAACGCGATGCAGCGCAGAAGCAGAACGGCCAGCATGGTGGCGCAGAGGCCAATGCCCACTGCAACGCCAGAGAGTAGCCAGACCCGTTGATCGACTGTGAAATCCCTAAGACCCGATGGTTCCGACTGCAAGTGTGCCTTCTTTCCCTGTGCGGTTCGCCGAGCAAACCGTCTAGAGTTTTGCCCCGCCGATGCGTGTCAACGCCTGGATCAGGCTGGGTGCTAATTCGCGTAGCTGCCGCGCATGGACCTCTGAAAGCTGTTGCAGCGCAAGTTGGCCCTGCTCTGTCAGCTCCAGCAACACGCATCTGCGATCGTTGACGTCTTGCGTTCTACGCACAAGGCCCGCTGACTCGCATCGTTTGCTGAGTTCGACCGCCGTGTGGTGTCGAAGGGTCATGACCTCGGCGATATAGGAGATGGTCACAAGGGTGCCGTCCGGGGCTCCCGCGATCTGCAGAAGGAGTTGATGCTGCTGTGGCTGCAGACCCGCCGCCGTTGCCGCCTGCTCGCTGAACTGGAGAAAGCGCCTTATCTCATGACGAAATTTGGCGAGCGACTGAATTTCGTTCTGTTTGATTTTTTTAGACATAAGCGCCATTGCAGGTATATCGTAACACGATACTAATTTCGATTGAAGCTCCTGAGCCATTGCGCGGAGATGGACGTCCTGATTCCGCTTTTTACGAGGTGCGAAATGAAACCCTACTGGCTTGCTTTTTGCCTGCTTCCGCTCGCTGGAATGATTTGTTCTGTCGTGATCCTGGTGAAGGAGCGGTCGCTGCGAAGCCGTCACCGTCATTCCGGATCACGGCACTAGCGTTTTAAAAACAGTGCACCCTTGCTGCGTGTGCCGGGACTGACACACACAACAAGGGTGCGCATACGCGTTCGGATTTAGCCTGCGAGCGCTGCGTCCACGAGGGCCTTGGCTTCGGTCTGGATCTGCTTCAGGTGATCTTCACCCTTGAAGCTTTCGGCGTAGATCTTGTAGACGTCTTCCGTGCCCGAGGGGCGGGCGGCGAACCAACCGTTCTCCGTGGCGACCTTCAGGCCGCCGATGGCAGCGCCATTTCCGGGTGCGTTGGTGAGAACCTGGGTGATGGGCTCTCCGGCCAGGTCCTTTACTTTTACCTGCTCCGGCGAGAGCTTGCTGAGCTTGGCCTTCTCTTCGCGTGTGGCTGCGGCGTCGATCCGCTGGTAGACGGGCTCGCCGTACTTTGCTGTGAGGTCTGCGTAGAGTTGGCCGGGGTCTTTGCCGGTGCGCGCGGTCATCTCGGCGGAGAGCAGGCCCATAATGGGACCGTCCTTATCGGTAGACCATGGGCCGCCGTCCTTGCGCAGGAAGCTGGCGCCCGCGGACTCTTCTCCACCGAAGCCGAGGGAGCCGTCCATGAGGCCGTCGACGAACCACTTGAAGCCGACGGGAACCTCCAGGACTTTACGGCCAATGCCAGCGCCCACACGGTCGATCATCGAGGAGGAGACGAGCGTCTTGCCGATGGCGGCGTCCTTGCCCCAGCCCGAGCGATTCGTGAAGAGGTACTGGATGGCGACGGCGAGGTAGTGGTTGGGGTTAAGCAGACCAACGGAGCGCGCGACGATACCGTGGCGGTCGTGATCGGTGTCGCAGGCGAAGGCGACGTCGAACTTGTCTTTCTTTGCGATCATGCTGGCCATGGCGTAGGGCGAGGAGCAGTCCATGCGGATCTTGCCGTCCCAGTCGAGCGTCATGAAACGGAAGGTCTGGTCGACCTCGGTAGAGAGGACGGTGAGCGGCAGCTTGTACTGCTCCGCGATGCGGGGCCAGTAGTCCACGCCTGCGCCGCCGAGGGGATCCACGGCGAAGGAGAGACCCGACGAGCGGATGATATCGAGGTCGAGCACGTCTTCGAGGTGACCGACGTACTCCGAGAGGAAGTCGTGCTTCTGCGTGGTGGAGGCGTTGAGAGCCTTGGTAAAGGGGATGCGCTTGACGCCTTCGAGGTGAGCGCGGAGGAGATCGTTGGCGCGGTTCTCGATCCACTTGGTGACGTTGGTGTCTGCCGGTCCGCCGTTGGGCGGGTTGTACTTGAAGCCGCCGTCGACTGGGGGGTTATGCGAGGGGGTGATGACGATCCCGTCGGAGAGGCCGGTCTTCCTGCCGTGGTTATAGGTAAGGATGGCGTGCGAGAGGGCAGGAGTCGGCGTGTAGCGGCGTTCGCTGTCGATCAAGGTTGTGACGCCGTTGGCGGCGAGGACTTCGAGCGCGGAGATGAAGGCAGGCTCGGAGAGGGCGTGGGTATCCATGGCGAGGAAGAGGGGGCCGTCGATCTTTTCGCCCGCGCGATACTCGCAGATGGCCTGTGTGATGGCAAGGATGTGTTGCTCGTTGAAGCTGCCGAGGAGGGCCGATCCGCGATGGCCCGATGTGCCAAAGGCGACGCGCTGCGCAGGCTGTTCCACATCGGGAAGGATGGCAAAGTACTCCGAGGTGAGGCGGGGAAGGTTCGCGAGCGATGCCGGTGAGGGCAGTTTTCCGGCGTTGGGGTTCAGGCTCATGTTTCGTGTCTCCGTTTGCTTGGAAAGAATACGGTACCGGAGTGTGGAGGAACAGGCAGGCTTCTTTAAAGATTCTCTCGCAGCGACCGCGGCGATTTCTTACAATTAGATTTCTCCAAGAAACTCCGTCCATGGCACAGGACGGGCGACGTGCATTCTCGAGTAGTGATCGTTGATCAGGTAGGCCGAACGTTGAAAGTAACTGTCTCCAGGTGCTTGATCCTGGCATCTCTGCTGGCGTGCGCTCTGCGTGGTACGGCCCAGCAGGTGACGCTGACCGCAGACGCGCAGGTCACGAGCGTTCATCCTTCGACAAATTATGGTGCTCTCTCGAACCTCTACGTAGGTGGAGGAGCGACGAGTCTGCTGCAGTTCGATCTCGGCGCGCTTCCTGCGGGAACGGGAGCAGCGCAGATTGCGCGAGCGACGCTGCGTCTCTACGCGAACCGTGTGGATGTTGCCGGATCGGTGTCCGTGCAGGCGGTGAACGCCGCGTGGATGGAGAGCGGTGTGACATTTGCTTCCATGCCGGGATTGGCTCCAGTGGTCGAATCTTTTTCGGTTGGGCAGCCGGAGCAGTATGTGACCGCCGATGTGACGGCGCTGGTGCAGCAGTGGGTCGCTTCTCCCGGGAGTAACTTTGGGCTGGCGCTCTCCTCAGGCAACGCAAACGCAGTCTTCGATAGTAAGGAAAACGACGACACGGCGCATCCGGCGGTGCTCGAGATCGCATTGGTGAACAGCGGAGCGACCGGACCTAAAGGAGACGCAGGTGTGCCCGGTGCCGCAGGAGCGCAGGGGCCGCAGGGTATCCAGGGGCCAAGAGGTCTGGACGGGCAGCAGGGTGTGGCTGGAGCGCAGGGCTCTCCCGGTCCGCAGGGACCGGCGGGTCCCACGGGACCTGTCGGGTTAACGGGCTTGCAGGGGCCAAAAGGAGATGTCGGGGCGAATTTTCGCGGAGCGTATGACTCTAGCCAGAACTACGCGGCGAACGATGTGGTGACGTGGCTCAACTCTGCGTGGATCTCAACTGTAGCTTCGAACCAGGGAAATACGCCGAGCTTTTCGCCGACGCAGTGGTCTGTGCTGGTTCCGGCTGCTGTGGGTGAACAGGGAGCTCCGGGTGCGGTGGGACCGCAGGGGCCTCAAGGTCCGCAGGGCTTTCGGGGGGAGACAGGCGCGACGGGCTTGCAGGGGCCGCAGGGGCTTGCGGGAGCCACGGGCAGGCCGGGCTTTGTGTATCAGGGGGCGTACCAGTCTACGACGAACTACGCGGCGGGCGATGTGGTGTTGTGGGAGGGGGCGAGTTGGGCGTCTCTGTCCGACGCGAACCACGGGAATACACCGAGCGTGTCGCCGGGGTCCTGGGGGATGCTGACCTCGACCGGGCCGCAGGGAGTGCCGGGCGTGGCCGGGGCAACCGGGCCGCAAGGTCCACAGGGCATACAGGGGCAGGTTGGAGCTCAGGGAGAGCGGGGCCTGCCGGGGGAAACAGGTCCGCCTGGAGCGCAGGGCCAGCAGGGAACTCCCGGGGAAAAGGGAGTCGCGGGAGCTACCGGGCCGAAGGGAGACAAGGGCGATCCTGGTCCGGTCGGTCTGAGTTGGCGCGGCGCCTACGCGTCGGGTACAAGCTATACGTTGAACGATGCCGTGGCCTGGCAGGGGCAGAGCTGGCTTTCGATCGCTGCGAGCAACGTAGGGAATGTACCTGATGCGAATCCTTCATGGTGGACTCTACTGGCCGCGCAGGGTGCGCAAGGCGAGGTGGGGCAGACGGGGGTGACCGGACCTCAGGGCGACCGGGGTCCGCAGGGGATTCAAGGGTTGACCGGAGCCACGGGGTCGCAGGGTCCAGTTGGGCCGCAGGGCGAGGCGGGCGCGAAGTTCATCGGAGCGTACGACTCCACGGTGAACTATGCGCTGCACGATGTGGTGACCTTCGGCGGTTCCAGTTGGATATCACTGGCGGACAGCAACCATGGCAGTGCTCCGGGAAGCTCTGGTGCCATGCAGTGGTCGTTGATGGCAGCGAAGGGAGATGTGGGAGTTGCTGGCCCGCAGGGAGTTCAGGGAACCGCCGGGGCGGTCGGCCCTGCTGGAGTTGCTGGGCCGCAGGGAGTTCGTGGGGATCAGGGTCCGCAGGGCGTTATGGGTCTTACCGGATCGACGGGTGCGACTGGCCCGCAAGGGCCTCAAGGTGCGAAGGGAGACACGGGGGCGGCCGGGGCAACGGGGGCGCGGGGCCTCCAGTGGATGGGAACGTACGTCTCCGGGGTGAACTATGCCCTGGGGGATGCGGTGGCATTTGGAGGGTCGAGTTATGTGTCGCTCGTAGATGGCAACTTTGGAAATACTCCAGGCTTTTCCGGTGTGACGCAGTGGGCCCTGCTCTCAGCGAAGGGCGACGCAGGAGCGGCGGGAACTGCAGGCACCGATGGATTGAACGGCAGCAATGGAGCGGCGGCGACCGTGCAGGTAGGGAGCGTGACGACCAGTGCGGCGGGGACGACGGTTGCTGTGCAGAATGTGGGTTCGGCCAACGCGGCTGTGCTGAACTTCTCCATCCCGCAGGGAGCACGCGGAGCCACGGGCGATGCCGGTCTGAGTTACAAGGGAACATGGAGCGCCGCGTCCGGATATGCGCTGCATGACGCGGTGAGCTTTGCCGGATCCAGCTACATCGCTCTTGCTGCAAACAGTGGGACGAATCCGGCTGACGATGTCGCTGCAGGCGGATCCAACTGGGCGTTGCTGGCGCAGCAGGGAGCAACGGGAGCAGCGGGTCCCGCGACGGTGCGGGTCGGCAGTGTGGCGGGGGGACCTGTGGCCAGCGTGACAAACTCGGGGACAGACAGCGCAGCCGTGTTGAACTTCACGCTGCCAGCCGGACCTGCGGGATCTATGGGCGCACCGGGCGCTGTCGGCATGACCTACCGTGGAGCATGGAGCAGCGGAAGCCAGTATTCGGCGAGCGATGCCGTGACGCTCAATGGGACGACCTACCTTGCGTTGACGTCGAGTACGAGCGTGAATCCTTCGACCGATGTGTCTTCTTCCGCAGGGCACTGGGCGGTCCTTGCAGCGGCGGGGGGTACAGGAGCGACTGGTGAGGTTGGACCGGCGGGGCCGAGTGGAAGCGCGGCGACGGTGACGATCGGAAGCGTGACCACAGGCACGGCAGCGGTGACGAACTCGGGAACGTCTTCGGAGGCGGTGTTGAACTTTGTTCTTCCAGCAGGTGGAGGAGGAGGAGCGAGCGGAGGGGGTGCGGGGTACTCCTCCATGCATACGGTGACCGGAGGTCTGGGGGGCAACGTTTTTTACTCGCCGATGGCAGATCTGAAGGCGACTTCGGAGAGCTCAGCGATCCTGGGATATCTCGGCCAGGCGTGCACCGTGAGCACCGTGCATATTTTCAATTCGGCGGCAACGAACGCCAGCGTGGACATCCGTACAGGCAATGCGCCCGGGGCCCTGGCGCTGGCTTCAGGAGTTACGACCTGCACGGCACTCGCGGGGAAGGCGACGGCGTGTCCGGGGCCTGGTGCCCTGCCTGCGGGAAGCTTTATGGATCTGAAGATTGTTCCGGGAACGAGTACCACCACGTTTGTTTGGAGCTCCTTTGTCTGCCAGTAGTGGGGCAGAACGGCTATGCTGTTGGGAAAGTACAGGAGCGATGGAATGAAGCTGTTGCGAACGGTTGGGTTGAGCGTTTTCTGTGGAGTGGGTGTTTGCAGCGTGGCGCAGACGGCGGATGCTCCGGGGTCAGTCGCAGCGCAGGCCCTGATGCTGGACGGCGTGATTGCGGAGTGGCATGCGACGGCGGATGGCCGCGACTTCAAACTGGTGAAGCAGGCGGTAGATAAGCACCTTACGACCGATAGCGTGCTGGATGTCACCGGCGCGGATGCCGTGGCGATGGGCGTTCCGGTGGTGACCTTGTATCGCGTGACGCTCGACGCGAAGTACTGGAAGGCAGCGACGGCGATTCATGAGGGACTTGCCGGTGCGAAGCCTGCGTCTCCGGAGGAGATGTACTTTGCTGCGACTTTTCTGGCGGCGTATGCGGCCACGGCGCATGACGGGTATGACGAGGTGAAGCAGGCCTTCTCGTCGTCGGATACCTCCGCATGGAGGCTGGCTGCGCTGGTGGATACGCTGGATCTCCTGCCCGCGAGCGCGACGGAGCGCAGGGATCTGACAACCGAGTTGAAGCGCGCCGCAGAGAAGACCTCCGCTACCGGCGTCGTCGGGGAACGTCTGCGGAGCTATGCGCTTTTGAAGGCGGTACGGACGGGCCTGCTGCCGCAGCATCTCGAAGCGGCGACGCTAAAATCGGCGACAAAGCTACGCGGTGACGCCGGTGTGGATGTAAAAGGGCAGGACCTGCGCGAGGCCGGAGCGGCGATGTTGCTTTCGAGCGAGCTGGACCAGAGTGCGACCGCGTTGACGGAGCAGGGAAAGACAGTCGGAGTCGATGCTTGGTTCAACTCACAGATGCGCAAGGGGCCGGATGGCGCGGATGAGTCGTTTCACTACAAGTGGGACGACGATGCAAACAGCGGCTTCTCGTTCTTTGGGCGGGCTTTCCAGCGTTACGGAGCGCAGCTGACAACGGTAGGCAAGCCGACGGCGGAGAGTCTGAAGGGAGTGAAGGTGTACATCATCGCCTCTCCCGATATTCCTTCCAAGAATCCCAAACCGAACTACGCGGATGCCGCCGATGCCGAGGCGATTGCCGCATGGGTCAACGCGGGTGGTGTGTTGCTGGTGATGCAGAACGATGGCACAAATGCGGAGTTCGAGCACTTCAACGGCATCACGGAGCGCTTCGGGATTCACCTGAACGCGGTGATGCGGAATACGGTCGAGGGCAGCAAGTACGAGCAGGGTAAGGTGGTGATTCCTGCGGGAACGACCGGTGTCTTTCGCGACGCGCATAACGCGTACATGAAGGAGATCTGCACGATCTCGACGCAGGCCCCGGCTGTGCCGGTGTTGCGCGACATGCTGCATAACTCCGGCGAGGTCTATATGGCCGTCGCCAAATACGGCAAGGGAACGGTGTACGCCGTGGTCGATCCGTGGCTTTATAACGAGTACACGGATGGTAGGAAGCTTCCGGCGGAGTGGGATCAGTTTGCTGCGGCCAAGGATCTTGCGCGATGGGCTTTGGAGCAGAGTAAGTGAGCTTTGGGGATGCCGGGTGCCCCGTACATCGCGTTTTTTGCGATGTGCGGGTGGGATGTTGGTGTCCCTTTAGATTCGAGTTGGATCGTAGGTTCAAAGCGTTTCGCTTGCGCGAATACCCACACATGCGCGATGAAGCTGCGCATGTATGGGGCACCCGGTTTCGCGGTTTCCTTGAGATTCCTGCTTTGTCATCCCGAAGTGAAGCGTAGAGATCTGCTCTTTATTTCTGAGGAATCCGGTTCGTGCGCTCCGCGCGATCCCACCCTTTGCGCGATAAAGCTGCGCAAAGAATGGGGGCACGGGATTCGTTTAATCTGCCAGGGCTGTGGCCAGCGAGGCCTTCAGAGCGTCGACGTCTCTACGAAGGCGTTCGGGCTGGGGCAGGCCGGGGTTTTCCAGGTCGAGCTCGATTTTGCGTGCGATCTCTGTGGCTTCGAGGTAGCCGAACATGCCGAGCGAACCGGCGAGTTTGTGAGAGACCGAGGTGGCCTCTGCACGGAGGTCGGGATCGAGGGTGCGCGTGTCGCTTAGTTCTTCCGCCGCTCGATCCAGGAGATCGATTCGCTTGCGGAAGGAGTCGCGATTCTGCAGCCAGATGTCAGCGATTTTTTCGGACGTCTGTTTCTCTCTTGCGGTCTGGTCTGGTGTCGTGGACATAGTGCCTGCCTTAGTTCAATCGATCTTCCAGCCGAGCGTGTCTGCGATCTGCTGGGCCAGTGTGA